>Ga0082212_10005440_pt1 | contig 17366 bp, 10 predicted proteins | sample TergutNt197P3_FD_71548 | JGI IMG/M metagenome (GOLD analysis project Ga0082212, IMG submission 71548) | Neocapritermes taracua P3 segment gut microbial communities from Petit-Saut dam, French Guiana - Nt197 P3 | ecosystem: Host-associated > Arthropoda: Insects > Digestive system > Gut ... | reverse complement strand
AAGTATGCAGTCCGCGCGTACCTCCATCACTTCATTCAGTTTTGTACCAAAAACGTTTGAGATGGAGGGTAGCGTGAAAGAACTACAAGCTAAGTATGCAGTCTGCGCGTACCTCCATCCTTTCATTCCTATCTGTTCCAAAAACGTTTGAGTCGGAGGTTACTATGGAAAATATCATCAATAAAGTCCTTCAAGTGTTAGGATGCGTTTTTCTTGTTCTCATCTTCGGCACTGCTCTTGGCGTCGGCGTGGGATTTCTTTTTGAACCAAGAAACGGCAGTGATTCGAGCGCAAGAGCGGCGCAATCAGACTCCGCCGGCGCAATTGGAAGCGGTACCGGCGCAAATGGAAGCGGTACCGGGGCGGAAAGCTCCGCAAATAGTTCGCCCTCAGTTTCAAGCGGTTCGTCAAACGCAACGCCGGGGAACCTCGCCGGAACAGGAAGCGGCAGATCCACGGGAGGATCGACTTATTCCGGAGATTTGATGCCTCTTCTGGGCATGGCCTGGGACGAAGCGCTTGATTTTTGGGGATATAGAGCTGCCGATTCGACTGCCAACCCCAACAATTCCGGTTTAGCTAATAGAATCTTTAACGATTTGATCGGATCTGACGAAATGGGGATCAGGGTGGTCATGGAATATATAATTTCCGGTATGACCGGTGATCAAAGACCGTGGTCTTACTTCGTACGTCAAATCGAAATAAATCCGGACGCATACGCAACGTTTTGCGGTATAGGGATTGGAGATACCCTGGTTGACGCTGAGCAGCGCTTGACGAGCGGCGCGAGCAGGATAAAGGGCGGAGTAGCAGGAGGGTTTTTCGAAAGAGGCGGAGAAATCACAGAAATATTGATCGGAAACGCGAGTTTTACCGATAACGCAAGCGTCGAACAGTACTTGTCGGGCGGGGGTGATTTGACGGTACGCTGGACTGTTGAGATTGACGAAATCATTTACTTTGTCAACCTTTCTACCACTGATTTCAGCACGGTATCCTCAATGAGCATTACCTCAAACGGCCGGTATAATAGTGATCCGGACGCACCGGATCCGTTTGAAGAGATCGTAATCGCAAACAGATATTTGACTGAGCCTACCCCATTAGGCTTGGAGTGTCTGGACCCGAATTATTGGAGGTAATGTTATGGAAGAAGACAGGAAAACAGTCTTTCTGGTCGACGACGATATCACTAATCTCACTATCGGCGACTACGCGCTTGCGGATTTCTATAATGTTTTCACGATCAACTCAGGCGCCGCTTTGCTGAAGATGCTTGAGAGGCGCACTCCGGATATGATCCTACTCGATGTGGAAATGCCGGAGATGGACGGTTACGAGACGATAAAACGCGTCAAATCCAATCCCGCGACCGCCGATATACCCGTGATCTTTCTGACCGCCCAAAGCGCCGTCGAATACGAGTTCGAGGGATTATCGCTGGGCGCCATCGACTACATACTCAAACCGTTCTCGCCTCCTCTGCTGCGCAAGCGGATCGAGATGCATCTTCTCGTCGAAGCGCAAAGATTGGAACTCGTCCGTTTCAACACTGACTTGATGAGTATGGTGGAGGCGAAAACCAAAGCCGTCGTGGACCTGAGAAACGCCATTATGTACACGATGGCGGAGCTCGTTGAGTACCGCGACGATGTGACCGGCAAGCATATCGAGCGGGTCCAGTCGTTTCTGCGCGTCCTTCTGACCGCGCTAATCGAGTCCGGCGCGTATCCGGGCGAGCCCGGCGCCTGGGATCTGGAACTCGCGCTGCTGTCCGCGCAGCTCCATGACGTGGGAAAAATCTCCATCAAGGACGATATCCTGCTCAAGCCCGGCAGGCTGACGCCCGAGGAGTTCGAGATAGTTAAGGAACATACGACATTCGGAAAAAGCATCATCGACGAAATCAAGACCATGACGACGGAGCAGGCGTTCCTGGATTACGCCAGGATCATTGCGGAAACGCACCATGAAAGATGGGACGGTGGCGGATATCCGGCCGGGCTGAAGGGCGACGATATACCCGTCCTTGGAAGGGCCATGGCCATCGTCGACGTCTATGACGCCCTGATTTCAAACAGGCCGTATAAGAAAGCGCTCACGCACGGGGAAGCCGTGGATATCATCATTGAAGGCGCAGGAACGCAGTTTGACCCCCTGATGATCGATGTTTTCAGGAAAATCGCGGCCCGCTTCGATGAGATAACCTCACAGATCGACGCTGATTCAGGCAAGAAAGGAAATGAGTCGTGAAACTTGTCTGGAAACTGGCTATTCCCCAGATACTCATAGTTATATGCCTCGGGCTGATGAGCTTTTTTGTGATCAACTCCTCATTTATCGATCTGCGCAAACAGCACGTCAAAGATGTTGTTGAAAACCGTTACAGTACGATAATCCACCAGATAGAGGTCAGTTCGCTGAAGTCCATATCCGAGACCTCTTTATTCGTGCGCCTCCCCGCCGTCATAGACGCCTATGAACTCGCGTTGAGCGGCGACATAAACGATCCTTACTCGCCGGAGTCCCAGGCGGCGCGCGATATGCTGCGCAGAGAACTGGCCCCCATGCTCGACAGCTATTACGACCTGATGGGAGACAGGATGCAACTGCATTTTCATCTGCCCAACGGTTTCAGCCTGGTGCGCCTGTGGCGGGAGAAAAACACCAGGATCGACGGCGAGTGGGTCGATATATCCGACGACATCCGCCCGTACAGGCCTACCGTACTCGACGTTATCGAAAGCGGCGAGCCTGCGCTTGGCCTCGAACCGGGCAGCGGCGGTTTTGCCGTTCGCGGCGTGATCCCGGTAATGTCGCCTGACGGCCGCCTTTTAGGATCGGCGGAGACCCTCCAGGACTTCTATCCTATACTGGAAGCCGCGGCGGAGGAAGGCAAGGTTTTCATCTCGCTGTACGCGAACAACGAGCTGCTCGATTTCTCGGTGGAACTGCAGGACGCGGACAGGTATCCGCCAAAGGGGGATTTCGTCAGGATCATTGAAGCAAGCGACAGCTACATCGAATCGCTGATAACGCCTGAGTTATTATCCAAAGCGAAAGGCGAGTCGTTCTTCGAGGATCACGGGCATTACGCGCTGGCTATGTCCCCCCTGTTCGACTATCAGGGGAAGCAGGTCGGGGTCGTCATCTGCGCGATGAACACCGAGACTATATCCAGTCTCGCGAACACGGCGGCGATCATCATGGCTATCATGCTCGCCTTGATGGCGATAGGGCCGACTATCGCGCTCATGCTGCGCCTGCGCGTACTGGCAACGCGCCCGCTTGATACGATAAAATCGAAAATACAGGATATCGCGGAGGATCGCGCCGACCTGACAGAGCAGCTGCCGGTAGGTCAGAAGGACGAGATCGGCGAACTGGCGCGATGGTTCAACACGCTTACGGCGAAGTTGAGTTCGATCATCACAGAATCCGAGAACCTGCTGGAGAAACTTGCGGAGCAGGAAGCGGAAGCGAACGCCGCCAACCGCGCCAAGTCCTCATTTCTGGCGAACATGAGCCACGAGATCCGCACCCCGATGAACGCGATAATCGGAATGACGGACCTTGCGCTGCAGGAGGATATCACGCCCGCCGTCAGAGATCAGATCATCACGATCAAGCAATCCGGCGCCAGCTTGTTATCCATAATCAACGATATTCTGGATTTTTCAAAAATTGAAGCGGGCCGAATGGAGATCGTAACGGCCGGGTACTTGTTTTCATCATTTATCAGCGACTTGATAAACATCTTTAAAGCGAAGATATTTGAGTCGCGGTTGAGGTTTGTGGTCAATGTCGATAACAATATCCCCAACGCGCTGCACGGCGACTCCACAAGGATCCGGCAGATCATACTGAATATTCTGAATAACGCGGTGAAATATACTGAAAAGGGCTTTATCGCCTTATCCATAGGCGGGGAAATGGTTGACGGCGACACGATAATTCTCAAAATCACAGTCGAGGACAGCGGCAAAGGGATAAAGCAGGAAGACATCGGGAAACTGTTCAGCGAATTTACGCGCGTCGACCTTGCGAGCAATATTTCCATCGAAGGGACAGGGCTGGGACTCGCCATCACGCAAAGCCTCGTCCGGGCTATGGACGGGAATATCGGCGTAACGTCCGTGTATGGCGAAGGGAGCGTCTTTACCGTTATGCTGCCTCAGAAGGTAACGTCCGACGAGAAGCTGGCGTCCGTGGAGAATCCCGGCGAAAAAAAGTGCCTGATATACGAGCGCCGGGAGATGCTGCTGCATTCGATCATGAGCACTATGGACGGGCTGGGCGTGAGCTATACGCACGTTGCGGCGGAAGCCGAGTTCATCACCGGGATCACGAGCGGCGGCTATGAGTTCGTTTTTGTCTCATCCGCTTTGTTTGAGCGCGTAAGAGAAAGGTATGATAAAACAAGTTCCGGCGCGAAGATCATTTTGATGACGGAGTACAGCGAAGCTGTGACGGACAAGAGCTTTCGCACGCTGACCACTCCGATTTATTGCATACCCGTCGCTAACGTCCTGAACGGCCTCGCCGATAACCGGAACGGAGCGGCAAACTATAAAACGATAGCTTCATTCATCGCTCCGGCGGTCAGCGTGCTCGTCGTGGACGACATTAATACGAATCTGAAAGTGGCCGGCGGGCTGCTGAGGCCATACAGGTTTCAGGTCGATTTATGCAAAAGCGGCGCGGAAGCCATACGCGCCGTCGGGGAAAAGCGTTACGATATCATATTCATGGATCATATGATGCCTGTTATGGACGGCGTCGAAGCGGTGGGGCACATAAGGGCGATGGGCGAAGATGACGTTTACTACAAGATCGTTCCGATAATCGCGCTGACGGCAAACGCAGTAACAGGGACGCAGCAAATGCTCCTGGATAACGGCTTCGACGATTTCCTCGGCAAACCTATCGATACGGCTAAGCTGGACGCTATACTGCAAAGGTGGATCCCCGGAGAGAAGCAGGTCGCAATAACGGAAACAACGGCGCCGGACGGGACAGACAGCGGATTCGATTCCGCAGTGGATTTTGAGATAGCGGGAGTGGACGTCGGGAAAGGCGTCGCTATGGTGGGCGGTTCGCTTGAGAACTATTTTCAGGTGCTTTCCGCTTTTTACAAGGACGGACCGGAAAAAATCTCGGAAATGCTAAAGTGTCTCGAAACGAACGATATGACTTTATACTCGGTGCATGCCCACGCTCTGAAGAGCGCGCTGATGAACATCGGCGCGGGCCGGCTGTCGGAGACGGCAAAGGAGCTGGAGACGGCCGGGAAGCGGGATGACTATGCGTTCATCCGGGCCGGCCACGACGCTTTTTCCGCCGACCTCGAAGCGCTGCTCGGCGATTTGGGCGCTGTTCTTTCAAAGGCGGAGACGCCTGACGATCCGCCGGATACGACGCTTTTGGGAGCGGAACTCGAGGCTATGAAAGAAGCGCTTGCCATGGTTGATTCCGTGCTAATAAAGAAGGCTTCCGCGAGTCTCCGTGAACACGTGAACGCGGCCGGCGAAGGCGCGTCGATCGAGGCGATACTACAAAACGTCTTTATCGGCGAGTATGACGAAGCGGAGGCGCAGATCGATTCGCTTATACGCGAGCTTTCGGTTGGCGCAAATCAAGATGCGTCACTGTGACGACTCTACCCGGATATTTCCGATAATACATTTGAGAATTTGTTCGGGAGTGTTGCATTATTGATATTAAGGTTAGATCCCGATGACGAAAACATTTCAGGTTTTTTTGGCAGCATTACTCGGTTTCGCAGCGCTGTGCGCGCTATCCGGATGCAAATCAGCAACTGATATGCCGGAGATCGACACAGACGCGACGATAACAATACCTGCGTCCGGGCAAGCGTCGGCGACGTCTGAGCAATCGCCGGCGGTCTCGCCGGCCACCCCATCCGTTTCAGCCCCCGGCGCTGCTTTCGTGTCCCCGGATAGGCCGTCGCCGACAGAAACGCCTGCGGAACCGACGATCGAACCGACGGTGTCCGCTGTATACTCAGCTTATTACCGTATTCTTGACGCAGCGGTACAGGCGCACGGATCAGGAACCGTCGAAGCGCTTTCCGGCAGACCTGACATATATAGAGGCGTTATCCACGCCTCTCTGATCGACTTTGATAATGACGGGCTGCCGGAGCTTCTATATGTCTACGGTGATGGCGATGCGACGCCCGGAGTACACTTCGTCGTGTATGGGTACACAGCCGGTCGGGTGGAGTTGGTCGGTGTCTACCAGCCGGAACAGTCGGTTTTCAACGTTGAGCTCTTGATTTGCCGTGACGGCGTCGCATACATCCACGCTTACTCGAGGCTCTCTTACAGCGCCCACGATTACTACTACACGCTGGTCAACGGTGAATGGACTTTAGCGCATGAGTTTTCATGGAACGCGGAAAGCTCGTCATGGGATCACGCGACGTCCTCATTCGGCAATGAGCAATGTTTAGTCAATGGCGAAGAGGTTGATAAGCAAGCGTTCGACAATGCGAGCGGCGCCATCGACGTTGTCAGGACGCGCGTATACTGGAGCGGATACAGTCGCTTTGATTTAGATTCCGTCGGCGTCATCCTGTCAGAACTCGACGGCGGCGTTTCGACGCTGCCCATACCGACTGAAACAACGATTATAACATACGATGAAGCGCTGTCGATAACCGTCGCCTGGATAGACGATCATCCTGATTTGACGTCTTACTCCGTTCATGACTGGGGCTATAGTGAAAACGAGATCCCGCCTCCGACATTTTTATTGTTCGGAGAGAAGTTTTACGAGTTGTACGTATCATATAGCAGAAGCGGGGACGGCTCTTCAATGCATTCTCACTTTATTCTTGTCAACGCGGATACATGCGAGCTTATGTCACAGTTCATTATAAATACGGATAGCGACTATACGACCACGATTGTTGAGTCTTTGGACAAATGGTATGATGACTGGTGTGCAGGCGGGCGCGCCTCATATCCTCCGGCGCGGCTGTCGGCGGATGAAGCATTCGCGGTCTATAACGAATGGGTGACAATTCATTTCGATTCCGATGACTATAACGTCAGACGTTATCCGTCTGGTAGGTTTGTGATATACGGAGAGCAATATTATTACTTCCGCGCGGATGACGACTGGAAGTATTATTACAATATACTCGTGCATATGCTAACGGGAGAGTTGCTGTTCCTGCAGTTTGAAGACGGTATGTTCGGAGGCACGTACATAGAGCCGCTGGACGACTGGTACAACAGGTATTTTACATAATTCAAAGGTAACTATTCAAAGTTCCGAAGCTGCCGCGACGCCGGTGTCGACCATCAGCCACGCCGAGATGGCGCCGGTCGCGTCAGCGATCGAAACGGCGATACGCCCGCCGTCGCAGGTCATCACGTTTGTCTCCCTGGTATAGTTCAGGCACAGCGGACGGCCTGCGGCGTCAAACAGCAGCAGCCCGAAGCTGTGTTCCGACATGTCAAACCCGCTGAAAGTCACGCTCACACCCGTCCCGACGCGCTCGAATACCGCGTCCTCCGCGACAGGCGCGGTCTGTTCCCCTGCCGGCGTGACGTCAACCGCCGCCGCAGCGAGCATCATGCCGCTCTTTGTGTCGCTGACGCCCAGAAGCTTCATAAAGGGGCCGTAAAACTTAATGGCGTCACAGTTGACCAGCGCGTCCAGCTTTGTCGCGTTTTCGACCGGAGCGCCGGAGTCGTCAAATCTCATAGCCAGCCTGAACAGTTTATACGGCATGTCCCAGCCGTTGAACTCGAGCGTAAAGCCGCCGGGTGATCGCAGCGTAAGAAGCTTACCGTTTCGTTCCGGTTCCAGCACAAAGCGGATGTTGGAATCAGGTTTGCGCACTGTCTTACCCGTCGCGGCGTCAAAGTCCGCGCCCACGCACCACAGGACGGCGCGTCCGTCCCGCTCATGCAGCCCGAACTGATAGTATATCGAGTCAAAGCCTATTTGGTTATAGCTCGGCATGATGACCGGCGTCTGCGGCGCAAGGCGTTTAAACTCAAACTCCGCGTACTTGCCGCCCGGTCCCGCACCGGCGGGCAGATCGATCTCTCCGGCGTAAGGCGCCGTCTGAAGCGCGATAGTCTGTTCGATCGCGCCTCCCTTTTTTCCTCCGAAAAATTTGAGCCCGAAACGCCGCGGTTTAATCTTGTACTGCCCTGAGACCCGGAAGCTTACCTCTCCGCCCTCCGGGCCCGTCCACGGGCTGTTCGGAATTATGGTGAGAAACTTTCTATCCGCCGACACGATACACATCGCGTCGGCGTTTGTCGTTACGCTCTTTTTATCCAGCAGCGCGGGCTGCCGCGCCCCGCCGCTCGTCACCTCCAGCGTAAATGTGAGCGATTCGTTCCCGCCGATCTCGCGCTCCGAATCCTCGGCGCGCCCTCCGTAACGCTTCCGGCGCGCAAGCCTCGCGCCGTCCCGCGGAGTCCCGACGCTCAATATGCAGCGGTCGTCGCCCGCCGCCGCTTCGGACAGCGGGTAATCGTACGGCACAAAGAACACCTCGCCGGAGTGCCCCGCGACCACGACGCCGTCAGCGCCTAGTCCTGGCGACCCGTTGAGATCGCGGCGTTCGCCCGTGATGCACCGGTAGGCCCAGCGCAGCGTGCCGTCTGCGTTGAGGCAGTAGAGCCGCCCTTCGCTGTTGCCTATGTAAATACGGTCATACTTATCCACGGCGGGAGACGCTCTGAAGGGCTCCGGCGTGTCAAACGACCACAGACGCTCGCCGTTTCGCGGGTCGATGGCGTATACGCTGCCGTCGGCGCTCGGCTGTATGATCGTGCCGTCCGACAGCTGCGCGGGACTGGAATAGATGTGCTCGCGCGTGCCGAACTTCCAAAGCCTTTTTCCGTTTTTCTGCGAGAACGCGCGCAGAATCCCGTCAAACCCTCCCGCTACGACTGCCGCGTCAGGTTCGTCCGATGTGAGGAGCGGCGACGCGACCATCGAACCCAGAGTGCCGCGCGTCCATATCTGCCTGCCGTCTGAGCTTGTGCAATGGAAATTTTTCAGCGTGAAATAGCAGCTCCCGTGGAACATCCTCCCTGTTGACGGGTTGACAGCGGGCAGCGACCACGCCTGATCGCGCATGACGTAATGCCATTTCTCGGCGCCGGTATCGCGGTCGAGCGCATAAAGCAAAAAGTTGTCGCTCGCCGTGTAAAGAGTGCCGTCGGGCCCGATCGCGATGTTGCTCTCCAGCCAGTCGCACATTTTAGATGTTTCCGGGAGCGATCCCGGCTCATGGGCGCGAAACTTCCAGATCAGCTCGCCCGTCTCGCGTTCGAGCGCGTACACATGCGCGTCGGCCGAACCGAAGTAGACTCTCCCCTTGTCGTCCAGGAGCGCCGAGCTGTCTATGAGGTTCCCGGTGCGAAAGCGCCATTTTTCCGTCCCGTCCGGGTTGATCGCGTAGAAATAATGATCCGCGGAGCCAATGTAAACTACGCCGCCGGCGTCGATCACAGGCGACGAGAATATCCCGCGCCCCGTGGGGAACACCCATGGCAGGGCGCCGCCCGGGTCTCCCACGTCGCTGCGCCCGGTCTGAGGCGCGTCGGCGCGGAATTTCGGCCACGGGCTGTTAGGGTCGAGCGGTACGGAATAGTTGTATGTTTTCATAGGTTTCTCCAATCATAGGTCACCCGAATATAGGAAACGTTTTCTTGAAAACCTCGTCGCCGAAATCTGTGAGGCTCCTGAATACTTCGGTATTTATTCTGTCATATACAGCGGCGCGGGAATCATCCGGATAATAGGTCTCCCCTTTCCGGACCATGCCCTCGACCGCCGCGGAGAAACTGCCGTACACCCCGGATGCGACCGCCGCGCAAATGGCGCTGCCGAGGCCCGCCGAACCGGAGTCAGACGCGCGTGAAACCGGCTTGTTCAGGACGTCCGCGAAAATGCTCAAGAACAAACCGCTGTTTGAACCGCCTCCCGTTATGACAAACTCTTCCGGATAGCTACCGGTCTCGGCGCACATAGCGTCGACGCTGTTTCTGATCGTCATCGCTATCGATTCCATCATCGCGCGGTACACATGACCCCTGCCGTGTCTGGCGTCAAACCCCAATATCATTCCCTTACGATACGGGTGAGAAGTCGGCGCCAGCCAGTGCGGAACGATTAGCAGGCCGTCGCTGCCCGGCGGGATCGTTTCCGCCTCGCGTTCCAACCGTGTTTCGGGTAAAACGCCGAGTCTGACGCTGTCGGCCAGGAACTCTTCGCCCAGAAACTTCGTCCACCAGCTCAGCATCCACATTCCCCTGCGGACGCCTCCGCTCTCGTACAGATATTGGTTCGGCGCGCACGCCATGTTGACCCACAGATTTTTCGGGTCGCGGAGGTTTCGCGCCCCGGGCGTCATTGCGGCAATGTATGTACCGAGCGAGATGACCGCCGTTGCTGAGTTCAGGCATCCGGAGTCCGGGTGCCGGGTGTCCGGGCGCCGGGTGTCCGGGCGCCGGGTGTCCGGGCGCCGGGTGTCCGGGCGCCGGGTGTCCGGGCGCCGGGTATCCGGGCGCCGGGTGTCCGGGTAACCGGTGTGTATGCATCCGGCGCCCAGCGCTTCGACGGCTTTATCGTTGGCTGTCGCGGCGATCGGCAAGCCCTCCGGCAGGCCTGTTTCGCGGGCGGCTTCAGCCGTGATATACCCCAGAATCTCCCCGGGCATCCTCAGCGACAGCAGATTCTCACGCCGCAGGTTATACTCCTCAAGAGCTTTATCATCTGAGCAATAATCCCATGTATCCATATCGAGCGGCCAAACGCCGAGATAGTTCGCGGCGGAGTCCTGCAGTTCTCCGGTCAGGCGGCGGGTAATATACCCCGACGACGTCGTCACATATTTCACGTCAGGGTTCGTCCATTCATGCGGACGCGATACGCGGGCGTCCATCCAGCTCATGACCGGCTGCGCAAGAGTACCGTTATCATTCATGAGCGCCCGGCAGAAACGTATGGTGCATAACCCGGCGGCTGTAATATCCCCGGGGTCTCCGTCAAACTCTCGCATGAGCCTCTTAGCGGTCTTACAGAGCTTGTCCCACAGATCGTCGCCCGGATGTTCGGCCACGCCCTCCGCCGCAAGCGTCATCGGCGCGAGAGGTTCGGATACGCGGCATACTATGTTGCCGGCAGTATCGTATATAGTCATTTTGCAGCTCTGGCTGCCCTCGTCGATCCCCAGAAGATATTTCATAAAAAGACCCGCCGTTTCACATCAGGGAAGCTGCGCGCAACTCGCCCGAAACGCTCTGACCCTTGAAGGCTGCGCGCTGACCGAAGCCGCTACCGCACAAGGTATCCGCCGTCGACGACAAGTAAATGCCCGTTTACATAGTCCGACGCGGCGCTTGCCAGAAAAACCACCGCTCCCATCAGGTCATGCAACTCGCCCCAGCGTCCTGTCGGGATATGTTCAGTGATACGCCGGTCGGCCGCCTCGTTTTCTCGCGTGGCTTTCGTAATATCCGTGGCAAAGTAACCGGGCGCTATGCCGTTGACCTGGATATTATACTTAGCCAGCTCGTCGCAGTACGCTTTCGTCAATCCGGCCAGCCCGTGCTTCATAGCGGCGTAGGCCGGAGAGCCCAGCCCGCCGAGAAATGAAAACAGCGAGCAGATGTTGATGATTTTTCCTCTCCGCTGAGGTATCATGATTTTCGCCGCCTCATGAGACAGCGCGAACGCGCAATTAAGATTCAAGTCTATCATAGGGTCCCAGTAACTGCGGTCAAACTCCAGCACGTCGGCAATCAGACATATCCCCGCGCTGTTTATGAGGACGTCGAGGCCGCCCAGTTCGGATACGCAGGTTTCGATTATTCGCTGCGGCGCGCCTTTCTCAGTAAGGTCGATCTGCGTGAAAACGTGGCGCGCGCCTGTTTCTTCAATGAGCCTCGCCGTAGTTCCGTCGTCCTCTTTGATGCCCGGTGTGAACACGTTCGCGCCCGCTTTTGCCAGCGCCAGTGAAAACGCCCTTCCGAGCCCCATGTTCCCGCCGGTGACTATGGCGTTCTTCCCTTTCAGCGAAAAAAGGTCAAGCGAAAAATCTGAAATATCTGACATAACTCTCAACTCTCAACTCTCAACTCTCAACTTAAATAAGCGGCTTGCATATCTCGCTGATCTCTTCCTCCATCGCGGCGTCGATCTCGAGCCCGGCGCGCTTGCGGTCCAGATAGGCGATCAGCTTTGCGTGTTTAGCTTTCGACAATGTCCAGCGTATGGCAATAATGGTCGAGGGAATAAGCAGAACGATCGAGGCTATACCCAAAATAGCCTTGATCATCATCAGTACCGTTGAAGTCTGCGCCTGATTGACGATCGTCGTTACGCCATTTTCTATCTTCTCCAGCGGATTGATGAATCCGGCTATTCCAAGCAACATAAGAGCGACCCAGTTTGCGATCGCGGCCGCGCATTTGCGGATAAACTGCTGAATGCCGGAAAAACTGCCTTCCGCGCGGTATCCGAAATGATACTCGCCGACCTCTGTCACATCGCCGAACAGGGCTGTGAATCCAATCAGCGAGAAAGACATGAACGCGCCGAGGACGACGGCCAGCAGATAGATAGTAAAGCCCGGGCTGTCGCTCGAAATGAGCATGCTGGCCGCGGCGCATACGCACCAGCCGAGATTGCCGATCACTACCGCCCGCGTTTTGCTTGTCTTTCCGGCGACGCGGGACGCAAGCGGGACAAACGCCACCTCCGATATCAGCAGCGCGCCCAGAACGAAGCTCAACTCGTCCGCGCGCCCAAGGTTATACGTCATATAATACGCGAAAATCATCGACGTGATATCCATTGCAACGACGATGCCGAGATACATCGCGATAAAACGCCGGAACACTCTTAATCGCAGCGAACCGAACATTTCCTTCAACGCGCCTTTTTTTCCCTCCGAGAACTGTTTACGCTCCGGCGTCTTGAAAAACACAAGCAGCAGCGGCAGCGAGAAGAACAGGCCGAATACCACGCTCATCAAAATGTATCCCGAACGAACATCCTGATATGAGCTGACTATCAGCATCGGGGCGACAGCGCAAATGAGGGATGAAATGATCGACACGATCATCCGGATGTTCGTTATTGACGTGCGTTCATTGTAGTCCGTCGACAGCTCCGCGCTCATGGCAAGGAATGGTACGGAAACTATAGTCGACGCCGTGTTCATCAGGATATACGCGCCGATGAAAAAGACTATTTTCGCCGCTTCAGAACCGGCCCTCAGCGGATACCACATCAGAACGAATGCGATGAGTACAAGCGGCGCGCCAAGCAGAAAATACGGCCGCCGGCGCCCGAACCGCGATCTCGTATTGTCCGAGATAATGCCCATTGCGGGGTCTGATATGGCGTCCCATACTTTGCCCAGCAAAAAAACATTAGCCGCCCAAATGGGGTTGATGCCGATAACGTCCGTGAGGAAAATGCTGTAGAAAAAGTTAACTATGTTGAAAAATCCGCCTTGAAAAATATCCCCCAGCGCGAAGAACCACTTGGTAGAGGTCTTAACCTTTTCGTCGGTGCGATAGCCGTCCATTCCTGCTCCTCCTTGTATTTGATCTGACGCGAGTCTGATGACGCGAGTTGTTGCAGTGGAATCACTATTACCTGTCATCGTACAATACTCCCCGCGAGCATAACGAACACAGGGCGTTCAAGTTCTGTGATATCGAGCAGCGGGTCGCCCTTGACGGCGATCAGATCCGCCCGCTTGCCCGGCTCGATCGTCCCCCGATCGTCCGCGCCGATGATCGCCGCGCTGTGCGCCGTAGCCTGCAGGATCACTTCCACAGGATCGATTCCCGCCAGAGTTACGCGCAGCGCCGCTTCCTTTGCGTTATCCCCGTGATGGTTCCCGAAAGTTCCGGCGTCCGTCCCGAAGCCCATCTTCAAACCCGCTTTATACGCCTTGTTCAACCAGCCTGCAGTTTCCTCAATGTATCTTGCCAGATGTTCTCTCAGGCGCTGCGGCAGCCGCTCGGGGTATTGACGCAGCGTGTCAAGGTATCGCAGCGTCGGGATCATATAGCTCGTTTCGCGTTTAAGCTCCTGTATGATCTCATCGCTCATGATGAAGCCGTGTTCGATCGTCCGGACGCCCGCGCTTAATGCGGTCAGTATCGGGGCGGGGCTTTGACAGTGCGCAGCCGCGTACGTACCCATGCCGCGCGCAGTTTTCGATATCACCGCCGCCTGCGCGCTGTCATAGAGCGCATAGTCGTCAAGACCGTCGGGCTCTGTGATATCGCGCCCTCCCATGTACTTTATGAAATCAGCGCCGCTCTCTATCTCGTTCCGGGCGGCGGCATCTATCTCATCCGGCTCGACAGCCTCCGCGTACATGCCGGGATAGTAACTGTTGCCCTCCGTCGGCGGAGACAGGATCCTGCCCGCGGCAAAAAGCGACGGCGCCTCGATCGCGCCTGTGCGCGAGGCGTCGCGCAGCGCGAGATCGACGTGGTTGCGCGCGCCGATATCGCGCAGCGTCGTGAATCCGGAATGTAGAGAGCGCCGCGCGAAACCGACGGCCATGAGGACGCGTTCGGCGTCGCTTCTGGCGTTCTCCTCATCAAGGTCCCCGCCGCTCAAATCCAGATGGACGTGGGCGTCAATAAGCCCGGGCAGCACTGTCGCCCCTCGCATATCGATAGTCTCGCCGCTGCCGTGCGATGAACATTTTTCAACCGCTGTGATATGTTCCCCTGATATATAAATATCGGCGGCATAACTGTCGTCAAAGCCCGGCGTAAGCGGGCTGAGAACACGGCAATTTCTCAATATCAGCTCACTCATCTCCTTGTCAACCATCTCTCCGACGCGCATCTCCCTGACGCCTGACAGTTCGACGCCCGTTACATTAGCGCTCGTCTCGCTGACGCTTTTCTTACTATCTCATCCGTGAGGCCATGCGCAAGCGCATACTCGTCGAGCGCCGCCTCAACCGCCGCGTCCATATCGGGACGGCTGTACCCGTCGAGCATCTTCCGCATCCGCTCGCCGATGGCGCCGGCAAGCTCAGCGTTGGGCTCTCCTTTCGCCGTTCCGTGCAGCGATACCATCGGCTGCCACGGGTCTGTCCTGCAGCGCTCCAATGTGTGTTCGGACGTCATAAACTGAGCGCCGCCCGCGACTACGTCTTGTATCGCGTCGAATGCGAGCGCGTCTTCGTCAATGGGGAGCTCCGAAAAATAGTATCGCAGGCGGTCTATCGTTTCGATATCCAAAATGAACTTCTCAAAGCATACCGTGTTGAACGAGTGCAGCGAACCCGTCGCGTGCATCACAAGATTGGCGCCCTCGGAGAAGGCCTCGAACAGCCCCAGCGCGGACTCGACGCCCGCCTGCGCCGTGAGTCCGCCCGCGTCGCTCATACCGCCGCCGGAGCGGCACGGCAGCCCGTACTTCTTCGCCAGCATAGCGCCGTATCGCGCCTGCTTCAGAAATCCCGGCGAGGCATTGCTTACACTCATGTTGCGCATATCGCTTGTCGTCGCGGCGAATCCGTAAACCACAGGCAGGCCCGGTGAAAGCATCTGCGCTAACACGTTTATGCCCAGTATCTCGGCGTTGGCGACTGAAATGTTGCCCGCAAGGGAAATCGGCCCCGTTCCGCCGGCCATCGGTCCGGGCGCGATGATCACGGGCTGCTTGTGTTTTGCGCACTCACACAGCGTCTCCGCGGCGTTTTTGTCGATAGCCAGCGGGCTCATTGGCGATATCATCGTGAGTATGCGCGGCACGTCCGGGAAATCCGGGAACACTATTTCAAGCATCCCGAATATTTCCCGCGTGACTGCGCCGCTCGCCGATATGCCGAGAAGGGCCTTATCGCTGCGTTTCAGAAGCGTGTATATCATCGCTGACGCCGAAATCGCGCCGGGCAGTTCGCACGGCTGAGCGAGTATTCCGCCGTTGATTTTAAACGCTTCGCTCGACGAAACGATGTCGGAAAGCGCTATGAAATCGTCGAGCGACGACGATCTCACCGCTCCGGACACGTCGGCTATCGCCGCGCTGCCGAAACCAGGCGTCACGTACAGCGCCGTAGTGTCCATGCGAACGTCATTTCCCGGATTACGGGCGTGTAGGGTAAAGCTTTTACCCGCTTTATCCAACGCGTCCATTGCCTGCGTTTCGGTAAAATACGCCCGATTTCCTGAGATCGCCGCGCCGCCGCCGGCGAGAGTTTCCATTGAGGCCTCGTCGTGAAACGCGATACCTATTTCGGACAGTAAACGCAGTGAGTTCTTATGTATCTTGTTGATCGCGTCTGTCTCATGTTCAAGAGTATGCATAGCGCGCTACCGCATGAAATCGGGTATGATCGCGACAAGCGCCAGGGCAAGTATTCTCCGGACTTTATTCTTCATTTTGTCGCCTCCTGTTGTTAATCCTCGACGCCCGGATATCTTCTCTTGACGTCGTCATTGTTCAGTAAGTCTTAACTTTCGCCCTCCATGCCTCCCCTACGGGGTGGGATGGGTGCCACGGGGCGGGCGACTGATAGTCGCCCCTACGGGGTGAGACGAATGCCACGGGGCGGGCGACTGATAGTCGCCCCTACGAGGTGGGACGGATGCCACGGGGCGGGCGACTGATAGTCGCCCCTACGGGGTTAGGTACCTTTGCTGTGTTAAGTCTAAGTACGCCAGTATCTCCGGGGGCAGTGAGGAGCCGGGGTTTTGCGCCATTATGCCGTCGATTTTCGCAGCGACCTGCTCCAGAATATCCGACTCGTCTTTGTTTGTCATAGCCCTCGAAAAGATATCAGGATACCACACCTCGCGGAAGCGCGTCAGCGTGTTATCCTCCATCATGTGATGTTTCGCGTGCCCAACGCCCCGGATCAAATCGAGGTCTATATCCCCCGGGCTTTCTATAACGACGCCGCGATTGTAGCTTTTATATGAGTTTATCATCTCGTTCGCGAGAACGACGGCGGCGGGGCTTACGCTGTTGCAGTGATCCAGTATGCCGACGTCGTGGACAAGGTTCGCCTTCGACATCATCGTTGTCATAAGCTGGTATGACAGCTCGCTCATGCTTTGCGGGTCTATCGTCTTCGCGTCCGAACACGCGGCGGTGCCGTAGAACGGCAGATCATAATAGTCCGCCATCTCTGACGACGCCGCGACCATCAGGTGGAACTCCGGAGCGGCGTAACTGCCGACCGTCGTGCGCATATCTATGATCGACGGCATCGAGCCTATGATATACGGCGCGCCCTCATGCGCAAGCTGTGAGATAACCAGCCCGGCAAGGATCTCCGCGAAACACTGCGCGAGAGTCGCCGGGCGATCCAGCGG
>Ga0082212_10005439_pt1 | contig 17366 bp, 13 predicted proteins | sample TergutNt197P3_FD_71548 | JGI IMG/M metagenome (GOLD analysis project Ga0082212, IMG submission 71548) | Neocapritermes taracua P3 segment gut microbial communities from Petit-Saut dam, French Guiana - Nt197 P3 | ecosystem: Host-associated > Arthropoda: Insects > Digestive system > Gut ... | reverse complement strand
GGAGGCGTAGAGCGCCTTCATGAGCAACATGAAATAAGCGTCCTTGTCCTTTCCGTCATCTGCGGCAATGGCGTAATGTACGGGGTTGCCGGGTTTCCACACATCGCGCGTTGTCGCGTAGATCCGCTCGATCTCCTCGCAAAGCGTGGGGACCGTTCCCATTGCCGCGGCACGCCGCAGCGAGGCCTTCTGGTCCGGCGTCTCGCCGTCGAGCAGGAATTCCTCAAACGAGAACCCGTTCCACCTCTGCCCCAGTACCGTATTCATGCCGTACCGCTTCATCGTATCGTCGAAACCGTCGATGAAATCGTTCTTGGCAGCGTCGGCCAGGAGGCCGCGGTATGCCTTGCCCGTAATCTCGTCCATCTTCTCGATCCTGCCGCCATACTTCTGCGTTTTCAGGTATTCGGAAAAATGCGCCCTGGTTTCAGAGGAGGATTCCCAGTACCGCTCCGAAACCATTATCAAAACCGCGCTCTCCATTTCGATGGAAGAGAAATTGATATAGAAATCACGCGCGAGCGGTTTTTCCAGGGCAGCCTCATCAATAACGCGGACTTCCTTCGCGTATGCCTCAACCCTCTTATTGAATTCATTCGAACGGCTCTTTTTCGAGCGTCCCTCCAGGCCGTCTGTCAGTTCCTTATCGACCTTGGCTCTTGCTTTAAAAAATCTCATTGTGCCTCACCTTTGATTCAGTAACAAATTGCGTTTTGTCCCACCCTTTATAAACCATAAAGGATGGCCTGTTTTTGTCGCATCGCGACCCTGCGCGACCTTGTACTTCGTCTCAAGCAATTTTCCTGCTTCCTTTCAATATAGCCAATAAAAAAGTCCGTCTGTCGCGCTGACAGACGGACCGTATTCCTTACGGCTTTATCGATCGTCAATCAGCGCATACTTTCGAAGGCCTGTCAAAGCCCCCTTCCAAAGCATGATTCATTGTCTGCGTTTTCCGAGAGATCATTTCTCTCCTTTCCTGTTTCCGGCGACGCCTCGCCCCCGGCCAAATAACTGCCAAGAGGCTATGATATGGCATGAAGCCGCGCTTGTCAAGTGAAAATTTCAGACAAAAGGGGACGGTTCCTGCGTCTTGTAAGACAAAAGGGGACGGTTCCTGCGTCTTGTTAAGGAACACAAAAAGAACCGTCCCCCCTGTGCTCAAAAATCAAGCCAACGCGCCACGCACGTAGTCGTCAACCTCTTCAATTATCCCGGCATCCCCCGTGAGGTGGAACAGCTCGTATGCGTCCGCGACAAACGGAAGAAAGCCTGTCTTGCGGTCAAGATCGAGGAATTCGCTTATCGACATATCGTGAGCCTTGCGATAGAGGTTCGCAACCCTGATTTGCATATACAAGACGTGATCGAAGTTTTCGAACGGCATAATTATTCCCTCCTAAACTTTCAACCATTCATCCCAATCGCCACGTTCTTCGGCATGGATCATGTCCAGTATGCTTTCGGCGCTTTCAAAGCAAAGGCGGGACTCGGGGTCTTGAAGCACGCTGTAAGTCCTGGTGTTCATAATGATGCGCAAAGCCTCCGTTGTCGGCAAGGCTTTTTCCTTCGCGTATTTCGACACGACAGCCGTGGCGACTATGTCGGCGCAGTATTGCGCCTTCCCTGCGTCAATGCTCATAAAAATCTCTCCTTGCGGTCGAGCTTCAGGCAGGCTTCGGCAAATTCCATAACAGCTAATCCGGTTGCCCTATCCATGTCAATTTGATATTCGTACAGCCATTTCCCGATAAGGCTATCCCCTTGGCCAAACTGCCGCAACTTTGATATTCGCATATCGGCGCTTCTTTCCGCCATCCTACCGCAAAGGCTTGACCCTGTTTTTAACGGCCTTCTTGGCAAGCTTGCCCAGCCGGTCGATGATGTTGTCGGTGTTGAGCTGGTTTTCGCTGTCCAGCCCGATCACGACATGGGCTACGGATTTGATGTCGACACGCTTTCCCTGGCGGCGGAGGACCCGGATGGCGTTAATCGTCTTTTCGGCAAGGTCCAGGGCCTTTTCACCGTTGTCGCCGACGGAGTCGTGGATGTCCGCATAGACCTGTGCCACCTCAAGGGCGTCCTCCTCGTCGAGATGGTAGTTTTCGGCGATGCCGGCGGTCGCGGCCTGTGCCTCGGCCAGAAGGGCCGGATCCTCATGCGCAGCGGGGTCATGTTCAGGCGCCGCGCTTGCGGCTTCGGCTGCCTGTGGCACTGCTTGCGCTGCCTGCGACGCCGGCCCCGCTTGAACTACATGCGCCATCGGCCCCGCTTGCGCTGTATGCGTCGTCGGCTCCGCTTGCGCTGCCTGCGACGCCGGACCCGCTTGAGCTGTATGCGTCGCCGGCCCCGCTTGCGTTGCCTGCCCCGCTTGCCCTGCCTGCCCTGCTTGCGCTGTCTGCGTCTTTGCGGCCTCGGCTTTCTTCGCCTCGTCTGCAGCCCGCTTCGCGGCCGTCTTCCTTTTTGACTCATCTGAAGCTTTATAGATCTCGGCCTGCCTCTCGGCCGGGGATATGGCGGTATTCGCTGCGTCTGTCGGCTCGTGTTTTTCGGCGGGCCGCCTGCCTTTATCGCCGGCCGTGCTGGAATCCGCGCTGGCCTGCCCGGCGGCAGTATCGCCGGCCGTGCCGGAATCCGCGTCGGCATTCCCGGCGGCAGTATCGCCGGCCTGTCCGGCTCCGGCGCCAATCGCTTCAGCAGCATAGTCGCCCTCAGCGTCCTCGTCGCTATCGAGAGACGAGCCGCCCTCGTCTCCCTCGCCCCTGTCCCCGAGCGACGACACGGCGGCGCCTATCCCGGCGGCCGCGGCCGTCAGCCTGGACGGCTCGCCTTCCGCCTGCGCAGGCTTGTTGAAGATCGCCGCCGAAAGCTCGTTGAGCAGGGAAGCGCCCGCCTTGCCGTTCAGCGCGCCAGAAGCGACGTCCATCTGCGCCAATGCCGCGGGCAGCTTTTTCAGGAATCCCGTCAGGAGGTCGTCACCCTCGCTTCCGCCTCCGCTGCCCATGTCGATAATGGTGGCGTTGGTGCCGACTTCGGCTACGGCGGTGGCTATGGCGTTTGAGACCTGGATCCTTGTCCTGCTCTCGATCTCCGCGAGCGTAACCCTCAGGTTGACGCCTTCTTTCTCGGCCAGCGCCTCGGCCTTCGCCATTTCGGCCTCGGCCTCGGCCAGGCCCTTCTGCCGGATGGCCTCGGCTTCGGCCTTGCCCTCGGCCTCGATGCCGGCGGCCTGGGCAGCCCGTGTCTGGCGGATATACTCCGCTTCGGCCGCTGCCGCCTCCCTTCGGGCGATGGCCTTGCCTTCGGCCTGCCTTTGGACGGCCACGGCTTCGCCGGTCGCCCTTATCTCTGCGGCTTTCGCGTCGGCATCGGCGTCCCTCTCCGCGATGACGACCCTGGCCGCAGCGTCGATCTCCGCTTTACGCGCGGACGCTTCCGCCTCGATGATCCGCTTCTTCTTCTCTGTTTCGGCCTCTGTCACCGCGACGGTCTGGTGGGCCTCGGCGGCGCGCCGGCGCTGCTCTTCCGTGGTGACCGCCACGTCGCCCTTCCTGAGCTCGAGCTCCTGCTTTTGGGCCTCGTCCCGGATTTGGCGCGCGAACGCGGCCTCGGCCTCCTTCTCGGATTTCTGGATATAGAATTCCGCTTTCTTGACGTCGACGTCGCGCTGCTTCTCGGCGATCGCGAGGTCTTTCGACAGCCTTGCTTCCTCGGATTCCTTGCTGGTTGCCGCGGCGGTCTTGTTGATGTCCCTCTCGGCCTCCGCCCGGAGGTTTTCCGCGTCCCTGCGCTTCGCCTCCCTGTCCTTGGCCGCCAGGTTCGTATAATAATCGTTAGGGTCGGAAACCTCGGCGATGTTGAGCGACAGGAGCTTGAAGCCCAGCTCGCTCATCTTGTCCTGGACGCCGTCGCGCACCTCCTTGCCGAAAGCATTTTTGTCGGTAACTATTTCCTCCGGCGTCTTGGTGCCTATGACCGCGCGGACCTCGCCGTCCAGGCTTTGCTTCAGCGCCTCCTCGATGCTGTCGCGCCGGAAGCCGAGGAAGTTCGTGATTGCCTTTTCCAGCGATTCGTTCGTCGTGTCGTCTGCCTTGATCTGCGCCGTCCACTTCACGACCACGGGCACGATGACGGCCGACTGGGTGTTCTGGCCTTCCGACTGGATCGTCATGACGCTCAGGGAGAACTTGTCCCACTTCTTGAACGGCGACACAAACGCGCCGCCGGCCCGAAGTATCCTTATACTGCTCCTCTCCCTCCTGATATCGCCTTCGACAGCATCCTTGCCCTTCTTCATCTTTTCGCGGCCGCCCGAGATGACCAGCACCTCGTTGGCCTGCACGATCTTGTAGCGCACCCGATAGAAGATGAATACCGCGATGGCTATGAATACTATCAGCGCCACGAGCGCCGACGTGGAAATTGCCTCAAAAACCGGATTCATAATATTATTCTCCTTTCTGAAGATGATTAAAATCCGCACATCCTTATCATGCCTGCCGCTTCTATTATTGCAGATTTGGTATGCGCCTGGCAAGGCGCAGCATTTTTACGACAAAAGGGGACGGTTCCTGCGTCTTGTAAGACAAAAGGGGACGGTTCCTGCGTCTTGCAGCAACAACAATTATTCGTCCGAAAAAGCGGATTTGCGATTGCCTATGGTTTCAGGCAGTCGATGGGGATCACATGGATCCCGTCGCTCCTTGTGTGGCATGGCCCGCCTCCTGTTATTATGGCTGAAAACGCCGGGGGCGCGACGCCTTTTGAAGCAAGCTTCGACTTGAGGCGGTTCAGGGCATCCACGCCCTCGTCTATTCGGTGGGCGCCCAGTTTGATTTCGACAGCAGCCCATTTTGGGCCCTGCTCGATGATCGCGTCGACTTCAAGCTCGTTCGCGTCGTGGTAGTGGCTCAGTTTTGCGCCAATTGCCTCGGAGTATATGATCAGGTCCCTGAGACAGAGATTTTCGAAAACGCTCCCGAGCGTTCGCGGATCCCGTGCAAGATCGCCCGGGCGGGCCGTTAAAGCGCCAATCGCGATAGAAGGGTCGGCGAGCATCCTCTTTGGCGATTTTCGCAACCGCAGCTTGCCTCGAAGCTCGGGAAACCACTGCGGTATTTCCTCGACAACATAAAGACGTTTCAAGACCGATAAGTATTCCGAAACGGTCTGCCGGGCAACATCGCTGAAGCGGGCCTGGATATCGGCAACTATAGTGGAGACTGACGCGGAAGTGACATTCGTCCTTGCGACAGCGGCGAGCAAATGCAAGGCCAGGTCGGGTTTTCTTTTGACATTGTCCGTATTGGTAATGTCCGTGCCTGCAAGCGCCACAATATATTGTTCCGGCAGGATTCCCGCGTCTTCGTTCTGTACATCAAGGTTTGCCGGCCATCCGCCACGAACAGCGATTGATATTAGTTTGTCCTGCGTGAGGCTCGACACTCCAGGTTTGGCGGCTTTGCCTTCAAACAATTCCATAAGGCTTGATATTCCGGAAGAGGCACCGCTTTCATACAAGGACATTGTGCGCATCCTGATTCTCCCTATCCGACCGGCGCCGCTGTGGACAAAACTGTCTTTCGGCGGCGTTACCGAGCCGGTAAGCAAATACAGGCCTTTCTCCTTTGTCCTGTCGGAAGCAAAGCGTACCGCGTCCCAAATGCCGGGGACTTCCTGCCATTCGTCAATCAGCAGCGGCGGGTCGCCTTTTAGTATGGAAGCCGGATTGAGCCGCGCGGCTTCACGGTTCGAATACTCATTCTCGGGATCCAGCAAATATACCACGCTGTTCGCGTGGTTCAGCCCGGACCATGTTTTCCCGCACCATTTGGGGCCCTCGATAGAAAGCGCCCCAAACAGGGTTTTGTACTTTTCGATTTTGGCGTCAATCAACCTTGGCTTATAGCCATGTTCAACCAGCGTCATTTTCGCCTCCTTGCGCATCTGCGCCGAGATAAGGGCACCCGACCCAACTAACAAAACGCATCCATTTTGCCTAACAGATTGCATCCATTTTATCTAACCATTTGCATAAACTATATCAAATATTGCTTCACATGTAAAACGCGAAGGAAGCCTGCGTATTCAGACAAAAGGGGACGGTTCCTGCGTCTTGTAAGACAAAAGGGGACGGTTCCTGCGTCTTGCAGCAACAACAATTATTCGTCCGAAAAAATGTACCAACGCTTGCGTTTTTGGATTGTAAAATGTACACTGTTCTTGGCGTGAATAATCATTTGCCAAAGACGGGAGGTTTTGCGGATGGAACGGCAGGCGTTGGAAAAACTTATTCAGTGGAAAGAATCAAAGGCCCAAAAGCCGCTGATTGTGCGCGGGGCCAGGCAAGTCGGGAAAACCTGGCTGATGCAAGCTTTTGGCGAGAGGCATTACCGCGATGCCATAGCGCTAAATTTTGACAAAGACGAACGGCTCGGAACGATGTTCAGTGCGGATATTTCCCCGGGCAAGCTGCTGCCTCAAATCGAAATCCTCGCCGGCAAAAGGATTGACCCAAAAGAGACGTTGTTGATTTTCGATGAGATACAACAAGTGCCCCGCGCTCTGACCTCTTTGAAATATTTCAACGAAGACGCGCCGGAGATCCAAATAGTAGCCGCAGGCTCGCTCCTTGGGATCGCCCTTCATGAGGGGACGTCGTTTCCTGTTGGCAAGGTAGCGTTTCTGGATTTGTATCCAATGAACTTTGCGGAATTCCTTGCGGCGACAGGGCGTGAAAACCTGCTCGAAGCCATGCACGGCGGTGATTTTTATGGTGGCGCGGTATTTAAGGATATGCTTATAGAGTGCATAAAGGAGTATTTTCTGGTCGGCGGCATGCCCAGGGCCGTCGCTGATTTCGCGGAGAACCGCGACTATACAGCTGTTGCAGGTATCCAGGAAGAAATTATTGACGCATATGACCAGGACATTTCAAAACACGCGCCGCTCGCGCAAGTGCCGCGGATACGCAGCGTGCTCGCGGGCATTCCCGGGCAATTATCAAAAGAAAACAAAAAATTCTTTTATGGGCAAATCAAGCAGGGGGCGAGGGGCAAGGACTATGAGCTGGCCTTGTTGTGGCTTTCCGACACAGGCCTTATCCACCGGGTCAACCGCCTTGCGGACGTGACTTATCCTGTAAAAGCATACCAGGATTTCAGCTCATTCAAAATCTATATGAATGATGTTGGCCTTCTGGGCCGGATGGCGGGGCTTGGAGCGGATGCCTTGCTTCGCGGCGCCGGCATCTTTGACGAATTCAAAGGGGCAATCGCCGAGCAATACGTACTGCAGGAGCTTATCGCGGCCGGGCTGGAACCGCTTTATTGGTCGAATGAACGCGGTCGGGCCGACGTGGATTTCATCGTCCAGAAAGAAGATCGCATTGTCCCGATCGAAGTCAAATCGGGTATCAACCTGAAAGCGAAGAGCCTGAAATTCTATATGGACAAATACCGGCCAATGAAGGCTGTCCGAACGTCGCCCGCCGACTACAAGGTGAATGAAATCGCCTATGACGATGGAACCGAAGCGAAACTGATAGACGTCCCCCTGTACGCTTTTTTGGCGGAACTGTAAACCACAGGAGGCGTTTATGCTTTCAGCAAAAAATCCGCCCCCGGGATTTGCGCTTTCCCAGCATTCGCCATCCCTGCTAAACAAAGCCTTCTCGGCTGTCGGCTGCCCCTTTACAGGTTCAAGAGCTCGTCCATATTGACTTCCGATTGCGCAAGGCCGGCGTATTTCCCCGGCTTGACGCCATAAGTCGTGATCATCGTAAGGTGAATCGCCTTTCGCGTCTTTGTCTCGTTCCGGAAGGTTTCGATCTTTTCGCGCAGTGCAAGGTCATATGCGCGGTCGATTTCAAACGGGCCTTTGGCAAATTTGATTTCGCAGAGGTTTATTACCCTGTCGGCGCGGTCTATGACAAGGTCTATCTGCGCGCCTCTATCGCCGCTGCCTCTATCCCCGCCCCTTGCCCCATTGTGGCTGGCCTCGCTACGGCTTGCCCCACTGTGCCTGGCCTCGCCTCGGCTGGCCCACGACGAAACATCTGCGTGTACTCCGGATATCCCGAGCGCTTTTTTGATCTGCCCGATGTGGGCGAGGCAAACCTGCTCAAAAGCATAACCGCTCCATGCGCGATGAACCGCGTTGTCCGTGAACGTACTCCAGAAATTACCATTATCCGATTTGCGGATAAATGTGAGGTGAAAGGCAGTGAACGGGTCCGCAAGATGGTATAGCGCTCCGTTTTTCCCCTTTCCAAACGGTTTGTACCTGCGGATAAAACCGCACTCCTCCAGTTCAAGCAGGATTCTTGTCAGGTTCCCGCCGTTGCCGAAATCTACCAGGCTTGCGATAGCCTCGCGCGCCAGGCCTTTCTTTTTCGCGTGCAGGGCTTCAAGCACCCGTACATGCTTCGCCGGGTCCGCAAACAGCGTATCCATCAGCCGGTCAAACTCGTGGCGGAGCGGCGCCCCCTCCTCGAAACAAATCCGATCCACATTCAGCGCCAGGCTATACCGCCTTTCCATCAAGCGAAGATAATATGGTATTCCTCCAAAGATCATATAGCTTTCAATAATGTCCTGGGTGTTCATGGCAATGCCCCTGCTGGCGCAATACTCCCTGCATTCTGTAAGCGTGAACGGTTTCAACGCGATTTGCCGCGTTGCCCTGTTGTAAAGCCCGCCCTTGTTGCGGAATATCTTTTTCGTAATCCACGAGGTTGCCGATCCGCATACGATCAGCATAATGTTCTTTTGCCCCGAAGCCCAGCCGTTCCAGAAATGTTCAAAGGCCGGGATGAAATCGGATTTTTTATTGTCCATCCAGGGCATTTCGTCGATGAAGACCAGTAGCCGTTCTTTGGTGTTTGCCCCTGCAATCAGCGTACGCAACGCGTCAAAGGCATCGAACCAATTCCCGGGCACTCCGGTGCCGCCGTCTTTTGGAACCCAGCCGTGTTCACGCAAAGCCTTCGCGAACCCGGCCCTTTGCTGCTTTGCGCTCATGTTCGCAATGCCCGTATAGCAAAAAAAGAAATCGTTCCCAAATGTTTCGCGCACAAGGAAAGTCTTCCCGACGCGGCGGCGGCCATAGACCACCACGAACTCCGGCTCCCCGCTTAAAGCGAGTTCTCGCAGAAGATGCTGTTCCTCTTTTCTGCCGACCATACTGTTCCTCCCGTATTATAAAATGCTGAAACACGGTGTAAATACCTATATTTCAGCATTTTATAATAGATTGGGTTTTTAGTCAAGGATTCGCGTCGCGTCAAACAAATAGCCCCGAAACGAGAATAGCGGCCCTTTATTCTATGGCTCGCTGTCGCCCCTCCTGCAATATAAAATGCTGAAATGCCGTATAAATACCCATGTTTCAGCATTTTATAGGGCAGCTGCTGGCCTGGCGCCAGGCTGTTCGCAGGCGGTCAGATCTCGACAACCGAGCCGGTGGAAAGGTACCGGACTTTATCGCCCATAATATCGCTCATAGCCTCAAACGCTTTTGTGCCCGTACAGTGGCAGGTGTAAAAAACCGTTTCCCGCCCAGCCAGTTCGGTTGCCAGCCGCTTGATTGTTTCTTCCGGCTCGCTGGCCTTTGTCGCCGGGTTGAACAAATGGAACCCGCCGAAAACGGCATGGATCGCGGGCTGGTGTTTGTCAGCGGCCCGAAGGATGTTGCCGATGCCCCTGTGGGAGCAGCCGGAGAAAAGCACTGCCTTGTTTTCAGCGGTAACGATCAGGTTTTGTTCGTGCGCGAAATCGTCCCGCGCAAATCCGTCCGGCGTCTTTTTGAGCAGCGCGCGGCTGCTTTTCGTGTCGAGCTGCCCCTCCACATCGGAGAACAAAAACAGTTCGTCGTCTATACAAAGCACATCGTCCGTGAAAATTATGCGGTCATTCCCGGCCAGGTGCCGGTCAAGCCCGATGTATTTCCTGAAAAACAGGGCCTTGTGATAATACTGCGCAAAAGCCTGGCGGCGGAGATAGAGGCTTGCCTTTTGGTTTATGCCCAAAAAATCGGCCAGGCCGCCGCCGTGGTCGAAGTGGGCGTGCGACAGCACGAATGTGTCGACCTCCGCCAGGTCAATCCCGATTTTCTGCGCGTTACGCAGGAAGGTGCCATCCGGGCCGAGGTCAAACAGTACCTTGTGTTTCGCCGTTTCGATATGGATGCTGAGCCCATGCTTTGGCGTCAGGGCCGTATCCGTCGTAGTGTTTTCCAACAATGCGGTTATTCTCATGCAAATTCACCATCCAATCCAACGCTTTGTGCGTTTCGGGAGATACCCGAACCTGAAACATGCCAGGCTACACTATACCACAAGAACCATTCCGGGGGCTTTTTTGCCAATCCCCGCGAGGGACACTTCATCTTTTTGGACAAAAGGGGACAGTCCCGGCCAGGATTTGCGGCCCGGTCAGCGGGGCAATACCATTCTCCGTTGTGAAAGAGACGGCTTCCCCGTCGCTTACGCATGTAACAGTCCCGTGCCGATCCGTCCGGAACACGGCCGCGCCCGCGTCGCGCAGCCTGCTCAAGACATTATCGTCAGGATGCCCGTAGGGGTTGTCCTCGTTGACGGAAATCACGGCATACGCCGGCATGACCTCCCGAAGGAACGGGTAAGTCGTCGAGGTGTTGCTCCCATGGTGCCCGACTTTCAGGACCGTGCTTTCCAGGTCGTACCCCATTTCGAGGATGTCGGCTTCCTCCTCGCGGCCGGCGTCGCCCGTGAACAGGAAGCTGGTCTTGCCGTAGACGATCCTGAGCACGATGGAAGTGTTGTTCGTATTCTCGGAATCATTGACCGGCCCGAGGATTTTAATCGTGCTTGCCCCGAGCGGGTACTCTTCCCCTGCGGCCGGGATGGTAATCTTGACGCCTTGCTTGTCCAGATACTTCACAAAGCTGCCAAATGATTTGAGGTCGGCATCGTCGACCGGGCTGAGCGCCGTGCCGGCATTTGCGTAATTGAGGGCACCGGGCAGGCCGCCAACGTGGTCGTCATGCGCGTGCGTGGCGACTATATAATCAAGATAGCCGATGCCGCGGGATTCCAGGAATGAATAGATCCGGTCGGAGTCGCAAGGGTTGCCCCCGTCGATCAGCATCGCGTGCCCGTCACATACGACAAGCGCGCTGTCGGCCCGCCCCACGTCGATGAACCAGGCCGTGAAATCGGAACCGGGGGGGACGGAAGGGCCGGCAAGAGGTGCTGCCGGACCGTCAAGAGGTGCTGCCGGACCGTCAAGAGGGGCTGCCGGACCGTCAAGAGGGGCGGCCGGGTCCGGCGGCCTCTGGCTTGAGCAGGAGACGAGCGCCACCGCCGCTACCACCATTGCCAAGACTGCGATTATTGCCCGTGCTTTCATTCCAAAACCCATATTATCATTATAACAACATGTTAATGCGAAACCACTGAAAACCCCTCATGTTTTTTAGCTTGAAAAGGCCGGCCTGTTGAATGAGTTTTGTCGGTATCGGCTGTATTGGTGTATAGTCATAATTATGATTACGATAAAAGGCGTGTACGCCGAGGCGAAGATTTTTACGGACGCGGTCGAGGACAGCGCGGTCGGGCAGATACAGAAGCTGTGCGACCAGCCCTTTGCCGCCGGGAGCAGCATCCGCATAATGCCGGACGTCCACGCGGGCGCGGGCTGCGCCATAGGGACGACGATGACGATCCGGGACAAGGTCGTCCCCAACCTGGTCGGCGTGGACATCGGCTGCGGGATGGAGACCGTCAGGCTCCGGGAAAAGCGGGTCGAGCTCCCGAAACTGGACAGCTTCGTCCACGGGCGGATCCCGGCGGGGATGGAAGTGCGGCAAAGCCCGCATCGGTACCTGGAGGGAATCGAGCTGTGGGCCCTCCGTTGCGCGGACTCTGTCAATACCTCGCGCGGCGAGCTCAGCCTCGGGACGCTCGGCGGCGGCAACCACTTTATCGAGATAGGCCGCGATGAAGAGGGCACCCTGTACCTGGTGGTCCATTCGGGAAGCCGTAATATAGGGTTACAAGTGGCCGAGCACTATCAGAAAGCGGGCTACGAGGCGCTTGGCGGGAAGAAGCACAGCGACGTCCCGTACGACCTGGCTTATGTAGAGGGCCCTTTGCTCGATGACTACCTGCACGACATGAGCATCATGCAGGAGTTCGCGGCACTCAACCGCAGGGCCATTACTGACGAAATCCTGAAAGGCATGAAGCTCTCTGAGGAATCGCGTTTCACGACTACGCATAATTATATCGACCTCGAAAACAGGATGCTCAGGAAGGGCGCGGTATCCGCGCGCGCCGGCGAAACCCTGCTCATACCGATCAATATGCGTGACGGCAGCCTTGTCTGCACGGGGCTTGGGAACCCGGACTGGAACGAGAGCGCGCCGCACGGCGCCGGCAGGCTGATGAGCAGGACGGCGGCGAAGCAAAGCTTCACGGTCTCGGCGTTCCGGAAAGAGATGGATGGGGTTTTTTCATCGACGGTCAGCGACGAGACTCTCGACGAATGCCCGATGGCTTACAAGAGCATGGACGACATCGTCCGCCAAATCGCGGAGACCGTCCGCATAGAGAAGCGCATCGTCCCGATCTACAACTTCAAGGCCGCCGAGAAATTCAAGCGTCGGCACTAGCCGGGCGCCGCCTTCGCGGTCACGCGGCGAGATGTCAAAACGCGAGGTTGACGCTACGGTTCGAGTCAGCCGGGCGCCGCCTTCGCGGTCACGCGACCAGCGAGAAAAGCGCCATCCAGGCGGGCAGCATCGCGAAGAAGAGGATCGTCGAGATGGTGATGATGGTCGAGCCGAGGCGTTCGTCCGCGCCGTAGCGGAGGGCAAGCAGGCTGGCTGTCGTCGCGGCGGGCATGCCGGCCATCAGGACGCAGATGCGGATGATCCCCACGTCCAGCCCGAGCAGCAGGCAGACGAGGAAGATGATGCCGGGGATGAGGACAAGCCGCAGGAAACAATAGAAATATATCTGCCTGTCGATAAGCATGGCCGGCGTGATTTCCGCAAGGATGGAGCCGACGAGCAGCATCGCGATCGGCATCGTGCAGGCGCCTATCGCGCTTATCGGGCTTATGATCGCGGCAGGCAACCCGGATCGCGTGACCATTATGAACATCCCGATATACACGGCTATCATGCTGGGATGGACGATTGCCTGGAAGACCATCTTGCCGCGGTTTTGCGCGCTCTTCGAAAAAACGGGCACTCCGAGCAGCCACATGGCAAAGCGCTGCGGGATCAGGTAGATCGCGGCGAAGGGCAGGGCCACGCTGCCGAAAAGCGCGGAGATGACGGACAGCCCGAAGAACGCGGAATTGCATACAATCATCCCGTAACGGAAGACGCTGCGCCGCTCGAAAGGCAGCCTGCGGAAAAAGGCCACGCTTGCCGCCTGGCCGAGCGCCTGGGAAATGCCTGCGACAACGAGGGTCATCACAAGGCCGCGCAAAAGTGACGGGTCGTAATCCACCCTGAACGAATTGACGATCGTGCACGGAAGCGTCACATAGAGCACGAGGTTCGTCATGCCGCTCTTGCTGTCCTTCGTGAGCAGTTTCGCCTTGCCGACGACAAAGCCCGCGGCCAGGATGACCGCAAACAGGGCAGCCGTGTTTTCAAGCGTAGCAATAGAGTACATGAATCAATAATACCACAACTTGCTGGTTCCCCCAGATACCGGCAAGGCGCACGGCGAGGCTTGCGAGACGGTTGCGAGACAACAAGACGCAGGAACCGTCCCCTTTATGTCCCATTATGTCCCTCCTCTTTCGTGCGATTAATCGTGGCAGGGCTCTTTTCATATAAACCTTCATCCTTCATCACGCGCCGCTCGCATGGTTGGGAGTGTACGGCAACGAGCCTTGCGAACCGCGATTTCCCATCAAACAATGACAAAAATTCAGACGTCACCCCGGTAGGGTGACGTTCGAGGCCGCCGGTCACGCAGCGCTCATCATGACATGGCTCTCGGCGGTCTCCCCTTCTTCCAAGGGCTTCTGCTCCCCCGGCAGCCATTCTTCACTCAGCGGTTGTGCTTATGTCTGCGTCAAGAAAAAAGAGGTCAGGTTTCAGCGCGGCCGCAGACAGGGCTATTTTCACACAGTCTGCCGGTTCCTGTGTCTTGTAGGCAAAAGACGTTCCCTGCGCTTTGTTTGTCCGGGGGCGTCCGGGCTTGTCCGGGTTCTGCACGGGCGGATGCGTTTTCTTGACGAACACTTATGCATGACATATATTTATGATGAAACGGGCGCAGGAAAGACGATGAAACGGGCGCAGGAAAGACGATGAAACGGGCGCAGGAAAGACGATGAAATAGGTACTGGAAAGACGATGAAATGGGCGCAGGAAAGACGATGAAATGGGTACTGGAAAGACGATGAAACGGGCGCAGGAAAGACGATGAAACGGGCGCAGGAATGACGATGAAATGGGCGCAGAAAAGACGATGAAATGGGTACTGGATTGAAGAGTATTGCCGAGATAGTCGCGGGGGACGAGTATGGATTCCTGCGGACGGACGAGCGGCTGAATGGCCGGCTTGTGTTTTTGACGTTTGGCGGGAGCCATGCGTATGGGACCGCGACCGAGGGGTCGGATGTGGATATCCGCGGCTGCGCGTTTAACAGCCGGCCGGACCTGATCGGGATGGGCGGGTTTGAGCAGGTTGTTAATGTGGATGTGGACACGACGGTGTACAGCTTCAAGAAGTTTATAAAATTGATCATTGACTGCAACCCGAACACGATCGAGATGCTTGGATGCAAACCCGAACATTACGTAATGTTCAGCCCTGTGGGGCAGGAACTGATCGACAACAGGAAAATGTTCATGTCGAAGCGGGCGGTATACTCGTTTGGGGGATATGCGAACCAGCAGCTGCGCAGGCTGCAGAACGCGCTGGCGCGGGACTCCTACCCGCAGGCGGAAAAGGAACGCCATATCCTGGGTTCGATCAAGTCCGCGATGATGTTCTTCAATGACAGATACGAGTCATTCCCCGAAGGGGCGATTTCGCTCAGCATAGGCAAATCCGGCAGCGAGGGACTGGAGTCAGAGATATTCATGGACATCGACCTGAAGCATTATCCCCTGCGGGACTACAAAAATATGTGGGGCGACATGAACAGCATTGTCAAGGAATACGGCAAGCTGAACAAGCGTAACCGGAAAAAGGACGACCTGCATTTGAACAAGCACGCCATGCATTTGATCCGGCTGTATTTGATGTGCCTGGATATCCTCGAAAAGGGGGAGGTCAATACATACAGGGGCGACGATTTGGGGCTGCTGATGCATATCCGGGGCGGCGGGTTCCAGAAAGAGGACGGGACGTTCCGCATGGAGTTTTTCGACATGGTTTCAGAATATGAGAAGCGGCTTGATTACGCGGCGGCGAATACGGGGCTGCCCGAGACGCCGGACTATGGGCGAATCGAGGAATTCATGATGGACGTGAACGAGAAAGTGGTGCGCGGTGAATATTGACGTGCCGGAGGGGGCGCGCCTGATAATAGGCAAGCTTGAAGAAGCGGGGTTTGAGGCCTTCGTGGTCGGCGGTTGCGTAAGGGATTCGCTGCTGGGGCGCGAGCCGAAAGACTGGGATGTCTGCACGTCGGCGCCCCCTGCGCAGGCAATAGAAACCTTTAAAGGCCTCCGCGTCATCGAAACGGGCCTGAAGCACGGGACCGTCACCGTCATGGCGGGTGACGAGGCTGTCGAGGTGACCACTTACCGCATTGACGGCGATTATTCCGACAACCGGAGGCCGGATAATGTTGAATTCACGGGCAGCCTGAAGGAGGACCTGTCGCGCAGGGATTTCACTGTCAACGCGATGGCGTACAGCCCGGCGGCGGGGCTTGTGGACTATTTTGGGGGCGCGGGCGATCTGGAAGCTGGGACAATAAAGTGTGTCGGCGACCCTGGCAAGCGGTTCCGCGAGGACGCGCTCAGGATAATGAGGGCGCTGCGGTTTGCGGCCGTGCTTGGGTTTTCGATAGACGGCGCGACTAACGCGGCGATGCGCGAGAACAGGGGGCTGCTTGGGAATATCGCGGCGGAACGTATCGCGGCCGAGCTGAACGGCCTGGTCTTGGGCGATGGCGTCAGGAAAACAATATCCGGGAACCTCGACGTGTTCTTTGAGGTTGTCCCGGAGCTGGCGGCGGGCGCGGGGTTTGAGCAGAACAACCAGTACCACTGCTATACAGTGCTGAACCATATACTGATCAGCGTCGAGAAAGCGCGGAAGGACATCCGGCTGCGGCTGGCTATGCTGTTGCATGACATCGCGAAGCCGAAGTGTTATACGGAGTCGGACGGCACCGGGCATTTCTACCGCCACGCGCAGGAGGGGTCGGATATGGCCAGGGCAATCCTCACGCGCTTGAAATACGATAACGACACGGTAGCTACGGTGTGCGAGCTCATTAAATACCATGACGCGATCATCCCGCCGCGCCGGAGGGCCGTCAAGAAATGGCTGAACAAAATCGGCGAGGCCCGCCTCCGCCAGTTAATCGAAGTTAAAATGGCTGACGCGAAAGCGCAGGTCCCGGCGCGCGGCGCGGAAAAGATAGCCGGGCTGGTGAAGGTCCTGGCCCTGATTGACGAAGTAATAGAGCAGGGCCAGTGTTTTTCCCTGAAGGACCTGGCCGTCAACGGCAAGGACTTGATCGACGCCGGCGTCCCGGAGGGCGCCATGGTCGGCGTCATGCTGAAACAGCTTGTCGACATGGTAATAGACGAAGAAGCCGAAAATGAGCGGGCGGCGTTGCTTGCGATTGTTGAGAAGCAGCTCAGCCCGGAAAGATGTTTTTAAATGCAGCCATTAATTTGAGAATTCCGTGATTTCGATTTTCGCGAGGTTTCTGCTGTTTCTGCATTACAAAACAAAAATGCCGGCATCCTTACAGAAACCTCCACGCAATTTGAACTATAATAAAGGCATGCATGCAATGAGCGCAACAATGGCTGCAGCCCTGATCCTGGCGCTGGCCGCCGCCCTGGGCCGGCTTGCCTGGCTCTGCCGCCAGGAAGGCTACGACCGGCTGCTGCTGGCGAAAAGCGCTTTCCCGGGCGGCGCCGATGTATGGCAGGTGGAGGACTTCTGCCGGGACAACTTTCTTGTCACGTACGAGATAGAGGCGCAGGCCGTGGCGGAGACCCACAGCGCCCGCCGTACGGTGGCGCTTATCGGGACGAACGGCTACTACGCCCGGATCATGGGCTACCGGCCGCTGTCCGGCGGCTTCTTCAGCGCCGCCGCGTGGAGGGCCGGATACCGGGAAGCCGTGCTCAACGCCGCCGCCGCCATTCAGCTATACGGCAGCTATGAC
>Ga0082212_10005438_pt1 | contig 17371 bp, 16 predicted proteins | sample TergutNt197P3_FD_71548 | JGI IMG/M metagenome (GOLD analysis project Ga0082212, IMG submission 71548) | Neocapritermes taracua P3 segment gut microbial communities from Petit-Saut dam, French Guiana - Nt197 P3 | ecosystem: Host-associated > Arthropoda: Insects > Digestive system > Gut ... | reverse complement strand
AGTCGTCATTTTCCCGGCAATTTGTTGTTTGAAAAAGCCCGTATCATTAGCTCTTTTCTGTTACGCGTCATCCTCATCTAAATCATCTTTAAACTGATCTGTCAATTTGCGTTTTTTAATCTTTAAAATCATCTGTTTCGTAGTAGTACGACTGTTTGGTTCCTGTTATGAATATTTCGCGGCTGTTAATCTCGTCGGTCAACGCTGATTGCAACAGCGCGCGAATTTCCAGATCATTTACCGGGCTTCGCTCCATTGCGCTTAGGTATGCCGGCTTGCCTATTTTGCTCCAATCGATGCATTTTTTCAGGTTCTTTTTCAGGATCAAATCAAGCCATATACGACTGCTGCGTCCGTTGCCTTCCATAAACGGGTGCGCAATATTCATTTCAACGTATTTGGCAACAATATCCTCAAATGTTGTTTCAGGCATTTTTTCTATTTTTACTAAGATTTCCGCCAAATATACGCTGCTTGCAAACCGAAAATTTCCTTTTGAAATGTTCTTTTGCCGTATTTGTCCGGCAAAGTCATATAGTCCGCTGAATAAATACTCGTGGATTTGCCGCAACCCCTTTACGGTTCCGATCTCAATCCTGTTTATATCGCCGCTGTCAAACAGCCTGAAAGCGTTTTGTAAGCTTTGGGCGTCAACGCTGTTCATAAACACCTCGGTTGCCGTGTCCATCACAGCGGACACAGCATGGGCAGCTTTGAGCGACAGACCTCTCCGGCAGGGCGCCTCTGTTTCGCCGCGTAGCCATGGATGGCGAAGCAAGAAACAGGGCAGTGCGGCCTGCCAAGGATGGCAGGCAAACGTGCCCGGAGGAGAGAGTCTGGAGCGAATGAAGTCTGCCCTGCGATGGCCGATGTATTACGGCGTACAGTAAATACCAGGTTGTACTCAAAAGGCTTCATATTCCGGCGCGGCGTCCTTTTCACGCAGCAAATGTTTTGGAGCCGCCCTCTCCTCCTATTCCACCCGGTAGTTGGGAGCCTCCTTGGTGATGATGACGTCGTGCACATGGCTTTCTCTCAAACCCGCCGAGGTGATCTTGATGAAACCGGCGCGCTTATGCAGTTCCGGAATGTTTCTCGCGCCTACGTAGCCCATTCCGGCTTTCAGGCCGCCGATGAGCTGAAAGATGACGCCAGAGAGAGGGCCGCGGTTTGGCACGCGTCCTTCGATTCCTTCGGGCACCAACTTGCTGTCTGTTTCGACATGGTCCTGGAAATAACGGTCCTTGCCGCCTTTTCGCATTGCCTCCAGAGAGCCCATGCCACGATAAACCTTGTAGGAGCGGCCCTGGTAAAGAACCATTTCTCCGGGGCTTTCTTCCGTCCCCGCGAACAGGGAGCCGATCATGACCGAAGAAGCGCCCGCCGCGATTGCTTTTGTGATGTCGCCGGAGTATTTGATTCCGCCGTCGGCTACTATAGGGATTCGTTTCTTTTTGGCGGCGGCGGCGCACAGCATGATCGCCGTGAACTGGGGTACGCCGATGCCCGCTACAACGCGTGTCGTGCAGATGGAGCCCGGTCCGATCCCGACTTTTACCGCGTCCACCCCGGCCTTTATAAGCGCTTCCGTGGCTTCGCCCGTGGCCACATTGCCGGCGATAAGCGGCAGGTCCCTGTAGGTTGTCCTGATAGCTTTGACCGTTTTAAGGACATCTTTGGAATGGCCGTGCGCCGTATCCACACAAATGATATCCGCCCCGGCCTTTACGAGCTTTTCGAGCCGTTCTTCCCATCCGGGGCCTACTCCCATAGCGGCTCCGACGCGGAGCCGGCCCAGGGAGTCCTTGCAGGCGTTTGGGTATTTCTGGATCTTGAGAATATCTTTGATGGTAATCAGCCCTTTAAGGTTGTTGTGCGTGTCCACCACGAGAAGCTTCTCTATGCGGTTTCTGTGAAGGATATCGCGGGCCTGGTCGAGCGTTATGCCCACGGGTACGGTCACCAGCTTGTCCTTTGTCATCACGTTTTGGATCGGCTGGTTAAAGTTTGTCTCGAACCGCAGGTCGCGGTTGGTGAGGATTCCGGCGAGTTTTCCGTCCCGCGTGACGGGAAGCCCGGAGATGCGGTACTGCTTCATTACTTCGAGCGCCTCGTACACCCGTTGGTCCGGCCTGACCGTGATCGGGTCGGAGATCATTCCCGACTCGGATTTTTTGACCATGTCCACTTCCGTTGCCTGCTCGTCGGGCGTGTTGTTCCGGTGGAGGAAGCCGATTCCTCCTTCCCTGGCCATCGCAATCGCGGTGTCCGCTTCCGTAACCGTGTCCATCGCGGATGACAGCAACGGAATGTTCATCCGGATGTCTTTCGCCAGATTCGCGGTAACGTCAACATCTTTCGGGATAACTTCGGACTCCGACGGGATCAGCAGGACATCGTCGAAGGCGAGTCCTTCCACTAGCGTGTTTGCCGGATTTTCCTTTGCGTTTTTCATATGTTCCCCCTCGAGGGCTTCAAAAATGCCGTTTGTTTTCAGCCGATACTGGCGATGATTCCCTCCAGTATTCCGGCGTCGCTTATTATCAGACTGCCGGCTCCGAACCTGTTCAGCGCCGCGACGATCATTGCCATCCCCGGCACCATGTATCGTTCCCGCCCTTTTTCCATGCCGGGAAGCAGGAGCCGCTCGGCGTCCGTCATGCCCGCCAGCCGTTTCGCCCAGCGGATCACGGTTTCCTTTGGCAGGACGGCGCCGTTGATCTTGTCGGGTTCGTAACGGGTCATGCGTTTTTCAAGAGCAAGCAGCGTTGTGAAGGTTCCGGCGGTTCCGATCAAGCGCCGCTTTTTCCCGTGGCCAAATATCTTCGTTCCATCCTCGATCCTCGTTTTTGCGTAAAGAGAAAGCGTTTCCCATTCCCAAGCCTGCGGAGGATCTGACAGCGGAAGGAGTGTCGACATCACAACGACCCCAACGGGCAGGCTTACCGATTCTCCCGGCTCCGGTCCCGCCGTAAATTCCGTGCTGCCGCCGCCTATATCCGCGACTATATCTCCGGTACGCACGGAAATGGTCCGCCGGATTCCTTCCCAGACAAACCGGCCCTCTTCGGCCGGACTTATTGTTTCAGTGATTACACCGGCTTCTGTGGCGGCTGAAAGAAATTGCCCCCGGTTAACCGCTTCCCGCAGACAGGCTGTGCCGCAGGACCGGTATGAATCGACCCCAAGCAGATCCATCTCCTGACGGAACCGGCGCAATGTTTCGATTGCTTCATTAAACTCCGGTTCTCCGATATTTCCGGTATCGCGCAGGCGGCGTCCCAACCCGATGATGCGCGTAAAACGCGCAAGGGGGCGGGTTGTCTTACCTTTTCGCTCGGACACCAGCATTCGGATGGTGTTTGTCCCGATGTCTATCGACGCCAGACGCATTCGCCTTGAGATCCGTTAGATTTAATCAATTAATCAAATAGTATAAATCAAACTGATTGCGGCGCGGCGTAACAACTATCTTTCACGATAGATAATGCGGATGGGGGAACCCTCAAAACCGAACCGCTCCCGGATGGAATTTTGCAGGTATCTGGTGTAGGAATCCGGTATCCCTTTGCGTTCCTTGACGAAAACGGCAAATGTGGGCGGCGCTATCCCAACCTGGGTAATGTAGAACGCGCGGTTTCTCCCGTGCTGTGAAGGGATGGGAACCGCAAACAGGAAGGTTTGGGCCATTCGGTTAAGGCGTCCCGTGGATGTCCGCATGCGGAAATTCTCAAGCGCGCTGTCGATCTTGCGGAAAAGCGCCTGAATTCCTTTTCCGGTTGTCGCTGTCGTCTGGACCACCGGAGCGAAAGAGGCGTATTTGAGCCCTTCCTGGATTTCACGCAGCCGCTTGCGCTGCTCCTCCTCGTTTGGCAAGAGGTCGATCTTGTTCGCCGCGACTACGACCGCCCTTTCTTCGCTGATGATGTATCGCAATACCTGCCGGTCCTGGTGACTTAACCCCTCCGAGGCGTCAATCAGAAGGACGGCCAGGTCACAGCGCTTGAGCGAGTCGAGGCTTTTGATGACGGAGATCTTCTCGATGACCGTTTCCGTTTTGCGCTTGGCCCGGATTCCGGCGGTGTCGATCAGGAGGTACTGTTTTTCATCCCTTTGGATCATTACGTCAATGGAGTCTCGCGTGGTTCCCGGAATTTCGGAGGCGATAACCCTTTCAAAGCCCGCCAATGAGTTTACAAGGGTGGATTTTCCGACGTTGGGCCGCCCGACGACGGCGATTTTAGAGATTCTTTCCGTCTCCGCGAGAGGTCCGGCTGCTTCTTTTGTTTCCTTCGGAATCATTGAAACGACAGCATCGAGGATTTCGTCGATTCCGGTGCCGTGTTCCGCCGAGATAGGGAAGATCTGGTCAACGGAGAGGGCGTGGAACTGGGTAAAGCCGTCTTTCCCCTCTTTGGAGTCCATTTTGTTTGCCGCCAGCAGAAACGGCTTGCCGCGCTCACGGAGCATTCCCGCAATTTCCTTGTCCAGAGGCAGTAAACCGTTTTGAGAATCGACCACCAAAATGACAAGATCCGACTCGAATATGGCTCGCAAAACCTGCGCGCGGACCTTCTGGAGAAGGTCGTCTTCGGTGCGCGTAACGTATCCACCGGTGTCGACGATGGTGAAACCGCGGCCGTCGTATTCGGCGGGGAGCGCGACGAGGTCGCGAGTGATGCCCGGCTGGTCAAAGGTGATGGCTCGCCTTTTTCCGGCGATCCGGTTGAACAGGGTTGATTTGCCGACATTGGGCCGGCCCACCAGCGCGACGGTGAAATCAGGCGAACTCATACCCAAGGCGCCTCAGCATTTTCTCGTTTTTCGACCATTCCTTCTCCACCTTTACGAACAGTTCCAAGTATACCCGGCAGCCGGTTTCCTTCTCCAGTTCCAGGCGCGACGCGGTTCCGATTTTCTTTAAGACACAACCTTTTTTCCCGATAACAATACCTTTTTGGGATTCCCTCTCCACAATGATTTCCGCCTGGATACGGATCAGGTTTTTATCCGGCTCTTCCTTGTATTCCTGGATCTGGGCCGCGATGCTGTAAGGAAGCTCTTCCTCAAGTTCCATGAAAAGTTTCTCCCGGATTACCTCCTGCGCGATAAAGCGCATTGGCAGGTCGGTCAGATCCTCCTCCGGATAGAAAGCGGGGCCTTCGGGAAGCATGTCAAACAGCGCGGAGACAAACGCTTGAACGCCGGTGCCCTTTGTGGCCGAAACGATAAACGATTCCGCGTAGATGCCTTCACGCGACATCTCGTCTTTCTTTGCCTGCGCCGCTGTCATGCCCATCCGGTCGGCTTTGTTTACGACGAGGAGCCTGGGCACGGAGAGGCTTGAGAGCAGTTCCGAAACCATGGCGTCCTCTCCCGATTTTTTGACATCGCGGTCGTCGATAAGATGAACGGCGACATCCGCTTCCGCCGCTATCCTTCGCGCGGTGCGGACCATTGCGGCATTCAAGGCCTTGTGCGGCTTGTGTATGCCGGGGCTGTCCAGAAAAATTATCTGCCCTCTTTCTTCGGTATGGATGCCGGCGATACGGTCCCTGGTGGTCTGCGGCTTTGGAGTCACTATCGCCACTTTGGCGCCCAGTATCCGGTTCATCAGGGTGGATTTTCCTACGTTTGGACGCCCCAGGAGCGCGACAAAGCCTGATTTTGGATTCAAGATGTTTCTTCCTTCGATACGGCCAGGATCTTGAGCAGCTTTGCCGCCGCCGAGGTTTCGGCCTCTTTCTTTGATTTTCCAGCGCCCTCCGCAAACCACTTCATGATCTGCGCCCGCGCCCGGAACATCCTTTCATGCGGCAGCCCTTCCGTGGAAAGGAGGCTGTATTCCGGCAGCGCTATTTTTTCTTTTTGGCACCATTCCTGGAGCTGCGACTTTGCGTCGAATCCGTCCATCATGGCGTTTAGAAAACCGTCGAACTGGAACTGGTCCCGGACAAACGAAAAGCAGGCGTCGTACCCGCCGTCGATGAATATGGCCCCGATGATCGCTTCGACCGCGTTTGCGATCATTTTCCGGGTAATTCCGCCGCCTTTCCTGCGTACCGAAGAGTCGGTGTTGAGCGATTCGGCGACACCGATCCGTTCTCCGATCTTGAGCAGGTTTTGATTGTTGATGATGGAGGCGCGCGCCTTGGTGAGTACGCCTTCCTCAGCCTGCGGGAGCATATTGTAAATATAGTAGGCCACACAAAGGTTCAGGACCGCGTCCCCAAGAAACTCCAGCCGTTCGTTGGAGGGCTGCCCTTCTTTTCGCCCTTGCGCCGAACCGTGCCGCAGCGCTTCTTCCAGCAGAGACGGGGATTGGAAGCGGTATCCGATCTGTTTCTCAATCCTTGCCGCTGTCACTTACGATGCTCCCTTCCAGCTTGCCATTGCGCGCTGAAAGGACGCGCACCGGGGCTATATCTCCCACGGAAACATCGCGGGAAGAGAAAACGACTTCAAGGTAATTCTCCGAAAGCCCCTTTATTTCCAAATTGCCGCCTTTCGCGTTCTCCGATTCGGCGATTACGGACAGCGTTTTGCCCACCTGCGCTTTGGCGTAATCTCCGCGCATTTCTTTGTCCGCCGCGAGGAGCAGGCTTGCGCGCCTCTTTTTTTCCGCCGCCCCGACATCGTCGGCCCAGCTTGCGCTTTCGGTGCCGGTCCGCGTGGAGTACGGAAATACGTGCAGATAACTCAACGGGAGTTCCCGGATTTTATCCAGTGTTTCCGTGAAATCCCGCTCCGATTCTCCGGGAAAACCTACGATCACGTCCGCGCCAAGCCGCGCTTCCGGAACAGCCGATGTGATCGAAAGCAGTTTCTCACGATACGCGGTAAAGGTATATGGCCGCCGCATCCGTTGCAGAACGGCGTCCGAGCCGCTTTGCATCGGCACATGAATGTGTGTGCAGATTCTTTTTTCTACGGCTATCCGCTCGACAAGACGCGGGGTAATTTCAAGAGGTTCTACAGATCCCAGGCGAAACCTGCATACTGAAGTTGCTGTCAGCGCTTTTTCCAACAGTACCGCCAGGCCGTCCGTCTCTCCCCGATCCGCTCCGTACCTTCCCGCGTGGATTCCCGTCAGCACGATCTCTCTCGCGCCGTCTTGCTCCGCGCGCCGGATCGACTCCATGACCTTCTCCAAAGGAACGGACCGGCCTGGACCGCGCGCTTTGGGCACTATGCAGTAGGCGCAGGCGGAATCGCAGCCGTCCTGGATCTTGAGAAAGACGCGGGTGCGGCCCAGCAGCCGGTTGACGGCGACCAGAGATGGGGCCGCGCCTGAAATAGCCGACTCGCCGGATAGCGAGCCGAAAAGCCGCGGCAGTTCCTTCATGGCGTCGTTTCCAAACCAGTGGTTTACTTCGGGCAAACACGCCCGGTCGCCGGGGGTGGTTCGCGCGTAGCAGCCGGTCATAACGATGACCGCTTCGGGGTTTTGACGGCGCAGCCGACGCGCGAGAGCGCGGGAATCCCGGTCCGCCCGATGCGTAACGGTGCAACTGTTGATTATGAGGATGTCCGCCCCGGCTGTTTCGGAAACGACCCGCAGCCCCGCGCGCGCGGCAAGGGCCGCTATTTCGGCGGAGTCGGTGAAATTAGCCTTGCAGCCTATAGTTACGACGGCAAGGCGCCTGCGCATTCTATTCGACCGCCTCCGAGAACTTCGTCTTCACTGTATAGAACAAGGGCTTGTCCGGGAGTCACGCTTTTTTGCGGCGTGTCGAATCGCACATCGAGCCGGTCTCCCGCGACTCTCACGGTGCAGGGCGCTCCCGGATGGCGATAACGGATTCTGGCTGTCGCCCGAAATTCGCCGGACGGCGGAGCTCCCGCCACAAACGACGGGCATGTGACAACGGCTCCGTCTGAAAACGTGCCGGTCTGCGGCCCAAGGACAACCTCGTTTTTCTCCGCGTCGATTGATACCACGTATAAAGGTTCACGCGAGGAAACGCCAAGACCTTTGCGCTGCCCGACGGTGTAGTTCACTATTCCTTTGTGTTCGCCGAGGAAGTTTCCCTCCCGATCTGTAAACCTGCCCTTTTCTTCCTTGATTCCGTTTCTTTTCATGAACGTGGCGTAAGACTCGTCTGAAACGAAGCAGATGTCCTGGCTCTCTTTCTTTTCATGCACGGGGAGTCCGGCGTCGGACGCGATCTTTCTTGTTTCATCTTTACTCATGCCGCCTACGGGGAACATGATCCGCCGGAGCCGGTCGCTGTCCAGAGAATAGAGGAAATACGACTGATCCTTTGATGAGTCGGGCGCCGCGAAAAGCCGATGGCGTCCGTCTGTCTCTTTTTTGATCACCGCGTAATGTCCTGTCGCCACGCCAACAGCTCCAAGTTCGTCGGCTTTACGGAGAAGCGCCCGGAATTTAAGGTGTTCATTACATAGAACGCAAGGGTTGGGCGTCCTGCCCGCCCGGTACTCTTTCATAAAAGGATCTATCACTTCCCGCCTGAATTCATCCCGCATGTTAAGCACGTAATAAGGGATTTTCAGCAGGTCGCACACCCTGCGCGCGTCGTAGAGGTCGCCAAGGGAATAGCAGGCGGCGTCACCTTCCCTGGGAACTTCGGGCGCCTCGTGGAGATCCATCGAGATTCCTATGACATCCCACCCGTCCCGCGCAAGCAGCAGCGCCACGACGGAGGAATCGACTCCTCCGCTCATCGCGGCAAGGATACGGTCTTTTTTCATTTCATGCCTACCTTGCGAGGTTGATACAGCGGCGATATTGCCCGCAGTTTTTCCGCCACCGTTTCAAGAGCGTCGATGGCGTATGAGACATCTTCGTCTGAATTTCCGCGTCCGAGGGAAAAGCGAAGGGCGCCCTGCGCGTCTGTCGGATCGACGCCCATGTTGAGAAGGACCGGGGACGCCTCAAGAGAGCCTGATGTGCAGGCGGAGCCGGATGAGCAGGCGATGCCGAGCATGTCGAGATTGAGGAGCAATGCCTCCCCTTCAATGTACCGGAACGATACGTTGAGAGTGTTTGGCAGCCGCAGCAAAGGGTGGCCGTTAAGCGTCACTTCCGGGATTCGCTCGAAGATTCCGCGCTCAAGCGCGTCGCGCAAGCGCCGTACCTCAGCTATTTCCTGCTCCATGTTTTCTTTCAAAAGGGAGAAGGCCGCTCCCATAGCGACGATTCCGACGATGTTTTCCGTTCCTCCCCGCAACCCCATCTCCTGGTGCCCGCCATGAATGACGGGGGAGATCTTGATACTTTTTCTCAGGATCAGCCCTCCCGCGCCCTTGAGCGCGTTGACCTTATGGCCGGAAAAGGTGAGCAGATCGACGGGAAGCGTATTCCAGTCGAGCGGGATCTTCCCGGTAGCCTGGACGGCGTCCGTGTGCATCAGAACCCCTGCCTTTCGCGCTATCTCCCCTATTTCGGCGATGGGCATAAGGCAGCCTGTCTCGTTGTTTGCGGCCATGACGGATACCAGCATCGTGTCGGGTTCGATAGCTTTGCGAACCGCCTCCGGCTCGACGATCCCTTGCCGGTTGACCGGAACATAGCTTACACGGTAGCCGCGCTTTTCCAGGAACCGGCATGTGTTCATGACCGCCGGGTGTTCAACTTGAGAAGTGACGATATGCTTCCCTTCGTTTCCCGGCTGGTATGCCACTCCTTTTATGGCGAGATTGCCGCTTTCCGTGCCGGAACTTGTGAATACCACTTCCAGGGGATGGCATCCGAAGAAGACCGCGACCGCCTCACGAGCGTCCTCCACAGCCTTGCGAACATCCCTTCCCGCGAAATGGATGCTGGAGGGATTGCCAAACAGCTCACCCAGAAACGGCCGCGCGGCTTTTACCGCTTCCGGGTGTACCGGGGTGGTTGCGTTGTGATCGAAATATACCTTTCTCATGTGCCTGTCTCCTGAACGATCGTCGCGGGTTTTTCGAACAGGTCTTCAAGAGAGATTGAATCGAGGAAGTCGTCGATCCGCTCTTCAAGAGCTTCCCACATGCCTTGCGTGCGGCACTTGTTGATCATGCCGCACTGCCGGCCGGAGCTTCTGCATCCTACGCCCGCCTGTTTCCCTTCCGCCGTCCGGATAATTTCTCCTATCGTGATCTCCGATGGGTGCCTCGACAGGATGAATCCGCCTCCCGGCCCACGGACGCTCTTTACTATATTTTTCTTGCGAAGCCGCAGGAACAACTGCTGGAGGTAAGATTCCGGGATCGCTTCCTGCCGCGCTATCAACTGGATAGTGACGGGGTTGCCCCGCGAATACGACGCCAGCGACACCAACGCCATTACGGCGTATCGTCCGCGCGTGGTGATTTTCATAAAGCGGACCTCATGTTTCGGTTTTCTTTATTGATTCGATCTCCGCGGTCAAAAGCCCGATCTGTTTTCCAAGCGCGGCGACCTGTTCGGTCAGGCATCGAATGGCATTGCCTTCGGGGTCGGGCGTTCCGCCGACGCCTTCGGGGTCGCTGTAAACAGAGCCTTCCCGTATAACGACCCTGCCGGGAATGCCGACCACGGTGGAATTGGGAGGAACTTCCTTGTTGACGACAGAGCCCGAGCCGATTTTGGAGTTACGCCCAACGCGGATGTTTCCAAGGACCGAAGCTCCGGCGCCTATAACGACATCATCCTCTATCGTTGGGTGCCGCTTCCCCTTGTTCCATGTGGTTCCGCCAAGGGTTACGCCATGATAGAGCGTGACGTTACGGCCAATCTCCGTTGTTTCTCCGATAACCACGCCCATTCCGTGATCAATGAAGAGGCCTTCGCCGACAGTCGCGCCGGGGTGGATCTCGATGCCGGTAAGCATGCGGGAAATATGCGAGACAAGGCGGGCGGGCGTTTTTATGTTGCGCCGCCATAGCCAGTTGGCCAAATGATGGAACCGGACCGCGTGAAAACCGGGGTAACACAACAAGACCTCAAAAATGCTTCTTGCGGCCGGGTCCCGCTCGAAAATAACCTTGATATCGTTTCTGACAGAGCGGAACACCAACAGCCTCCAGGCGCGGCAAATATTCCAAACTATTTATATCAATTATTCTGCTATTTTTTTTAAAAAAGGAAGGATTTTTTCAAGTCGCTTTTCCTTGATGCCTTTGACTCGCATAAGTTCGTTTGGGGAATTAAACCCGCCTGACCGTTCCCGCTCTTCTACTATAGCGGCTGCCATCGCGCTTGAGATTCCGGGAAGCGAACTGAATTCTTCTATTGAGGCTTTGTTTATATCTATTTGTTTTCCCAATAGATATTTCTGGCGAACAGAGATGGATTCCTCATGGGTTTCTGGAATGATTGTTTGCGGCGGCAAGGATTTGGAAGCGGCAGAAACGGGTGTCTCGCCGGGTGTTTGAGGGAGATTTTGGAAGCTGTTTTGAAGCGCATGGTTTGCGGTTGCGACAAGATTCCAGACAAGAAGAATCATTGAAAGGAAAAGGTACGACCTTTTCCTTTCAATGCTATTTTTACGTGTTTTCTCCTGGTCTGGCACGGCGCGTTCTCCACAGCTTGAAGCGTATGCTGTCCACCAGGGCCTGCCAGGATGCTTCGATGATGTTGTGCGACACCCCGACCGTTCCCCAGTTCGCTGTCTTGTCCGCGGACTGTATCAAGACGCGTACCGAGGAGGCGGTGCCGGTTTGCTGGATGACGCGCACCTTGTAGTCGATCAGCCGGACTTCCCCTACCTCCGGGTAGAACTTCTCCAGCGCTTTGCGCAGCGCGTTGTCCATTGCGTTGATCGGGCCGTTGCCCATGGCCGCCGTGTGTTCCACCTGGTCTTCGACCGCGATCATTATCGTGGCTTCGGCGATGGGATCTTCTCCTTCGGACCACTTTTCGTCTATGACCCGGAAACCTTTTAGTTCGAAAAACGGTTCGCTCTCTCCCATAGCCCGGCGCGCCAGCAGTTCAAACGAAGCGTCGGCGCCTTCGAACTGGTATCCCTTGTGTTCCAGCTCTTTGATCTCCTCGAGAATTTTTCCGGTGTTTGGATCCTGCGAGGTGAACTGGAGTCCGCGTTCCTGGATTTTAGACAATATGTTGCTTCTTCCCGCGAGGTCGGAAATCAGGACGTGCCGCTGGTTCCCTACCGCTTCCGGGGAAATATGTTCATACGTTACAGGGTTGCGGCTGACGGCGGAGACATGCATGCCTCCCTTGTGCGCGAAAGCCGCGTCGCCGATATACGGCTGGTTTGGCAACTGGCTCATGTTTGATGTTTCGGCTACGAACAACGACACCGCGTATATCTTCTTTAGGTTGCCTTCCGGCAAAACTTTCAATCCCATCTTCAGTTCAAGGGCCGGGATGATCGAACAGAGATTGGCGTTGCCGCACCGCTCCCCGTACCCGTTGATCGTTCCTTGAACCTGGACCACCCCGCTTTCAACGGCCGCAAGGGTGTTTGCGACCGCCATGTCGGCGTCGTTGTGGGTATGGATGCCCAAAGGAGTGGCCACCGCTTCCTTCGTTTCCCGCACGATCCGGCTGATTACGGAAGTGAGCGTTCCTCCGTTTGTATCGCAAAGGACAAGGCAGTCCGCGCCGGCGTCAGCCGCCGTTGACAGAACTTTAAGCGCGTATTCGTTGTTGTTTCCGTATCCGTCGAAATAGTGTTCCGCGTCGAAGAACACTTTGTCGGTCCTCGACTTAAGGTAGCGGATAGTGTCGTGGACGGAGGCAAGGTTTTCATCAAGCGTGGTTCTAAGCGCCTCGGTGACATGGAAATCCCAGGTTTTCCCCACTACGGTGATGACGGAAGTCTCGGCACCCAGAAGCGCTTTGATATTTGCGTCTTCCTCGACCTTTTTCCCTACCCGGCGCGTCATGCCGAATGCGCAGATGGCCGAAGTTTTCCATTGGATCTTTTTTGCCATGCCGAAGAACTCAAGATCTTTAGGGTTGCTGCCGGGATATCCTCCCTCGATATAGTGGATTCCGAATTCGTCGAGTTTTTCCGCGATCTTGATCTTGTCAAGGACGGAAAGGGAAATATCCCTCATCTGGGTTCCGTCCCTAAGCGTTGTGTCGTATAGGCGGACGGTTTTCGTTTCCATCAGGCGGGATTTCCCAGGTCAAACGCGGCATGCAGCACGCGCACCGCAAGCTCCGCGTATTTCTCCTCTATGAGAACGGAGATCTTTATCTCTGAAGTGCTGATACCAAGGATGTTTATCCCTTCCTGGGCCAGCGTTTCGAACACTTTCGTGGCGACGCCCGAATGAGACCGCATTGCCATACCGACAATCGAGACCTTGGCTATCTTGTCGTTGCCGAGCACGCCTTCCGCGCCGATTTCGGCCACCGATTTCTCTGTTATCGTCATGGCTTTCTTGTAATCGGTCCGGCCAACCGTAAAGGTAAGGTCGGTGTTGCCGGTGACGGACACGTTCTGGACGATGACATCGACGATGATGTTTGCGTCGGAGAGCGACCTGAAGATTTTGGCGGCGACTCCCGGTTTGTCGGGAACCTTCACAATCGTGATTTTTGCCTCGTTTTTGTTGTGCGCAATTCCCGACACTATCGCCGCTTCCATAATTTCGTCCTCCGTGGTGACGATTGTTCCCGGATTATCATTGAAGGATGAGCGGACATGTATCCGCACCTTGTATTTCATGCCGAATTCCACCGACCGGATCTGCAGCACTTTGGCTCCGAGCGAGGCAAGCTCAAGCATTTCTTCGAAAGAGATTTTGTCGAGTTTGCGCGCATCAGAGCAAATATTAGGGTCGGTTGTGTAAACGCCGTCAACATCCGTATATATTTCGCATACATCGGCTTTGAGGGCCGCGGCTATGGCAACCGCGCTTGTGTCAGACCCTCCGCGCCCAAGAGTTGTGATGGCCCCGGTGTCGTCAATACCCTGAAAACCGGCAACCACGCATATATACCCGTCTTTTAAGGCATTTCGGATCATGCTGCCGTCAATCGACTGAATCCGCGCTTTCGTGTAAGCGTTGTCGGTGCAAATGGGTATCTGGAAACCGCAGAACGACTTCGCCTTGTATCCCATCTCGTGCAGCGCGATCGACAGCAGTCCGATAGTCACCTGCTCGCCGGTAGAGGCAACGACATCGAGTTCCCGCTCGTTGGGCAGCTCGGAAATCTGGTTTGCCAGCCCCAGAAGGCGGTTTGTCTCTCCGGACATCGCGGAGACTACGACCACCACTTCATTTCCGTCTTCCCAGGTTTTCGCCACGCGCTTTGCGCAGTTTTTTATCTTTTCAATGGTCCCGACGGATGTGCCGCCGTACTTCTGAACGATCAATGCCATTGCCTGATTCACCCCCTGGCCAAAAAGCGCGTGGTCAATTCGTGGAATACGGCAAAACGATCCTGTTCCGGCGTGGAAACTACGATTTTCCTGCGATCATCACAGCAAATGACAAATGTAACCCGTATGCTGTCCGTTGGCAATAATTCCTCCACTTTTTCGGCCCATTCCACTACGCATATCCCTTTGGTTGCGGCGAGGATCTCGTCTACGCCGACTTCGACGGCTTCCATGGCGGTGTCAAGCCGATAGACATCAATGTGGTTGAGGGGAAGGACGCCTTCGTATTCGGTGGCGATAGTGAACGTCGGGCTTACCACGCGGGCGGCGGGTATCCGCAAGCTTTCGCCGATTCCTTTGCAAAAACAGGTCTTTCCAGCACCCAAATCGCCGGTAAGAGCGATTACGTCTCCTGGCGCGAGCGCCTTTCCCAGAGATCGGGCGATCTCCATAGTGTCTTCGGTGGAGTTGGAAACCAGTTCGGTGATCACTCTTCCGGGGGCGCCTCGTCCAGGACGTGACGCAGCGCGCCCTTGATGTTTTCGATTACGTCTGTCGCGGTAACCGGAGTCATCGGGTGTTTCCGGACCAGAAGGTCGGCGGACAGGCCGTGGAGAAAGACTCCCGCGCACGCGGCGTCTGTCGATGAGAAACCTTGGGACGCAAGCGCGGCGATTATTCCATTTAGGGCATCCCCCATCCCGCCGGACGCCATGTAAGGATTCCCGGACATATTGATGAAAGTGTCTCCTTGCGGGGTGGCCACCAGCGAGCGCGGACCTTTCAATACAACCGTGACGTTTTCCTCCTCCGCCATGTATCGAACGGCGTTCATTCTGTTTGCTTCAATCGCGTCGACGGATTCCTGCGTCAGTCGTGACATTTCGCCCGAGTGCGGCGTAATGATACATGGCGCCGCGGCTGTCTGCAGCGCGTCCGCCTGTCCGGCCAGCGCGTTTAGCGCGTCCGCGTCTAAAAGGAATGGGGCCTTTATCTGCGGGAGCAGCTTCCGTATGAATTTGGGCATGTCTTCCGTCATGCCAAGCCCCGGGCCCACGACCACAAAATCGGCGTTTGCGATCGTATTTAACAGCGACGGAATCATCTCCGGCGTGAAATACCCTTTTCCGTCATCCGGAATGCCCGCGCTCATGACCTCCATCTGTTTTGACTCGACGATGTGGCGCAAAGATGCCGGAACCACTACGGTTACAAGCCCGGCGCCCATCCGCAAAGCGGCTGCTCCGGAAAGACACGGCGCTCCGGTCATTCCGGGGGAACCTCCGACGATGTAAACCCGTCCGGCGTCTCCTTTGTGGAAGTCGGGAGGACGGATGGAAAGCATGCTTTTTACCACAAGCGTATCTATCGTTTCCGTTTTGATGCCCGCGTCGAATATCGCGCGGGAAGGGATTCCGATGTCATAAACATCCGTTTCGCCGCAGTGGATGGAACCGGGAAGCAGCACATTTCCCATTTTCAGCAATCCGAAAACGCCGGTGAAATCCGCCCTTATTGCTTCGCTTAAGATTCGGCCGGTGCCGGCGTCGATGCCGCTTGGGATATCCACGGCGAACACGGTTGCCATGGAAAGATTGATGACCTCAACCACATCGCGCGTGACTCCCGATACCGGAGCGGAAAGCCCGGTTCCGAAAATGGCGTCCACGCACATATGGACCTCCTCCAGGTACGCGCGCAGATCCTCGATTCCTTCGTGATCGCGGATGACACGAATTTCAATGTCTATCTTCCGCAATATGTCGGCCTGGGTACGAGCGTCTCGCGAGAGATCCTCCGGCTTGCAGAGAAGGAACACCTCGACGTAAACGCCCCGGTTGTGCAGGTGACGCGCGATCACCATCCCGTCGCCGCCATTGTTCCCCTTTCCGCAGACGACCGCGACCGAAGCTTCTTGCGGCGCCACGGATTTCTCCTCAAGGATCTGGAGAATCCGTTCGACGCAGCACCGGCCGGCATTCTCCATTAAAACGAGAGAAGGGATGCCGTAATGCTCGATCGTCGTCCGGTCGAGTTCCGCCATTTGTTGAGCTGTAGCCACCTTCATTTCTTTTCCTCCGCCCGTTCCATTACGACAAACGCTATTGCCTTGCCTCCGTCATGAGCGATCGACACATGTATGGCGTTGCCGCCGCCGCCTTTCTGTTTCAGGAAACGTAGTGCTTGATTGCGGAGGCGGACCGACGGTTTTCCCGAAGCTCCGCGGATCGTCTCTATGTCATGCCATGTGATTCCGGTGTTTACTCCGATGCCCAGCGCTTTGATCACCGCTTCCTTCACGGCGAAACGGCCCGCAAACCTCTCGGCGGAATTTGCGGCGCTCATGGAGTATTTCTTCTCGTTTTCCGTAAACACCCGCGAAATAAAATGCTCTCCGTGCTGCTTCAGTATTGATTTAATCCTGGAAATTTCTACTATATCCACGCCGATTCCGATTATATGGCTCATTTCAGGCCCTGTGGATCCGATCCGCGATCTCCCGCACCGCCTCGGCCAGACCAATGAACAAGGCGCGCGCTATGATGCTGTGTCCGATGTTGAATTCCCGTATCTGTGGAATGTCGAGCACAGGTCCGATGTTGCGCATGTCGAGCCCGTGCCCCGCGTGAACTCTAAGCCCTATGGATTCGGCATAAGCCGCGGCCGCCCGGATTCGCGCAAGCTCATGCTCCCCTTCCGCCCCAAGAAAAGCCCCGCAGTACGCGCCTGTGTGAATCTCGACCGCTTCCGCGCCCGTCTCCTTGGAGGCGCGGACCTGCTCAAGGTCGGGGTCAATGAACAGGCTGACAAGAATCCCGGCCTCTTTTAGCGCCGCCGTGGTCCGGGAAAGAAAATCTATCTGCGAGGCTGCGTCAAGCCCGCCCTCGGTAGTTATCTCCTCGCGTTTTTCCGGAACAAGCGTCGCGGAAAACGGGCGTAAACCTCTGGCGATGTTTATCATCTCCCTGGTGGCGGCCATCTCCAGGTTGATCCTTGTGGTTACCACGCTCTTGAGCGCGTCGAGATCCCGATCCTGGATATGCCTCCGGTCTTCCCGCAGATGCACCGTAATCCCATCCGCTCCGGCCGCC
>Ga0082212_10005437_pt1 | contig 17372 bp, 15 predicted proteins | sample TergutNt197P3_FD_71548 | JGI IMG/M metagenome (GOLD analysis project Ga0082212, IMG submission 71548) | Neocapritermes taracua P3 segment gut microbial communities from Petit-Saut dam, French Guiana - Nt197 P3 | ecosystem: Host-associated > Arthropoda: Insects > Digestive system > Gut ... | reverse complement strand
CGGCCCTTTGATGCGGACCGGGACGGCTTTGTTCTCGGCGAGGGTTCCGCCATGATGATTCACGAAGAACTGGAACACGCCAAAAAACGCGGTGCGAAAATTTACGGCGAAATCATCGGTTATGGTTCGACCTCCGACGCGTTTCGCGTTACCGACTCGCACCCGGAAGGCCGCGGTGCCATCGCCAGTATGCACATGGCGATCCGGGACGCCGGGATTTCCCCGGACGAAATCAATTATATCAACGCGCACGGAACCAGTACGGGCGTCAATGACCGCGTCGAAACGCTTGTTGTCAAATCCGTGTTCGGCGAACAGGCATACAGAATTCCCATGTCGAGCACCAAGAGCATGACGGGCCACCTCATTGCCGCCGCCGGTGCCAGCGAGATGATTTATTCCCTGTTGGCTCTGCGCGATAATATCTTGCCGCCGACGATCAATTACACGACGCCCGATCCTGACTGCGATCTGGACTACATCCCGAACAAAGCCCGCGAAACGAAATGCGACACGATCGCCAGCAACAGCTTTGGTTTCGGTGGGCAAAATGTCGCACTCATTGCAAAACGCTTTACTGATTGACTATCGATTGATTTACTCCCTTGAAAAGCGGAAGACCTGATGATTCAATACTATCATAGAACACTCCTGACACTGGTTGCATGCATTGTCCTGTTGCCGATGACGCTACTGGTTCTTGTTTCGACCTGTGACTTTACCGTAGCGGACAATGGCAGCTTGTGGCTTACGATTGTCCGGCGAGCCGCAGTGACGATCATCGTTCTTTGGTTCTTCAATCTCATGTTTTTGATTCTCACTGTCGCAATGAAGGAATTGCTGATCGGCCATTTCTGTTTCGTCGTCGATGACGACCATGACAGCACCAATGACGCAACTGGACAACATCATTCGGATTCTTAGAGTGAACGTCGTAATTTGCGCAAGTTAGCGAAATTGCTATTGTATTACCATCCTGGAGTTGGTAAAGAATGACACCGTATTTAACGGACTTTTCCGCAACATTCACCGATTCAGGAAATGACACCCGATGTCAACACCGACGCAAATCACCCAACCACACAAATAACTCATCCATTCGGGCAAGCCGATGATCGATGAGGTTCGCGACAAACACGGCTGGCGATTCGTGAGTGTCAAACGAACGGAGTTGCACCAGTTCAAAGTGATGCCGAAACGTTGGGGTGGTCGAGCGGACGATTGGTTGGATGAACAATTTTCGCGGTCTGAGCAAGCATTACGATTCCAAAACCGGCGAGTTGAAAATTGACCTTGCGTCGATTTTTTACATGAACAAAAGGTTGACAACAAAACCCAACGTTCCAAAATGGAGCCTCAAAAACGAGGAAAAACTAAAAAATATTAACCGTACCGCCTAAATTACGACGGCCTCTCTTACGCTCGAGTCTGTTATTCGTCTTCCGTCGGTTTTTCGATGGGCATACCATAACGTTCGTCGAGCCAACGGGCGGCATCGATCATTTTGCACCGTCGCGAACAAAACGGCATCGCCACTCCGTCGTCGCTTTCGGCAAAACATTGCTCACAAACGGGGCAGGTCAGCGGTGTCTCATGGTTTTCCAAAGCCATGCCGGTTCAAAGGGGAGTATAGTTTTTGTCGATAAAAAAACAGTTACAAAAAGAGTAAGGGTTCAATTTGTTTTTGGACAGTTCCTTAGAAACAGTTTCAAAACCACTACCTCGTGTTATTCTCAAAAAAATCACAAACCGTCACAACGGAAGACATTTTACCACAGGTCCGGCATCGTGACAACAACTTGAGCAACTAATTTCGTGGCAATGAAGCGTAATGATGATGCGTCGTCTTGACCACAGTATTGATTTGGGGGTATAATGAAATGTGAAAATAAAGACAGTGAAGCCAAAACCGATTGAAATAACGCAAAAGAAAATGAACTCCGTGAACACCACGCAAAAGATGTCATCGCTGCCCCGTTGGCTCGTCAGTATCGGGTTGCTTCATTTTTCCTCCTCTTCATAACAATGCCCATACAACCCGCCACCCCCTATTATTTCGACCCCGACCTGCGTTCCCGGATCGAAAGTCTTTTGTTGCCCGACATTCAGGCACCGGGGCAGTACATTGGCGGTGAACCGGGTAGCGTGGTCAAGCGGGCTGATGCGGTACGTGGGCGGTTCTGTTTCGCGTTTCCCGATCTCTACACCATCGGCATGAGCAACTACGCACAGCAACTGCTGTACGCGATCATCAACCGCCGTGACGATTGGGCTTGCGAACGGGTGTTCTGTCCGCAGCCCGATATGGAAGCGATTCTGCGGCGCAACAATCTGCCGCTTTACAGTCTCGAAACCTTTACGCCGCTCGACCGCTTCGACGTAATCGGCTTTACGCTGCAATACGAACTGTGCAACACGAACGTGTTGACGATGCTCGACCTCGGCCGCGTGCCGATTTGCGGGGACGACCGCGTCATGACACACCCGCTCGTCATCGCAGGGGGACCGTCGGTCTTCAACCCGGAGCCGATGTCGCGGTTCATCGACCTGTTCGTCATCGGCGACGGCGAAGAAATTTTGCCGCAAATTTGCGACGCTTGGCTCGAACTCAAACTGTCGAAAATTACCCGTAATGAAGCGTTGCTCGAAATGGCACGGCGGTTTCCCTGCGTTTATGTGCCGCGATTTTATCATGCGGAACCGGGTGCCGCCGAACGTTTGGGCAGACCGCGGCCCACCGAATCCGGCGTGCCGGAAACCATCGGACGTGCCGTCGTTGCCGACATTGACGCCTACCCGACGCCGACGAATCCGGTGTTGCCGCTCATCGAAAGCGTACAGGATCGCATTTCGGTCGAGATCATGCGCGGCTGTCCCGGCGGTTGCCGATTTTGCCAAAGTGCGCCGATCAAACGACCGATTCGCACACGGTCCATTGAGTCGATTGTCGCCGCCGCTCGTGACGCCTGTCTTGCCACCGGCGTTCGCGATGTGTCGCTGCTGTCGCTTTCGTCGAGCGACTACCCTGACTTTGACGCACTGATGATGCGACTTCGTGAAACGCTGACACCGCTGGGCATATCGATTGCCGTGCCGAGTTTGCGGGTTAATCACCAACTCTCCGGCGCGGCGCAGGCACTCACGACGGAACGCTCATCGGGGATGACAATCGCGCCCGAAGCGGCACTCGACGAAATGCGACGGCGCATCAACAAACAGGTGACCAACGATGACCTGCTCAACGGTTGCCGCAGTGCGTTTGAGAACGGTTTTTCGCGGGTAAAAATGTACTTCATGTGCGGCTTGCCGGGCGAAACAACCACCGACATTGACGGCATCATCTCGCTTTCGCAGGACATTGCGTTTCTCGGCAAATCGATTATGAAGCGATTTCCCGCGATTGTCGCCAGTGTGTCGAATTTTATTCCGAAACCGCAAACGCCGTTTCAACGCAACGGGATGCAACGCCGCGAGTATTTCGTCGAAACGCACCGTCGCCTGCGCGAAGCAAAACATGTTCGTGCGGTGCAGGTGAAATATCACGGACTGGAAACAAGCCTAGCCGAAGCGATGATCGCTCGCGGCGACCGGCGGATGTGCGAGGTCATCGAAACCGCCTGGCGCAACGGTGCGCGACTCGACGCCTGGCGTGAACACTTCCGCCCCGACCTCTGGCACACGGCAGTCGAAACCATTGGCATCAACCTCGACGTATTGGTGCATAGCCCCTACGACGAAACCGACGAATTGCCGTGGGGACATATCACGACAAAACCAACTTGGTAGCTGAAAGACTGTCACGGTTCTATTTTTTAGCACAATCTTACGATTGTGGCTCTGATTGCTTTTTGTTGAAATCCCGGATAGAATATATCGTGTTCTTTAACCGTCCTCACGTCACTTTCACCCCCACTTTGACCATGCAACGCTTACTCTCCTTCATCGTGTGTTTTATCGGCCTGCCGCTTTTCGCCGCCGAGCAGGTCAGAATTTCCGTTACCGACTTCGGCGCGGAACCGAACAACAAATCCGACTGTGTTGCCGCTGTGGCACAGGCACTCGAATCCTGCAAGAGCCACGAGTCGTCGGTGCTTGTTTTTCCGAAAGGCCGTTACGACTTTTACGCTCCGGATGGCGGCAGACGCATTGTCGGTTTGTCGGTCACCGGACAGAAAAACCTCGTCATCGACGGCGATGGAAGCGAGTTCGTCTTTCACGGAATTCTCGGTGCCGGCTCACTGACCGATTCGCAGAATGTCACGCTCCGCAATTTCAGCATTGATTGGGACAGCCCCATGATCGCACAGGGAACAATTCTCGATACGACCGATGAGCATATTGACATCCGGTTCGACAAGGCGGCACATCCGTTTGAAATCACAGACGGCAAAATCTTTTTCCTCGGCGAAGGCTGGCGACGCCAGGTCGATGGCTACACCTTGCTCTTCGACAAGACGACAAAGGAACTCGTCTGCAACACGCGGGATAATGCCATCGGCAACAACGATTTGTTCAACACGAAATCGGAAGAGATCACCGATGGCATCGTTCGATTTTTCGGAAAGCCGCGATACAAGGCGGAGCCGGGAACAATCATTGCGATCTGGCTTGGTCGGTACATTGCCAACGTGTTTTCGCTGACCAACTGCAAGGACGTTGTGATGGAGAACATCGACGTTTACCACGGCCTGAGCAACTGTGTTGTTGGTTTTCGGACGGAGAATATCACGTTACGAAACTTTAACATCAAAGCCAATGAAGCAAAAAACCGTGTCTTTAGCGTGATTGCGGATGGTTTTCATCTCAATACGTGCAAGGGGCTTGTCAAGATTGAGAACTGTGAGCACAGCGGAATGGGCGACGACTTCCTGAACCTCCACGGCATGAACGTCATGGTGCAAAAGCGTGTTGACGACCACACGGTGGAAGTCGGCGTTACAGGCAAAACCGGCTCGTCTTACGTCCTTGACGTCGGTGATGAGGTTTGGTTTGTCGACGGTCAAACGGTTCAACGCGGCGAAACCGCTACGATCACGGAAATCAAGGAAATCCGTGATGCCGGCCGGGTTGTTGCCAAGCATATCGTTTTTGAGCAAAAGGTTCCCGATTCGCTCAAGGAAAAGGATGCCCTTGAGAACAAAACCTGGAATGCCGAGTTGGAAATTCGCAATTGTCGGGTGATGAAAAAACATCGTGCCCGGGGACTGTTGATAACAACGCCGCTGCGTGCCGTTGTCGAAGACAATTATTTTCGCACCGCCGGAACCGCCATTCTCGTTGAGGGCGATGTCAATTATTGGTACGAGTCGGGTGCAATCGACGATCTGGTGATTCGTAACAATGTGTTCGAGGACTGCTTCAGTTCCGGTTTCGCCGGCGACTGGGGACATGCCGTCATTACGATTCATCCGTCGTTCCAACCGCAGAGCGAAACCGACGAGGCATATCATCGAAACATCCGCATTGAGAACAACACTTTCCAATCGTTCGACTATCCGATTCTCTTTGCCAGGTCGGTTCGCGGTTTGACGTTTAGCGGCAACACATTGAGCCGAACGACGACCTATCAACCGTTCGCTCAAAACAAAACGACCTTTGTGCTCGACGGTTGCCGCGACGTTCGCATCGAAGGCAATACTTACGCCGCAGACGTTCCCGGCAAGAACATCAGAACGGAACACATGAAAACCGGCGACGTGACAATCGGCGATAAAGAAATCACGGAATGAAACAGATTGTCAATTATGGGGAACAATCAATGTTGCCAACTGGAGTTTCTTGCATTTCTTACCAACGCTTCGATTTTCATTTTGTCCTTAACACCGGGCAAGTGTTCAACGCTTGTCATCACGTCAATCCAATTCGCCCTTGTGCGGGCAATGACGTCGTTGACGTTGTCGGGCGTAATTCCTCCGCCAATGACAAGCGGCTTGTCGGCTTGTGCCTTGATTCGCAGAAATAAGTCGATGTCAACGGTCTGGCTGCTATTCGCGGCGTTTTCCGATGTGCGACTGTCAACCAATATCGCGTCAATATCCGTTTCGCAAAGAGCTCGAATGTCGGTTTCGTCGTAAACCGCCCGGATCGTTTGGATGCCCGATTTTTTTAACGTTGTGGCAATTTCAGCCGTTTGCGCGACGGTTTCCCGGTAGTGCAGTTGCACCATATCAGGCTTTAATTCCCCGGCGAGAGTAATAACACTTTCGGGTGCGCCGCCCGTCACGATACAGGTTGGACGTTTTGCGGTGGCAATCAATGTCGCCGCCTGTGTCCGGGTTAAATTCCACGGCACCTCACGCGGATACTCGACGACAAAGCCCAAAACATCAACGCCGGATTCTTCGCACCATTGGACATCCTGTCCGCGCATCAGACCGCAGATTTTTATTTTTAATAAATCAGACATTACTTCCTGCCTGGCGAAAGAATGCCCGTTCGTACAAGGAAATACGCACAGAGGGCACCAAACAAATTGGAACAAAGGTCGAGCGACGTGTTTTCGTAGCCGCCGACGCCGGTTTGAGGAAGCAGCACCGTCAGGAGAAACTCGATATTTTCATTCAGGGCACCGAGCCCGCATCCTGCCATCACCGTGACCAGTCCGATGGAGAAACGCTTCATGTCTTTCGACGGCAAAAGATTTGCAAGAAGTTGATAAAGGACAAGTGTTGCGACACCGAATCCGAAGGCATGAACGACCTGATCGTAACGCAAGATCGAATACTTTTCCGAAATCGGGATCAGTATCAATCCATAAAGCACGTCGTCGTTGACACGGATTCCGCCGCCGGCAAGATGCAACACCGCCCAAATCGCGAGCCCGACAAGGCAGACAAACGAATAACGAACCCGTGCAAATGTCGCCGCGATCAAACCGGCAACAACAAGAATCACGGCAACGTAAATTAAGAACTCATGATTGGCACTCCATAGAAATCGGATGGAGAACCCCAATGTGATAACGGCCAGAATGGTCGCTAAAATAAAGTGTTTTCGTTCAAGCATTATTTTTCTCCACAAAGCTGTTTATAAAACGCGGCCATATCCGTCGCCTTCCAGAGTGCCGTACCGATCAGCACAGCATCGGCACCTGCGTCGATCGCCATTCTTGCTTCTTCCGGCGTGTTGATTCCGCTTTCACTGATTAATATTGTGTTTTCCTGTGCGAATTCCGCCAGTTGTCGGGTATGGATCACGGTGCCGTCGTCCCGTTCCAGTTGGGTGATGTCGCGGTTGTTGATTCCCACAAGAGTCGCGCCGAGTTTTGTGGCCAATTGCATTTCGCCCAACGTATGCGTTTCCACAAGCGGTTCAAACCCCAATTTCAAGGCCGCTTCGTAGAGTTCAGAGAGCGTCTTCTCCGTTTGCGTCGCACACATGAGCAGGATTGCCGCCGCTCCGTTGTCCAGGGAAATTTTCAAGTCGTCGATCGTCGTGATAAAATCCTTGCGCAAAATCGGCAAGCCGGTCGCTTCGACAATGTTCCGCAAAAGTTCCAGGCTTCCGCCGAAATTTTGGCTTTCCGTGACGACGGACATGGCCGGTGCCCCCGCGTTTTTCAGCAATATCGCTGTTTCAACCGGACATCGGCCACGAAGCAAATCGCCATGCTGCGGGGAAATACACTTCACGTCGGGAATGACGGGAATTGTGCCGGTTGCTTTTTGGGTAAGTATGGCGGTTGAGAATTTCATGGTTTTCAAGGAAGCATGCGAACGTATTTTCAAACTGACAGGCAATTCGTCGATGCGTTCGGCGAGTTGGCAGAGCGGATGATCGGGGTTGATTCGCGAATCGAGCCGCGACTGAAAAAGTTGCAGCGGCGAGGCGTCGGTTTGAGGCGAATTTTTCGGTTTCATGGTGTGAATGGGGGGCGAATGGGATGCGAATTTGCAAGGTTTTTCAGCGAAACACTGGTTTTTCAGAAAAAGTCTTGCAAATGATAACGCCACTTGAAATGCAAACAAGCCGTATTTGTAAGGTGCAAAGCCATTTTTCTGACTCGACGAGATAGTTCAATCATACACCGCCAGAATATTTTCCGGCGGGATATCCGGTTGGAAAAGGTGGGCGGGCGACAAAATATAACCGCCGCCTGTATTATTGCGCTGGTGGCACATACCAAGTGTTTCGCAATAATGTCGCACACCGGCGCGTACTTCGTCGGGGGTTCCGAACGGCAACAATCGCTGCATGTCGATGCCGCCGTGAAAGCAGAGACGGTCGCCAAACTCGGCCTTGAGTGATTCCGGCGACATGCCCGCGACGGGTTGAATCGGGTCGAGCACATCGACGCCCAATTCGATCAGTTCGGGAATGAACGGGCGAATGCTCCCGCAACTGTGGAACAACACCTTTGCGCCAAGTGCGTGAATGCAGTCGCACATTTCGCGGATGTAGGGGGCGATGAACTCGTGGAACATTTTGAGCGACATGAGCGGCCCGCGTTGGCAACCCAAATCGCTGATGAGCAAAAACAGGTCGATGTGGCCGTCGGTGCCACCAGCGCAACAACACGCTGATTCGGCGGCACGGGTGTAATCTTCCTTGTAAAAATCGGTGAACTTGCGTGCGAGAAAATGCACCCAATCGGGCCGTTCGCACATATCGACGAACATGTTTTCAAGTCCGCGCACCAAAGCCGGACGTTCCCAAATGTCGGCGAAACCATACAGCAGAGCGTAATCATCCCAACTGCGACACTGCTCGGCGAGGCCGGAATAATCGAACATATCGGGCGTCGGCCAGGGAAACGCTTCGAGATCGGCCAGGCTTTTCGCATCGGCCAGGGCACCTTGCACGTCTTCGCGCATCGGCCCCCAATCCGTGTTACGGTAAATGTACCGTTCGCCCCAAAAATTTTGAAACAGGCCATCACCGACCTCGCGTTCCGGCGGCTCACCTGCTTGGAGTTGGCGAATGTCGATACCGAGATCACAGAGCAAACGTTCCTTGTCGTTGTGTCCCAAGTACGCAAAAAGCCGGTTCCATGTCGGCGGCTCGGCCCAGAAATTCCGGGGCACACGATCCGGCGTCTGATGATTAATCGCAGCTATAACACGTTCACGTGAAATCATGTCGGTGAAGGTAAACGTTTAGCCCCGCGTCTTAAACGCGGGATGATGGTAAAGTTGGGTGGTCACGCCGTGACCGCCGAAATAATCAACGCCACATCGGGGAACGTATTGAGCTCGTCCCAGTCTTTTTTGAGTTGCTGCATAGCGGAATACAAGTCACAAGCGCGATACATGGGTTGGCCGGAGAATTGCTCCGTGACATACACGATGTTCTTTTCGACCAGTTTGCGAATCGCATCGTCAACCTCAAAATCAAAATGGTGACCGAACTGTTCTTCAACCCAGCGTTCGGTTGCTTCGTCAAGTTCTTCCATTGTCATGTCGCGGTCGCGGTTGAGATAAAGTATGTAATAGCCGAGCAGGATTTCTTTCAATTCCTGCGTTTCCGCCGCGTCGAGCAGGGTTGTCAGTGCGGCGGTGTTGTTCGAAAGGTTTTGGTAGTACAGGCTACTTGAATACTTCTGCATGTACTTCGTGCGGTTGTTGAGGAAACTCATCGTGCCTTTGAACGCGGCAAGGAGAAATCCGAACAAGATGACGAGGAAGTAAACCCAATGAAGCGCAAAAGAAAACACCAGTTTCGAGAGCGTGGGAAGCAGTGAAAAGGAAACGCTGCCGCCGATTTTGACCCGTGCGAAAATCGGCATCCCGAGTTTGACCTTTGGTGCAATGATCTTAATGTTTTCGACCGGAATGTCCTTGAACATTTTGACCAAGACCCGACCGCCGCGTTCCGGCTTGAACCGCGCGATGACAAACACGCGATTCAAGCTGACCAACGGTCGTGTTCGTTTCCAGAAAAAGAGTATGCGTTCGGTTTCCTCGCGTTGCTTGACGCCGCGATAGTAAACGTGGAACTGGTCGAAATCGCCGGTATCGACATGGACGCTCAAGCCGCCGATGGGTTGCAATTCGAGACATTCGGCCAATTGTTCCGGCGTCAATTCGCGGTAGTTGCCGATTTGCAACAGTTGCCGGATAGAGTCGTATAGCCGATGCCGTATCTCGTGCAACTGTTCGTCCGTGTATTCCGGTTCGGCCAGCGTTTCGCAATCCGGATCAAACGGCACAAAATCGCGTTTGAGCGATTCGAGCGTCGCGTGGTATTCGTAATGAAAACGGTCGGCCAACAACCGTCGCAAACGTCGAAGGTTCTCCCGCTGAGCATCGTCAAGCCGCTCGTCGCGCACCATGCGCTCCAAGAGAACATCGACGCGAATCGGCAGATAATGCTCGCGATCCTCCAAAAAGGTCGGTGTGACAATTCGCGGTCTAAAAATCGGAAAGGGGGAATACATAAGGACAATTCAATCCCATTTGAGCGTTGCCATGATGTCGTCCAATTGTATTTTCTCGGAATCGTCGAATGAAGTAAGGGCAAAAAGCATGACATAACCATTTCGAAAACAGATCAGCATCTCCTGGGAAAAGACAAAATCCATGAACGTGAGTTGACCCTGTAAAGAGGTGAATTCCTGACCGCCGATCGTTTTGTTTGTTTGTGACTTGATGACACAGCCGGGTACATTGGAAAGACCTTGACGAATTGCTTTGACATATTCCGTTTGGTCTAATACAACATCGCGACCTGGTATCGAATTTTTTTGAACCTTCAGAATAATATTTGGATTGAAATCTTCCACATCCAAGTCTTCTTCATCTGAGTATCGCGTTATGAGGAATAAATTGGCCGTCATGACTTCCACTAGATTGATATCTTGTTCCGATACAATTTTTTTATCACCTCTCAACGAATTGATTATTTCGGCACCGTCCTGGTCAATGGCTTTCAATTCTTCATCTCCTGCAAAAGCCCATTCATTTGGTTTAGTGATGGAAAATCCGAAATAGTCATTACGGTAGGTGGAGCCATTCCATCTTCCATAGTCGAAGTTCTTGGGAATCTCCAACTCCCTGGGGATGCTCATCTCCTTGGTACTATTTGGGGAATTGTTGCACCCCGGCATGATGACAACGGCGAATAATAATACTGTGACGACAAAAGTGAGAGTCATTCTTTTCATGGGAAATCTTTCTTGTAAAAGGGTTTATTTTTTTGCACGCAGATTTTATCGAATCTGCACATCAGGAGGCGCAACGCGTTTGACGTTCCAGCGTTCGCGGAGACGCACAGAATCGAGACCGAGGTAATGTCCCCGTGACTCGCCGCGTTTGCCGACACACTCGAAACGCAGCGTGTGTTCGCCGGGGGAAAGTCGCAATTGTCCGAGACTCAATTCCCGTGTTTTGGTTTCCTCGCCGTAAAAATCCACCTGGTCGCGCACAACGTTCCCGTCCAGCAAAATGCGGTAAATGCCGTAGTCGAATGATTCGGTCATGCGAAGCGTCAGTTGCCGCAACTCCTCCTTTTCGACCGGAAACGCGACTTCCAGCCACGGATTATCAACGCCGGGTGTGCGGAAGAAAATCTGTCCGTCGCCGGTCCACTGGTAACCCGCCTGAAGCGAAGCGGAACTGCGGGGATGTGTTTTTGCCGTTTCGAGCAGTTGTTTGCCTTCAACGATGAGATCGAGGTTCGGCAGTTTACGTTCTTCGGCGGACGGCAGCGTCGTGAAACGTTTCGGCTGACCGACCTGATACCAAAACGCCACCGTCGCAAAATCGTCGTTGCGTTCGACGTGACCGCGATGAACGCCTTCGGCAAGTTCGTCTTCGGTGATCCAGCCGGTGTCCTCAATTTCGACACGCAACGACCGGGTGAACGGAATCACGTCAACAATGTGCCAGCGGTAAATCGTGGTCAACCAACCGACCATACCCCATTCGCCTTCGAGAATCGGAACGCCGAAATACGGATAGGTTCCCGTACCCATTCCCCAGGCGTTGAGTGCGTAGTCTTCCGTGCCGGTTCCCTGAATCGTCGGGGTTTCATCGCCGTCGATGTAAAATTTCTCATCGCCTTCGCCGAACCATTCTGGGCTTCGCGAACGACCGCTCAAAACCGTGCCGACGTAATGTCCCCGGCCTTCCGCATCGAGAATCAGGTAATCACGGTTCGACTTCGTGGGAAACTCCTGCCGATACTGCGCGCAAAAGTACGGCGTTTCGGGATCAAGCGACGGTTCGAGCATGTAATCGATCTGATAATAAAACGAGCCGGACTGCAACTTGCTCTGGTTTTCGACCTCAATGCGTGCCGATTTGTGAAACGGCATGAGCCAGAAGCAATTGTAAGCGTCGCCGCCTTCGACCTGAACCGGCATGGAATTGACTTCGGCGCGTCTGCCGAACCCTGCGGCAAAGAAATCGCCGATGGGCGTTTCAACGGCAGGTTCCGTTACGTCGTCCCAATACATGCGGAGCACCAATTCGCTGTGGTCGGCGCACCCGTCTCTTCCCAGCCAACTCGGAGCCGGTTCGGGAAAGGTCATCCAAATATGCTTGACGATCCCCGGCCCGTCGTTGATGTCGGCCAGAACGAGCGTTTTGCCCGGTGCGATATTCCGCATATCCGCATTGCTCGACCGCTGCGGCGCGGCAGAGGAGATGCGCCGTGCCTTTCCCGTCTGCAATCGGGTCAAATGCCCGAGCGGTCCCTCGAACTTCCCGGTTGTTCCCGGCAAAGACTGCGCAAACAATTCGGCTGTGCCGAGAAAAATCATTGTGATTAATAGCGACCATATTGTGAGTTTGCTCATGGGATTCTTTCTGGATATACGGTTTCATTTTTTGGCACGCAGATAACGCGGATCATACTGATTTACGCAGATCAGCGAAAATCAGTCAAAATCAGCGTCATCTGCGTGCTCTTCGTGGCGAAAATGACTAAAACTGCTTCACCCAATTGACGCTGTCAACGGCCGTTTTGCCGTAAAAATCGATGTTGCAGCGTTCGGCGATCAGGGCACTGGCCGCCGCGCCACCGATGCAAATTTTCAGGGAATCGCGCAGTCCCGCCGCTTGGAGCGCATCCATCGTTTGCATGACGGATTTGTAACAGGTGGTCAGCAGAATGCTCATGCCGAGAAACTCCGGCTTGTGTTCGCGGACGGCTTCGACGAATTTTTCCGGCGGAACATCGACGCCCAAATCAATGACGTTGATGCCGTTGCCTTTGAGGATCATCGCGGTGATGTCTTTGCCGATGTCATGCACGTCGTGCTGCACCGTCCCGATGACAAAGGTTTTACCCTTGGGCGACTGTGCATCACCGGTGAGCAAAGGCGAAAGTTTGTCCATGGCTTTTTTCATAATCATTCCGGCGAACATCAAGTCCGGGATGAATGCGTCGCCTTCGTCGAAACGTTGACCGAGTATCGCCATACCCTCGTTGCATGCGGCGACGATGTCGGCGGCATCCGCTCCGCTTGCGAGTAAGCGGTCAAGGGCTTGCATCGTTTCCGCTTCTTCACAAGCGGCCAGTGATTCTTTCAGTATGGTAAAATCTGACATGATATTGTCCTCTCTCTAAGATTTACATTATTCGCGTAGCATTTTCGTATAAAGTTGAAAAACAATTTTTTCGCAATCGGAACTTTGTGCCATGATTATGTCCTGTTCGTGCATCAAAATCAGCAAGCACATTGTCGTTTTCAATCTCTTGTAAAAATTTTTTAAAACTGAATTTTTGTAGCATTAATATATTGTTATATTTATAGAATTCTTTCCCTGCTTTTCGCTTCACTTCGGCTTGTACGTAAAAGCAGTTGAGTAACTTCGTTCCCGCTTTGCTTGCTAAATCATCGAATCCCCAATATGGTTGTGGATATAGCTCTAATAAACCTGTGTTACTTTCAATTTGTTGCAACCATTCGCTATGTTCCTGTGATACTTTGCAATAATCAAAAGAGACTACCACTTTTTTGTTCGTTCTGTCAACTTTCAAGTTAAATCCGCGACTTGTATGCTTCCCACCAAATGTCTGTCTGAAACTCATTTCAGTTTCAGGATATTTCGTACCTGCTTCTTTATGTTTCCAACCATAATACGGCAAAAGAAGTCGTGGGACAAACCTAACTGCTCTTGGCGATGGTTCTGTATGAAAAAGTGTTGTCTTTGCGGTTGTTTTCACTCTTTGCGTTTTCAATTCCCATTCGGCAGCATTCGGAATAGGCAAATTATTTTCTTCAATACCCAATAAATCTTCGAGTGTATTACCAATTCCACCTGCATTTCCATCTCGGGTATTTTCTATCCAACCTTGCTGTGCAATTTGCTTCAACTCTTCGATGAGTTTTTCTTTTGTGAACAATTTCATGTTTCGTACTCAAAAAGTTTGTGAGTTTTCACACCTAATAATTCATTTTGAATGATGTTTTTAGAAATCCTTTTTTTTGCCATTTCACAATATTGAGGCGATAATTCGATGCCAATAAAATCTCGATTGAGTTCCATCGCAACAACGGCTGTGGTCCCACTTCCCATAAACGGGTCCAAAATAATTTTTGCGTTTGTTGAGCCAATGATTCTATCAATCAGTGCAACAGGAAAGGGTGCGGGATGTCCGTTTTTCATTTCTTGTGTAAATTCCCATACATCGCCGACAGCATTCGCTTTAGGAACAAGTTTAAAGTCCGGTTTTGCAATCAGATAAATCACTTCAAAAGTGGGTAAAAAATAGCCGGGATTAAAATTGATTCCACCTTTTCGTCGCCAAATAATAATCTGTCGTACAGGGAAGCCACTTACAATGTCTTGTCGGTCTTGTAGTAAACCGCCCTGGACTCGCCATTTATGATTATAAAAAACCGCACCGTCATTTCTTATAAGACGAAACATTTCAGTTAAACACTCACGCTGCCATTTCACATATTGATCGTGTGGCATATTATCATCATAATGGCTGTAACCATTTTGTAAGGCGGCATTTGCCCATTTGCCACTTGTGGTACAGGGTTTCATTCCGTTGCCGGTCGAGTTTTTGAGATTATAGGGCGGAGAAGTCACAACCAAATCAATCGAATGATTTGGCATGTCTTTCATGGTTGCCAAACAATCTCCACAGATAATCTTATTTAAATATGTGTCATTAAACTCTTTTGTTTTCATGGTAAATTGATTTCACAAAATCATGCAAATAATCGCATTATTCCTGTGTGACCAATCACAGGAATTGTTATCTCACCACGAAGATCACGAAGGAAGATCAATCCACAGATAGACGCAGATTATCGCAGATTATCGCAGATGATATTTTAAAACATCGGCATATATCTGCGTAAAACCGCGTGTATCTGCGGATAAGTATTGTTTGGCCGGATGACCGGTTGCCTTCGTGGTTCTTCGTGCCCTTCGTGGTGAAGAAAAGATTAAAACGACAGCAAACATTGCATCAGGTAGTCATACGCTTCGGCGTCGTTGGCTTCCCAGATGCGTTTGATTTGCTCCTCATCACCCTGGATTTCGCCGTAACGCTGCTTGGCTTCCTCCCACGTAATACACACGCCCGGCGGACGCTTGACGTTTTGCGGTAATTGAAAATTTTCGTTCGACATAATGGGTTCCTTATTAGTATTGTTAAGTATTAAAACAGCTCTGTAAGGACGACACAATGCAGCACGATTTCAATGACAACGGACGCTACCTACGCATTCAACCGAATGTCGCAACTATATTTTATATTTCCGTTAGTCAGTGATAGTAATAGTGCCAATTGCTCTCATAGTTATTGTCAAAATTCTCTTTGCTATCCAAGTAAATCAAGAATTTGCTTCTTTTGAAATAGCCAAATTCATTATATGGTTCTAAAATGTCAAAAAACCGATTTGACCATTCTTTTTTCATATTCATTTTTTCATGTTTTTTTAATTGTTCATCGGTAAACAAGAAAAATGTCACGCTTGAATAGAATGTGTCAATCTTCCATATATCAGGACAATGAATGGATTCTTTTAATTCTTCAATTTTTTCTTTAGGGATGTTTTCAACCGCTTCATCTTTTGCAATGGGTTCAAAAGCACTACAGACAACCCAAATATTTTCTGATTGATAAGAGGATTCGTATTTTGTCCCAAGTAGCGTTTCATGGAATTTATCTGCTATTGCTTGTTGTTTTTTACTATCTGCGTTGTAAAACCTTATACCATGTATTTTTCTTCTTTCCGAAGCAGACTCAACACAGATATTAAGCCCGTACCGTTTTCCTTTGTCAATCGTATAGTAAATGATATTCATCGTATGAACCTGAAAAGTTTGATCAATCCACGCGGCAAGTTCCCGAAACTCTTTTTTGATTGACGATTTTCCAAGCTTAATCCTCTTGGTATATTTGTAGTCTCTGTCGGAAGGAACTATCATAATGTCACTCCGTAACGACGATGTTGGCAATCACTGCGTTCAGGTTCGGTCGTATCGGATTTTACACCTTATTTTCGTTACAAAAAGCCGCGATTTTATCTTGGACGGCCATGATTTTATCTTCGACGATCATGATTTTTCTTCATGCGCGATGATATTATCTTTGCGCTCCATGATTTTTTCTTGCGTTCAACAAAAATATCTGAATCATCCACGATTTTTTCTTCGCGATTGAAGATAAAATCTTGCGGCTTCGTGATAAAAGCAAGCCTTTTTGTACTCAAAACAAAAATTCTGGTACGATTACTGGGGTTTTTGATGTACGATCTATCTGTTTTAACGAATTTTCGTCCTGTTTTTAACGTACAAGCGGGTTATGCGGCGGTCTCTGATTAATACTCCCCAAATTCCCGGGCCGCTTCGCACATCGCGCGGAGGTTTTCGAGCTTCGTATCGTCCTGCATGATGGCCGAAGCGTCGCAGATGTAGCCGCCGTCGCGACCGACGCCTTCGATGACCTTGCGGACGTAGTCCCGAACTTCGTCCGGCGTGCCAACCGCGAGCAGGTCGTTCGGAATGCCGCCGCTGATGCAGAATTTGTCGCCGACCTCGCGATGCACTTCAAAAATATCGCCGCGGTCAACGTGATAAACAATGCTTTTTTCCGGCAATTGTTTGATTTGCTTGAGGTTCGGGTTCCACTCGCCTTCGGCGTACAGCAACGTTTGAATGCCGTCTTTCCAGAGTTCCTCAATGATATACTTGAGCGTCGGCCAGTAAAATTTGTCAAACTGTTGCGGCGACACAAACGGCACGCAACCCCGGTGCAACCACAGTCCGACCGGCAGGGTTTTGCTCGGATCGCTTGTCCGTTTGGCAAAGTAGAGCAGGTGCGGCGTGAGTGCCTCGCACGCGGCGATGACCTTGTCCGGTCGCATGAACATGTCCATGCAAAGGGCTTTGTATCCCCGCATTTTGTCGGCCAAAATGTCAAACGGTGCCTTGAGAATGCCGCAAATTGCGCCCGGCGTGCCGGTT
>Ga0082212_10005436_pt1 | contig 17375 bp, 11 predicted proteins | sample TergutNt197P3_FD_71548 | JGI IMG/M metagenome (GOLD analysis project Ga0082212, IMG submission 71548) | Neocapritermes taracua P3 segment gut microbial communities from Petit-Saut dam, French Guiana - Nt197 P3 | ecosystem: Host-associated > Arthropoda: Insects > Digestive system > Gut ... | reverse complement strand
TATCCGACAGCATGAGCGACGCCGGCACAGGCCTGGCTTCGGCCGAGGTGAAGAACAGCCAAGCGGCTGCGGCCCTGCCGAAACCCGAGCCGGCCCAGCAATCTTCCGGCGAGATCCTTGAACGCACCTTTTCCAATGACATCGGTACGCTGCGGGGACGTACGGACATTTGGAAAATCGGCATCGAGCAAATCAAGCAACGGCCGATTACCCTGCTCATCGGTATGCTGGACTCGAAAGTGGCCCGGCTGCCGCTTGTACTGGGCCGTGGGCCGGAATACCACATGCATAATATTCTTCTGGAAGTGCTGATGCTGACAGGCATCCCCGGCCTGCTTCTCTTTCTGGCTTTTGTGGGGAAGCTCGTGATCAGTTCGGTAAAGCTGTTCTTCAACCAGGATGCGCCGGTATCCGTCCGAATATTAACCATCCCCATCGCCATGCTGCTCGTCAACGGGATTACCGAAGCTTACCCGTCCCTGGGCGGGCGGATGGTGGAGCTTCTGTTTTTCACTTTAGCGGGAGCCGTCATGGCCTGCGCGTCATGTTACAAACGGGAAAGGGGCCTGGAACCCCCGTCGGGATCATTGAAATAGAACTGGTATTTTCAGGGAAAATGTACTATACTTGTCGTGGGTGATCAATATGATTGAACGGGAGAAAGACAGGCGCGGCATGGTGGAAATCGTAGCCATCGAGGATGCGGTGCCTTCGGACCATCTGCTTCGAAAAATAGATAATGCGGTTGCCTTTCACCGCATCTATAAAATGGTGGAGGACCTGTACAGTACAGACCAGGGTCGGCGGAGCGTCGATCCGGTGATCATGTTTAAAATCGTATTGGTTCAACACATATATGGGATTCCCTCCCTGCGGCAAGCCTTGCGTGATATACACATCAACCTGGCCTACCGCTGGTTTTTAGGGTTCTGTATCAGCGATCCGGTACCTCACTTTGCGACGGTAAGCTACAACTTCAAACACCGCATGTCCAGCGAAACCATCCAGAAAGTCTTCGGCTGGCTTCTGGAGGAAATTGCGAATGCGGGATTTCTAACGGCAGAAGCCGGCTTTATTGACGCCACAGCAATGAAAACCGGCGCGAAACCACGCAAGGGGCTTCCATCCGTGATCCAAAAGGCGGCCCAGCGATACGAGGCGGACCTGCGTCATGAAATGGACGCGCAAAAAGAGGAGTTTGGCGAGGAATTTGAGGATATGCCCCCTATCGGGGAAGATATATCAGGATGGGAAAAGAGGAGGGAAAACGATGGGTAAAAGACCTGTTACGCTCTGTACTGCCCAGTGGGCCGACCTGCCGTTTGATGAACTATGCGCGCTGGCCAAAAAAATGGGATACGACGGCCTGGAGATCGCGTGCTGGGGCCACGGCGTGGACATTGACAAGGCGTATGCGGATGACGGATACGTGCGTTTTTTGTTGGACACGCTGCAAAAGCACGGCCTGATCTGCAAGGCCATCGCCGCGCACATCATCGGCCAATGCGTTGGCGACGCGCCGGATGTTCGCCTCAACAACTTTGCTCCCGCCCACCTTGCGGATAACCCCGCCGGCATCCGTAAATGGGCGGTCGATACCATGATGAAGGCGCCGGCAGTAGCCAAAAAGCTGGGCGCCGATGTGGTGACCGGCTTCACGGGCTCACCCATTTGGAAATGGGTGTACTCTTTCCCGCAGACCTCGGCGGAGATGGTGGAGGAAGGATTCGACGAGATTGTCCGCCTCTGGTCCCCCATCTTGGACGAATTTAAAAAACACGGCGTCAAGTTTGCGCTGGAAGTTCATCCCGGGGAGATCGCCTTTGATTATTACTCCACCCAAAAACTTCTGGACCGATTTGCGGACCGGCCTGAGTTCGGGATCAACTTCGATCCCAGCCACCTGCAGTGGCAGGGTGTTAAACCGCATCTGTTCCTGGCGGACTTTTTGGAACGGGTGCACCATGTGCACATGAAAGACGCCGCCGTGACGCTGGACGGTCGCAGCGGTCTGCTGGGCTCCCATATCGATTTCGGAGATCTGCGCCGTGGATGGAACTTCCGCTCTCTGGGCCACGGAGACGTGAATTTTGAGGAAATCATCCGTGTGCTCAATGCCGGCGGATACAAGGGGCCTCTTTCCGTGGAGTGGGAGGACAGCGGTATGGATCGGATTGACGGCGCTACGGAGGCAGCGGCTTTTGTTCACCGCATTAATTTTAACGCCTCCGACATCAAATTTGACGACGCCATTTCCAACTGACCACACCAATCGCATAGAGGTTGTCGCGATAGCGAGGGCCCCGGCAGAAAAAAGCGGGCGAAGGCATAGAGATGCGGTTCGCTTTTTTCTTTGGGACGCTCTCAAACAAGATAAGAAGCCGTCTTTCAGCCCAAATCAGGCGCGACAGCCTCTTTGCGGTTTACGAATGATCTCCCCTGTTCGAAAAATCATTATACGGCTTTAAAGACGCATGTAATTTTACATATAGCGCAAATTTTTCATCATAATACGCCATAAACTGTTTTTGCGGCATAAATTGTTCCTTGGTGCGCGTCATTGCAAACGACGCTTCTTCCGCGGATGGATACGCCTTAAGCGCCGCGGCGCCTAACATCGCGGCGCCCAGCGCGCACGCTTCGGAACATTCAAGGGTTTCCACAGGCATTTGAAGGATATCCGCAATGATTTGCAGCCAGAACGCCGACCTGCTTCCTCCGCCTACGGCCGCAATCTTCAAAAAGGCCAGGTTTTCCTTCCTGAGTTCAGCCACATTCAAACGCATGTCCATACAAAGCCCTTCCAGGCAGGCCCTATAGATGTCGTACCGCGTCGTGCTTGGGTCAGCGCCAGTAACGCAGAAGCTGGCTTTGTGGTCCATATAGGGCGTTCCGGAGCCTGCAAGATACGGTAATACAAACAGCTTCGTCGGGCTCTGAGGCGCCCGTGACTCGTATTCGGCGAACCGCGCTTGCCCGCCCGGTGAAAATGTTTTCAAAAACCAATCGATTAACAGCCCTGAGGACACGTTGTAGGCGAGCGCGCAGTACCTTCCTTCGGTTACGAAAGGCTCGCTGGGATAGTATTTCTCCAGCGTTGTTTCCGGAAGCAGCGGCGAGCGCATTAAAGGCGTTATGCATTGCGACGTCCCTAATGAGTTAACCGCCCGCATATCGCCCATTCCGGCCGCAAAAGCGCACACGGGCTGATCGTGTCCGCCAAGTACCAATAAGGCCTTGGCTGAAATATGAAGCTCCTGCGCCTGGTCCTGTCTGACCTCTCCCAAAATCCGCCCCGCCAGAAACGCGCCGGGCAGCTTGCCCTGGTCGATGTCAAAGCAGTCCAATAGTTTTTCCGACCATTCCTTTTTGTGGATATCGAAAAGCATCGTGCGCGAAGCCAGCGAATAGTCCACCGCCATTTCACCGCAGAGTTTGCATAGTACGTAGCCGCCCACCAGCAGAAAGCTTTTTGCCCTGTCGTATAGATCGCGCTGATGATTTTTCAGGTACAGCAATTTGGAAATCGAGTACGTGATGCTGGGCGGCAGCCCGCAAATGCGCGCGATTTCCTCATCGGAAGTATGGGCCATGGCGGCGTAATAATCCTCTTCGCCGCGATGGTCCGTAAATATCATAACCGGGCCCAGTTCCCGCCCATCTTCATCCACAGCCACAAAAGCTTCCCCAAACGAGGAAACGGATATGGCGCTTATCCTCTCCCCAAGGCGATCCGTATCCGCCAGCTTCCGAAGCGCACTCTTGGTGCAGTTCCAAAGATCTACGGAATCCATCTCCCGCATTCCGTTAGGCGAAACCGTGGGATGCAGCGCCTCGCTGCTCATCGCGAGCACAGCGCCCGTATCGTCGAACGCCACCGCCTTAACCGACGACGTGCCAACGTCGACCCCTACAAATACCATAGCGGATATCACTCCTCTCATACGTAACAGGATGAGGTATATACTTCGCTGTCCGTTGCGTTTTTCCCTATTTACAACCCCATTGAAAAATGCTAAAATACCCATGGCTTGTATCGAACAGAGGAGGAAAAAAACATGAAAATCGGCATGAACCTTCTGTTGTGGACCGACGAACCCAGCTTTGACAAGCATCGCCGCTTGGTGGACAACATCAAGGCGATCGGTTTTGACGGTGTTGAGCTTCATGTGGGGTTGATATCGATAGACGAGTGTAAACGCTTCGGCGATTATGCCAGTTCCATTGGCTTGGAGACGACGGCGCTATCGGTACTAAGTACGGAAGGCAATCCCGTCAGCCCGGAGAAGCGTATGCGCGACAAGTCCATCGACGAGTTTAAAGCCTGTGTCGATAAAACAGCCGCGCTGGGCGCTACGATGCTGTGCGGGCCGTTCTTCCAGCCTTTGGCCTATTTTTCCGGAGCGCGCCCAACGGAGGACGAGTGGAAATGGTCCATCGAAACGGCGCGGGCGTTTTGCGCGTATGCCGGGAGCGCAGGCGTGGAAGTGGCTTTCGAACCGCTCAATCGTTTTGAGCTTTATCTCTGCAACACGCTTGAAAAAGGCGTTCAGTATGTGAAGGAACTCGGCTGCGAAAACGCCGGCTTGTTGGCGGACACGATGCACGCCAACATTGAGGAGCTTGATGTGGTCAAGAGTGTGGAGAATGCCCTGCAATACATCACCCACATACACATATCCGAGAACGACCGCGGTATCCCGGGCACCGGTCATGCGGCCCCCCCCGAATTGTTCACCGCGCTCAAACGCGGCGGCTATAACCGCTGGTTAACGATTGAGGCTTTCAATTTAGGCACGCCGTCACTGGCCGGCCCGCTGCACCTATGGCGCACATTTGCCCCAAGCGACGACGAGCTTGCAAAAAAGGGCTATGAGTATATCAAAAGCAACATCTGATCAACACCCGGCAAATGATGGAGGATGAGCTGCATATGACATCCAAAACCCGCATACAGGACGCGTTTTCAAAAGGCGAAGGGGTGCTCCGTTTCACGCCCAGCTGGGTACCGAGACCTTTCAACAAGCCGGGTATGCGCTTACGGCTGCATCCTGACGACTATTACGCCTTTGGCTTAAGCCATGGCGCCATCGTGGAGCGGTGGTTTTCATCCACTGTTAGCGCTGTTATGGGCAACAATGAAGGCTTCGGCCTCAGCCAGGTGGATACAGACGGTACAACGGCGGGAAAAGTGCCTTTTCCCGAAGCGCTTGTGGAACTGGGCGCAGCCTTGATTGGCAGGGAATTACAGCAACAGTACGGCACATGGCCGATGTTCGCGAAGTTTTACGACTATCAGGGCCCTCTGTTCCACCACCTGCACCATGGCGAGGAAGCCGCCAGGCTCGTGGGCATGAATGCCAAGCCGGAGCACTACTTCTTCCCCGTGCAGTATAATAACCACGTCGGCGACTTTCCCGTAACCTATTTCGGCTTCGACCCGAGCGTGACCAAGGACGAAGTGCTGGACTGCATCCGCAATTTCGATCACACCGACACGCGCATAACCCGGTTGTCCCGTGCCTTTCGGCTTGAGCTCGGAACCGGCTGGTATACGCCGCCCATGGTCATACACGCCCCCGGATCGCTATTAACCTACGAGCCGCAGTGGAGCAGCGACATTTCATCCGTGTGGGAGAACATCGTATCCGGCGAGGTTATGAAGCGGGAATTCATGGTAGGCCACGTGCCTGCGGACAAGGCGGATAACGCGGATTATATCTTCAGCCTGCTCGATTGGGAGAAAAATATTTGCGCGGATTACCGCGAAAGGTATTTCCGACCGCCCGTCAGCAGCAGCACAAGCCGGACGCATCAGGAAAACTGGATTTGCTACGGCAACGAATACATCGGCGGTAAGGAACTTACCATACACCCCGGCGAAACATACGTCTCCAAGGAGCGGGCCGCCCATGGCTGCGTCGTCGTGCAGGGCTACGGCCAGTTTGGCGCGTACCGTTGCGAGGCGGCGAACCTGCTCCGCTTCGGGCAGTTTTCCGCGGATGAGTTTTTCGTCAGCGAGGATGCGGCCCGGGAAGGCGTTACAATCACCAACAACGCCGTATATGAACCGTTGGTAATCCTCAAGCATTTCGGGCCGAACTGCATGGCGCCGAAACGCTAAATATCAAAATTGAATTGAAATGATTTAGGGAGGTATTTTTCATGAAGAAGGTTTCAATCGGTAGCTGGGCTTTCACATTCGGAGCATATGCCGAAAACCCGATTTCGCTTGATGAGCTTTGCAAGACGCTCAACGGCCTCGGGTACGACGGCGTAAGCATGGGCGGTTTTATGCCCCACGCGCATCCGGACCTGTACGACACGGAAGAAAAGCGCGCGCAGCTGAAAGCGATGCTGAAATCCTACAATCTCGGCGTCGCGGATTTCGCAGCCGATCTGTGGAGCGTAGACTCCCTGAAACAAACAGATGAATGGCTTGCGTTGTTCGATAAAAACTGTACCTTCTGCAAGCAGATGGGCTGGCCGATCATCCGCATAGACTCGGGCTCGCCGCCGATCCTGCCGGAAGGAAAAACCTACGATGAAATTAAGGCGTTCTTTATCAAAACGTTCAAAGGCATGGCGCAGCGCGCCGCCCGGGACGGGTTAACGATCGTTTGGGAATTTGAGCCCGGTTTCATCATCAACGAGCCTCAAAACATCGTTGATACCGTGAAAGCCGTGAACGAGCCGAACTTTACGCTCCTGTTCGACACATGCCACGGGCACATGAGCGCCGTGGTAGGAGCGCGTCATATTGAAAAAGGCATGACGCTGAAGGGCGGTCTGGTAGAGTTCATCGAAATGTGCAAAGACCTCATCGGCATCGTTCACGTCATTGACTCGGATGGTACACTCAATGTCACCAATACGAGTACGCACGCGCCCTTTGGCCAAGGGGTCATCGATTTTGACGCGGCGATACCCGCTTTTCTGAACAAGGCGAACTATCGGGCGGACTGGTGGGCCATCGATCTTTGCGAATGGCCGGACGCGCTTAAAGTAATAGCCGAAAGTAAAACATTTGTGGATGGATTCAACAAGAAATACTGTTCATAAGGGAGGGCCCGTCATGAAGGGGACCATGAAAGCGCATGTTTTGTACGAGCCGAACGTGATGAAGTTTGAGGATATTGACATCCCTCAGATCAAGGATAACGAGGTTCTTGTAAAGGTCAGGGCCGTGGGCATTTGCGGCTCGGATCTATCCTATTATTACGGGCACAGCCCCCTGGGGACAGCCGATGGCAAAGGCCCGCTGGTCATAGGCCACGAGATGTCCGGCGAGGTGGTGGAAGTGGGTTCAATCCCCGCCGGACTTGGGCTTTTCAAGCCGGGAGACCGGGTCACGGTTAACCCCGTGATGCAATGCAACGCCTGCGAGGCATGCCTTAACGGACAGTACAACGTTTGCTCCCACTCGGCCGTACCGGGCGTTACGGCAAACGGCGGCTTTGCGGAGTATTGCAAGGTATACTACACCCACGCCCATAAAATACCCGACAAGGTGTCCTACGCTGACGCGGCGCTAACTGAACCGCTTGCATGCGCCACATACGCGATCAAGCAGGCGGAAATCAGCCTCGGGCAAACCGTTGTGATCTTCGGCCCGGGCGGCATTGGCCTGATGATGGTTCAGCTTGCAAAAAGCGTGGGCGCAGGCAAAGTGATCCTTGTGGGGCGCAGGGATTACCCGCTGTCCAAGGGTTTGCAGGCAGGCGCCGACTGTGTGGTCAACATTGCGGATAAAGCCTCCCCTTACTACGCTGCGGATTTGGCCGCGAAGGTCAAGGAGCTAAACGACGGCGAACTGGCGCCGCGCTGTATTGTGCCAACAAGCAACATGGAGGCGCTGCAGGCCGCTCTCGACGTGACGGGAAACCGCTCCACAATCGTCTATTTTGGCCTTCCAGGCCCTGCCGACGAGTTGAAGATCAACGTGCTGGAAGCGATCAACAGGGACAGGATCATCAAATTCTCCTGGCTTGCGCCGGGCGTATGGGATGAAGCTCTTAAGGCGATTGCCACGGGAAAGGTTCGCCTGGGCGATATCGTCACCCATCAGTTCCCGCTGGAAGATACGGAAAAAGGCATTCAGTTTATGAAAACATCCAAGGAGGATAAGGTAAAAGGGCTTATCGTGATCGATTAGCCCGCCGCTGTCCGCCGGCTCCCGCCGGCGGACCCTTCCTCCTGATAGCAGGGATCGACGGCAAGGGAGCTTTTCCATGGCGAAAGAATTACTGAGGCTTTCAAACATATCCAAAACATTTCCGGGGGTCAGAGCCCTCAACGGGATAAGCTTTACGCTTGACGCGGGCGAGATTCACTGTATCTGCGGAGAAAACGGCGCCGGGAAGTCCACGTTGATTAAAATCATCTCCGGAGCCTACCAGCCGGATGAAGGCGGTTCCGTCTTTTTTGAGGGCGGGCCGGTAAAGCTAGATCCCTTTCTCGCAATGGAATTGGGTATCCAAACCATCTATCAGGAGCATATGATCTTCGGCCCGCTAAGCATCACGGAAAACATATTCGCGGGTATGGAAATCACGAAACGCGGGATCATGCAGAAGGATGCCATGCGCGCAAAAACCAGAGAGGTCTTGGAGTTCCTGCGCAGCGATCTGGATCCGGACCAGCTGACGGAGAACCTGTCCTCCGGCGAGCAGAAAATCGTGGAGTTTGCCAAAGCCCTGGTATTTGACCGCAAAGTGATTATCCTCGATGAGCCGACAGCGTCCTTCTCCGTGACGGAGATCGACAACTTGCTTGGCCTTGTGAGAAAAATCAGGGGGCGCGGCATCGGCATCATCTATATCTCCCATCATTTGGATGAGGTTTTTAAAATTGCGGACAGGATTACCGTCCTGCGCGACGGCCTGCACATTCGTACCTGCGACGCGTCCGCCACTACCGAGCCGCAGCTCATCAGGGACATGGTGGGCAGGGACGCCTCCGCGTTTTACAGCCGGGAGTTCTATCCTGCCGGAGAAACGGTGCTGAAGGTGGACAATCTATCCGGAAACGGCGTGAAAGACATTTCCTTCGAGTTGCGGCGCGGCGAGATTTTAGGGTTTTCCGGCATGGTGGGTTCGGGCAGGTCCGAATTGATGACGCTTTTGTTTGGTGGCGCGCAAAAGCTTGGCGGAACCATCACGATCATGGGCGCGGAAGCGAGCATCAGAAGCCCGGTGGACGCCATCGCCCATAAGATGTGTTACATCACGGAAGACAGGCAGCACACGGGTCTGTTCCTCATACATACGATCGCCAGGAATACGGTCATCGCCAGCTTGAAAAACACCAAGGGCGCGACGCTGGATCCTAAAGAGGAGCTCAGAATCGGCAACGAATTCGCTCAAAAGCTGGGAACCAAGGCGCGCGGCGCGGAGACCGTGGTTTCCAACCTCTCCGGCGGCAACCAGCAGAAAGTCGTACTCGCCAAATGGTTCAGCACGGAAGGCGAGATATTTATCTTCGACGAGCCGACGCGGGGCATCGACGTAGGCGCGAAGCAGGAAATTTACCAAACGATGATGGACTTGCTCCGGCAGGGCAAGGCGATCATTATGGTTTCTTCGGATATGCCCGAGGTGATCTCCATGAGTGACCGCGTCATCGTGATGAAGGAAGGAACGACGGTAGGCGAGCTTTCCAGGGAGGATCTCTCTGAAGAGAACGTGCTGGAGTATTCAATAGGGGGAAGCAAAATATGAGCGAGGGCGCAGGGCGCGGGAAAACAGCACGCTTTAAAAGCGGAAATTTAAACGTATTGTTCATTTTGGTTGGGTTTATCGCGATCATTACGCTCGTGCAGATGTTTTTTATCAAGCCGGGCAGTTTTCCGACGATGATCAGCCCGTCCAATCTCATGAACATCTTTATGCAGGTGTCCGCCACGGGCATTATGGCCATGGGCATGACCATGGTGATGATCGCTGGAGGCATTGACCTCTCCGTGGGTATGCTCACATCGTTTGTGGCGCTGTATACCGCGAAAAGCTTTATCGATTGGCACTATTCCCTGGCCGTAGCCCTCATCGCCTCCGTCGCTTTTGCCGTTCTTTTTGAAAGCGTGATGGGCTGGGTCATTTCCCGCCTGAAGGTGGAGCCCTTCATCATTACCCTGGGCGGGATGATCTGCTTCAGGGGCATTGCGCTGCTGATCGTCAACTCCCAGGAGGTCAGCATGCAGGGCGCGCTGGAAAACCTGAAAAATTCCATCGCGCCGCCCATCAAGGACCCCGCGGGTTTGATCATTAACGTACCGCCGTACATATTCGTTTTTCTCGCAATTACCGTGATCGTGTGGTGGGTGCTCAAATACACGAAGTACGGCCGCCGGATCTATGCGGTGGGCGCAAACCCGCAGGCGGCGTACTTAGCGGGCATCAACGTGAAAAACGTCATTCTTTCCACGTACGCGCTGAATGGCTTGATTGTTGGCATCGGCGCGATTTGCCTGCTGGCCCGCGTCAATACCGCCATCATCACCACCGGCCAGAATAAAGAGATCGACGTCATCGCCGCCGCCGTCATCGGCGGAATCGCCATGTCCGGCGGTAAGGGGAACGCCTGGGGCGTGTTCCTGGGCGCCATCCTCATGGGCGCCATCGAAAACGGCATGAACATCCTGCGTTTAAACGCCGAATGGCAGTTTGTTGCCAAGGGGCTGATTATCATAGGCGCGGTATCCGCCGGAGCCGTTGCGGTCAAATTGCAGAACAGGCGCCAGCTCATGGCCCAGCAGCTGGAAGCCAAGCACGAAAACCCGATTGACGTCCAGGCGGCCCCCTAATCCAAATGATATAAAGCGGACGCAGCGCCGCCTTATATACCGGGTCATCCCTGTATACCGGTGTAACAAACGGACACAACCACGAAAAACAACAAGGAGGATGTACTATGAAAAAATGGGTATGCCTTGCAATGCTCGTAGTGATGGCCATTGCTTTCCAAACAGCGGTTGCCGAGCCGGCCGCCAAGACCATCGGCTTTTATGCGGACGCCGCCGATTCCTATTATCAGCAGGTGAACGACGTCCTTTCCAGAGCTTCGGCCGCTGATCCCGAAACCGACTGGACCGTCGATTTCAAGGTTGGCCAAAGCACGGCGGAAGAGCAGCTGAAAGCGGTGGAGGATTTCATCACGGCAGGCTACGATGCGATCATCGTCATCCAGAACAATCCCAACACAACGAGCGAGTGCATTGAGAAGTGCGTAGCGGCCGGCATTCCGTATTTTGGCGCGGCGCACTATTTCGGCGATGTCCCCAACGCGAAAGACTCCGCGGGTTCTGTCAACTATGACTTCGAGCTGGGCGGATATCTGGCCGGGCAGGACGCCCTTGCCAGAGGCGTTAAAAAGGTGATTAACATCGAGGGCGTGCTTGGGCAGGGTTCCGCCGCCGCGCAGACCCTTGGCTTTATCAGAGCGTATGAAGACGCCGGCTTGAGCTTGGGCGGAATGACGGCCAAGGAGATTGCGGAGACAAAGCCGTCCCTGTCGGCGCTGGATGGCACCCAGGAACTTGAGATCGTGTTCTGGGCGTCCGGCGGCTGGATGGCTGATCCCGCGCAAAAAGCCATGTCCGACGCCATCACCTCCCTGGGCATGGATGGATTTGACGCCGTATACGCCCACAACAACCCCATGACGGAAGGTGTGATCGCCGCCATGTCCGACGCCGGCCTAACAGCGGAAGACTATTGGATCGGTTCCATGAACGGCAGAGAGATCTCCTGGGATTGGGCGGAGCAGGGCAAAATCACATGCGATGTAAACCAGCCCGCCGCCATGGAAGGCTACCTTCTCTATCAGCAGGTAAAGGCTTTCTTCAACGGAGAGGACTTCCGGCAGCATGTACACCCCTACTTGTCCGTTTATAACAAAGAGAACATTGGTGAGCTGCGTCCCGGCCTGGTGCCGGCCACCGACATCGACGCATTCATGGAGGGCGCTGCGTCCGGCGCGTTTGTAACGGATATCAACGATCCGAAATTCCTCGACATTCCGGGATACTGATGCGCGCGTTTGGCCTGAAAACTTCTGGTATATAGGGATACGAGGGAGAGGGCGGGAGCACTCTCCCTTTTGTCGGTTTTAACGGAACAAACGGAAAGGAGCGAAGCGGAAGTGAGCAAATTCAGATTTACCGCAGGCCCGTGGAACGTTCACGAAGGCACGGAAACCTTTGGACCGGGGATCCGGCCTACCGTTCCCTTTGAGGAAAAGATTCAAAAATTTGCGGAGATCGGCCTGGACGGCGTGCAGTTTCACGACGACGACGCGGTGCCGGATATGAACAACCTGAACGAGCGGCAGATCATCGATTGCGCGAAAGACGTAAAAGCCTTGCTGGACAAGCACGGCCTTTTCGCGGAGTTTGTGGCGCCCAGGCTGTGGTTTGATTACCGGACCAATGAGGGGGGCTACACGGCCAGCCGCAAGGAAGACTACGACTTTGCCATCTGGCGTTCCCTGCGCTCGTGCGATATTGCCAGGGCGCTGGGGACGGATAAAATACAGCTCTGGCTGGCGCGGGAAGGCACGCTCTGCGCGGAGGGCAAGAATCCCGTGGAAAAAATCCGTCAGCTGCGCGACGCGTTTAACACCATTCTGGAATACGATCCGCAAATCAAAATTCTGGTGGAGCCCAAGCCCAACGAGCCAATTGACCGCAGCTACTGCGGAACGGTGGGGCACGCCCTTGCGGTAGGCGCGCATACGACCGACCCATCCCGTGTGGGCGTATGTATTGAGAGCGCCCATTCCATCCTGGCCGGCCTCGACCCGGCGGCGGATATGGCGCTGGCGCTGGCATGGGGCAAGCTGTGGGGCGTGCATCTGAACGATCAGAACGGCATCCGCTATGATCAGGATAAGGCCTTTGGCGTGGATAACCTGCGGCAGGCGTTTAACCAGGTGAAGGTGCTGTATGAGAACAACTTCGGCGAAAACGGCGAATGCGTCGGCCTGGATGTAAAGGCCATGCGCACGCAGCACGCGGAGGACTGCTACCGGCACATCATCAATTCCAAGCGGATTTTTGAGCTGCTGCTGGAGAAGGTGAAGAAGTTCGATTATCAGTTCCAGGCCAAGTGCGTGGAGGAGCAGAATCTGGAAAAGCTGGAGATGTACGTGCTTGAACTCCTCATGGGCGTGGCGTAAAGGAAACTGTTTGTAAGAATCCTCGCAGAGGCGGCATGCCGTCCGCGCCAACTCATACTGATCGCCGATTGAAACGTCGAATCGATTGGAACGGATTTTACGTTTTACAAAGCCGCCGAAGTGAGGCGTAGCAGCGCTACGCTGAACGGAGAAGGCGCAGTGAAAACACAAAAGGCGGGCAAAATATCAACGTTTCAAACAGAGAGCAATATTAAAACAGCAGGAGGAGCCGAAGCTTCTCCTGCTGTTTTTTGCGTATTACCGCCGGTACCCGCTCGTCAGAACTGGTACCCCAGGTACTGAAGATGAATGGGATCCGCCCCTTCCTTCGTAAGGAGATGCGGGGAGGTAATCATACATTCCTCCGGCAGCCGCACCCACAATTCCAGAATGAGCCAGTAGATACCCGTTCCGGTTACCTCGGTCCGTCCGGGCGCGCCCGGCGCCCTGCGCAGGATCTGTTCCAGGCGGTCCTCGTCCAGCCTGCCGGGCTCCGCGGTCACATACTCCTGCTCGACGACGATCCGTTCGTCGTTGAGGGTGTAGCTGTAAACCACCTTCCCGTTCTCCAGCCCGACGGTCACGGTGCCGATTTCGAAGGTATTGCCCGCCAGCAGCGGCAGGGTGATCCCCTCGGCCAGCTCGGCGGCGGTTACGGGGGTGGCCTGCAGCCAGTCCGCAACGCCGTCCTCAAAGTAATGGGGGAAGAGCTTACCCACGGGATACGCCTTGATGGCTTGGGGTTCCTTCCACCTGCTCAGCAGGAGCTGCTGGGTTGTGCCGTCCGGGTTGGTGACAACCACCGTTACCGCGCCGATGTACGTTTCTGGCAGTTCAGCCAGGAAGTATCCCGCCTCGTCCGCCGTAACGCGGATGGAAATCCGTTTTCCGTCGGGTCCCATCATGGAAAGGCTTACCTTGGCCCCCGGTTGCGCGATACCGGCTACATACCCCATGCCCTCATACTCGGGGGTGGTGATGATGACCGCCGGGGTTTCGTCCAGCAGGATCGTTACCACGTCCTTCACCAGATCCCCCTCGCCGTAGACGTCGCGGTAGCGGGCCCGGACCTCCAGGGGCCTGTTTTTGGGCAGCAGGCTCAGCGGGATGGTTACGCTCCATTCTCCGCGGTCCGTGCCCATGAAGTCGTAGGGGCCGTGGCCGGATACGTACGTCACCGGGATGTTTTTATTGATGCCGTCGATGCCGATCAGCAGCGGCTCATACTCGGTGGCGGTGCCGAAGATTCGCATGTACCGGTCGGAAGCGTGGATGAACTTGCCCTGGTGCCGGATGGGCGAAATGTACATCTTGATGGGCGTCTTCACCTCGCTCTTGTCGATGTCAAAGAAGCCGGTGTAGGTTTCTCCCACCAGGTTCATGTACGTAACGCTCAGCATGTCCTTCCCGGGCAGGGGAAGCTGGACGGGCGTGTTCATCCAGGTAAGGGGAATGTCGTTTTTCACGTTCTTCGCCTGGGCGGACCAGGGACCGGTAATGGCGGCGCTGTCATAGAGCACCTGTTTTCCTGCTTTCATCACGGTCACCGCCCCGTCCTCCGGCAGGGTAATGGGGATGGAGAAATCCCGGTCCAGGAACTGGGGATCCACCGTAATGGGCAGGGCGAATCCGCCGTAGATGAAGTCCAGGGTGGTGCTAAAGATGTCTGACAGGTGATCCTCGTCCGCGTAAGAGAAGGTAATGTGCTGCTGGGGATGGAAGCTGCGCTCGCCGATATCCCATACGCAGCCGTTGATGGGCTCGTTCACGCCGCCGATGACGCTTCCCTGCAGGGTGGTGAGAATGCCGCTCATGCTCACCCTAATTTCAGCCTTGCCGGAGGCGTCCAGCAGGATGTAGTAGGTGTAGGTATCCCTGCCGTTGTAGTGCACCACCTTCACCGGCTCCTTGGGCTCGCCGGTGATGAAGAAGCTTCCGCCGGTTCTGGACATGACGTAACCCATGGTGCCGATGGGCATCGGCGAGGAGGCCTTAAGGACCGCCGGGGTGTAGTCGGGCACGTTGGTAAAATTCAGAGGATAGGTAATGCTGTCGCTGTTGCCCGCATAATCGCGGACCTCAAGGACGAAACCCGCGGGATTGGAGTAATCCGCGTTGTAGGCTTCCTTGGTGCTGGTGTGCGGGCTCGAAAATGGCGTGAGGCCGGGAGTGGTACAGGCGATGGCGGCCAGGTTCCCGTCCCTGACGGCAAAAGGCTTGGTCTCGCTGGGAGCCAGCGGCACCGCGTCGGTCCGCCATTGCAGCGGGTTAAGGATGGAACTGCCCCGGTCCAGAATATCCCCCCGCAGGTAGATGGGCTCCGCAGCCAGGCTCTGAATCACCATCTCCCGCGTGTTGTAATCGCTGACATTGATGTAGGCGGACCCGTTGGACGACTGGAAGCCAAGCAGCTCGGTATCCTGGGAGAACGGGGGCTGATCCTTGGGCACCGAAATGGCGTCGTAGAGGTCATCCGTTACCGAGCCCTTGTGACGCATAAAGTACTGAATGGAAACCTGCCCGGCAGGGACCGGGTTGGGCTGGTCGGTCCGGTAGCTGCCGCTGTTGCCAGCGGCGTATTTCATATCGTCGGTTATGGAAAGGGGTCCGGGACCGAAAAGCGTGCTGCCGGTGGCGTTGGCCGCAGTGAAAAGCGCGTTGTTATTGGTCGCTGCGCCGCTTAGCGCCGGCGCGATTTGGAGTATGCCCGCGTAGGGGCCTGCGGAGGGCGGCCCGATCTGGGCCAGGTTGCCGCCGATGTACCAGCCGCCTCCGGCCTCGCTTCCCACAGCCTCCACGCCGTTATACGCGTTCTTGAGTTCGGCGTTGTCGCCGCTCCAGGTCTGGATCGTCAGCGTCGCCGTAATCGTAGCAGGCGACACCGCGTAGTTGTCCGCCAGAGTACCGTAGTTAATGTATGTGTTGGCTCTGTTAACCGTACTCTTCAGGATGGGCGGAGGGGCCACCTGCAGCGTATAGGGCCCCGGCGCCTCACCCAAAGAACCCAGCCGGTCCATCTGAATATACAGATCCTCCGCCCAATTGCCCGGCAATGCCTTGCCGCCGTCAGCGGCGATACGGATCTTATATGGAACGGGAACGCCGGCGGTCGGGTTCGTCCTGGTTGAAGGGAATTCCACCTGCACCAGGGGGATGCCGGTAAGGCTGGGGCTTGGGCGCATCTGCGAGTCGTACTGCCCGAAATACTTAACCGCGTTGGTGGGGGTAAGCGTAACCGGCTTTGGCAGAATTTCCAGGTTGCCCGTGATGCCGGGAACGATGGTGTAGTTGTTGGAGAACTGGAAAGCGCCGTTCGCCAGGCGGATGTAGGGGCCGTAAGGGGTGGCCGAAGTATCTGGTTTAATAGCGCCTATATTCGTGCCTGCGTGTATGGCATCGGAATCTCTTGTTGCATACACATACGGCCCGGTGATGCTTGAACCGGGAGGCGCGTACCATTGTTCCGTACCGATATTCAGCTTCACATAAGGCCACGGGGCGGGGATATCGCTGTCCTCGTCCAGATAGGTGATGGTGGTGGTCTCCAGAACGGTGCTGGTGTACGGCCTGGGTTTGATCTCGAAGTCGGGCTCCTGGTTGATGATGGAATAATTATTCGCGTAGTCGCGGGTATCCGGGGCAGAGGTGTTGATGGTTGCCAGCGTAAAGCGGAGCTTGTATCCTGCTCCGGGCACGGCGATCACATCGTCATAGTCCCCAGCGGTGCTGGGCGCGCCGCCCGGAAGTAGGATTTGAACCGTTACCCCCACTTTGCCGGTATCCATGGGTTCCAGGGCGGTTGGGGTGCCGGCTGCTGTGCTGGTTTGTACAGCGACGCCTCCGAAAGTCGTTCCGTTGGGCGCGCCGTAGAGCTTGTATTGAGGGAGGGTGCCGGCTATTACGACCGGTTTTTTGGTGATGTGGAATGTATATGTCTTGATATAGCCGGAAGGAAAAAGATAGGCGATGGAGGCATTCGGTGTCAGCGTTAGCGTGTATTCACGCACATCTATGGCCGGCGACGGGCTGATGGCGATGCTAAAGTCGCCCGGATTAAAGGAACAGTTCACAGGAGCGGTTGTACTCCAATCCAGAGGATAGGCGGTCCCGCCCAACCCGGTAAACTCCACTCCGGTATACACATAATAACCGGTAGGAGCGCTGGGGCTGGCAGCAGTGCTGGCCCTCAACTCCGGAAGCCT
>Ga0082212_10005435_pt1 | contig 17375 bp, 17 predicted proteins | sample TergutNt197P3_FD_71548 | JGI IMG/M metagenome (GOLD analysis project Ga0082212, IMG submission 71548) | Neocapritermes taracua P3 segment gut microbial communities from Petit-Saut dam, French Guiana - Nt197 P3 | ecosystem: Host-associated > Arthropoda: Insects > Digestive system > Gut ... | reverse complement strand
CGAGAGGGCATCCGGCTGGCCGACCATGTTGCTGCACTGACGGACGCGGTTCGCTGCGCGCCAGGACAGGTAGTGTTCGTTGCGCACAGTGGTGCGGGAGCGCTCGCCAGCGCCGCCTGCGATCAGCTTGCGGAAATGATTAGCCATGTCGTGTACGTTGACAGCGGGCCTGTCGCCGACCAGGCGATCGCTCGTGGTGACCTTGACCCGTCCACGGTTGAGGTGCCGTTACCGACCTGGGCAGAGCTTGAAGCTGGCGGTGCGAGCTTGGCAGGGTTGACTCCAGAGCAGTTGCAACGTTTCCAAGACCGTGCGGTTCCGCATCCTGGTGGAGTGCTGGTTGAACCCGTCCGGCTGTACAACCTGGCGCGTAACCAGATACCGGCGACCATCGTGTGTTGTTCTGCTCCGGGCGCAGTCGTGCGTGCCATGGCGGCTGAACCTGGTATGTTCGCGCCGTTAGCAGACCTCACTGATGTCCGCTACGTCGATTTACCGACTGGGCATTGGCCGATGTGGTCAGCCCCTAGTGCTTTGGCTGAAATCATCATTGCGGCGGCACGCGGTTGAGTCCGTTACTGATTGGCTGGCGTAACATTCATGCAGTTGAGATGTTGGTGTTTAGGGTGCTCATGAACTATGACGTGAGCAAAACCCGTCATGGCATTGTGCAAAGGCAGTCTGATATCACGTTGGCTAGGCCATTTGGGTTTTCGTAGGCCATATTGTGACCGGCATGTTCGAGCGTCAGCACCGAGATACCGTGCCTTGGCAATTCTTCGGTATCGGGATCGGGCACAGATTGCGCGCCGAATATGAAAAACCTCGGACATTGCATGTTGTACAGGCTCTGGCGCCATGTCCAGGTGGTGCCTTCAACCAGCGACGTGGCTTGGCGGTGCATCGCCAGTGGTGAAGTTAAGGCTACTGTGTCTGCCCAGGTCGAGCATTGCTGCCGCTGCTGCGCGATTAGCTCTTTGTGGCCGAAGGCAACAAAGTCTGTTTCGCTCATGTCTGCAATGTGCTTGCTCCACAGTCCTCCGCCTGGATCGAGGTTCGCTTCGGCCAAGACAATTCCAGCGACCATTTCGGGTCGTTTCGCGGCTAGGCTCAGCACCACAGCGCCACCCATGCTGTGTCCAAAGAACACTGCCTGCGATACATCGTCGAAACTCAGCCGGTCTGCCACGAAAGCCGCCATTGAGCTTATGGAAACATCATCTTCGTCTGAAACCAGTGAGCCTGCCGCGCCAGGCAAATCCACCAGCATGATGCGTCGGTCGGTTGTGACCAGTCGCCCCACATTGGCAAAGTCAATAGAAGAAGCGCAGCCCAAACCATGAATGAAGACCAATGGTAAAGCCATGTTCAGTCCTCCATCTTCAGCTACGCGCTCACTAACCGGCTAGCTTAGTCCTGCGACGATCTGCTCTTTGTTGCGGTTCGCTGAACCGTGTGGTGGCTGTACGTGGCGTTAAAAAATCTGGCTAGGAACTGCGGTTTTACTCAGTGGGCGTAACTGGGTTTGAACCAGTGACCTCTTCGGTGTGAACGAAGCGCGCTACCGCTGCGCCATACGCCCGGTAGGGAGAAACTTTAGCTCAACAAGAAGCATCAAGTCATATCCGTGGTGGTTTTTGCCCTAGATGTTCAAATTGTGACCGTAGCTATCGATAAAATGAAAATATGAGAAATAGGTGCCGTCATTGGTCTGAACAATCAGAAAATACTATGATTGTTGCCTCAAGGCGTTGGTACTCGCTGTTGGAAACGGTCGGCTTGCTTGGACTTGACGAACTGCGTTAGGGTACTTGTCGCGTAGCATGCGGACGTGGCTCAGTTGGTAGAGCATCACCTTGCCAAGGTGAGGGTCGCGGGTTCGAATCCCGTCGTCCGCTCGGGAGTTGGGTGGATGAACCTGCAAATCTCTCACCTGGTCGGGTGGCCGAGAGGCGAGGCAGCGGTCTGCAAAACCGTTTACGAGGGTTCAAATCCCTTCCCGACCTCGGGCGGCTGGCGCAGCGGTAGCGCGCTTCCCTGACACGGAAGAGGTCACTGGTTCAAACCCAGTGTCGCCCACCAGGTTCCTCGCCTTATTGGCGTGTATGAGTCTTCGGATTTTTGTGGGCTTTGGTTCATTGGATTGTGGTTGAGTTCGAGGTTCGCTTGTTGAGTAGTGTCTGTCTGCCTTCGATGCGGTAGCGCAGGGTCGTAGACTGTTTTTATGAAATTGCAGTGGCATGTGACGCCGGTGGGTGTCGATCGGGTAAATGACTATCTTGATTTGGAGCAGTGGGTCTGGGTAGATTCACTGCTTCCTGACCGAGCGGAAAGAGCCAAGTCCAACATTGATTGGGGACGCTCTTGGGGCGCTGAGAATGCAGACCACAAGCTAGTCGGATTCGCCAGTTCTTACCAGATGAAGTTACCCGTTCCCGGTGGCAGCCTTCCGGTTGGTGGACTGAGTCAGGTCGGGGTGCATCCACAGTATCGCAGGCGTGGAATTCTTCGCGCGTTACTTAAGACTCATTTCCAGCACAGCCTGGAAAATCATGAATACGCCTCTCTCCTAACGGCATCAGAGATTCCGATCTACACCAAGTTTGGCTACGGCCAAGTTGATCGGGTGCTCAAAGTCACACTGCCGCGCGGAGTCGATCTATGGGATGTGCCAGGCCAAGACGAAATCGAGATCGAACTTGAACGAATGGATGCGACTGGCTTTGGGGAGTTGACGCAGGAAATCTATCGTCAAGTCGGAAAAAAACTGGCCAGACCAGCGTGGATTGCTCCCGGGCAAGACGGCACCTGGGAAAAACACTTTTTCGAACCTCCGCAGCATCAAGATAGTCCGGAGAAGTTGCGCCTGGCCATAGCAAAACGCAATGGTAAACCAAGTGGTTTCGCTCTCTTTCGGCGAACTAAGCGCTGGGATGAGGGGAGAAACCCGATTGGTCACGTCAGGATACATCAAGTCATCGCCGCTGATCCGGCTACCACAAGAATGCTGTGGAAAACGCTGACCGATTTAGACCTGATGGCCACCTGCGAGGCAGGGTCATTACGTTTGGACGACCCGTTATTCGGGTTGTTACGCAACCCACGGCAAGCAGTGATGACAGTAGTTGATTGCCTGCATCTGCGGCTACTCGATCTGCCCAAAGCCCTCCTTGCCCGAAACTATAGTCACGACGTCGACCTGGTGCTGCAAGTGCGAGACGAGCTATTTCCCGACAACGCTGGTTGTTGGCGGCTGTTGGTCACAGATGGAAACCCGAGCGTTGAAGCAAGCGACGCAGCTCCCGATCTGAGTCTCGACATCCGGATTATGGCATCAATCTACTTGGGAGGGATTTCGCCGATGCTCTATGCAGATGCTGGACTAATCCAAGAACACGCACCAGGAACTGTTACTGAATTGACTAAAGCACTGTGGGTTCCGCGCTATCCGGGCACGCCATTCGAGTTCTAACATCGGTTAGCACAACGAATATTGCTAGTTTCCGGCGGATTCAGCGACAGCGATTTGCTGCTTGACCTGCTCCAAGGTGGATTGCAGTGCCGCGACTTGCCGTAAAACTTCCGGCTTAGGTTTGGAGAAGAGGCTGACAAGTCCGAAAATCGCAATCACCACCCCGACAAGAGCGATGTACCACAGCAGATACCCGCTTGCTAACATGATTAATATCGGAACAGCGGCCAAAACGATTCCGATGACTATCGTGACCAGAGCCATTGGTTTAGTTAGGGGAGCTTTCTCGTTTATCTGTTTCTCGAGTTGTTCTGCGTATACTTTCAAATCCTGCGAACTCATCTGTTCGAAAGGCGATGCAGATTGCAGATACTCTTGGTTCGGTGCTGGCACACTTTGGGGTTGATCGTAGCTCATTTCATCTCCGTTCTTGCACTAGAGAATATTCTAATCCGGATCTAAAACGTTGATACCCAAACTCCTGGTCTCAACATGGTCACAATCTCGTTTTAGGTGCTTGCGTTTATTACTTTGCATGGCAAGCTATCGGTATGAGCAAAGATGACGTAGCTATTCCAGACGGATCAGAGCAACTAGATCAGTTGCAACCAACCGAAACACTGCTTGATCGCGGGGTTGCAGACATCCTAGATGAGGGCTACGTAGCGCCAGAAAACTGGTCGCCAGCGCAGGGGTTTGGCAACACGCTCACAGAAATGCGGCGCGGAGAGACATTGGAGCAGCGGATTTTGCAGGAGCAGCCCGAGCCACCCGAAATCGACGAAACGCCCTGGAATCTGGACCCATCCGAAGATCGCGAGGTTGGGAAAAAACGTGCCGGAAGACTGGTAGATGCCCAAGATGTCTTTCCAGGAAAGGGCAGCACTGAGGTTGTGGGACGCGATGTGGGAATCGACGGGGGAGCAGCGTCAGCCGAAGAAGCCGCAATGCACATCATCGATGTTTACGATGATGACGACGACTAGTCGGCGAGTGCCCGCGATATTATTACGGGGATAATCTTTGAGTTGGAGACACATTTGACAACAGAATCAGTTACTGAAGCTGCTGTAGCGGTTCGTCACGCGAGAGTCCCCGCATCGATAAATATGGTTCAGGTGTTAGGTTCGCGTGATGCATTCCTTCACATTTTAGAACGCGAACTTGATGCCGATATTCATGTGCGAGGCAACGAGGTCACGTTTTCAGGAAGTGCCGAAGCAGTTGGTACTGCCTTCGATGTGCTAACCGAGTTGGTAACAATCGTTCGCACCGGGCAAGGGCTGGGCGAAGATAGCGTCGAACGTGTGATTGCGATGGCGAAACTCTCAGATGTGAGTGCCGCTGAAGTTTTGACAGCAGACATTCTTTCGACTCGCGGAAAGACGATACGTCCCAAGACCCTAAATCAAAAACGCTACGTTGATGCCATTGATGCCCACACGCTGGTTTTCGGAATCGGCCCCGCCGGTACTGGTAAGACATATTTAGCTATGGCAAAAGCCGTGCAAGCACTCCAAGCAAAACAAGTCAGCCGCATCATACTCACCCGACCAGCGATAGAAGCTGGGGAGCGGCTCGGATTTTTGCCTGGGACATTGCACGAAAAAGTTGACCCATATCTACGCCCGCTCTATGACGCGCTTCACGACATGCTCGACCCAGAGTCGGTACCAAAACTGCTAACCGCTGGAACGATTGAGGTTGCGCCGCTGGCGTACATGCGCGGACGTACCCTCAATGACGCTTTCATCATCTTGGACGAAGCCCAAAACACTACAATGGAGCAGTTGAAAATGTTCCTCACCAGGCTGGGTTTTGGGTCGAAGATCGTAGTTACTGGCGACATCACCCAAATTGATTTACCGGGCGGGGTACGCAGCGGGCTACGAGAGGCCGAGACCATCCTGGATACCGTGTCAGATATAGCTTTTTGTACGCTGACCAGACACGATGTCGTTCGCCACAAATTGGTTGGAAAAATCGTAGAAGCATATGATCGCTATGAATCAATGAATCGAGCCGGTCAAGACTGGCCAAAGAGTCGGCGCGGATAGATGATAGAAATAAATAACGAATCGGGCGTGACGGTCGATGAAGAGCGCTTGCAAGCCTGTGCGATTTTTGCATTGAACGTGTTAAGGATTCATCCCCAAGCGGAACTGTCAATCTTGCTTGTCGACGCCAAAACCATGAGCGCGTACAACAAAAAGTTCATGGATAGTGCTGAGCCCACTGATGTGCTGAGCTTCCCGATGGATGAACTACGCCCTCCTGGACACGGTGAGGAACCGCCCTTGGGGCTGCTGGGCGACATTATGCTCTGCCCAGAAGTGATCGCCGCTCAAGCTGGTGAGAATCGACATACCGCAGCCGGAGAAGCTGACTATCTGCTGATTCATGGGCTGCTGCATTTATTGGGCTATGACCACGGCGAGCCAGCCGAAAAACAGGTGATGTTCGACCTAAACGACAAGATCATTGCGGCCTGGGAGAAAACCAGGACGAAGAAATGACGCAGTCTTCACCTAAACAGACCAGCACTGCGGTCGAATCGGAAGGGCAAATGATTCGCAGCGGTTTTGCCGCTCTAGTCGGACGCCCCAACGCGGGCAAATCCACGCTCGTCAACGCGTTGGTAGGTGCCAAGGTCGCAATAGTATCGTCTAAACCGCAGACCACCCGCCATGTGATCCGAGGCATCCTCAATCGCGTTGACGCACAACTCATACTCGTCGATACGCCTGGCCTGCATCGCCCGCGCACTCTGTTGGGGGAGCGGTTGAATGAACTGGTGTATGAAACATGGGACGGTGTTGATGTCATCGGGGTGTGCCTGCCTGCTAATGAAAGGATTGGGCCTGGAGATCGTTTCCTACTCGGCGAGATTGCCAAACTACCTCAGCGCCCGGCGCTGGTCGCCTTGGCAACCAAAGCTGATCTGGTCTCACCGGCGCGGTTAGCAGAGCATTTACTGTCGATAGATACTCTCACGCTTGAATCGGACTCTCAGCCAGACAACGACCGGCTGGACTGGGCAGCGATAATCCCAGTTTCTGCACTGACTGGCTCGCAAGTAGACGTAGTCGCTGATGAATTCATCAAACTGCTGCCGGCTGGCCCCAGGTATTTTCCTGAAGGCGAAGTCAGCGATGAACCTACCGAGACTGCGATTGCCGAGCTAATACGCGAAGCCGCACTCGAAGGGGTGCGCGACGAGCTTCCGCATTCGATCATGGTCACCATTGATGAAATGGGACTACGCGAAGGCAGAGCGGCAGATAAGCCGCTGCTAGACATTTTTGCCTCTTTGGTTGTTGAGCGAGATTCGCAGAAACCGATAGTGATCGGTCATCGTGGTGAGCGGCTGCGTGATATTGGTAGCTTGGCTCGGCAACAGATCACAGCCCTACTTGGGACTCCAGTGCATTTAGCGCTGCACGTCAAAGTCATGAAAGATTGGCAGCGTGACCCCAAGCAGTTAAACCGTTTAGGGTTTTAGGCAAACCTCAACCCGGGGTTTCGATACACCAGCATTCAGCTGGCACTCAACCACCGGGAGGCGGCAACCACCGGGTTACGGTACACCATTCTGCTGCGCGCAGCAGACGCCGCAGAATGACAAAAAAGAGGGAAATTAAGCTGTGCCAGGTAGCGGTAGTGCGACGCCCGCGTCGAGTTGGGCTAATTGAGCGACGCGGCGGGCATGGCGTTCCCCGTTGTCGAAATCTGTGGACAAGAAGGCATCGACGCAGGCGAGAGCCAGCTCGGAGCCGATAGTTCGGGCACCGAGGGCAAGCAGATTCGCGTTGTTGTGGTTTCGCGCCAGTGCAGCCGAAACTGGTTCACTGGCGAGGGCGCAACGCGCTCCCGGTACCTTGTTTGCTGCGATACTGATTCCGATTCCAGAACCGCAAATCAAGATGCCGAAGTCCGCTTCGCCAGCAACCACCTGGCGAGCAGCATTTGAGCCAAAGATTGGGTAGTCAGTGCTCTGGGTTGAATCAGTGCCCAAGTCAGCGCAGGTGTGCCCCAGCTCTTGCAGATGCGCAGCTATGAGTTGTTTCAGTGCCACGCCCACATGATCGCTCGCCAAAATGAAGTGCATGGTTTCACTTTAGTGTCCAGCACCACAAATGCACTACAGCACAGTGGTCACTTCTTTAGATCCATGGTGGTGAGTTCATTGAATTTGGCCAAGTCATATGACCAGATATGGTCGTGGGTAGTCACATATAGCGAGTTATCAATGATCATGCCGCGGGTTGGGACATTATGCCGGTCGTAGTCCCTAGGGATTTCTTTCGACAGCGAGAAGCCCTGCTTCGCATCGTAGTTGAAGATTAGATAGCTCAAGGGTGATAGATCATCCCAACCGGCTTCATCTTTCATGTAGTAGATAGCTCGTTCATTGGTATTGAACCCAATCAGACCGCGGCTGGGATCGACCAAGACAGCTTTATGCTCATGCAGTGCTTCCGCGCTCCAGAACGGAATTTCTTGGGTGTGTTTTTCCTTCACGTTGTAAGGATCGCTGACATCGAACATGCTCAACTTCAGACCTGAAGTGTTTCCTACGCTATCAGCGTTTACTCCCAAGCCGAGCAGCAGGCCATTAGCATAGGGATGCAGGTAGGTGCTGAAACCCGGAATCTTCAAAGCGCTGAGTACTTTCGGCTGCTTCGGGTTACTCAGGTCAATGGTGAACAGCGGGTCAACTTGTCGGTAGGTGACCACATAGCCTACGTTGCCTGCAAAACGCACTGACTGCACGCTCTCATTTTTCACTAGCGTGGCGATCTCTCCTATTCGTTGCAAGTTCTCATCAAGTACCCAAAGTGATGCTTTGGGCTGCCAAGTCTGTTGATCTTCGACAGTGGTTACCACCCGCAGGTGACCTTTGTGTTCATCAAGGGAGAACTGGTTCAGTAAGCTCCCAGCGATGTCCGCTTGGGCGGCGAGCTGCAAGGCGCCGTCTGCAAGTGCAATTCGTATCAGATGCGTAGCTGGTCCAGTAACTGTTTTTGGCGTTTCGCTAGGCATGGTCGTCGGTTCTACCGGTTTTTGGGTAGGTGCAGGTTCCGATGATGCAGAGGGCTCAAGAGTGGGTTCGGCAGACAGCGTCGGCTCGGCTGTGGGTTCGGCGGGCGTCGGCTCAACTGTTGGTGCGGGGGTTTCCACAGGCTCGGGGGTAGGAGTTGGTTCAGCACTTGGCGTATCGGACACATCCGGAGTTGGCGGCGGTGGCACAACATCTGCTTCTGGATCAGTTTCACCACCAGGCACCGGCGTTGGGGTGACCGGTACCGGTTCGCTTGGCAGGGTCTGTGCCCCCGGAGCATCCAACGGCGCCTCGTCTGATGCGTACTGTTCCCCTCCTGGTTCGATGACGCGTGGCTCGATCGTTGTTTCAGGAAGCGGTTTCACCGGGGCGTTGTGAACAAAGCTCGCCAAGAAGATATTGTCCGAACTCATATATACCGTTTCGGACGACCCGAGCACACTCTGCTGTCCTATTAGCTGCTGGCTGGTCAAGTCAATGGCTGTCACCACGGTGTAGCTCGGGCTAGAAGGGGTAGGGACCTGGCCGATATCTTTGATCGGCATCGGCGAAAGATTGCCATCTTTGCCGGTTGCAGGGACGAAAGTTTGGGGGGAAGCGGCGTCTATTTTTTGGGGATTCACCTGGTAACTACTGACTAAGTAAAGCAGGTTATCGGTGAGCCGAGAAGTGTTGTAGATGCCGCTTTGCTCGAAACTAGTCATCAGCCTAGGAGCAGCCGGGCTGCTCACATCGTAGAGCAAGGTCTGGATGTCTTTGGCATCGTATGGGACGTACTCGGTGTAGGTCGGATTGTAGTTTCCGTTTTGGATCACGTCTTCAAGCGGCCGCAACTCATAGCGTTGGTATAACACTACCAATGTGCTGTTGTAGAGCATCAGATCAGTGATCGTGCCCGGATTATCTTTGTCGCCAGCGATGCTAAACCGCGAAAGCAACTTTGTCGCTGCTCCAGCAGGTTGTACCACCTGGACAGAATTTCCAGAGGCGATGAAGATGGATTTTCCATCTGTTTTAACAAAGTCACCCTCATCGATACCGCTGACCTGAACATTGGTTGCCGTATAAGAGCCTTCGTGAGCTTTATCAGATGCCGATTCCGCCAATGAGAGGGTTACATCACCTGATGTTGGACGCATGAGTGGAGCAGCAGGTGGTTGGCGTCCAGAAAAAAGAACTTCCCCAGCTCCCCACGTTCCCTGATCTCGGTAGTTATTATTAAAATAGAAATTCGGGATTTGCCTGACTGCTGCGAATAATTCGGCGTAGTCACCGACCACAACCACTTCGGGGCGCGGCGGCTGAGTCGGAGTTTGCGGCGTGCTGGCAGGAGGAGGTGGCGCGTTGAAGCGCGCGAAGTCTTGTATCGCCGTTGAGATCATACCTACCATGATGAGCAGGCAGGCTGCGGAGAAGAGCCAAAGCTGCCATGCCTGCTTTTTTGGCTTGGCTGGAAGTTGAACTGGCGCTGCTTCGGCTTGATCGTCGGTATCCAGCTTCTCGAAAAGGTCTTGCAGCAGCTCGGGTGATGGACGCATCTGGGAGGCCATGTTCTTGAAAATGTCACTCATTGAAATAATCTTCCTGAAGTTGGTTACGCAATACCGAACGTCCCCGCGACAGCCGCATCTTCACAGCCCCGACTTCTAAGCCCAATAGCTGGGCTATTTCGTTTACGGACTGATCTTCAAAGTAGAACAGGTGCAGCACACTGCGATAAATCTCATTCAGTTTGCTGAGGGCTCGAAATACGGCGTCCTGCTCGAGCGTGTCGAAGCTGAACACCTCATCAAAGAACTGGTCGGCTTCTTCGGGGCGGATGGGCACAACCCGGTTCCGCCATGAGTTTGTCACGGTGCGGCGAGCACAATTCAACGCAGTGGTGATGAGCCACGCCTTGAGATGTTCTTCGTCGCACGTCTTCGGTTGTTTTCGATGGTAGGCGAGAAATACTTCTTGGAATGCATCGTCAGCATCACCGCGATTACGAGTATGAGTGAGCATTAGCCGATAGATCATGTCCTGATAACGCAAGACGACATCGTGAGTACCAGTAGAAAGAGTTTGTAGTTCAGGCTCGTCGCCCAATGACTCCGCTGTGCAAGAATCCACGTTTTGCTCCAACTCGAAGGTATTCCTCACTAATAACTCTTTTCACATGTAACAAAGGTAACAAAGAAAATCTCAACCGGTGAGGTTTCTTGCACCTTCCTCCCAGATGACAGCTACCGGCAACCAGATAGAAGATGGTGTCGCAACTCGGTCTGGACTGGTTGGGGTTATACGCTGAAGAAGTGATCAATCGACGTTGCACACGGCCGGGCTGCTCCGGTGATGCTGTTGCCACTCTCACTTTCAGTTACATAGATCATGCTGTCGTCATTGGGCCGTTGGCTGTGAGTCCGGAACCTGCGACATACGATCTTTGCCGCGACCATGCCCAAAAGTTTCGAGTGCCGAAGGGTTGGGAAATCACGATCTTGCCCGGGGAACACAACACTCCGGCGCTGAATGAGTCGGATGTTACAGCTTTGGCGAACCAGATTAGGCGTGTCGGGCTGGGAACTGAGTATCGCCTGGAACCACAGGTGAGCAGAAGAAAGGGTCATCTGGGAGTGGTCTGTGACCCGGCTGAGCCTGACGCAGCGCGACCTGCCGCCACTGGGACGACCGCAGGTGCAGCAAGCGTTGCAAGAATTGATCAAGGAGCGAAATGAGCGACATACCTGCCGCGTTGTTGGAACTGCTGGTTTGTCCGGCCTGTCATGGTTCGCTGGCTTGGGATTATGAAGCTTCCGAACTGGTCTGTTCTGCGCCAACTTGCGGACTGGCGTATCTGGTTCAAGGTGACATTCCGGTGCTGCTAATCGAGAAGGCTCGCAGGCCGTAATGATAGATTTTGACGATTCCAGGCTCGAAGATGCCAAGGTATTGCAGGAGAACGATCATTGGATTAGACCGTTGGCTGAGGCTGGTGCGAGGTTGCGGCGTGAGGCTTTACACATTGAGAAGCAACTCTCGGCGTTGGCGCCGGAGCCATTGCCACGGGCAATCATTGCCTTTGGCTCTGAAGCTAGATTGGTACGGGCAGCCGTGGAACCGTCGTGTCCGGTGCCTTTCGTGGCTTGGCCTAGGCTGCGGCTTCCGGCTTGGGTAGGTCCGCTTGATTTAGTGGTGACACTCGGAGCTAGCGATCAGGTTTTACTGGATGCCACTGCCGAAGCTGTCAGACGCGGAGCTCGGGTTTTAGTCGCAAGCCCTCCAGATTCCGAGTTGGCGCGAAAAGCTGCCTCTCGCAATACCACGCTGCTGCCAACCTGTGCTGATCTGCTGACATGTGCCATCTTAGTGTTGGCTGGGTTACAGTCGATGGGAATCGGCGCGACGCTCGACATTGAGGCCGTCGCAGATGCGATGGATTTAGTGGCTAGTGAATGCTCGCCGCGCCGTGATGGCGCGGTAAATCCTGCCAAACGAATCGCTATGGAGCTGGCCGAGGCGCAGCCCTTGGTCTGGGGCGGGTCGATTCTAGCTGCCCGCGCCTCACGGCGAATAGCTGAGGCTCTGCGCTCTGGGAGTGGGAGAGTCTGTTTGGCAGCAGATTCTGATGAGATGTTGACCTTACTGAGTGAAGTTAAGGTCAGAGATGTTTTCGCAGACCCGTTCGAGGAGCTACTTGACTCTAGGCCAGGGTTGGTCGTGCTAGACGACGATTTCGGAGACGCAAACTCCCAGCAAGAACAGCAGCGCCTGATTAGCGAAGCCACCCGCCGTGACGTGCTAGTTTCACAGATTAACTGCACGGCAGGGGATCGCCTCACCCGTTACGTCACGCTGATTCAACAAGGTTTCTTTGCGGCTGCATATCTACGGATTGGGCTAAGCCGAGGGTAGCGGGTCGAGAAAGTCATCGGTCGGTTTCGGGTAGGGTGCTGTCATGGAATATCGCGTAGCTGACATAGCTTTGGCCGATTTTGGGCGCAAAGAGATCACCTTGGCTGAGCATGAAATGCCTGGCCTGATGGCGATGCTCGACCACTATCAAGGTAAGAAACCGTTGCAGGGTGCGCGTATTGCGGGCTCGTTGCATATGACGGTGCAGACTGCGGTTTTGATTGAAACTTTGGTGAAACTCGGTGCGGATGTGCGTTGGGCTTCCTGCAATATCTTCTCAACCCAAGATCATGCCGCCGCTGCCGTGGTCGTTGGACAAGGAACTCCCGATGACCCGCGCGGAGTGCCGGTATTTGCCTGGAAGGGTGAATCGCTTTCCGAGTACTGTGAATGTACGCAACGTATCTTTGATTTCGGGCAAGGCCTCTATCCGAATCTGATATTGGACGACGGCGGAGACGCGACCTTGCTGGTACACAAAGGTGTGGAGTTCGCGCGATGTGGCGCTGTACCTACTGCTACCGATGATGACAGCGACGAATACCAGGCGTTGTGCCAAACATTGCGGGAATCGAAGTTAGATTGGGAGCAGGTTGCTGCTGGAATCATCGGCGTCAGCGAGGAGACCACCACTGGAGTGCTGCGCCTGAACGAAATGGCAGCGAACCAGACGCTGCTTTTCCCTGCGATCAATGTCAATGATGCAGTGACCAAATCAAAATTCGACAATAAATATGGCATCCGGCATTCCGTCATCGACGGCTTGAATCGAGCCACTGATGTCTTAATCGGCGGCAAGGTGGCGCTGGTCTGTGGTTATGGAGATGTTGGCAAAGGGGCAGCCAGCGCGCTAGCTGGCCAGGGCGCGCGGGTACTAGTGAGTGAGATTGACCCCATCTGTGCGTTACAGGCCACTATGGATGGCTACCAGGTGGTGACAGTTGACGACGCGCTACCGCTTGCTGATTTTTACATCACCGCTACTGGAAATATGAACGCCATTTCTGCCCGGCAGCTTCTGGGCATGAAACACCTAGCAGTGGTGGGAAACATCGGGCATTTCGATAACGAAATTGAATTGGGTGCTTTGGCGAAGCTGCCTGGAGTGACAAAGACTCCGATCAAACCCCAGGTGGATTCGTGGAATCTTCCAGGCGGTAAGGCGATCATCGTGCTCAGTGAGGGTCGCTTGATGAATTTGGGTAACGCTACCGGACACCCCAGCTTCGTGATGAGTAATTCATTCACGAATCAGGTCTTTGCCCAAGTGGAACTCTTTACCAACGAGCTTCCGCTCGGTGTCCACACACTTCCCAAGCATTTAGATGAGCTAGTTGCCCGGCTACACCTTGATGCTCTAGGCGTGAAGCTAACCAAGTTGTCTCCGCAGCAAGCCGCCTACATCGGAGTAGAGGTTGATGGCCCTTACAAGCCGGACAGCTATCGCTACTGAAAACCGCAGCACATGTAAAGCCCCCAAGAAAGTCATCTTGCTTAACGACTGATTGCGATGGATTCCGCGATTGACACGCGGGATGACCAGGAGGGGCTTGTTCCCTTAAAAGTCATCCTGCACTTTAGTTGCAGGATCCATAACCCGAAACAATACGTTGGGTGTCTAGCTACAACTTGCTATAGATTCTTTAACCTGCACGGTCAACCCCACGCGGGATTTGATAGCTGGTCAAGGTGGCGCCCTGAGAAGACAAGTCCTTCCATTTTCCAGAAAAATTGAGGGTAGCCAGTGCGCAGGTTGGGAATTTCGCTTCGATTTGCGCACGCAAGTGCCCCGGCGCTGCAAGCGAGGCAATCAGGTCGCCAAGGCTGGGCTGATGTCCGATGAGCAATACCGTTTGGTTCGCTTCGCTCACCTGTTGGATGTGTGCCAACAATTGCGTCGACCAGGCCAGATAGAGCGTTTTTGAGTACTCAACATCGGTTGCTTGTGCGCCAGCAGCTACCGCCTGCTCCCAAGTTTGCCGAGTCCGTAATGCAGCAGAACACAGCACCAAATCAATGCGGGTTGTCGCCAAAATAGCTCCGGCTACACTGGCATCACCCAACCCACGTGCAGCCAACGGGCGTTCAAAATCACTTGCGCCACTGCTCCAAGACGATTTTGCATGACGCAGTATTAACAGCGTTTTTTCAGACATGGCTACTGGCCGGAATCGTCAGAACCCGGACGGAACATTTCCCAGATTTGCTTGCATTCGGGACACACCGGAAAACGGTCAGGATTTCTTGACGGTACCCATACCTTGCCGCACAACGCCACCACCGGAGTTCCCAACACCATCGCTTGCGTCAACTTTGCCTTTTTTACATAGTGCGACAGTCGCTCGTGATCACTGGGATCGGCAGGGCGAGTGCGTTCGCGCACCAGAGTCGTCAGCTTAGTTTGAGTATCGGTATCAGTCACAAGTGAATCCTTCCGCTTGCGGTAATTCTAAACCATCACGCTTTCGGGGAATTGCGGCAACTTGAGGGTATGTAAGACGATAAAACCTCCGGCAGCAGTATTGGTGCCCTAACAGATTCGATAACCTCCACATTTACTCGCCCAGGATGCTAACGTGCGATATGACACCGTTTAGGTATGGAGCGTGAAATATGACTTGGATAAATGAGCAACTCTCCCAACTCGCTGAAGGTATGGGGATCTCCACCAGATTTATTAACTGGAAAGATGAACCCCAGGAAGTTCCTTACGAGAGCGTCATTGCCATTCTCGCGTCAATGGGCATAGATGCCAGCGATGACGAGAAGGTTCAGGTGGCATTAGAGAATCAGCAAAATAGCGCTTGGACGGCGTTGATTGCACCGGTTGTAGTAGTGGAGCAGGGACAAGCCCGCAGGGTGTACCTGCACTTGCCCAACGACGACGAAGTGAAGTTGACCTGCGAAACTGAAGAAGGTGCCATCTGGGAGCTGCCGCAGGTTTACCATGAAGCGCAACCGCGGCTGATTAACCAACAACTGATCAAGGAAGTTGTATTCGAGTTGCCAGCAGATTTGCCGCTGGGTTACCACCGCTTGGTGGCGGCGACGGCTGCTGACCAGCAGGAGGCCTTGTGCATCTGTAGTCCGCACTTCCTAGGGTTCCCCGAACAACTTGGCACCCAACAAGTTTGGGGATACGCAGCGCAGCTCTACTCCACTAGATCGAGGTACTCCTGGGAGTTGGGTGATCTGATGGACATGGCCGATATCGCCACATGGTCTGGCAAAGAACAAGGCGCAGATTTCCTACTCGTAAATCCACTCCATGCGTGTCAAGTAGTACTCCCACTCGAAGCCTCCCCATATCTTCCAGCCAGCAGGCGTTTCATCAACCCGATCTATATCCGTCCGGAAGCTATCGATGAGTATTCCGAACTCAGTGACGAGCAGCGCAGGTCTGTCTTTGTTAACAAACAGCACCTCGCTACTGTGATCCCAGATCAGAAGCTGCTTTTCCGCGACGAGGTGTGGACAGCGAAAATGGCAGCCCTAAAGATTATCTATGCCCACGGCTTGCGACCAGCTCGAAAGCTGGCCTTGGACGCCTTCATCGAACGTGAAGGTAATGCGCTGAAACAGTTTGCAACTTGGTGTGTACTGAGCGAGATTCATGGCACCGACTGGCGATTATGGCCGGGGGATTTGGTAGATCCAGTTTCAGGGGACGTAAGTGCATTCGCAGCTGAACATTCCGATCAAGTGATGTTCTACATCTGGCTGCAATGGATTGCTGACCTGCAACTACTCAATGCGCAGTCTTCTGCCCGCGATGCCGGAATGCGGTTAGGTGTCATCAACGATTTGGCGGTAGGTGTTGGCGAAGCTAGCGCTGAGGCTTGGACTTATGGTGAGTTGTTTGCCAAAGGCGTGACGGTTGGTGCTCCACCGGATGCCCTGAACCAGGTGGGTCAAAACTGGTCGCAACTGCCTTGGAGACCCGACCAACTGGAGAAGTTACGCTACGAACCACTACGGACGCTGGTCGCCGGATTGCTACGAAATTCGGGCGGGATACGTATCGATCATGTTATGGGTCTATTTCGCTTGTGGTGGATTCCAGCAGGGATGCCGGTAGCTCAGGGTGCCTATGTGCGCTACAACCATGAGGCAGCTATTGGAATTTTGACGCTGGAGGCGTACCGCGCCCAGGCGTTGATCGTCGGTGAGGATCTGGGCGTTGTTGAACCGTGGGTGCGAGAATACCTGCGCGACCGCGGTATTTTGGGTACGTCGGTGCTCTGGTTTGAACATGATGAAGAAGGCAATCCTTTACCACCGCAACGTTGGCGCGAATACTGCCTCGCTTCAGTGACCACCCATGATCTTCCGCCCACCACTGGATTCTTGAGTTTCGATCATCTGCATCTGCAAAACAACTTGGGGCTACTCCCTGAACCTGCCGAGGAAGTTTTTGCAGGTGCTAAACGCGAACAACAAGGGTTTTTGGATGCGTTCCGCTCTCGCGGTTTCCTGCAAGAAAGTGCTCCCAGCACTGAGGAAATCGTGCTGGCCGCTCATCGCTATCTGTTGGCGACATCGTCTCGAATCGTCTGCGCTACCCTCACTGATGCCGTTGGAGATCGACTGACCCAGAACCAACCAGGCACTTATCTGGAATACCCCAACTGGCGGATTCCGCTATCTGGTCCAGACGGTAACCCGATTTACCTCGAAGAAGTTTTTACAAACGAACGGGTGAAGCGATTAGCCAAGGTGATGAACCAGGAGTGATCTGCCAGTAGTTTTCTTTTATTCCGGCTCTCGCCTTACCATCCGACGGTTTTTCATCGCAGCATGGGAGAAAACATAACACGTGGTATGCTCGCTATATGAATGGGACAGCAACGCTAACGATGGGAGATCGCGGCAGGCTGGTGATTCCTGTTGATACCAGGGCGCGACTGGGCTTGAACGAGGGCACCATTCTGGTGATGATCGAGAGCG
>Ga0082212_10005434_pt1 | contig 17376 bp, 19 predicted proteins | sample TergutNt197P3_FD_71548 | JGI IMG/M metagenome (GOLD analysis project Ga0082212, IMG submission 71548) | Neocapritermes taracua P3 segment gut microbial communities from Petit-Saut dam, French Guiana - Nt197 P3 | ecosystem: Host-associated > Arthropoda: Insects > Digestive system > Gut ... | reverse complement strand
GAGATACAGGCCGCCGAAGGGGATGGCGGGCTTGCTGCGGGCCGCGGTCAGGGGCATGAGCCTTTCCCCCTTGCCGCCGGCCATGATCAGGGCCATTACGTTTTTCATCGCCCGAACCTCCCCGTTGTTGAACGAATGTCAGTTTTATCCAGTTTCGTAATTATAGGCAGTCCGCCGGAAAATCACAAGTGAAAACGGTCCCGGACGGCCCTCCCGGGGCGCCCGGGGCGGCCAAGATTGACCTTGAGTTTTGAATAAAAGTATAGTAAAGTCAAGCCGTCATAATACCAGATAATAATCCGGGGGCGCGGCCTTGAAAACGGGTCGGCGGCCTAAGACAGGCCAGGAGGGCAGCATGATAGAGATCAGGTTCCACGGCCGCGGCGGGCAGGGGGCGGTCACTTCGGCCGAGCTTATGGCCCGGACGGCCATCGGCGGCGGTAAATACGCCCAGGCTTTCCCCAACTTCGGCCCGGAGCGCCGCGGGGCGCCGGTGACGGCGTATCTGCGCATTTCCGATTCGCCCATACGGGTGCGGGAAAAGGTTTACAACCCCAACGTGGTGGTGGTGCTCGACCCCAGCATCATGAACGTCACCAAGGTTGACACCGGACTGGCGGCGGACGGCGTGCTCATAATCAATTCCGCCAAGCCGGCGGCGGAACTGCGGAAGGCTTTCGGCTTCAAGCAGAAGATTGCCACCGTCGATGCCCTCCACATCGCCCTGGAGGAACTCAAGGCGCCCATAACCAACACGGTCATGATGGGCGCCCTGTCCAAGGTCATGGGGGTGGCCACTCCGGCCCAGGTGAAAGGGCCCCTGGAAGAGCGCTTCGGGCCCGGCCTGGCCCCCAAAAATCTCAAGGCCTTTGAACGGGCCTATGAAGCGGCCAAAGCGGAGGGCTGACCATGAGCGCAAAGAGCGTAAAAACCACCGTGACCACGGAAGCCATAATGAAGGTCGGCGACCTGCCCTTCGGCCTGGCGGTCAAGCCCGGTTCGACCTTGAGCTTCAAGACCGGCGACTGGCGCTCGGCCCTTCCGGTCCTGGACCGCGAAAAATGCATCTATTGCGGTTTCTGCTACATCTACTGCCCTGACGGCGTTTACCAGGACATGGGTGATAAGGAGAAATACTACAAGCCCGACCTGGATTACTGCAAGGGCTGCGGCATCTGCGCCTATGAATGCCCCAAGAAGTGCATCCAGATGGTCATACAGGAGGTTTAGCCGTGAGCGCACCCAAAGGCAAAGGCACTAAGCCAGTCGGCCTGGAAGTTTCCGTGGCCCTGGCCGAGGCGGTGAAGCTGGCCGAGGCCGAGGTGGTGGCCGCCTATCCCATCACCCCCCAGACCCATATCGTGGAACACCTCTCCGAACTGGTGGCCAACGGGGAACTCAACGCCGAATACGTCCCGGTGGAATCGGAACAGTCGGCCATGAGCGCCTGCATCGGCGCCGCGGCCGCCGGAGCCCGCACCTTCACCTCCACCAGTTCCCAGGGCCTTTTATTGATGGCCGAAATGCTCTACATCGCCTCCGTGTTGCGCCTGCCTATCGTCATGGCCATGGTCAACCGGGCCATAAGCGGGCCCATCAATATCTGGAACGACCATTCGGACACCATGAGCATCCGGGACTGCGGCTGGGTCCAGGTCTTCGCCGAGACCGGGCAGGAGGCCGTGGACCTAACCATCATGGCCTACCGCATAGCCGAGGACAAGGGTGTCATGCTACCCGTCATCGTGAACCTCGACGGCTTCACCCTGTCCCACTTCATTGAGCCCATCGTCTTTCCCGAGGCCGCCGCGGTCAAAAAATTCCTGCCGCCCTACGAGACCTCCCACAAGATGGATATCAATAAACCCGTGTCTTTCGGCGCCCTGGGCGGGCCGGAAATCTACACCGAGGCCCGCCGGGCCCTGGACCTGGCCCTTTTGGCCTCCAAACCCCGCGTCCAGAAGGTCTTCGACGATTTCGCCAAGGCCTTCGGCCGCAAATACAAGCTGGTGGAAACCTACAAGACCGAGGGTGCGGAAACCATACTGGTGACCATGGGCGCCATATCCGAGACGGCCATGACCGCCATCGACGAAATGCGCGAGGCCGGCCACAAGGTGGGCCTGGTCCGCCTGAGGCTGTGGCGGCCCTTCCCGGTGGAGGAATTCCGGGCGGCCGTGGCCGGGGCCAAAAACCTGGCCGTGGTGGACCGGGCCATGATCCTGGGTTTCCCCGAAGGGCCCGTGGCCACGGAGATCAGGGCTCTTATGTATCACGAGAAGCAACGGCCCCGCATGACCAACTTCGTCCTGGGGCTTGGCGGGCGCGATGTTCCGCGCAACCACTTCAAGTATATCATCGAAAGGGTCAAGGAACTTGGGGCCTCCGGGCGTCAGGGCCACTATGAGATGGTGGGGGTGCTGGAATGAAATCAGCGGAAATTCAATTTGAAAAAGTGACGGCCAAGACCTTCCCCAAGGGGCCGGATACCCTGGCTCCCGGCCACCGGGCCTGTCAGGGCTGCGGCGAGGTGCTGGCCCTGCGACTCATCACCAAGGCCCTGGGCCGGGATTTCATGGCCGTTTCGGCCACGGGCTGCATGGAAGTCTGCACCAGCCCCTTTCCCCAGTCGGCCTGGCAGGTCCCCTGGATCCACGTGGCCTTTGAAAACGCGGCCGCCGTGGCCAGCGGGGCGGACGCGGCCAACGTCATCCGGCGCCGCAAGGGCAAGATGCCGGATAAGCGCATCCCGGTGGTGGCCTTCGCCGGCGACGGCGGCACGGCCGACATCGGCCTTCAGGCCCTTTCCGGGGCCCTGGAGCGCTACCATGAAAACTTCATCTACGTCTGCCTGGACAACGAAGCCTATATGAACACCGGCATCCAGCGCAGTTCGGCCACGCCCTTCGGGGCCAGCACCACCACGTCGCCGGCCGGCAAGGTCTCCAAGGGCCAGAGCACCTGGAAGAAGAATATGCCGGCCATCGCCGCGGCCCACAACATCCCCTATGTGGCCACGGCCAGCCCGTCCCATCACCTGGACATGATGAACAAGATCCGCCGGGCGGCGGCCATTCCCGGCCCGGCCTATCTCCATGTTTACGCCCCCTGCCCCACGGGCTGGCGCATGAAATCGGAACTGGCCGTCGAAAGCGCCCGCCTGGCGGTCAAGAGCCGGGTCTTCCCCCTCTATGAGGTCATAGACGGCCGGTATATCCTGAACCAGAAGGTGGACAATCCGGTCCCCCTCATCGACTATCTCAAGCCCCAAGGCCGCTTCCGCCACCTTTCGGAAGGGGATATAGCCCAGATCGGCGAGCGGGTCAACCGTGAATACGAACACCTGGTGAAGATGGCCGAAACCTTCACCGAACCCCTGTTCTGATCGTAGATATCCCTTAAAAACAAAGGCCGGCTGCCAAGCCGGCCTTTGTTTTTCAATACATCTGGCGGCGTTCGCTGGAGGAGCCCAGGCCCAGCATTTCCCGGTATTTGGCCACGGTGCGGCGGGCGATGTCGATGTTGGAACCGCGCAGGATCTCCACGATGCGCTGATCGCTCAAGGGCTTTTTGGGGTCTTCGGCCCCTATTATCTGCCTGATGCGGTTTTTGACGCTCTCGGCGGACAGGGCTTCCCCTTGGAAGCGGTTGATGGGGCTGTCGAAGAAATACTTCAGTTCAAAGAGGCCCTGGGGGGTGTAGACGTATTTGTTGGTGGTGACCCGGCTGATGGTGGATTCGTGGAAACCCAGTTCCGCGGCTATGTCCCGGAGGATCAGAGGCCTTAAGCGCTCCACCCCGTGATCCAGGAATTCGCGCTGGGCCTTGAAGATGGCCTCGGTGACGCGGTAGATGGTGCGCTGGCGCTGGTGGAGGCTGCGGATAAGGAAGGCCGCCCCGCGCAGTTTTTCGCTCAGGTATTTCTTGGTTTCCCCCTCGGCCTGCTTGTTTTTCAGCATCTCGCGGTATTCGCGGGACAGGCGCAGCTTCGGCAGCCCGTCCTCATTGAGGGAGATGACGTATTCTTCGCCGACCTTGTTGATGTAAACATCGGGCGTGATATAGACGGGATCGGTGTTGTTGTGGGCCCGGCCCGGCCGGGGTTCCAGGGCCCGGATGGCCTCGATGGCCGCGGCCGCCTCCTCCTTGGAGGCGCGCAGGACCCGGCAGAGGCCGGCAAGGTCCTTTTTTTCCAGGAGGCCCAGGTGGTGGCGGCAGATTTCGGCGGCCAGGCTGTCCTCTAGACCCAGGCGTGCCAGTTGCAGGAGCAGGCATTCGGCCAGGTCGCGGGCGGCCACGCCGGGAGGGTCGAGTTCCTGGACCCGGGAAAGCACGGCGGCCATTTCCGTTTCGGCAACCCCGGCTTCGGCGGCCATTTCCGCCACAGTGGCCTCCAGGTAGCCATCGTCGCTGAGGTTGCCGATGACCAGGGCTCCCAGGGCCAGGTCCTGTTCGTTTTCGGCCGCGAAACGCCATTGCCAGCTCAAGTGGTCGGCCAGGGAGGTCTTGGCGGCCACGAAACTCTCGAAGCCCGGGGTTTCTTCGGGACTCTCATGGCTGCCTACGTTGAGCTGGGTCGAGGGGGCGCTGGAATATTCGCCCAGGTAGTTTTCCCAGTCGAATTCCTCGCGCACATCGGTTTCGCTGGCCCCGGCCGAATCCGCGAATTCATCGCCGGCCCGCTGTTCGGAATCCGGGGACTGGTCGTAGCCTGGGTCCGCCAGGGACTCGCGGGCCGCGGCTTCGGCGCTGTCCGGGGGCGGGGTCATCTCCAGCATGGGGTTGACTAGTATTTCCTGGTTGATCTCCTCGACCAGTTCCAACTGCCCCAACTGCAACAGGCGTATGGCCAGTTGGAGCTGAGGGGTCATGACCATGACCTGGGATTGTTTTTGGGTTAGTCTCAGATCCAGGGCCATGACGTGTCCTAGAGCGTGAAGCCGCGGCCCAGGTAGATGCGGCGCACGGTTTCATCTTCGGCCAGTTCCTGGGGCAATCCTTCCCGGAGCACCCGGCCTTCGTTGATTATATAGGCCCGGTCGCAGACATTCAAGGTTTCCCGGACATTGTGGTCGGAGATGAGGATGCCCAGGCCCCGGGCCCGCAAAAGCAGGATCAGGTTCTGGATGTCGCCGACAGCGATGGGGTCGATGCCGGCGAAGGGTTCGTCGAACAGGAGAAAGACCGGGGTCAGGGCCAGGGCCCGGGTTATTTCCAGGCGCCGGCGTTCACCGCCGGAGAGGGCCAGGGCCTTGTTCTTGGCCAGGTGGCTCAGGTTGAGTTCCGAGAGCAGGGCCTTAAGTCGTTCCTGGCGTTCCCCGGCGGTCAGGTCTAAGGTTTCCAATATGGCCATGACGTTGTCCTCCACCGACAGGCGGCGGAAGACCGATGGTTCCTGGGGCAGGTAGGTCAGGCCCAGGCGGGCCCGCTGATACATGGGGGCCTCGGTCAGGTCGTGGTCGTTTAGGAGCACCGTGCCTTCATCCGGGGCGATCAACCCCACCAGCATATAAAAGGTGGTGGTCTTGCCCGCGCCGTTGGGGCCCAAGAGGCCGCAGATTTCACCGGTGCCCAGGGCCAGGTCCACTTCGTTGACCACTTTGCGAAGCCCATAGGCCTTCACCAGGCCGCTGCCCACCAGCCGCTGGCCGCCCGGGGCCGGTCCCGCCGCCGTCATCGGGGGGCGGCCTCGCCATCGTGGATAACGGTCCTCACCCTCTGCCGGGGGGCGCTTTCCGCCACGCTGCGCCTTTCGTCCAGGAAATAGGTGAGCCGGTGGCCGGTCAGGGAATCACGGCCCTGCCAGACCCGGGCGTTGCCGGTGAGGATGAGGCGGCGGGGGATGTTCCGGGCCAGGTAGAGGGCGTGGTCGCCCACGGCCAGGTGATCGCCGTCGACCATCCTGACCTGGCCGAAGCCTTCCACCCGGTCGATCTCCCGGCCGCCCCCGGCCAGGGGCGAAGAGTCGGCCTCCCCTTGGCCGGCAGACGTGTAAAAAACCTTCATCCGGTCACAGGTCAGGGTCAGGCCGCCCTGGCGAGCCACCACCGAGCCGCTGAACTGGACCACGCCGGCCGCCTCGTCGGTTTCCAGGCGGTCGGCGGAGATGGATATTGGCCCGCTGGCCGCCCCCGGCCCTTCCGCCCTGACCTGGGCCGCGGCCGGAGCCGCCATGATTGCCAGGATCGTGACCGCCAGGGCCGCCGTCATCGCCGCTCTCCTCACCCGAATCCTCCACGGTTCCATTAAAATTCAGAACAGAAGCCGCACCGGGCCTTCCACGCTCAGGTTGCGGTCGCGGGTGTTATAGACAAAGGCGGAACCCTCCAGGTCGGACTCCGGATCGGCGTAGCAGAAAGGGCTTTCGCTTATGAGAAGCCCGGCCTCGAATTTCATGACCAACTGTTCCGAGACCAGAACGCCGCCGCCGCTCTCCACAACTTTCACCCGCCCGGTCAGGGTGATCATTTTCCTGGTCTGGTCGTAGCGGCCGGCGGCGGAGGTGATGTCGTAACGGTCCGATCCGCGGCCGACCCGGGCCCGGACATCTTCCAGGATGAAGAAGTCCTCGGTTTGATTATAAAGGGCCGAGGCGGCCTCAATGAGCAGGGCCTGGCCGGCTTCGCCGGCCTCGCTCAGGGTCAGGCGTCCCAGTCTCATGTCCACGTTGGCCGGCAACATATTTTTCAGGCCGCCGAACTGCTGCCGCCAATAGTTGGCCCCGAAGAGCAGGGCCCCGGAGGCGGCCAGGAGGGCCAGCAGGGCGCAGAAGAGATAGAATCTGGCCCGCAAAAGGCCGCTTCCCCCGCCCGGTAACTGTTGGCTTGGCAAGGCCCCTGGATCTTCGGGCATGGCACGGGTCCTACGAATTTTTCGGCTTATCCGGCCGGGATCTAATATTTGGGCTGGTCGGCCCGGTAAGCCGGCCGAATATAAAATAACATGGATGGGGGGGGCTGTAAAGGGGAGAAAGCAATAAACGGGCCAAAATCTTCAGCCGCTTTCAGGCCAAGCCCTTGGCTATGAAAGCGGCTTGGCCGAGGGCGGCGAAGATCAGGCGGAGCCAGGGGTCCTTTCAGTCTATAAAACTAGTTTTTACCTGAATGTCCGATGTTTTGGCAATCCCCCGCGGGCCGGTTGACGACCGGGCGGCGGGAATGATAAGTTTAGAGCGGGCCGAAACGTCATCAGACATATAAATCGATATAGTGCCCCTTGCCTTGGCGGGCCGCCGCCCGGGCCGGGACGGCCGGGGCCGGCGGAGCCTCCCGGCGGCGACGCATCTGGTTTAAAAACTGGTCGAGCATTTCCTCCCGCCAGGCGGCCCGGGCCTGGCCGGCCGGGCGGTAGTCGGGTTGACCGTTGACGCGGGTGCTTATGGCGTTCATGGTTTTTGGCTCCTTATGAAGATACCGTTTGCTTTCAAAAAGGTTCAATTTGAAAGCCGCCCTTGATATTTTCAAGAACCGGGCCAAAAAAAAGCGTCAAAAATCCCCCGGCGGCTTTGGATACGGTCTTGCCAAACAGCAGTGGAATGGTATATTCTAACGCAGATTTCCTTATTGTTTTTCCGGCCGGCCCAGGCGCCGGCCCGGAGGTGGACCTGTGGCCCAAATTGACGCCTTTTTCCAGTTGATGCATGAACTCGGCGCTTCGGATCTTCACCTTGCTTCGGGCAATCAGCCCATGGTCCGCCTGCGGGGGGCCATGGAGCGGGTCAAATACAAAGTCCTGGAAAATGATGAGCTCAAGAGGATCCTTTACGAAATCGCCCCCGAGGAGAAGATAAAGGTCTTCGAGGAAACCGGGGATGTGGATTTCGCCTACGAAATCCCCGGCCTGTCGCGCTACCGGGCCAACTTTTTTAATCAAAAATGGGGTATTGCGGCTGTTTTCCGCTCCATTCCCACCATAATCCCCACCGCCGAGGACCTGGGGCTGCCCCCGGTGATCCTGAAGCTGGCCACCCTCCCGAAGGGCCTGGTGCTGGTCACCGGGCCCACCGGCAGCGGCAAGTCCAGCACCCTGGCGGCCATAGTGGACCAGGCCAACCGAACGAGGCGGGATCACATACTGACCATCGAAGACCCGGTCGAATTCGTCCATCACAGCCAGGAATGCCTGGTCAACCACAGGGAATTGGGCACCCACACCAAGAATTTCACGGCCGCCCTACGGGGGGCCCTGAGGGAAGACCCGGACATCATCATGGTCGGCGAAATGCGCGACCTGGAGACCATCGGCCTGGCCATCGAGGCGGCCAACACCGGCCACCTGGTTTTCGGCACCCTCCACACCACCAGCGCGGCCAAGACCGTGGACCGGATCATTGAAATCTTCCCGGCCAATATGCAGGGGCAGATCCGGGCCTCCCTGGCCGACGGCTTGAGAGCCGTGATCTCCCAGGCCCTTTTCAAGCGTGTCGACGTAAAGGGGCGTTGCGCGGCCCTGGAGATCCTCCTGGCCACCTCGGCGGTCCGCAACCTCATTCGGGAATCAAAGACCTACCAGATCAACACGGTCATCCAGACCGGGCGCAAGTTCGGCATGCAGTCCCTGGATGACGCCCTGTTGGAGCACATCATGGCCGGCCGCATCGATCCCAACGAAGCTTACAACCATTGCCAGGACAAGGGCAAGTTCCGTCAGTATCTGACCCAGCCGCCCGACGACTTCACCGACGTCTGAAGGCGGACAAGAAGAGCCGAATATGCTGCAACCTTCGCACCTGGAATATATTCTGCAAAAAATCCTGGCCGTGGCGCCAGATGTTTCCGACATCAACATCACCGAGGGCCACCCCTTCCAGGTGGAACTCAACGGCGAACTGACCCCGGTTTATTTCGACCCGGAGATAGAAAGCTTAAGTTCTTTCCAGACCGAAGCCATAGCCATCAGCCTAATGCGCTCCAACCGCCGGCTTATCCGTTCCCTTTTGCAGACCGGCAGTTGCGATCTGGCCTACGCCATTCCCGGCCGGGCCAGGTTCCGCGTGAACATCTTCTCCCAGCAGGGCAAATACAGCGTCGTCATGCGCCGCCTGGCCAACACCATTCTGACCATGGAAGACCTGGGGCTGCCGGAAACCTTTATCCAAATGGCCGGGGAAAAAAACGGCATCATCTTCGTGACCGGGGCCACCGGCAGCGGCAAAACCACCACCCTGGCCGCCATTTTGGACGAAATAAACAACACCAAGGCCTGCCATGTGGTCACCCTGGAAGACCCGGTGGAATTTATCCACCCTCATAAACAGGCCACCTTCAACCAGCGGGAGCTGGGCATCGATTTCCACACCTTCGCCGAAGGGCTGCGGGCGGCTCTGCGCCAGGCCCCGAAAGTCATACTCATCGGAGAGATACGTGACCGTGAGACCCTGGAGATCGCCCTGTCCGCGGCCGAAACCGGTCATCTGGTCTTCGCCACCCTCCACGCCAACGATGCCCCCTCCACCGTGGCCCGCGCCCTGGGGCTGTTCGACCTAGATGAGGAAAGGCAGATAAGGGTCCGGCTGGCCGGGGTGCTGCGCTGGGTAATCAGCCAGCGGCTCCTGCCCAAGGTGGGCGGCGGCCGGGTGGCGGCCATGGAGATCATGGGGGCCAGCCTTTTGATAAAGGATATCATCACCAACGGCGAAGCCGAGGACAAAAATCTCTACAACGCCATCGCCTCCATGCGGCCGGTGGGTTTCCAGACCTTTGACCAGCATATCCTGGACCTTTTCCGCGACAAGATCATCACCGAAGAGACGGCCCGGGTCTTCTGCACCAAGAAGTCGGTGGTCAGCCGCGGCTTGGACACTATCAAGGCCCAGCATGGCGAGATGGCGGACATGGACCATCTGACCCTGGAATCAATGTCGCCGGAAACCCCGCCGGCTCAGCCGGCCGGCAATGGCCGGCCGCCGGGCCGCTGAAGATCAAGGGGAAGGATGAAGCCATATGCAGTTGGAATGTAAAGAGTGCCACCGGACCCTGAGCCTGCCCGATGACAAGGTGCCCGTGGGCCGGCCCTTCGCTTTCAGCTGCCCCTATTGCAAGCAGAAGAACACGGCCTTGATCCCGGGCCCGGAAGCCCCGGAGCCGGGAGCCGACCCCGCCTCGCCCGCCGAAGCGCCCCACTATAAGGCGACGGCCGCAGCCCCTCCCCAACCTCTCCGGGCCTCGACCGACTCCGAGGGGGATTCTCTGGCCAAGGCGATGAAAGATGAAACCGACCTCCAGTCGGTCCTGAGCGAAGCTGTGGATGATAGGCCCAAGGCCATGGTGGTCTTCGACGACCCGGAAGTTCAGGAACTCATAGTACAAAAACTGGAGGACGGCGGCTACAAGGCCATGGCCGCTTTAAACCCTCGTGACGCGGCCAAACAATTGAAATTCGCCACTTTCTCCCTTTTGATCCTCCAGGAGAACTACTGCGGGGCCACCCTTCACGGCAACCTTCTCTTAAGGTCTCTTCAGACCATCGACATCAGCAGCCGTCGGGGTATGCTGGTCATCCTGGTCAGTCCCGAAATGACCAGCCTGGACGACCTGACCGCCTTCGGGCTCTCCATCGACGCCATCGTCAATATTGCCGACATCGAGTCCATTGACCGGCTTTTGGTCAGCATCATGGCCCGGGCCCAAAAATTCTACGCCATCTATCGGGAGATACTGGCCGAACATGGTCTGGATTAAAAACCAAAAGCCCCGCCGGAAGGCGGGGCTTTTGGTTTTTAATGCAGCCAGGGCCCGTGGGCCGGTCCAACCGCCAGGGTCGGCACCTCACCCAGAACGGCCAGGCGGTCCAAGATCTCCCGCAAGCGGTCGCGGCCCTGGTGGGACAGGTCTTCCGCAGCGCTGACCAGCCGGACCAGGAGGGCTACGGCTTCGTCCATGGCCTGATTTATCTGGCGCCGCTGGTTGGCCAACTGGCGGGTGAAACCGGTGCGGGCTTCGCCCAGGTAGCCCAGGATGCGGCGGGCGGCCAGGGCCTCCGGGCGGGTGGCCAGGCTCAACGATGGCCCGTCGAAATCATCGGCCCCGGCCAGGCGGGCCACGATGTGGGCATAGCCCTTAAATTCCCCGTCCAAAAGATCCCGCTCCATATGCCGGCTTTCTGGCAGTTCCACGGCCCGGTCGGCCAGGGCATACATATGCCCGATGACCTGATCCAGCTCGTCGAAGGCCTCGGTGGCCAGGCGACAGTCCTTGATAATCTCCGGCATCAGGGCCATGTCCTCGGACAGGTTTTCCAGGGAATCCACCACCTCCAGAGGCTCGGAACCCAGGGGCAGGTTCGGCAGCTCCCGGGCCAGGAGGCGGGCTATCTGTTCATAATTGCTCAATTCCGGGCAGGCGGTTGGTCTGGTCATGATCTACCTCTGAAATATGCTCTGGCGGGGAACGATCGCCCCCGGCCCGGAACATGCAACAAGCCTGCCAAAATTCAGTTGACCTTGGCCCCGCTGAAAGCCCGCTCCGCCGGCCGCGGCCCGGCTTCTCCGGCCCGGGCCAGGGCGGGCAGGTCCTCCACCCTCGGAAGCGGGGGTGGCTCGGCGAAAGATTCGTCCTGGTTCATCAGTTCCAGCTTGCGGGAAAGCACTTGGCGGGCCCCGGCGATGCTGTATTTTTCCTCTTTGAGCAGGGTTTTGATTTCCAGCACCCGGTCCACGGCCCGCTCGTCATAACGGCGTTGGCGGCCGGAAGTGCGAAGCGGGCTGAAGTAGCCATCGAATTCGCTTTCCCAGTAACGCAGCGTGTGAATGGGCACGCCTGTCAACTCCGATACCTCGCCGATGGTGAGCCAGTCTTTTTTGATGATCATGGGCATGGCCGTCTCCTTCCGGGATCAATTTTCCAAGTTCAACCAGGCTTGAAGGTCTTAAAGACACCAGGCTCCCTTGGCCGTCGAGTATTAAGCAAAGTCCATGCCAGAATTTTTAATATATAATATATTGATAATATTAAATATTTTCTTAGGACCGTCACCCGCGCTTTATTTCCCGCTAACGGGTCGGGCAACATTTACCTCCAGCCCGGCACAAATTTCCGTCAAGCTCCGCTCCAGAACAAGCTCAACTCCCTGGTCGGGCCGGGTATTGGCGCGACTTTTGCTTTATAGCTGCTGGGTCCGCTGAGTCAGGTTGCCGGATAAAGCGGATCCCCTGAATATGGTATTAGGTTGCACTTAATTCAGGGCTTGTAAAATTATATTAAATTATATATAATTATAGGTGAAGGAAATGGCGGCCCGTTTTCATTTCCGTTTGGATTTCCTGATCAGGCTTCGAGCCCGCCGGGAAGATGAGGCCAAGATCAGGCTGGCCCGGCGCCTGGCCAGCATCCGGGAACTTCTGGAGGAAATCGAGGCCACCCAGACCCTTAGGGCCCGCCTGACGGCCGAGTTGGCCGGGAAGATGAAAACGGGACAGCTTGATGTGGCTTTGTTGAAACTCTATCGGGATTACGACCAGAAACAGGCGCGGGATCTGAGCCGGCTCCGCGAATTTTTGATGCTCAGCCGGCGGGAGGAGGCCAAGGAGAGGGCCGCCCTGATAAAGGCCTCCGTTGACCGAAAGATAATGGAAAAACTGAGGGAAAGGAAAGAGGCCGAATTTATGTCCGTCCAGGCCGACCAGGAACAGAAAGAAATGGAAGAACTGGCCGCCTTGACCCGGGCCAGACGCAGCCGGGATATCCAGGGCCCGGACCGGAGGGACGAAGCATGACGATTCGGACTGAAACCCGGCCGGTTCCGGGTCAAAAATCGGCGGCTTCAACGCCGAAGACCCCGGGAGTTTCGGCGTGTCAAAAATCCGTCGTCCAGCCGACGGCCGGCCTTAAGCCGGGGGCTCCGGCGTTGCCCAGGAAACGCCGTAACTGGCCTGTTCTGGAAGCGGCCCTGATCCTGGTATTGATAAAAATAGCGGCCGGCGCTTTTTATATCTGGAACCGGCCGGGCGAATCCGGCCGGGAGATCCTGGCCTCGTCCGGCCAGAGCCGCCCGGCCCCTCAGGCCTCCGGCCTTTGGGGGGCTGTCGAGTTGCCGGAGGCCGAGGATTATCTGGCCGCGGCTCTCCAGGCGACCCAGCCGGCCCAGGCCCGGGCCGCCCAGGCCCACGCGGCTCCGGCTCCGGCCGTGGCCGGCGCCCTGTCGGCCGGGGCCCTCCTGGTGGTGGGTGCCCAGAGCGGCGCGGCCCGGGTCCCGGAGAACATCCCCCTGCCGCCGGGTGGCGAGGAGCTTTTGCGGCCGGCGGCCCAAATGTCCCAGCCGGCTTCTTCGGCCGCTCCGTCCGTCGCCCTGCCGGCCGCTCCGCCTGATTTCGAGGCCCTGAGAAACCTTCGGGACCGGGAGCAGGAACTGGCCCGCCGGGAGGCCCTCCTGGCCAACCAGGCCGGGTCTCTCCGGGCTTTGGAGATCGAATTGGATCAGCGCATCAAGGAAGCCGAGACCGTCAAAAGGGAGACCGAAAGCCTGCTCCAGCGCAACGAGGCCGTCCTGGCCGAACAGAAGGCTCTGGCCGATCAGCAGAAAACGGAGGACGAGGCTCAAAAGGACGCCCGGCTGAAGCACCTGGTGACAGCCTACACCGGCATGAAACCCGAGCAGGCCGGCAACCTCATCAACAGCATGGATGACGATATCGCCGTGGCCATCCTTTCGGCCATGCCCGGGGGCAAGGCCGGCAAGATACTGGCCATGGTCATCCCGGATAAGGCCGCCCGGCTCACCAAGGCCATTTCCGAAAAACGGCTCGACCCGAATTTGCTGGCGGAAGAAGAGGAAGCCATTTGACCGGGGCTTCGCCCTGGACCCCAATAAGTGGACCGGACATTTCTATTTGTTGGCCGGTTGATTTTTTCTATTGACATTCGCGCTGATTTGGTTCATAATATTCGGACCATTTCGACGGCCCCAAGCATCCGAGTAGGCCCTGAAGCCGAACTTGGGGTGGTCGTCGCCTCCAACCCTTCCCGGGTGCACCTCGAGACGGGGGGAACAAAAAAGCCCAGGGCGGCTTTTTTGGCGTCTGGCTGACAGGCGCGGGCTCCCTTCCGAAACAGGGGTCTTAAGGCTCGGTGAAGGAATTGTTTTTTTCAAGAAGCGAGGGCTGCCAGGTATGCCGACCATAAACCAACTGATCCGCAAAGGCCGCCAGGCCCAGCTCAAAAAGAACACCGTGCCGGCTTTGAAGGCCTGCCCCCAGAAGCGGGGGGTCTGCATCCGCGTTTACACGGCCACCCCCAAGAAGCCCAACTCGGCTCTGCGCAAGGTGGCCCGGGTGCGCCTGTCCAACAGCATGGAAGTGACCGCCTATATCCCCGGTGAAGGGCACAACCTTCAGGAGCACTCGGTGGTCATGATCAGGGGCGGCCGGGTCAAGGACCTGCCCGGTGTCCGCTACCATATTATTCGCGGCACCCTCGACGCCATAGGCGTTCAGAAGCGCCGCAACGGCAGAAGCAAATACGGGGCCAAGCGGCCCAAATAATCCGGCTCATCCCGGCAGCCCGGATAGAGGTATAGACGAGTATGCCCAGGCGTAGAGACATTTCCAGGCGGGAACTCACCCCTGACCCGAAATACGGCAGCAAGATGGCGGCCCGGTTCATCAACAACCTGTTGCGCCGCGGCAAGAAGAGCACGGCCGAGCGCATCTTTTACGGCGCCATCGACCTCATTGCCGAAAGGACCAAGGACGACCCGCTGAAGGTTTTTGAAAAGGCCTTGGAACAGGTCAAGCCCCAGGTGGAAGTCAAAAGCCGCCGGGTGGGCGGTAGCACCTACCAGGTGCCGGTGGAGATCCGGCCCGACCGCCGCAACGCCCTGTCCATCCGCTGGCTAATAAATTACGCCCAGAGCCGCGGCGAAAAGGGCATGCCGGCCAAGCTGGCCGGCGAACTCATGGACGCCGCCCAGGGCCGGGGGGCCTCGGTGAAGAAGCGCGAGGATACCCACCGGATGGCCGAGGCCAACAAGGCTTTTGCCCACTACCGCTGGTAGGTTATGGGGCGCTGATATTCATTTTGGGGTTTCGGGGCCTGGACCTTTCGGCCCGGTTCTTTGAAAACAAGGCGGCGCTTTCAGGCGGTCCCGGACGCTCTGGGGCCACGGAGCGCCAAGCGCGCTAAGATTAAGGATATTTGATTTGGCCAGGCCAGTGCCCATAGCCCAGACGCGCAACATCGGCATCATCGCCCATATAGACGCCGGCAAGACCACCACCACGGAGCGGATCCTGTTCTTCACCGGCGTCTCCCAGAAAATAGGCGAAGTGCACGACGGCCAGGCCGCCATGGACTGGATGGAGCAGGAGCAGGAACGGGGCATAACCATCACTTCGGCGGCCACCACCTGTTTCTGGCGCAAGCACCGCATCAACATCATCGACACCCCCGGCCATGTGGATTTCACGGTGGAAGTCGAGCGGAGCCTCCGGGTCCTGGACGGCGTGGTGGCCGTCTTCTGCGCCGTGGGCGGCTGCCAGCCCCAGTCCGAAACGGTCTGGCGCCAGGCCGATCGCTACGGCGTGCCCCGCATCGCCTTCATCAACAAGATGGACCGGGTGGGGGCCGACCACGAGCGCTGCCTTCAGGAAATGCGCGACCGGCTGGGGGCCGTACCGGTCCTCCTCCAGTTGCCCCTGGGCCGGGAGGATAAGTTCGAAGGGGTCATCGATCTTCTGGAGATGAAGGCTGTCCGCTATACCAGGGGTGGCCCCAAGGACGGCAAAAGTCCGGTCGCCTTCGAGGAGGGCGATATCCCCGCCGGCCTTCTGGAAGAGGCCGGGCGGGCCAGAGGCGATTTGATCGAAGTCCTGTCCGACTGCGACGACGAAGTGATGGAGGCTTTTCTGGAAGGACGCGAAGTAACGGCCGCCAAGCTGCGCCAGGCGCTGAGGGCCGGGGCCATCAGGCTCAAGGTGGTGCCCGTTCTCTTGGGTTCGGCCTTCAAGAACAAGGGTGTAGAGCCCCTCTTGGACGCGGTGGTTGATCTCCTGCCATCGCCGGCGGACATCCCTCCGGTGGTCGGGATCGATCCCGCCGGGAGCCGGGAGGAGCGCGGCCCGGAGGATCCCTTTTCGGCCCTGGCCTTCAAGCTCATGACCGACCCCTATGTGGGACATCTGACTTTTTTGCGCGTCTATTCCGGGGCCCTTAAGTCCGGCGACCAGGTTTATAACGCCAACCGCGAGACCCGGGAGAAGATCGGCCGTCTCCTGAAAATGCACGCCAACAAGCGAGAGGAGATCAAGGAGGCTTTCGCCGGGGACATAGTGGCAGCGGTGGGGCTGCGTAATTCCACCACCGGTGATACCCTTTGCGACGAGGCCCGGCCGGTCATCCTGGAAAAGCTCCACATCCCCGAGCCTGTTGTCCACATCGCCGTGACCCCGGTCAGCAAGGACGATCAGGAGAAGCTGGGCCAGGCCCTGGCCAAATTGGCTTCGGAGGACCCGTCCTTCCGGGTCCGGCTCGACGAAGAGACGGGTGAAACCATAATTTCCGGCATGGGGGAATTGCACCTGGAAATCATCGTGGACCGTCTGGTGCGCGAATTCAAGGTCGCCGCCAAAATGGGCGCCCCCCAGGTGGCCTATCGCGAGACCATCACCAGGGCTGTGGAAGTCCAGGGCCGGCATGTGCGCCAGACAGGCGGCCGGGGCCAATACGGGGATGTCTGGCTGAGGCTGGAACCCAGGGAGCCGGGTTCGGGCCTGGCCTATGAAACGGCGGTGGTTGGGGGGACCGTGCCCAAGGAATACCATGCCGCCGTGGGTGAGGGAGCCCTGGAGGCCGCTGAAAAAGGCGGGGTCCGGGCGGGCTTTCCGGTGACCGATGTTAAGGTCACCCTCTTTGACGGCTCCTTTCACGAGGTGGATTCCTCGGAAATGGCCTTTCACATAGCGGGCTCCCTGGCTTTCAAGGAAGGCTTGCGCCAGGCCCGATCCGTTCTCCTGGAGCCCATAATGGACCTGGAAGCGGTCACCCCGGAAGAGTTCGTCGGGGAGGTGATGGGCGATATCGCCGCCCGCCGGGGCCGGATCAGCGGCCTTAAAGCCCAGAGCGGTTTTCAGATAGTCCAGGCCGATGTGCCCCTGGCCGCCATGTTCGGCTACGCCACCGACCTCAGGAGCCGCACCCAGGGCCGGGCCACCTTCACCATGCAGTTCGGCCGCTATCAGCCCCTGCCGGAGAGCGTGGCCACCGAGGTGGCGGCCGCCCGCGAAGCGGTTCAAAAATGATTTTCCTTGAATATCCAACTGGGTCCGGGACAACTTCGGGCCAGGGAGGCGAAAATGGGCAAGAAGAAGTTTGATCGAACCAAGACGCACGTCAACGTGGGGACGATAGGGCATATAGACCACGGCAAGACCACGCTGACGGCGGC
>Ga0082212_10005433_pt1 | contig 17378 bp, 8 predicted proteins | sample TergutNt197P3_FD_71548 | JGI IMG/M metagenome (GOLD analysis project Ga0082212, IMG submission 71548) | Neocapritermes taracua P3 segment gut microbial communities from Petit-Saut dam, French Guiana - Nt197 P3 | ecosystem: Host-associated > Arthropoda: Insects > Digestive system > Gut ... | reverse complement strand
AATCGTATTTGCCTGTTTGTTGCTTTCGGCAGGCTACATCAAACACGAACTGAGTTACGACCGTCACCATGCCAATGCCGACCGCATCGTTCGCATGACGTTGCAATCCGACAATGAACCTGTTGATGGGCGTATTTGGGGAAATAACCTCGATGCCGTATTGCAACAAATGCCTGAAATAGAACGTGTCGTGAAAATGCGTAATATCTATACCGCTGCATTGACTTACGAAGGAAACCATCGCATAATCAGTGATTTTTACACGGTAAACCGCGAATTTTTAGAGACATTTGATGTTCCGCTATTGCATGGCGATAAAAACGGCGCGTTGGAACGAAGAGGGCAAGCGTTGATAAGTGAAAGTTTTGCACGACAGTTGTGCGGCGAATCGTACAATGACAGCTTTGAAATGCCTGAAATCTACATTAATTGCCGTCAACTCGATGATACTGTTGTTTTCGTTTCGGGGATATTCAAAGACATACCTGAAACCTCGCATTTCCATACCGATATATTGCTGCATCTTCCAGACGATGACGAAGTGTATGCTTATACCTATCTGTTACTGAAAAATCAAACGGATACCCGTGCATTGGCGCAGAAAATAACCGCGCTTATTGAAGATACCGAATTGAACCAAGCCCCACAACTTCGCGTGTTGTTGATGCCGCTTACCGATATTCATCTTCACAGTCATAACCTTCGCGAAATGAGCGTCAACGGCAATATTCATTATATTTACCTGATTGTAGGCGCGAACCTGCTTTTATTGATTGTGGTTTTGTTTAATTTGTGGCTGAACGCAAACCTGATTTTTTCGTACAATCGGCGTTATTATCAAATCCTGCGTTTGCATGGCGCCCGGTCGTCGGCGGTGTTCAAGGATGAAACGCTTGCTGCATTGTTTTTGGGAACAGTCTCAATCATTGTGGGAATATTAGCGGCATTTTATATTTTGTCGGCAGGTCATCTGCCCGACCAATTGTCTGTCTTTGAGATAATAGCGCTATGTATGATATTTTTACTGATGACCATTGCCGTATCGCTTTTGCCGGCGCTGAAAGGTATTTCCTATACATTATTTCTTAATATAAGTGAGCATTTGATTCCCGTCCGGTTTTCGTATGCAAATGTAAAATATATGCTGACTGCGCAATATGCCGTGGTAATGATAGTGGTAATTCTTGCTTTCGGCATCAACAAACAAATGAATCTGGTACGCGACATACAAGTCGGCGGTAACGAACGGAATATCCTTGTTATGAATGAGCAACCCGAGCAAATACAGGCAAACAATGTTTTGCTGAAAACGGAATTGTTAAAACATACAGAAATTGAAGCCGTTACGACATCGTTTCAATTGCCCGGCGCCGCCATACGCGATAATGTTGGGGTAAGAAAAGAAGATGCGACAGACTTGAATTGGCTACCGTTGCCCATCATGGTCGCCGGGGAAGATTTTCTTCCGTTTTTTAATATTCAGTGCATCGCAGGTCGGGGATTTTTACCCGGGAAATTTGACTACCAAGCCGAAGAGACCATGCGTTTCAACCGCATTTACCATCAAGAATTTACAGAACATATTGAAGAATACGTCATTAATCGCAAGGCTTTAGCGGTTATCGGCTTTAACACGCCCGAGGAAGCGCTCGGTGAAATGCTGCATATCACTCAAGGGTCGCTCGATTATATTCGTCGCGGCGTTATTGTGGGCGTAACAGACGATTTCAATTATACCGGGCTGTATGAAGAAACTATCCCTTTGTTGATGATGCAACGCCATGTATTTCAGCATTGTGTCATGGTACGGTTTGCTCCCGGACGTTTTGCGCAAGCCCGCGAAGTTTTTGAAAAGGTTTGGAATGAGGTAAATCCGAAATATCCTGCCAACTATGTCTTTATGAATGATGTATTCGGTCGGATGTACCGCAATGAGATGAACGCCCAACGGTTGGTGTACATTTTTTCGCTGTTGTGTTTCGCCATTGCCGATTTGGGACTGATCGTCTTCGTGGCTTTCATCATACGAAGGCGAAAGAAAGAAATAGCCATACGAAAAGTGCATGGGGCGAGTGTGGCCAACATTATCCGAATGCTCAATATGGACTTTATCCGCTACATTGCTTTGGCTTTCGCAGTGGCTGTTCCTGTTGCGTGGTACTTGATGCACCGTTGGTTAGAGCGTTTCGCCTACAGGACGTCGCTCGACTGGTGGATATTTGCATTGTCGGGATTTACGGTTCTGCTTGTGTCGGTTGTCTCTGTCTCACTGCAAAGCTGGCGTGCGGCTACGGCTAATCCCGTGAATGGCATTGCAAAAACATAAAAGGTGTTCGGAATCAACTAATTGATTTCCATCAATTTCTTAACCGCCTCATTATTCTTCTCTTTCAGCAAATCAATTGATTTTCCTCCACTATATGTCATATAGTATGCCAAATTAACGATCCTGTTTTTCACTAAAATAAAGTTGATGGCGCTAACGACACTTGTTTCGCCCGCATTATTCTTATACTTCATCAGCATAAGCATTGTCCGCACGTTTGGCTGAGGCGAATATTTTTCCAACAATACAGGTTTTCCGGCTGAGATTGTTCCATAAGTCTCATCTATCCTCGTACTTATCTGTTCAAAATTTTCGCCTTCAAAAAGTGTTTGTTGCAGATTGTTTTCCAATAATTCCAAATCACTTTCCACAGCGCGGTAATTCTCTCTTTGATAGTCGCCATAAATCATAAAGTAATTATCATAAGTGATTTCACTTAATTGATCAATTTGCTTGTATGTTTCATTGTTCAGATAATAACCCAACACCGGCCCGGTCTCTAAATAATTCCGGGTGATTTGCTGTACATTCGGATGGGCGCTACATTCAATCATGCCTTTTATCTTGGGCAACTTGATATTCACATATCCGAATAAGGCACCATTGCCTTCAGACTTTGTATCCTTTGTAGAACAACCGGTCAATAGAATGATACTTAATAATACAACTAATCTTTGCATAATCGTTTGATTTTTTTTGCAAAGTTATAATTTCTTGCTGAAAAATAAAAAAAATCTTTTTGATTGGGTGCATTTGGCTAAGGCCGATTTTCAATTCAATTTGTCGCATTACACTTTCTCATTATTGGATTGCCCTGAAAGGGCAAAAGCATCAGGATAGGGCATCGCCCTATTATTCAGGCGTATCAATAATATTAGCCCTGTAAGGGCGAAATCAGGATATCACCCTTTCAGGCTTTTTCGGGAGGTGTCATTCAATCCGTAGGGCTTCACCATACGCTATTGATTATCAGGCCTTCAGCCTTAATATAAGGCAATTGGGCAAAACCAAATGCTTTTGATTACAAGGCTTTCAGCCTTAATTTGTGCGACAAATTGAATTGAAAATCGACCTTAGCCAAATGCACCCTTTTGATTATTTTGTGACGGAATGAAATATTGTGATTTGCAGGTTTTTTTTATATGTATAGATAAAGTGTCATGAATTTCATTTATATTTGTAATCGTTATGTACCATTAGAGACTTGTTATGTTATTATAAACCACATACATATATTTATGAAACGTATATTTTTTGTTTTAGCAACAGCGATAATCATCGGGAACTGTTGCAGTTCGCCCGATTATCTGCAGGTATATGATTTGCGCTGCGAAAATCTTACCAATCCTTTGGGAATCGACACGACAACCCCGCATTTCAGTTGGAAACTATCATCTTCGAATCAAGCGGCTTACCAGCTAATGGTAGCTTCCGACAGTCTTATGCTTGCAGCAGGAAAGGCTGATTTATGGGACTCAGGCAAGGTTGAATCGACGGCTTCAATCATGGTCCCTTATCTTGGAAAAGAACTCAGGGCGCGTTCCTGCGCCTTTTGGAAAATCGGCGTATGGGATGAACAATCCGGCCAGCCGGTTTGGAGTGACATAGCCTCTTTCAGTATTGGTCTGCTGAATCCCGCCGACTGGGAAGGCGGTTATATCGGTTTACCTCGCGAAACGGGAAATCCCGAATGTCCGTTGTTGCGGCAACAGTTTGAAGTACACGAATCCGCTGAAAAGACGTTTCTGTATGTCAATTCGTTAGGCTATCATGAGGTTTATCTGAATGGCTCAAAAGTCGGCATAGACGTCTTATCGCCTTCCATGACACAATTCAACAAACGGTCGCAGGTGGTGGCATACGATGTTTCACCTTTCATACAACTGGGGCGTAACGACTTGGTTATCTGGCTGGGGCGCGGCTGGTATCAACCAGGACTGCCAGGCGTGGTATATGAAGGGCCGTTAGTGAAAGCGCAGATGGAAACATTGAAGAATGGCCAATGGAACACGTTGTTATCATCCAATGCTTCATGGACCGGCCGTGAAAGTGGTTATACAGGTATCGGTAACTGGCATCCCCATCGGTTTGGTGGCGAACGGATAGATGCCGGTAAGGTGTTGCCCGACTTGACTGCTGCTACATTAGACGCTGTCTCTTGGGAGGCAGTTCAAGAAATTGAAGTGCCCGATCACGCTGTTTCGCCCCGTATGACCGAACCTAACCGGATACAGGAAGAAATACGGCCAACACGCATCACTTCCGTAGGAACAGATTGTTGGTTGGTAGATATGGGCAAAGCATTGACCGGCTGGGCTGAGATTCATTTTCCTGCATTAACGGAAGGGCAGGAAATTGTTATCGAGTACAGCGATCATCTGGTGGATGGTCAACCGGCTAACATGGGACAAATTGACCGATACATCGCTTCGGGTATAAGCGGCGAGGTATTCCGAAATAAGTTCAATTATCACGGATTTCAATACATCAAAATATCGAATCTCTCCGCTCAACCTTCGCCGGACGACATCCGTGCATACCTGATTCATACCGATTATCAGCAGGCTGCAACGTTTCAATGCTCCGATCCTGAGATAAATGCCATACACGATATGATACTGTATACATTGCGATGTCTCAGTCTGGGCGGTTACTTAGTTGATTGCACACAAATAGAACGGCTCGGATATGGCGGCGACGGCAATGCGTCCACACAAACCGCACAAACCATGTTCGACCTTTCCCCTCTGTATGTCAACTGGATGCAGGCTTGGGCAGATTGTATCCGCGAAGACGGAGGTATGCCACATACGGCGCCCAACCCATACAGCGCAGGCGGCGGCCCGTATTGGTGCGGCTTTATCATCACCGCGTCATGGAAGACTTACGTCAACTACGGCGATGCACGATTGATTTCAAAATTTTATCCGGTGATGCAACACTGGCTTGAATATGTTCAAAAGTACACAGTGGATGGTTTGCTCGACAAATGGCCTGACACAGACTACCGCAGTTGGTTTCTTGGCGACTGGGCAACACCCGAAGGCGTCGACCAGACGGCCAAACCTTCGGTCGACTTAGTCAATAACTGTTTCATCAGCGTATGTTATGAGACAATGGAAAAAATGGCCGCCTTTCTGGGCAAAAATGAGGATGCCGCAAACTATGCCCGCCAAAAGGCACAAATAAGGAAACTGATTCAGGAGCGTTTTTTCGACAGCGCACTAAACAGTTATGCCACCGGTTCGCAGATCGACCTGATTTATCCGATGCTGGCACAGGTCACACCCGAATCGCTTGTTCCGGCTGTCGTCAATACCCTCTATACCATGACGGAACAAAGCAAAGGCGGACATTTGGCAACCGGACTGGTAGGTATTCCGGTTCTGACGGAATGGGCTGTCCAAAACTGTTCTGCGGACTGGGTTTACGGCATGTTGAAAAAGAAGGATTATCCCGGATACCTCTATATGCTTGAAAATGGAGCGACAGCCACTTGGGAACACTGGAATGGCGCCCGAAGCCGTATCCATAACTGTTACAACGGCATAGGCAGCTGGTTTTATCAGGCGATAGGCGGGATTCGACCCGACGAGAATTTCCCCGGATACCGCCGTGTGATTATTGCGCCGCAAGTGCCTGCCGGTATCACTTGGGCAAAAACAACAAAAGAGACGCCTTTCGGAACCTTGGTTGTTGATTGGAAAGTCAACGACGGCAAACTTCAAATGGAACTTAATATCCCTCCTGGAAGTACTGCCTTGCTGGAATTGCCCGAAGAAGTTACAATATATATAATAGATGGTAAGTCTTACCATAAAACAGCTTCCAATGAAATAAAAAGCGGGAAACACAAAATCACTTACCCATTATAATTAATTACCGATGAAAAAATATTTTAGCTTACTGATTCTCATTTGCTGCTATGCCTGTACTATGCAGACGAACGTAAATACCTCGCAATGGGTTAAATACGAAAACAATCCGGTATTAGGCGGCGGCGACTTGGGTACCGTTTTCGATATCGCCGTTCTTAAGGAAGGAAACGAATACCTTATGTACTCATCATGGCGTCCCAAACGCAGTGTAGCCGTGTCAATCAGTGTCGACGGGATGAACTGGACAATGCCTGAAATCGTTTTAGGTCCCAACAGCGAAACCGACTGGGAAGACGACATCAACCGTCCGGCGATTGTCAAAAAAGACGGCATAACCCATTTATGGTACACCGGACAATACAAAGGCAAAAATTCATGGATTGGTTATGCCATCAGCAGAGATGGCAAAAACTTTGTCCGACAAAGCGAACAGCCGGTCGTATCTCCCACCGAACCGTGGGAAAAGGTCGCCGTCATGTGTCCTCATGTGATATGGGACGGGCAGGAAGGTGTATTTAAGATGTGGTATTCGGGCGGCGAACAGTACGAACCCGACGCCATTGGCTATGCAACCAGTCAAGATGGATTGCATTGGGACAAACGACCTCAACCTGTATTTACAGCCGATCCGGCACGCGAATGGGAACAATACAAGGTAACCGCCTGTCAGGTTATCAAACGCGAAAATGATTATCTGATGTTTTACATCGGCTTTCGCGATATTGACTATGCACAGATTGGCATGGCGCGATCGAAAAACGGTATAGACAACTGGGAGCGATTCTCCGGCAACCCGATCATAACGCCGACAAAAGATTCATGGGACGAAAGCGCCACCTACAAACCTTTTGTCATACAGGAAAAAGACCGGTGGATGCTTTGGTACAACGGTCGCAACGAACACCTGGAACAGATAGGATTAGCCATCTACCAAGGCGGTAATTTGGGATTTTAGATTTTATAATACAATGTTATGCTATTAAAAAACCCTCCATTGTCAAATGTCAATTGCTTCCCTTCGGAAAGCCAAAAAGTTTTTTTGTACACTATTGTAAAGTGTCAATTGACCATTTTCTTGTTGTGCTGCTTTGGGTGCCGGAATGTACAATCCGCAATGGAAGCCGACGGCTTTATCCCTTCGTCTGTGCTAAGCGGTTATGTGGAAAAATTCAATGCCGGCGACGACGAGTTATTCGCAACCTATATTCCCAACAGCGAGTCGTATGCGTTTCTTACAGCCAATATTCCCCGCTTTGAATGTCCTGACAAACAGATGGAAGAGATATACTATTTCCGTTGGTGGACTTTCAGAAAACATATCCGGCAAACGCCGGAAGGATTCATTATCACCGAATTTCTGCCCGACGTACCGTGGGCAGGAAAGTATAATGCCATCTCATGTTCGGGTATGCACCAGTTCAACGAAGGCCGATGGCTGCACGACAGCAAGTATCTGAACGCTTACGCTACCTACTGGCTCAGACAAGGTGGCAGCGTCAGAAGCTACAGTTTCCCCATCGCATTTAGTATCTACAATCAGTATTTGGTTACGCACGACCATACCGTTGCCGTAGATTTATTACCCGAATTGATCGCCAACTTCGAATCATATCAACGCGAACGGTACGATGCCTCCCGCGGCTTATTCTGGCAAATCGACGACCGCGACGGTATGGAAGTTTCCGTTTGCGGCAGCGGATATCGGGCAACGATTAATTCATACATGTCGGCCGAAGCACAAGCGATAGCACAGATAGCACGTTTGGCACAATATGCCGAAAGCCGGCAATACATTGATAAATCCGCACAAATACAAGCAAACATGATAAATACACTTTGGGACGAAGAAGCCGGGTTCTTCAAGGTGTTACCACGCGGCGAAGATGCTACACTGTGCGACGCACGCGAATTGCATGGCTATACGCCATGGTGTTTCAATCTTGTAGGGGATGTGAAATATGCCCGTGCATGGAAATATCTGATGGATTCATCACATTTTTATGCCCCATACGGCCCAACTACCGCCGAACAATGTCATCCCGGATTCAGCATTGCATACGAAGGCCATGAATGTCAGTGGAACGGCCCGTCATGGCCTTTTGCTACGTCGGTCACGTTGACAGGTTTAGCCAACCTGCTGAATAGCAGGCAACAGGATTATATCACCAAAGAAGATTATTTCAACCTTTTGCAATGTTATACCAAAAGTCATCATTTAACAAAAGAGGATGGCACAATAGTCCCATGGATTGACGAAAACCTGAATCCGTTTACCGGCGACTGGATATCGCGTACACGCCTGAAAACATGGGAAAACGGCTCATGGTCGGAAGCTAAAGGAGGCGTTGAAAGAGGCAAAGACTATAACCATTCCACCTATTGCGACCTGATCATTAACGGCCTTATCGGCGTTCGAACACAGGCCGATAATAGCATTGTAGTCAATCCGCTTATCCCTGACGGCGTATGGGATTATTTTTGCTTGGAAAACGTGCTGTATCACGGCCAAAAAATAACCGTTGTATACGACAAAACAGGAACTAAATATAACAAGGGAAAAGGTTTGTCTCTCTTTATCAATGGCGTACGTAAAGCCTCATCGCAGCATTTAGCGCCTGTAAAATGTATATTGTAAGAACAATGATTTTTATAGATATAAAAATATGAAAAAAAATATCCATAACTTTTTACCGGTAGTAGCCATTGCTTTATTGATTGGCTGCAGCAATGTAGCAAAAGTATCGTCGCCGGATGGGGCAGTGACGGCGTCTGTCGAACAGCGCGATGACCGGTTAGCGCTGAAAGTATCGCTGCATGGCTCGGAAGTTGCTCAATGGCTTATTGGTGGTGTTGCTTTGATGCATGAAAAATACGATTTCACCGGTAAATTAGTGCGCAAAGGAGTCTCTTTTGCCGTTATTGACGAAGAATATTCGCTTCTTACCGGAAAAGTGAGTCTTTACCATAACAAAGCGAAAGAAATGACGATTGAATATGCTAATATCCATGGGGAAAATATGCATCTGATAGTACGCGCCTATAACGATGGAATAGCTTTTCGTTATGCCTTCCATAACGATGAAATCGTGCAGGTGAACGAGGAAAGAACCACATTGGTTATCCCCGAAGAATCGAATGTGTGGGCGATGGAATACCGAAACGATGCAGAAGGTTATTACCTCAAACGGTTCCCTTCGGAAATGACCCGACCGCTTTATCTCATGCCGGCCTTAGTCGAAACGCCCAAAGGACATTGGCTGTTGATACATGAAGCCGATGTGCAGGGACGCTCTGCCGCTGCGTCACTCTCCGCCTATAAAGGCAATGGTCAATTTGAGTTGACAACTACCTACCCTGAATTGGAACGAGGCGACTGGATCAATCGTAATCCGTGGGCGAAAGTGGTTGCAGAAGACAATAACGCCATTACAGCATTCCCACATTGGGCGACGCCCTGGCGCATGATGATTGTAGGCGAAACACCCGGCGTCATTGTAGAAAGCATCATGACCGAAAACCTGAATCCTCCTACCACGATAGCCGACTGTTCATGGATAAATCCGGGTGTAACGGTATTTCCCTGGTGGGGAAACAACCATGCCAACGGCGATAAGGAATTGTTGAAAAAATACATAGATATGGCACAGGCAATGGGATGGGGCGTTATCGAATTTGACGTTTCATTGATCGGTTCGCCCGATTATGCGCGTGAGGAATGGCTCACAACCCCATGGATAAAGGAGGTAACAGATTATGCCAAAGAACGGGACGTATTTGTTTACGGATGGGACGAACGCCGCAACTTAGACACCCCCGAAAAACGCGCTTTTATTTTTGGAAAATACAAAGAATTAGGCGTTGACGGCATAAAAATTGATTTCGTCAATTCGTTTGCACAAAAAGCGTGCGATTTCAGACAGGCCTGCCTGAGCGATGCGGCCAAACACCAACTGTCAGTCAGCTTCCATGGCGAATATACCCCGCGTGGCGAACGGCGTACATACCCAAACCTGATGACGCAAGAGGGTATCAAAGGAGCTGAGTACTACCTCTTTGCGTCCGACAACGACATACCCACACCACACCACAATGCAACAGTACCATTTACACGCAATGTAGTGGGGCCAATGGATTATACCCCAACGGCTTATTCTACGCCAAGACGTTCGACAAGTTATGCGCACGAAACGGCGCTACCCTTTGTATACGAAAGCGGATGGGTGGTGATGTGCGACCGGCCGGACGATTATCTCAATTCGCCCGCCCGTCCCGTATTGCAAGAGATTGAGGCGACATGGGATGAAATCCGATTTTTGGCCGGCTATCCGGGTGAATACGTTGTGCTTGCACGCCGTAAAGGGCAAAAATGGACAATCGGAGCGCTTAATGCCGGAGCAGCCCGACAAGTCACCATCCCGCTTGACTTTCTAAGGGGCAACTACAAAACGATATTGCGATGCGAAGACGATAAAACAGACCCGCATAACCAATGTGCTGTACGGATGGTAGCGATTGAAAATCAAAAAACACTTGCTTTTGAAATGGCAGAAAACGGTGGATTCGTAGCAATAATAAAATAAAAAAATGAAAAAGAAAACATCAAGAGCAAAGATAGTTTGTTGGCTGTTAACAGGTTTGGCGTCGTGTTGCCTGTTTATTAGCTGCAACCGGCAAACAGCCGAACTATGGATTGAAGCGGAAAGTTTTACGGATAAAGGCGGTTGGGCGGTCGACCAGCAGTTTACGGATATCATGGGATCGCCGTACCTGTTGGCTCACGGCATGGGACAGCCTGTCGAAGATGCCGTTACGGAGGTGACCTTTCCCCGCACAGGCACCTATCATATATTCGTTCGTACCTATAACTGGACGTCGCCATGGTTTGACGATAAAGGGCCGGGCAGGTTTCAGGTAAAAATTGACGGCGAACCTGTCGGCATGACCTTTGGCGATACAGGCACTGCATGGTTTTGGCAGGATGGCGGCAAAGTAGCAATCCGTAACACGAAGGTACGGATTAGCCTGCACGACCTTACCGGCTTCGACGGACGGTGCGACGCGATTTATTTCACGCAGGACAGCGCCTTTGTACCTCCGCATGAAACGGGCGCATTGAAAATTTTCCGTAACCGGCAAACCGGAATAAAACCAAGAAATGGCGGACAATACGATTTAGTGGTTACAGGCGGCGGCATAGCCGGTATATGTACCGCTGTGTCGGCTGCACGGCTGGGGTTGAAAGTAGCCTTGATACACGACCGGCCAATATGGGGAGGTAATAACAGCTCCGAAGTACGCGTGCATCTTGGCGGACGCATCGCCCTTGAACCTTACCCCGAGCTGGGTGGCATCGTAAAGGAGTTAAGTCCTGCAAAAGGAGGCAATGCCCAACCGGCCGGTCAGTATGAAGACGAAAAGAAAACAGCGCTTATCAATGGCGAGCCAAATATTACACAGTTTATGAATTACAGGGTTTTTGCCGTTGAGAAACAAGGAACAGAGATTCAATCTGTTACGGCAAAACATATCGAAACTGGTGAAGAACTTATCTTTACGGCGCCTTTATTTGCCGATTGTACAGGCGATGGAGCCATTGGCGTATTGGCCGGAGCCGACTTCGCCATGGGACGCGAGTCGAAAGCCGACTTTGGCGAACCTACCGCTCCCGACAAAGGAGATACAATGACGATGGGTAGCTCCGTACAATGGTATTCGGAGGAAAAAGACACTCCCTGTGGTTTTCCAACGTTCAGTTACGGAATGAATTTCACAGAAGAAAGCGTACAGAAAGTGACCATGGGCGAATGGACCTGGGAAACCGGCATGAACTTTGATCAAATTGCTGATTTTGAACGTATACGCGACTACGGCTTATTGGTGGTTTATGCCAATTGGTCGTTCCTGAAAAACGAATATAGCGCTAAAGCCGCGTATGCTAATCGCAAGCTCGGATGGGTGGCTTATATTGCCGGTAAACGCGAATCGCGCCGTCTCTTGGGCGACGTCATCCTGAATGAGAACGACATAGCTAATTTTATAGCATACCCCGACGGCTCAGCCTCTGCTTCATGGAGCATCGATCTGCATTACCCCGACCCTGATAACACCCTGCATTTTCCAGAACGTGAATTCAAAGCCATCGCCGTACAGGAAAATATCTATCCTTACCCCATTCCCTACCGTTGTTTCTATTCGCGCAATGTGGATAATCTGTTTATGGCCGGTCGCAATATAAGCGTGACGCATGTAGCATTGGGAACGGTGCGGGTGATGCGCACCACCGGTATGATGGGCGAAGTAGTAGGTATGGCCGCAGCCGTATGTAAACAAAACAATGCTAATCCACGCGATGTATATGAATCTCATTTAGAAACCCTGAAAACCCTGATGAAGAAGGGAGTCGGCAAGGAAGGAACGACGCCTTATTTCGATTATAACCTTGGAGGCACATTAACAGTCAAGAATTGATAAAAAATAATTAGGCTATGATAAAAAAAACATCTACGTATTTACTCTTGAATGTATTGATTTTCTTTACATTTACAGCAACTCTCCAAGCAGAGGAACGGTCCTATCTGCTGCCAATATTTACGGATGGCGTCAAACAACCGGTACAATCCCTTAACGGCGACTGGCAGTTTCGTTTTACACCCTCCGGCAAATGGGCGACGGTGCAAGTCCCCGGTGAATTGGCCATGCAGGGATATGCTATTGAGCATGATAAGCCATACACTTACCGGAAAACCGTTACCATACCGGCTGATTATGCAGGTAAACGGGTTATTCTTCGTTTCGACGGTGTTTACAGTTATGCGTACCTCACCATCAACGGTCGTTTCGTACGTGAACACCATGGCGGTTTCACGCGATGGGAAACCGATGTGACCGATTTTGCGAAACCCGGACAAAGGAATACCATCCAATTGGACGTTACCGACCGGTTAGACGAGATATCCTACGCATCAGGCTATGCCCATCATCCTGTGGGAGGCATCCTGCGCAATGTAACGCTTTTTGCACTTCCACAGTCGCATCTGCTCGATTTTCATGTCGAAACACCGATGGATTCGTCATACAGGGACGCACAGCTCAAAATCGGATATAAGGCTATCAACGTCAGCGAAGACATGGAAATCCTCTATTCTCTGTTGGATGAGACCGGTGCAATAAAGGCGGCTTATTCGTCCGTGATCAAACAAAGCGACGATTTTATCGATGTTTTTGACGTAAAAAACCCGCTCAAATGGGATGCCGAACATCCGAATCTGTATACCTTACAAGTATCTTTACAAAAAAACGGTAAGCTGATCGGCCGGTTCAATAGCCCTGTTGGTTTTCGTGAAATACGAATCATTGGTAACCGGATGTTAGTGAACGGCTATCCGGTGAAACTGCGCGGCGCCGACCGTCACGATATTCATCCTGTGCTTGGACGTACTACAACGGCGGATATAGACAGTTTGGATGTCATGCTGTTCAAGGAAGCCAATATGAATTTTGTGCGGACTTCGCATTATCCGCCCTCGGAAAAATTTGTCGAATATTGCGACCGTTACGGTATTTACGTAGAGTGTGAAACGGCTGCCTGTTTTGTAGATACACATCGTCAACGCAACTACATTGCTGCCGGTAAAACACAGGATGACCCGACGTATGCCGGACGTTACCTGTCGCAATGCCGCGAAATGGTTAAGACATTCCGTTCGCATCCGTCTGTTTTGCTCTGGTCGATTGGCAATGAGAATGTATATGGCAACAATTTCAGACAATGTTGGGACTGGGTTAAAGCGACAGACGCCACACGTCCTGTGATTTTCAGCTATCCCGACGCGGACAACGAAAACAATAAAATATACGATGTGCTGAGTATGCACTATCCATATATTGACGGAAACCTGACACAGCACGGCATGACGACCGTCCGTTTTCAGGGACATGGCATTCCGGCGCTTTTCGACGAATGGGCGCATCCGGCCTGTTATACATATCAAACTTTGCAAAACGACCCGAACATACGCGAATTTTGGGGACAGTCTATAGATATGATGTGGAACAACCTGTTTGAATCGCCCGGAGGACTGGGAGGCGCCATTTGGGGATATGTGGACGAGGTATTTATGTTGCCTGTCGTACCTAAGGCAGGCTCTTCATGGTGGATTGAGTTTGCCCGCCGCGATAAACCGGAGGAGTTTCTGGGTAATTGCGTCGGATATGGCGAATGGGGCATTGTAGATATCTGGCGAAGGAAGAAGCCGGAGTTTTGGGCGACCAAAAAAGCGTATTCACCGGTACGGTTGCTGCAGGAAAAAGTGTCGGACTTTACTGCCGGACAACGAATCATCCTGCCTGTTTATAATCGTTTCGACCATACCCGGCTCGATGAAATCAAAGCTTACGCCACATACAAAAATGTTCGCAAAGAGATAAAACTGCCTGCTGTGGAGCCACACCGCAAAGGCATACTGGAAATTGCAGCAGATAATTGGACGTCAGGCGAAAAACTGACAGTTGAATTTCTGACAGCCGACAATCACTTGATTGATACATATCTTGTTACGATTGGAGAAGAAAGAATTGAATTGCCCCAACCGGTATATCAGGGCGTTTTGAAAATCGAAGATAACGGCGACTTTGTGATTGTCAGGGGCAACGGTTTTGAGATTCCTTTCAGCAAGGAAACAGGTCTTATTTGTCAGGCAAAATCAGGCGACCGCGTATTGATTGAAAAAGGACCGTTTCTGAATATGGACGTGAACCTGAATCGCATTGCAGGCGCTGAAAGTCGCAATATTGCAAGGAAATATATTGCATCAGAAGCCGAATGGAAGAAAACGAATTTTGCTTGCAGGGAAAAGGATAGCCATGTATGGGTTGATATTACCGGAGTGTACGGTACTCTTCGAATGGATATGCAGCTTGATATCACCCCCGATGGAAAAATCATCATTGATTACGTTACCGACGGCGAACCGGGAGGCTTTCTGCGCGAAAGCGGACTGAAATTTCACCTTGCCGATGCTGTCGAACATCTTCAGTGGAAACGCAACGGATATTGGAAGTATTATCCCGAAGATGCTTTTGCAGGCAATGAAGGCGAGGCGCCTTTCTATAACGACCAACAAGCGCCGTATGGAAAGCCACCCACGCAAGCATGGCATTTGGATACACATAATTTTTATTACTGGGCGGATGCCGGCGCGGGAAGTTCCAAACCGCTCATGCAAGCGGCTCGCGGTATGAAGGAAAACATCTACACTTATTCCCTGACAACGAACGACAAGCATGGGTTGACAGTTGTATCGCCCGATGCATCAGCTGCCTGCCGTACCGACCGATTGCCAAACGAACAATTGACGCTGTTTGCCAACAACCGCTGGGACTATCCCGAAATAGCATGGGGCAATTATTGTAAGAACATTGAGAATACGCCATGTTTCGGTAGAATAACATTGATCATTTTTTAGAGAAAAATCATGAACAGAAAAGAAGATTTTCACCCCGACTATACCAATATCCTTAAAGTGCTGTATAATCAACGCCCAGATTATTTGCCACTATATGAGCATCATATTGATGCGCCGTTTATCTCGAAATGTACCGGCGAAAAATTGGAAATTATTTCGAACCGGCCGACAGAACTGGAAGATTATTTCAGGAAGGTTATCGCTTTTTGGAAGCAAAACGGTTATGACGCCTTCGATTACGAAGCCGCCATTTGCGATATCATACCCGGTCATGGTGCGATTATGGGCGGCATGGCCGGCCCGATTCAAACACGCGACGACTTTAATAAGTATCCTTTCGACGATATTCCACGTATTTTCTGGGAGACCTATACGCCACGTTTGGAAGCCATACGCAAAGTGATGCCTGCGGGCATGAAAGCTTATGGCGGATGCGGCTACGGCATTTTCGAATCGGCGCAGGATCTGGTTGGCTATGAGTATCTCTGCCTGATGCTCTATCTTGATCCGGAGTTATTTGCCGACCTGTTTGTCCGGATTGGCGACTTGTTTGTGGAGCTGTGGACGAAGATGGTGCGCGAATACGGCGATATTTTTGTGTTCCATCGCATGGGCGACGATCTGGGCTTTAAAACCTCAACCCTGCTTGCTCCCGATACCATTCGCACGGCCATCCTGCCTCAATACAGGCGGGTGATTGAGTTGGTTCATGCAGCCGGCAAGCAATTTCTTTTCCACTGTTGCGGTAATATCTTCGACATCATGCCCGATATTTTAGTATGCGGCATCGACGCCAAACATTCCAATGAAGACCAGATCGGTTTGTTTGGCGAATGGATAGAGAAATATGGCGATGAAATCGGTCTTTTTGGAGGGTTTGACATGAATTTTCTGATAATAAATCCTTACGATGTAGTCTATGAAAAAGTATTAACAGAAGGCGCCGCATTTCGTGCCGCAACACAAGGATATGGGCTTGGCTCCGGTAATTCCATCCCCGATTACATGAGCATCGAAGGCTTCAACGCCATGATCGACGCCGTATTTGAAATCAGAAGAAGAGAAACATAAATGAAATAATTATGGTACGGCATTGTAAATTTAAAAACGTGGTAAGGTTAGTTTGTATTGTTGCGGTATTGTTGCATTTTCAATGTAAGCAGGGAAACAACAAAATTACAGGCGACTTTATTGTCATTGATGTTTCTCAAAAATATCCTGCGAAAGAGTTTTGTTTACAGGATATGGCCACATTGGAATATATTCCGTTGGAAACCAACGATAAAACACTGATGAGGTCAACAATAACACCCATTTATGTGTCGGATGATTATATCATTACCTCAAATCAAAGTGACGGCGATGTTTTTGTATTTGACGGAAAAGGCAAATCAAAATTCAGCTTTAACCACAAAGGGCAAGGGCCAATGGAATATAATTTTTTTGGGGATTTCGCATTTGACGAGAAAGCAAAAGAAATATTTGTTTTCGACAGGTATTCTAACGGCCTCAAGATTCAGGTTTACAATGAAGACGGGAGATTTAAACGGACGCTTACAGGTTTCTCCGAATTAAAGGAAATTGACATATATAATTTTGATGATGAGACACTTCTTGTTTACGATAAATCCGGTGTTATGCTTCAAGGTGTTTTTGATCAGGCGCTTTCATATACGCCTTATCTGTTTATGTCCAAGACGGATGGAAGCA
>Ga0082212_10005432_pt1 | contig 17378 bp, 16 predicted proteins | sample TergutNt197P3_FD_71548 | JGI IMG/M metagenome (GOLD analysis project Ga0082212, IMG submission 71548) | Neocapritermes taracua P3 segment gut microbial communities from Petit-Saut dam, French Guiana - Nt197 P3 | ecosystem: Host-associated > Arthropoda: Insects > Digestive system > Gut ... | reverse complement strand
GTTGGTGGAAGTGCCTGTCATGCTTGCGTTGGTCAAGATTGCGAATAACACGAAAAGGTGGTTTCAATAAATGAGCAAAGGTTGGTATCCAGTCATTGACTATGGCAAGTGCATAGGCTGTATGGTATGCAACGATATGTGCAAGCATGGCGTTTACAAGCCTGACGAGGAAAACGGCAAGCCGAAAGTCGTGTATGGAAACGGCTGTATTCACGGTTGCCACGGTTGCGAACGACAATGCCCTGTCGGAGCGATTCATTACTTTGGCGACGACGGAACGCTCGATATAAACTATGATTATCTGACATATAAGCCGGAACTCGACTTGAACGGGAGGAAACCAAAAGTGGCGTTTGTTTGCGTCCACAATTCGTGCCGCAGCCAAATAGCGGAAGCATTGGGGAAGCTCTATGCAAGTGATTCCTTTGAGAGTTACAGTGCCGGAACGGAACTCAAAGACCATATCAATCCAGATGCGGTTAGGCTGATGAAGAAACTCTATGATATTGATATGACGCTGACGCAAAAGAATAAGTTGATTGCTGATATTCCTGAACCCGATGTGGTAATCTTTATGGGCTGCAATGTCAGTTGCCCCAATGTCCCGTCACAATATGCGGAGAATTGGGGACTTGATGACCCTACAGGAAAAGATGATACAGAGTTTGTGAAAACCATTGTTGAAATAGAAAACAACATAAAAAACTTTAGATTGCGAATTACATAAAAAGGACGTGTAAAGAATGAATGAGCGGGTCAAAGCAGCGGCAGAATTATACACTGGTGGACTATATTGTTCACAAGCCGTTTTAGGGGCTTTCTGCGAAAAGTATGGGATGGACAGAAACCTTGCTGTTAGAGTTTCTTTCGGCTTGAACAGCGGTGTCAGGAGCGCCGACGTGTGCGGGGCGGTTTCGGGTGCAGTATTGGTTATCGGCTTGAAACATGGGGATGATAGGGCTGTATGCAACCAGAAAACGGAAGAATATATCAAGTCTTTTCGAGAGCAAAATGGAAGCATTATATGCCGTGATTTATTAGGTTGCGATATTTCCACACCTGATGGAAAAATAAAAGCAGTAGCGGAAAACCTCTTTAAGACTCGTTGTGTAGATATGGTCGAAAGCGCGGCGCAAATACTGTATGACTTAGGGTATTGATGTAAGGTGTACCGATGTAAGGGTCTGTAATAAAACAGCCCTCCAAAATCAGCGGCTCTGTCGGAATCTCACTCAAAACTATGTCGGGTAGTAAAAAATCAGAATACTGCGTGTAGGTTATGGATTTTGGTAAAAATACCGGCAGATCTCGCGAGCGCTTCCCTGATAATCGCCAAACCCTTTGTATTCCAAGAGAAAACCGCACTTCTCCAAGACTCTGCAAGAGGCGGCGTTTTCAGTGGCGCATAATCCTGATATCCGCTCAATCCCCAGACGTTCCATGATGACCGGCAGGAAAGCCGTCACCGCTTCGGTTGCGTAACCTTTTCCGGTATGCTTCTTTGCGATATGATAGCCTATCTCCCATCCGTTTCCGATGGGGACAGCCTGCACATATCCTATGTTCTCCGCGCTTTTGAGCAAGATCGGACATACGAACGGTTCATCGTTTTCGTTGAAGCAGGCCATAAGCGACAGGATTGTCCTCCGTGCATCCTCCACTGTTTCAAACACCTCGTCGGGGACGAAACGCCTGATATCGTCATCCAGCGAGTTTTCATGGACACTCTCAGCCATGCCCTCGTCAAATTCAGTTATGACCAGCCTTTCCGTTTCTATACGAAATGACTTTTGATGTAAATCTTTTTCGAGAAGCACCCTGTCCCTCAGCATCACGCCGTCCTCGTAAATCGGGTAGTCGAAAAGCTTAGTGAAGTAGTCCGGCTCCCTGCCGGCGACCGAAAACCCGAATCGACTGTAGAACGACAGAATGCCTGGGGCGTCGCCCGTACCGAGGACGATTCTGCCATAACGATTCCGGTAATGGTCAAAAATATGGTTCAATAACTTGGAAGCATAGCCCCGCCTCTGATATCTCTCGTCAGTCGCAAGATTCTGTATCTCAAGCGTGTCGCCGCCTTCGTCCGTTACGACGCAGACGCTTTTGAGGTCAGGGTCGTACAGCGCGAAAAGCTCACCCCGTTCGAGGTACTTGTCGATATTGCTTTCCATCTCGTCGCCAAGCAGTAGCAGAGGCAGATATCCCTTTTTATGCTCTGTGATGATCCGAATTTCTGCTTTTTTCATGCTACAGCTTTCCTTCGGATGATTCGCCGTCGTCAAAAAATATATTATAGCGTTCCGTAGTAAAGCGGATAACGCAATACTCCGGGTCGTCAGGGCCGGAATATATATTTCCCAGCGGCTCCTGCCACATTTCCTTTTTGACTTCGCGGTCGGTTATGATTTCAAGAGTGCCGACAAGTGTAATATTGTACTTTGGGGAGTTTATGCACACGCTTCCGCGGTTGCATTTGCTGATACGCTTTGCTTTGTTCGACTTTAGGCCGGACAAAAATGTGAGCCACTTTATACCGTCGGCTTTTGAAATGCTCAGCGTTGACGCCGATGGATAGTCATCCTCGTCAATCACGGCAAGGGCGTTAATACGGTGCGAGTACGGCGGCGAGATCGGCGAGATCGTACCAATACCCGTGTAAAATGCCTGTTCCGTTAAATTCGACATCAGACAGGTCAAGCGACAGCTTTGTTTTACCGCCAAATAATTTTCAAAAACCTTTGCAATTATATTGCCTTCCGAAATAAAATCAACTTTTCCATGCCCGTCGGTGAATTCACTGCCGGGCATGGAACTGACTCAGTTGACATAATGTGTATTATCGGAAGTGGTGTACCGGAGGCCGGAATGGAAAACGCAGCTTATTTTTCCTATCCGTAAAGGAAAATGCAGCTTATAATTCCTATCCGTTTCGAGTATTATAAGTCAGGAGTTCGATAGAGGTGGGATAGATCAAAAATGCAGCTTATGCTTCCTATCCCCTCGGGGAGCAGCCCTTCCTGCGCCAGCATTCCTTGCAGGACCGTGATGTCGGTGGATATATCCAAGGCGTCGTTTTTAAACAACCCGTCCAATTGATTGTGGAAAGCCGCCAGCACAGTATCCATGATACCTTCGATCTTGGCCATCGTCGATTGGATCGTATCGCCCTGCACCTTCTGTCCCTCCATGCTGTCATAGGAATGCAGCAATTTCAAAACGACGGGCAGATAGTATTCCAGCGACCTGCGGATCACAGGCGCCTTATGCGGCCGCCTTTGTATTTCGTTGAAAATCTGGCGGCAGATATCCTCCAGCCTCGTGATCTTGTCTGACAGCTCCGGGTGATTGATCCGGTCGTTCGCCCCGCGGATGTCTTTCAGTAGGGATTGTCCTTTCGCGATCATCTCGTCTGCCTGCCGGTCGCCGGAAGAAGCGAACGTCTCCTCGACCTCCACCACCTCTCGCCGCGGGGCAAACGCTTTGCCCCCCGCATAAAACGCAAGGGCAGATAAGGCGGCTGCTATAAGGAAATCCGTGAACCTGTAGAAGGGAAACAACAAACTATAGAGCAGCCAGGCGAAGCCTGCCAGATAGAATGGAAAGGGCGACCTGACGACCACTTCTTTTTTCATGAACGATCTCCTCGGCGGGATTCGCCCTAACGGGCGCATAGAATTACGTACCACTATAATAAAGCAAATCGTGTTTTTTCGCAATTAAGATTCGATGAAATTCTGCTTAAAATCCGAAAGGACTATACTGCAAAGGAACGGGGATAACCCGGAATTTACAGGCAGTCCTTTTATTTGCGGCACTGATGAGCGGACGCAGGAAAACGAAAGGGGAGCAACAACCAACGGCATTATATGCCACAAATGCGTGGCTAACTTGTTCGAGTTAATGCTTCAAATCAAACTGAATCTATTCTTGTGGTAATCTATTATCCCAATCCGTTTCATATTTGATAATTCCCTTGAAAGCGCGCTACGTTCAACATTGAGATATTCAGCCATCGCATTTCTGTTCATCGGGATTGCTATTGTCAGGTTATGTTGTTCTCGTGATAATCTCGTCAAGTACCTTGCATGGATACAGTCAAGCAATCCAGCTATATCATCCGGCTCAATTCCTATAAACAGATTGGTTAGCGCTAGATCGCCAGCGTATTCTTTCATGCCGAATAACCCCCCCACATCAAGTTTTGTTGCGCATGCAACAAACGATTCAAGCTTAATATAGTATACTTGACATAGCAAAACGCTGTCATTTCCAGAGAGATTTGTCAAGTATGTTTGTCAACAAAAGTTAATATGAGCAAAACAACTGAACAAAACAAACCCGGCAAAGCTCAAAGTGGCGTCAGGACTGATAGGGATACAAAGTAGCTTCTTCCTTCGTTAAAGGAATCCTCAACATATAAAAAACAGAAAAAATATATTGACATCCCTCTATCTGATGATATAATACACATAGATAAATTACTATGTGTCTATGTGAGGTGATTGATTTGGTTGATACATACATCGACAGCGCACGATTATTCAAGGCTCTTTCAGACCCAACAAGGCTAATGATTGTCGATATGCTCTCATGCGGTGAATTATGCGCCTGCGTAATTTTGGAAAAGTTCAACTTCACGCAGCCTACGCTTTCCCATCACATGAAGAATCTATGCGACAGCAAACTTGTGGTCGGGCGCAAAGACGGAAAATGGATTCACTATTCGCTTAACGATGAAACGGTAAAGAGGCTCAAAGCAATTTTGGATGAAGTCACGACAATGAAAGAAAACTGTATTTGCAATGAGCAAATATGCTGTGAGGAGGTTTGTTGCGAATGAGTGAAAATCAATGTTCTTGCGGTGCGTCTGACGATTGCTGTAACGATTCCGGCATAAGGACAGTGCCAACAACGCTATCAACCAAAGCCATACTGGGCGCATGGCCTACTCTGTTGAGCCGGGGCTTTACGCCATCGGCAAGCCGGACAATGAATCGCCCGTGTTCGTAAGCGCGAACTACAAACTCACGTTTGATGTTTTAATGAAGCATACATACTTGAAAGATGTCTCGACGCTTACTTATGATTCCAAAAAATGTATCGGTTGCGGCAAGTGTACGGAAGTCTGTCCGCATGGCGTTATCGGAATAAGCGGAAAAAAGGCGCATATCGTTGACAAGGATTCTTGCATGGAGTGTGGGGCTTGCGCCCTAAACTGCCCTGCCCGGCGGAAGCGTTGTCTGTCAATGCGGGTGTTGGTTGTGCGGCGGCTATCATCATGAGTTGGTTCACGGGCAAAGAGCCGACTTGCGGTTGTACTGGCGATGGAAAAAATGTGTGTTGCGGATAGTGAGGCAGAGGATGATGGAGAAAAATAAAAATACAGGGATTGGATTCTTTGAACGATATTTGACCGTATGGGTAATACTCTGCATGGTTGTCGGCGTGACGATTGGGCGGTTTTTGCCGTCAATCCCTGCGTTCTTAGGGCGCTTTGAATATGCCAACGTGTCCATCCCGATAGCCGTGCTGATATGGGTGATGATTTACCCCATGATGCTGAAAGTGGATTTTGCGAGTATCAAGAACGTAGGTAAAAATCCGAAAGGGCTTTTTGTCACATGGGTCACGAATTGGCTGATAAAGCCGTTTACCATGTTCGGCATAGCAAGCCTGTTTTTCTTTGTGGTGTTCAAAGCGTTGATTCCCGCTGATTTGGCGAAAGACTATCTTGCAGGGGCGGTTCTTCTCGGAGCTGCGCCGTGTACGGCGATGGTTTTTGTCTGGAGCCATCTGACAAGAGGGAATCCCGCTTACACTGTAGTGCAAGTGGCGACAAACGATTTGATAATCCTGATAGCGTTTACTCCGATTGTCGCATTTCTGCTCGGCGTTGGCGGCGTATCAGTCCCGTGGGATACGCTGATATTATCGGTTGTCCTTTTTGTCGTGATACCTTTGTCGGGCGGATTCATCACTCGAAACATAATCACCAAACGCAAAGGGCTTGACTACTTCCAAAATAGCTTTATCCCGAAGTTTGGAAACATAACGGTAATCGGGCTATTGCTCACGCTCGTCATCATATTCTCGTTTCAGGGCAATGTAATCATCGAGAATCCGTTGCATATTGTGTTGATTGCGATACCGCTTTCGATTCAGACGTTTTTGATTTTCTTCATAGCGTACATAGCGAGTAAGCTATTAAAGTTGTCGCATGACATAGCTGCTCCCGCAGGGATGATAGGCGCGTCAAATTTCTTTGAACTTGCCGTAGCCGTAGCGATAGCCCTGTTTGGTACGCAAAGTCCCGTGGCTCTGGCAACGATTGTCGGCGTGTTGGTGGAAGTGCCTGTCATGCTTGCGTTGGTCAAGATTGCGAATAACACGAAAAGGTGGTTTCAATAAATGAGCAAAGGTTGGTATCCAGTTATTGACTATGGCAAGTGCATAGGCTGTATGGTATGCAACGATATGTGCAAGCATGGCGTTTACAAGCCTGACGAGGAAAGCGGCAAGCCGGAAGTCGTGTATGGCAACGGCTGTATTCACGGTTGCCACGGTTGCGAACGACAATGCCCTGCTGGGGCGATTCATTACTTTGGCGACGACGGAACGCTCGATATAAACTATGATTATCAGACATACAAGCCGGAACTCGACTTGAACGGTAGGAAACCGAAAGTGGCGTTCGTGTGCGTCCACAATTCGTGCCGCAGCCAAATAGCGGAAGCATTGGGGAAGCTCTATGCAAGCGATGTTTTTGACAGTTACAGCGCCGGAACGGAGTTGAAAGACCATATCAATCCAGATGCGGTAAGGCTTGTGAAGAAACTCTATGATATTGATATGACGCAAACGCAAAAAAATAAATTGATTGCTGATATTCCTGAACCCGATGTGGTAATCTTTATGGGATGCAATGTCAGTTGCCCCAATGTCCCGTCACAATACGCCGAGAATTGGGGGCTTGATGACCCAACGGGAAAAGGCGATGCAGAGTTTATAAGAATAATTACTGAAATAGAAAACAGCATAAAAAACTTGAGATTGCGAATCACATAAAAAGGACGTGCAAAGAATGAATGAGCGGGTCAAAGCAGCAGCAGAATTATACACAGGCGGACTATATTGTTCACAAGCCGTTTTAGGGGCTTTCTGCGAAAAGTACGGGATGGACAGAAACCTTGCTATTAGGGTTTCTTTCGGCTTGAACAGCGGGGTCAGGAGCGCCGACGTGTGCGGGGCGGTTTCGGGAGCGGTATTGGTTATCGGCTTGAAACATGGGGATGATAAAGCTGTATGCAACCTGAAAACTGAAGAATACATCAGGTCTTTTCGAGAGCAAAATGGAAGCATAATATGCCGTGACTTGTTGGGTTGTGATATTTCCACTCCTGACGGAAAAGAAACGGCGGTTACTAATAATCTATTTCAGACTCGCTGTGTAGATATGGTTATTAGCGCGGCGCAAATACTGTATGACTTAGGATATTGATGTAGATGTACCGATGTAACGGTGGACGCACAAGCGCCCACCGTGTTTGTTCTTATCGGTCAACATAGTGCGCCCACTGCCGCGGCTGCCGCTCCTGCTCCGCTTCGCGCATGAGCCGCTCGGCGCTGCGGCGCAGAACCTCTGCGTCTTTCACGTCGTCCTTGAGTTTGTAGTATGCTTCGCAAAGGTCGAAGCGTTTGCCAATCAGCGTTTCCTGCTCTTTCTTCCACTTGTTTATCGGCACTTCCGTCCTGCCGTTCAGCACGGCTTTTAGGTACTCGTCCGCGTCTTGATACGCTTGGATTTCCTCAAAATGCTTGTCGTAGTAAGCCTCGGCTTTTTTGCCTGATAGCTGCTGATACTTTTTGAAAACCGCCCTGTGCATTTTGTAATTCTCGTATTGCGTAAGGTGGTTTGCGAGGGTATCCATTCGGCGATCTACGGCTTTGATTTCGTTTGAAACGGCGTAGGTCTGCTCAAACATCTGCTCCAGCTTCACCGCGAACTGCTCAAAGTCGCGGATGTTGTTGCGTTGCAGGAAGAAGAGCGCCCGCGCCTTTGTCTGCAAGTTGCGTACTTTCTCCCAAGTGGTCAGGAGCTGCTTCCCGCCCGCTACGCCCTGCATTGTGTCCACCATCGACGGCGCGTTTTCAATCGGCTGCGAATATATCCAAACCTTGACTTTCTTTATCCGCGCCCGCAGTTGGCTGACCTGTTTGTTGGTCACGTCGATGGCGCGATTGATGTTACCCCTGTCAGTGGCTATGCCCTTGCGTTCCATCTGGGAAGCCTTCGCGCCCATATGGATGCCGGGTATCTTGTCAACACCCTGCTCCGCATAGCTCCTACGGTCGATTTGGGCATCGGAGCCGAGCCGTTTCAGTTCGGCGTTCGCCATGTCCTCCCAAGCCTTGCGCCACTCGTCCGCTTTGCCCCTGTCGTTCCAGTCGGTGGACGGTATGGACTTGCATTTGTATTGGCGTTTCTTCTTGTCGTAGATTTTGTTTCCGTCGCGGTCGAGCGCGTATTCCTTCTTCTGCTTGCCGCCCCATGTGCCGTCCTCGTTTATCGGTCGCATGGTGAGCATGACGTGCATATGCGGGTTGCCCTTGCCCGTGTCGTGCAAGCAGAGGTCGGCGCACATACCCGCGTCAACAAAAGTCTTTTGCACATACTCGCGGGCGAGGGCGACGTTCTGCGCCAGCGTGAACTCGGCGGGCAGGGCTATGTCAAGCTCCCGCGCCAGTTGCGAGTTTTCGGCTTTCTCCACTTTTTCCACGGCGTTCCATAGAGTAGCGCGGTCAGCGTACTCGTCCGGGGCGTGGGCGGGGAGCAGTATCTCGGCATGGACTACGCCGCCTTTGCGGGTGTAGTCGTGTACGCGCCCGTCGTATTCGTTCTTGATAAGCTCGGCGGCGCGGTAAGCGGCGGCGGCTACCGCCGACTTGTTCTTGCCCCGGCTGATGACTTGGACGTGCGAATGGAACGAGTATGTCGATGTCAACGGATTCACCGCCTTTCTTCGTCATATATGGAGCGGCGGCAAGGGCTGTCCCGATGGTGGGGACAAGCCTTGCCGCCGCGTATCGCGGGGGTTGAGGGGGCGCGAAGCCCCCTTATTTCGTGCCGACAGGCACGAAACGCCCTCCGCAGGAGCGCACATACCACGGCGGCGCAGCCGTTGTGGTATATCAGTGCGCTATTTTGTTCCAAAATAGAGGGGGCTTACGCCCCCTGCCGATTGGCTTCCGTCGTTTTGGCAAACGTAGACGCGCCAACGGTTTGCGCCGATATTGCCTCGTCTGCGTTAGTAGGAACGATGCCTGTTTCGATAGGTTCAGCCGTCTTTGGCGTGGCGGTGTCGCCGCTTGTGGAAGATGCGCCGTTGGCGTTTTTGGCGTCCTCCTTTTGCTGCTCTGCCGTGAGCGTCGAGAGTACGTCGCGCCCAAACTTGTTGGCGACCGTCCTTTCGAGGAACGTCCAGAAACGTGCGTCCGACAGCATGATGGTGTCGGGAAGCAGGCTCTCCAAGTCCGCGCCGCGCTTGATGATGCGGCGGGTGCGGGCTTTGCGTTCCTCCGCGTTTTGCACACGCTTGAGCCGTTGAATCTCTTTTTGCATCTGCGCCACTTTTCCCTGCTGTTCCTCGATTCTCTCCGTCGTGGTTCTCCTTGTTGACATTTGTCATTTCCCCTTTCTGATTTGGTAATAAATACTGATTACGTATTGATTGCGTAAACATTACGTAATCGGCTCAAGCGTTTTGAAAACGTCTTGAAAACGTTTTGCCCTGCGTACTATGTGCGTATGTGTGCGAAAACTGTGCGTATATTTCGTGTACGCATCGTACTTTTAAGCGTACAGTCTACGCACGATGTACGTTCAGTTCCGCGCATGGAAAAGGCGACTCCCGTTGATTCGAGAGCCGCCCTGTGCGTGAAGTTATATTCAGTTATACCGCTACCGCCATTGCGGTTTCTGCGGCTTTGGCTTCGCGCTTTTCCCTCGCTTTCCTGCGTTGGTACTCGCGCTGATATTCCCGTTGGTACGCTTTCCATTTTTCTTTTTTCGCCGCTTCGTCGGCTTCGATTTGCTCCGGGGTGCGCGTGTCCTCGGGCTTCAACGGCTTGCCGCCGTTGGCGCGGCGCTTGCGTTGGTACTCCCTGTGCCATATCCGGCGTTTCTCGCGCTCCACTTGCTCGGCGGCGGCGATGGGGTCTTGCTCCGGCTCCGCCGTTATTGGTGGCGTATAGTTGCCGATGAACGCCAGATAGATGTCCACCTGTTGCGTCGTGAATCGCACGTTCTTTTCGGCGCGTTCGTGGATGACGATGCGCTCGACGAACTCGTGGAGCATGGGCGCTGTCAGCTCGGTGAAGTCCCGGTAGCGTCTTGTGAGCGCGAGGAAGCCGTCCGCCCGCGCCGCGCTGTCGTCGAAGCTGACAATCTCGGATTGCAATTCCGATATAATCTGCTCCAGCCCGTCCTGTTCCCGCTCGTACTCCGCCGACATAACCGTGAAACGCTTTTCGGTGATGCGTCCCGCCTCGCAGTCCTCATAGATGCGTTGTATCAGCCTGTCGAGTTCGGCGCGGCGTTTCTCGCTTGCCGCCAGCTTCTTGCGCTGCTCCTTGACGTTCCCCGACTGCTGCGCGGCGAAGGTTTCGTTTATCTGCCTGACAAACTCCGCTTCGTTTTCGGTCGCGTAGGCGCTGACTTTCCGAAGTGCGTCCAATACCAATGCCTTCACTGCGTCGGCTTGTATGCCGTGCGCCGTGCAGCCCGTTGTCCGCTTGCGGTAATTGGAGCAGATATACTTGTCTTTCGGTTTGCCCTGCGATGTCGTGCCGCGCTCGTTGTAGAGCTTCGCGCCGCAGTCGGCGCACCAGAGCAGCCCTGTAAGCGGGTGCGGTTCCCCGAGGGAATCGGGGCGGCGGCGCTTGGCGTTCTGCCTGATGCGGTTCGCCGTGTTCCATGTTTCGGCATCGACGATGGCTTCGTGCTTGCCCTCGAAAACCATCTGCTCGTTGGGCGGGGTGGGCTTGCGGTGCTTGTCCTTGAAGTTGGTTTTGTAGGTCTTGAAGTTGACCATCGCGCCCGTGTACTCTTGGCGTTTGAGAATTTCGCATATCGTGCTGCCGTGCCAGAGGAAGGGATTGTTGAAGCTCTTGTTCCGATTGTTGCCCAATCCTTTTTGAGCAAGGTAATAGGAGGGGCATGGCACTTGCTCCGCTTGCAGGATTGACGCGATTTGGAACGGCCCGCGCCCTTCGAGCGTAAGCTGAAAAATCCGGCGCACCACGCAGGCGGCGTCCGGATCGATTATCCATTGATTTTTGTCGTCGTCGCTTTTGACGTAACCATACAGGGCATGGCTGGACGTGTGCTTCCCGTTAGTGCCTTTGGCGCGGTAGATGGCTTTGACTTTCCTGCTCGTGTCGCGGGCGTGCCACTCGTTCATTATCGCCCGAAACGGCAGAAAGTCGTCCTCGCCCTGCGCGGTATCGACGTTATCGCCGAGTGCGATGAGCCTTACGTTCTTCTGGCGTAGCGTCTCCATCAGGAGCCCGACACGCAGGTAGTCGCGGCCAATTCTGCTCGTGTCCTTAGTGAGTAAAATGGACACGTTCCCTGCTTCCACCTCGTCCATCAGTTGCATCAGTCCGGGTCTGTCGAACCGCACCCCGCTGAGGCCGTCATCCGTGAAATGCCTTATATTGGCGAAGCCGTTTTTCTTGGCGTATTCTTCTAATATCGCCTTTTGGTTGACGATGCTGTTCGACGGGCCTTGTAGCTCGTCGTCGCGCGAGAGGCGCTCATACAGCGCCGTCATCTTCGTTTCGTTCGGCTGCCTGTCCATAGGTTCCCCTTTCAGACAGCCGGACTCATTTGCGGCAACCCCATCATAGCACACGGCGTTATGGATTTCCACTATATTTTGCAATGTTTCCACTATACCGCCGCCTTTTCGTCGTCGCAAGCTCCGTATCGCTCGCTTCCGTCAAAGGTCGAAAGCCCGCTCACTCCGCTGCTCCTCCTCTCCCCACGATGTCTATCGACATCGCTGGGACCCCGGTGCTGCGCCTCGTTTTTCACTAAGCGCAGGATTTTGTCGTTCATCGTTTCCTTGCTCGTTTCGCTGTAATGGACGTTTACCACGTACAGCATGGAGCCGAGGCGTTTTGTAAAACGACACGGCTCCTGCGGCGCTTTTACCGCTTGATTTGTTTTCGTATTCATTGGCCACCGGCTCCCTTCTTTGTGATTTTTGTTCTATTGTGTTGCGATACATTGTTATCCCGGATTGTCGTTGTGCTGTGGACTATCAAGCCCCCTATCAGTGTTTCAGTTTTGTTTTTGAAAAATGCGTAGACTAACCCCTTTGAAATTGGGGGTTTGTCAAGCCCTTTTCGGAGGGGCTGGGCTTGACGCTAACCCTTCCCGCTTTCTGCCCGGCACGTTCCAGCGTTGACCCTTTTGTGAGTTTGGCGCGTTTTCTCGGGAGCCTCTGCCTGACCGCGCACCCTCCGATGCGCCGTGACGGTCTGGCAGGGGGAGTTTGTTCTCACCCCATGCGCGCCCCGCGCGCGTTCACGCCGCGTCTTGGCAGGGCTGCGCATCCCGGTATCGACCGGCTGCGGATTTCGTTGTCATAAGGTCGCCAGCCTCAGCTTCGATGGTGGTTATCATCATCTCCTTTCTGAAATGGTCATGTGCGAGATTGTTTTCCCGCACAACAACAATATCGCACGTTATTATTGACAACACAATAGCGAACGGCTATACTGCAAGTAACACGATAATGTGATATATATTATTCCTGTTAGAACATTTTGGAGGGCGATTTGGTGGACTACGATTTCACGAGCAGGGTGCGGGGTTTCGGGCGCGTCGTGCTTGCTTTGACCCTTGACAGGAAACGCATGGCGGAGCGCGTCGTTGTCGGCAAGGGCGACGAGGTGCGCCGCTGTCTTGAGGGCGGCGATGGCGATGTTTGCTATGACAAGACCCGCCCACTCGGAAGCCTGCTCCTGCATTTTGAATCCGATAAGGACGGAGATTGGAACAAGAACGGTATGCTCCTCCGGGAGAGCTACGCCAAAGCCATGCCCTTTGAATTGGAGCGGTGGAAGGCAGCCGCGCCCGTGTCCGATTACCTGCGGGGGAAATATGACAGCGGCGAACCGTCCGCGATGTTCGCCGCGATACGCACTTGGGAGGACTATCTCAACTGCTTCAACATGAACCACGGCGCAGATATGCTGACTGATAAACTGTCCATGCTCTACAAGCCGTTTCAGGTTTACAGCGATTACACGCCGTGGAGAGAGGAAGCCGCAACCGCCCTGTCCGTCGCCCTGCGGGACGGTGAATCGTCGGTTGAGCTTTGGTATCCCGTGGCGAAGCGTCCTTTTGAGACGGTGGTGGCCGTTTCTTCTTTCCTGCCGCTTGTTGCCTACTACACGCACAAGGTAAACGAATGGGGATACGTCTACCAAAGCTGCAAGGTCTGCGGCGCTGACTTCCTTGCCCGGAGCCGCCACTATGAGCTTTGTTCCGATGATTGCCGGAAGGTGCAGGCTGTAGCCGCCAAGCGTGAGTTTGACGAGAGGGCGAAAGGCGACAGGCTGGAGCAGCTTGACGAGGCTGCCTATTATTATTGGTACAACAGATTGCGGAAGCTGAGAAAAGGAAAAGCCGCCAATCCCGAAAGGGCGGCGGCGTTCAAGGCGGCGTTTGACGCTTTCCGCAAGGAAGCGGTGAGGCGCAAGGGCGAAGTCAAGCGCGGCGATATGAAGTTTTCCGATTTCGCCGACTGGTTGGTCGTGCAGCAGGGCGAAGCCGATAGGCTGATGGGCGAGGAGAAGCCAGAAATGGACGCTCATCAGATTTGACGGTGTTTTTCAGCGTCCAAAGATGGACGCTATGCCGATTGTGGCGTACTGCGGGATATTTTTCCCTCAATGAAGTTGGGGCGGTCAGGAGATGGGCGCAACTTTGCGCTCAAAACCTGTTTTTCGCAGACCCCACTTTTGGGGAGTTCTATTGCCCCCAACTTTGGGGGCAATAACGACGCAGAAAAGGATTGAACGGTTGTGCGACGCATGGTAATGTAAGAGCGGCAGTCGGGTTTATGTGCCGTCTGCCGCCCTACGGCGTTTAGCAGTATACCAGTTCGTCGAGGATGATTTCCTCCGCCGAGTGCCTGAGATTGTTCATGTGGGCTACCCACGCTATGCTGTCTATCGCCTTGTCAGGCGGTGGGTTTCGCTTCACAAGCTGCGCCATGAGCGTTTCCATGCGCTCGTCTGCCGCGTTCTGCGTGTCGATAAGGTGCGGGTACAGCTTTTCAGAAAGCACAAGCCGGCTGTACAGAATCGGTCGATGGTCTTTCAAGTAGCTTCGGCGCATGAATCCGTACTTGGTCAGCGGCTCGGCTGGCATCTCCCGCAAGGCTATGTCTGGTAGCAGATAATCCGAATACTGCGTGTAGGTAATGGGTTGCATTTTTCCTCCTTCCTGCGGCTTTTCGCCGCTTTTGGTGGACGTGGGATATGTTATTTCCCCCGTAGGTTGTTGAAGGCGCATACAGGGCGAATGTTTCGCCGCAGACGCGCCTTGTGTGCCGTGTCGTTCCGCTATCACCGCCCATCCCGGCTGTACCGCTCAACTTGTGCCGCAAATGAGCCGACTGCCTATGTTATAAAGTAGCGTTTGACAAACGCCCTTTACAACATACACTCTCAAGCATGTTCTGGGCTGTATTGATCCTTTCTATAAAAACAGGGTTGGTTTCCCTATATTTCTCATATAGCCGGATCGCGGAGGATATTGCTTCCGAGGCCTCAAAATAGCGTTTCGTTTCATTATACAACTCACCGATATAATAGTAGCTCTTTGCGAGCTCCGGTTCAAAAATACCCGGTGTTCGTCCGGAGAGTCTTTTGTAGTACATTAGGGCAGCATCGTATTTATCTTTCGCCTCAACGTACCGTTCCACACGTAGGTATAAATTCCCAAACTCAATATAGCAGTCAGCAACCCTTGGCTCATATACATATGGATTGCTTTCAGCTTGTACCAGTTCTGTCTCCAGAGCATTAGTAAACTGCTGTTCCGCTTCTTCAAATCGTTGTAACTGTGTATATGCGACGCCAAGGTTTTTATTACACTCAGCCAGATACTCTAAATGCGGATCAGGTTTTTTATCAGCCAGAATCTTAAAAATATCTCTCGCCAGAACCATAAGCTCAGCCGATTCAGCATACCTCTCTACCTCGTTATACACCGCACCCAGATTGACATAAGTATACGCCAGATACTCAATATAGGCATCATAATTACTTTCAACAAGCTTTTTCCGTATATCCAGTGCGGAACGGTGGGACTGGATCGCTTCTTCATAACGACCTGACAAATAATACAAATTTCCAAGATTATTGTAGACTATCGCAATATCCTTGGCTATTGAATTGGGGTCGCCCTCTGTTCGGGCGCACCTTATCGCAAGCGCCGCTTTTAACGCTTCCTCCGCTTCAGCCATACGCTGCGTATAGTCGTATATAATCCCGAGCAAATTGAGTACATATGACATGTTTTCAAGCTGGTTGCAGTTTTCCGGATTCTGGTAATACTTTCGAAGCTTCTCGCCCAGTTCAGCAGCCTCATCAAGGCGGTATCTTGTGACGAGAAACGACAAATAATCAGTTTCTGTAGGGTTAAGGCTGATTGTAGCTCTCCGTGGAAGGTCATGCTTTTCCTCAAGCTGTACGGCTGCTTTATAACAGGCATCGACTGCTTCCCAGTCAAGCAGGGTCGCGTTTATATCTTTGAGCTGAAGCAACTCATTTACAAGTATCTGCGCATTCCGCGCCGCTTTTTCCACTACTTCCGCTTCATGTCGGCCGTCACTGACGATTTCGTCAAAGTCCAGCACGAGTTTTGCATCCATGATCCTGCCGCGTTCTATCAGGCGGTAGCTTTCTATCTGTCGTTTTGAAAGCTTACCTGTTGAAGTCGATTCGTAAATACCCTCAATTAGATGATATAGCTGCGCTTCGATATCGCGTATCTCCTGAATCGCTTCGCCGCGCTGTTTTGACGCTTCAAAGAATGCTTCGTAGGCTTCTTTGTCGTCCGGGTTCTCGGCGTGGCGCGTCTTTGCGGCGTAGTATCGGCTTTCCAGTTCCGCGCGTTTCTGCTTTAGGTTTTGCAGGTTCTCATAGCCGGAGACGGCTTCGACATTTTCGAGGGAGAGCAGCACTGTGTTACCTTGCCAAGCCTTGCCGTTCTCAAGGTGTATATCGACGCCGTCGAGGTTGAGCTGTTTTATCTGCATTAGGATTTCGAGTTTCAGGGTGTCGGGGTGGGAGTAGGGGCGGGAGGGGAAAAGTGTGGAGTTTGGAGTTTGGAGTTAGAGACGGAAGAACGGGCACCGTTGAGTTTGGAGTGTGGAGTGTGGAGTGTGGAGTTAGAGACGGGAGAACGGGTCGATACTCCAATATTGCTTCCGTCTTCTAACCCCTGCCGTGGAACCTCGTCTCCTGCCCACTGATCACTGACTCCTAACTCCCGGTGGGCGAAAAGCGTCTTGCAGACGCTCTGATAATCGCCCCTACAGCTAGACCATTGAGTTTTCGTGTAAACGAAAACTTTCGGTTTGCCGGTTTTGTTGTAGCTGTTGAGAGCGGTTTTGTATATGTCCGGGAGTTCCGTACTGCTTGCTTCGGCTAAAAAGAAAGCGAGGGCGCAGTCCGATACGTCGCTGTCGATAACGGCGGTATCGCTGAAGTCCTTGTCAAGTGTCAGGGAGAAGTAGTGTCCTCTATCGAAGTAGCAATCGCTGATACGCCGGATGAAAGACTCTGTCTCCAAAACGTCTTGTTTCAGGTTATCTGTTGACGCGGAAAGTAAGATTTTCGTTTTTTGCATCGCTCACACCGCCCCGCAATAACAATACATAGTTTATTATATCTTATACACTATTTTCTAATAACAATAATCGCTTTCGGCTGATAAAACAGTATTGCCAGTATATCACCCACAGCTTCATAACTCAAGCCCGCATGAGCGGGCTTTTTGTCATGGTCGGATTATCAATACTGGCAGCACTGGTCGTTCTGAGTTGGAAGCCCCCACTTCAAGGAGTGAGCGTTTGCGCGCGAGTAAGTGGTAGGAGTATGGAACTATAACCATGCTCCAAACGTCTAATATGCTATAAATGTTAAAAATATTCTTTCGTCGCGCAGCATTTCATATAGTTCAAGTGTATATGTAGTGAAGGGAGTGAAACAAGTGCTTAATCAATCCAACCGGCCGGTGGATTGTTTGGAAGATTTCGTTAAAAGGCATGAAAACAAAATATATCGGATAGCCATTG
>Ga0082212_10005431_pt1 | contig 17380 bp, 19 predicted proteins | sample TergutNt197P3_FD_71548 | JGI IMG/M metagenome (GOLD analysis project Ga0082212, IMG submission 71548) | Neocapritermes taracua P3 segment gut microbial communities from Petit-Saut dam, French Guiana - Nt197 P3 | ecosystem: Host-associated > Arthropoda: Insects > Digestive system > Gut ... | reverse complement strand
TTGCCCTGTGTCTTTTGTAAACGCTCCACCCAGACAAATCCTCACTGTGCTGTCTTTTGCGATGGTGTGCGCAATCATATTCGCAGCTCTTCTCGAAACCTCCCCACGCGCACAAGCACCTTCGCACGAAAGAATTGCGATTTTTGTTGGGGTTGTTAAGTGTGCTTTTACATGGTCTTCACAATAATTGCACTATCCATCCACTGTCTCGATTCTTATTTCTTCATGCACAGTATCCTCCTCAACACTGATCAGAATCCATATCGCAGCAATCACGGGAGTTGTCGCCATTTTGCGCACTGAAGAAGTTCCCACGCATAGATATCATCCTCTCAAACCTATCGTCTCCTATACGGGAGCGGGCAGAGTCCGCCCAGTGAGACCTCTCTTCACTTTGACAGCCAAACTGAGCATCCAGAGCTTGGATTATCCTATCAAGGAATTCGCCGAATAGCCGCAGTTCATCTTTGGTAAAGCTGTCGAATATGCTGCTGATGTCTGCGTCTACATACTCTTCGCTTTTTCCTTTTGCAGTAAGCTGAACAACTATGACGCGCTTATCGCTTTGCGAAGGGATGCGGGTAATATAGCCACCTCTCTCCAGTTTATTGAGAAGGTCGTTGAGCGACTGTTGGCGGATTCCTAATAAATAGGACAGATCTTTTGTGCTGATCTCGGTTTGAATTTGTCTCAGCAGGGCTAGAACGCGTACTTGCCCTCGAATCGAGTCGGCCATCGGGCCATACTCTGAATGAGCTTGCATATGATGTCGCTGTAGGAGCCATTGCAGTCTTGCAAGTTTTTCGTATAGCACCTTGTAGAAATCATCCATTTAGTCTACCTCCAATGTAGAACAGGTACCTGTAATAAAAATACTCAGGTACCTGTCTAAAATGTCAACCAAAGCTGCCTTTCTTCTAGGCTCTAAGCCGAATTGTTTTCATTAATTAAAACTTTTCATTAGGCTTCGTGCTCATCAAGCGATAGAGCTTGGTGTTTCGGGGAAAGCGATTCACGAAAGGCACCAGAGACGATCCGTAGCGGAGAAGGCCGCAGCCTGCTTCCGCATTGGTGATGTAGCTCATCTGCTCTTGGCTGATGTTCAGGAGAGAAGCGAGCTTGTGGCGGTCTGCGGCTGCCTGGTTGAGCATCACGATGAACTCGGAGTTTGAGAGCATCGTCGAGGCCAATACGCTATCAAGCAGATACTCCACATTTTGGGTAATGGCTGTCGGATAGCCATTACGCTTGCGGAAGCGTCTCCATGCGCTGTTGAAGAAGGCTCCAGAATACTCGTTCTCAAACACGACATGGAACTCGTCTATGACGATATGCGTCCTCTTACCGAGGCGCCAGTTCTCGGTCACACGGTTGAGCATGGCATCAGTGATGACGAGCAGCCCCATGGTCTTGAGCTGCTTCCCCAAGTCCATGATGTCGTAGACCACCATACGGTTTTTTGTGTCAACATTGGTGGGATGAGCGAAGGCATCCAGAGTACCCGAGGTAAAAAGCTCCAATGAGAGTGCAAGCTCACGCGCCTGCGGCTCTTCCTGCTCCATGAGCTTGTCGCGGAGCACCACGAGTGTTGGAAACTCGCCGCCTTGCTGGTAGTCGGCGTAGACTGCCGCCGTGCAGCGATCGATGATGGACTTAGCTTGGGCGTTGAGGTGTTTTGAGTCAAGCTGCTCGAACAAGGACAAGACGAACTCACTCTTGTCGATGACGGGGTTTCCCCCTTCTCCGTAACCCTCAACCATGTCAAGTGCGTTGATGTGATGCTCGCTTCCTGCGGCTATGCGTATGACCTCACCGCCAAGAGCCTCGATGAGCGAGGCGTATTCCCTTTCGGGGTCGCAGATGATGATGTCGTCTTGGGTGGAGAGCGCGAGGATGGCGATAAGCTCCTTTGTGGAGAAGCTCTTGCCGGAGCCTGGGACGCCGAGGATGAAGGCGTTGGGATTCAAGAGCGTGGCCTTGTCATAGAGGATGAGGTTCTTTGAGATGGCATTCTCGCCGAAGTAGATACCTCCGGTGTCCATGATCTCCTGCACCCGAAACGGCATGAGCACTGCAAGGCTCTCAGTGGTAAGGGTTCGAAGGGCGTTTATCCTACGCACCCCGATGGGAAGCGACGTAGCAAGTCCATCAAGCTGCTGGAATTTCAAAGTTGACATCTGGCAGAGATGCTTTCTTGCCGTGGTCAGTATGGCCTCGGTGTCGCTGTCCAACTCTTTTAGCGTATTAGCCGTATGCACGAGCGTTACCACTGCGAACATCATCCGCTGGTCTCTTGTCACAAGGTCATCCAAGAACTCACGGCTCTCCTTGCGCTGCTGTTCCATATCATAGGGAACGACCACGTTGTAGTTGAGGTTCTGGTTCTGCTTGCGCGTCCAGTTTGTGATGTTGGTCTCGACCCCGAGCAATCGGTTTTCCACCTCGCGCACAGCCTCGTCGGTCGGCACCGGAATCACGTCGATGGATACGGTGGTGTTTCGTTTTGAGTCAGTCAACTCAGTCAAGAAGCTGTCGCGGATATAGGAGGCGTAGTCTCTGAGATAGAGCACACGTCCGTACCGCTCTCCCATCTTGAAGTGGTCTGCCTCTATCTCAAACGATGCGGGCACGAGCGTGTCCTTGAAGGAGTGGCCGAGCTTCATGGAGTCCTTCGCGTCGAAGGCGAAATGCGTGATGTCCTCTGGCTGGTAGAAGTCGTGGAGCAACTGGAGCTTGCTGGTTGCGTCAAGCTCGGTGCATTTCGAGCCGAGACGCGAGAGGTGTGAGGTAATCTCTGTTGTTGTGCGGTTGAAGTAACTCCTTGCGTCCTCGATGTTCTTTCGCACGACCGACACCGTTATGAACACATCGCGTACCATGGAGTTTGCTCCTGTGGCCTTGTCCATGAGTATCTGGTTGTACTCCTCGCGGTAGATGTCAAGCCTGTCTCCCACATAGGGAATGAGTATCTGCTTGGCGAAGTCTGCGCTGTTGAGCTTTCGAAGCGCCACCGTGAGCTTGGTGGTGGCGCCCGTGTCAAAGGAGTTCAGAAGCTCTGAGTACGCAAGGAACAATGCCTCCTTGTCCTCCTTCGAGGCAACTGCGTAGTTGATGTCGGTTATCTGGTAGGTCTTGGCGTACTTGTTTCGCCCTACTAAAAAGATGCCATCCGTCCAGACTCTCTGGATAGGGATGGCATCTTCTACGGTCTTGGGTGAGCGGTACTGCTCGCGCTCAAGGCGGAACAATCGTTTAAGGGATTTCGGGGGCATGGCTACCTCGTTTCTTCTCGGTGTCCTTCTTCTTGGGCTGCTTTGCGGGGTTAGTGACGGCATCGTGGTAGAGGTTCTGGTGTGAGGGCAGCAGGCGCTTGGGTGTCAGCACCGTAGACTTCAACCATGCCCACACGAACTGCTCGGCACTCATGCCGTGCCATTTGATGAAACCGAGCACCGCAAAGGGTGCGGCACCTACTATGCACACCCATGAGAGCGTCTCAAGCCCCAGGTATGGGCGCAGCAGAAAGAAAAGCCCCACGGCTGCTGCTATGGCAAGCACTGCGAATATGCACTGGCGCAGGCTCATGCCGAAGAAGACGGACTCGGTGTACTCGCGAATCTCACGGTTGACTTTGACTTCCATTGAAAAGACCTCCTATTCGTTTCTCTTTGATTGTTGGATTGTTGGTTTTAGATAGGGTTACAGGCCCATCATCTCGCGGACCACACGGTCGGCCATCTTCACCGTGCCTACCAACACGAGCATCGAGAAGATGATCTCGCCAACATATCCCCAGACCTGCGTTACTACAGGAGCTGTTGTGTCAATCACTGGCGGGGTTGAGGCGAAGAAGGAGAAAATGACGCAGGCGAGTACGATGATGGCACCTTCGAGGCACACCGCTGCATAGGACTTGATGAAGGACACGCCTACGGACTGTGACGGCTCTCCTGCGAAGGTCGATAACGGTATGGGGGCGATAGCCGAGTAGAGGAATATCCTGAAAAAACGGCCATAGACGCTCAGTATCACAATAAAGCTCAATACCGTGATGAACAGCCCTCCTAAAAGCGTGACCGCCCAAAGCGGTATCGACTCCAGAAAGCCGATGCTCTCTATAGCTGTGACCATCTCTGTTGGCAGTACGGTGTCCCCTGCGCCGGTGAACCCCACTGAGCGAAGGATGGTTCCGATGATGCCTTGCACGATGTCAAGAAACGCCAGCATCAGCTCAAGCCCATACGTTATGGCGGCCTTCGCAAGCGCGAAGCGCACGAAGAGCTTGACCGCCATCTCGGGCTTCTTCACCTCCGCAAAAGAGCCGCAGGTCTTGATTACGCCAGCGACAAAGAACAGCACGAGCAGCGCCAAGCCTATCGCTTGGAGCGCCCCATGGATCGTTGTGATGGCATCCCAAATGGCTCCTCCCTTGAACTCGGAAGGCGGGGTGGTGAGAAGCCCGAGTATCTCCCCGAGCTTCTCGTTCCAAGTGTTCAGCGCTTTAACGAGGTTCTCTACAATCCAGTTGTCTGAATCCATAGCAATCACCTCAACCCGTGATGAGCGTCAGTATCTCCTTGGCAAAGGTGATGATGATGCCTCCGGCCAATGTCAGAAAGCCGTTTGCCCGCTGCGAGGGGTCATGGGACTTCAGGGAAAGCCCCACCTGCACGACGCCGAAGCCCAGCAGGATCAGCCCGATTGCGCGGATTATCCCGAAGATGAAGTTGGACAGGTTGTTGACGACGCCGATGGGGTCGTCTGCTGCGTAAGCGACAGCGGGCGCACAGAGTATGGTTATAGCGATGATAATGGCTGCACAAACGATAAACGCCCTGCGGGTCTTCTTGCCCCAGGGCGCTTGTGTAGCGAGCTTATCTGTGGGTCTCATTTCGTACTCTCTTTCTCTTTGATGGGTTGGCTTAGCTCTGCCCAAAGCTCGTCCTCGGTCAATACCTCGAAAGCGGGCTTCACGGGGCGAGGCTGGCTTTTTGGTTTTGGCTGCGGGGGAAGTGGTGTTGCCCCTTTCACCATGACGGTGACGGCTTCTTGCTTGACTGCCCCATGACGGTAGGGCGCTCGTCCGCCGTCTGAGGTGAGCCTTATCCTTGGGTGTGTCTTGAGGTCGTACTTCTCGTCTTGCATGGGGCGCTCACCTCTCACGAACAGGAGCGCGTATCTGTTGTCAAGCATCCTCACCTCGTCTGCGGTCAAAAGCTCACGCCCTGTGATCTGCCAGTTGGTGGTGTAGTTGCCGTGGCTTCCAAGAGACCTCCCGAAGGTGTTGGTGTCGATTGTCTCCTTGCCTAAAAGCTCGCTCACGAACTTATGGGTGGACTGCTCATTTCCCCCGAGGTATAAGAACTCGTCGCAGTTGCCGACGATGGACTCCCACTGCTTTTCGAAGAGCGCCTTTAGCTGAGCGAGGTTCTGGATGATGATTGATACCGAAATGTTCCTGCTTCTCATGACCGAGAGAATCTTCTCGAAGTCATCCGGCAGGCTGACGTTTGCGAACTCATCCATCACGAAATGAACGTGTACTGGCAGGCTGCCGTCGTGTACCGAGTCTGCTGACGAGAAGAGCTGCTGGAAGAGCTGGGTGTAGAGGATCGAGACGAGGAAGTTGAACGAGGTGTCGTTATCGGGGATCAGCGCGAACAGTGCCGTCCTCTTCTCCCCGAGTGTCGCAAGCTCCATCTCGTCTGTTGTCGTAAGTGAGGCAACGCTTTCCAGGTTGAACTTCTCCAAACGTGACGCGAGTGTGACCTGTATTGGCTTCAGGGTCTTTGCAGAGCCGGATCGGTAATCGCGATAGTACTTCAGCGCGATATGCTCAGGGTCTTTCGTCTCAAGTCGGTTGAACAGCTCGTCTAGCACGGACTGGTATTCCTCGTCGTCTTCTCTGACCTCTGCTGCACGAAGCATCTCCATGACCATGGCATAGTTCTGCTCGTCAGGCGGCGCCTCGTAGTGCAGGTAGAAGACCAGAGCCAGATGAAGCATGGCAGCAGCCGTGTCCCAGAAAGGGTCTTGGCTGACAGCTCCTTTGGGCGTCGTGGACTTGAAGAGATTGGTGGAAAGCCTCTGCACGTCGTTGTCGGTATCAAGGTAGAAAAGCGGGTTGTAGCAATGGCTCTTGTCCATGTTTATGAGGTCTAAGACCTTGATGTCGTACCCTGCCTTTTCCAGCAGGCGCCCGGTGTCGCGCAGAATCTCGCCCTTGGGGTCGAGTATGACCATGGATGTGTTCGCCTGCATCACATTGGGCTTGGCATACGAGCGTGTCTTACCGGAGCCGCTCCCTCCCACCACGAGCACGTTGAGGTTGCGCTTGTGGCGCTTTCCGTCAAGGCCGAGCGAGAAGCCCTTGGTAAGCAGCTTGTTCTGGTAACGGTGACGGTCGCGGTATCTTCGTGTTATCTGGTGAACCTCGCCCCATTGGGCGCTCCCGTGTTCCTCGCGCCTACGCCAGTTTCGCCGTGTCGAGTAGAAGATGCCCACTCCCATTGCGTAGGCTCCAAGGGCAAGGAGGACAGCTTTCAGGCTGCCCTCCACGATGGTGATCCTTGTCGGGTCTACGAACACGCCGCCAAGCGTTGACAGGAGCTGTGCCCGCTCACCGGCCAGTGCTGGTGCAAGCAATAGTCCGAGCCATACGACTACAGGGATGCCAAGGGCGATAAGCACGACCTCAGATACCCTATCGCGCCTCATTACGGCCATCCCGACGCTTGGGTTTTGCCCGAGAGAGTTTGATGAGCACGTCATCCACGGTATCGGTGGGGCGCTTCTCGTCTAGGAGCTTGTTGCGCTCGCCAGTCAATGCCACCAGCACCGCGCCTCGCTCGTAGCGGTCAAGCTCGATGGTAGCGGTGTCATCGCCCATCACGCCCACCCCGCTCATTGGCACGCGACTTGTTGGCGTCCAAGGTCTTGTTCATCTGCTTGGTGATGTCCTTTGAAGCCCCACGGATGCCCCCGATCTCCTCGCGCACCTCCTGTAGCGACTGCTCGCCTGTGCGGAGTGCCCCCTTCGGCTCCAGGCCGTGAGGCTCTACTCCGAACCTCTTACATACCACATAGGCAGAGGCACGGGCGCATCTGTCGTTGACCACGCGGTCGTAGAAGGAGTCGTTGTCGGCAAGGTAGATGTGGGAAAGCTCTAAAGAAAGCGCCCTGAATATCTCTGCTCCCTCAAGCCCACGCGCAACGGCGATGGTGTTGTTGTCCTTGCTGTAGACGGCGTGGGTGCCGCCCTCAAGCGTATCGACCGCCTGTACCGGCACCGGTGAGTTGGCCACTAGCGCCTTGATGAGGCTTCGCTCATCCGGCTGGCGCGTAATGCGCTGCCTTGAGGTGGTCTGTGCAACATCGAATACCTTCTTCGTGTTGTAGCTCACGCCGATGGAACCGTCTTCTCTGGTGTACTCGTCTCCCGGCTCAAGGATGGTGATGCCACTCTCGCCGCGCTTGACTCCCTCACCCATGCGCTTCCATGCCTCATAGTCTGCTACGCGGGTGGCACCGGGGTTCTGCTCGAAGATGAGCAGGGTATTGGACTCCGAGTAGTTGGGGAAGCGTGCCATCGTATCCAAGAACTCCCTGAACACCTCCGGGCTTGCGCTCACGCGCTCGGTCGCCTGCTCTATCATGGCAAACGCCGCCTCACGCTCGGACTGCTTCTTGGCCGCCCATGCCTCCTTGTCGAACTCTCCGTCTGCGACGAAGCTGTCATCCTTTATAGGTGTGCCTGCGGCCTGCTCGATGGTAGTGTAGATATCATCCATTCCTGTTACCTTCCTTTCGATTTTGATTTGGGTTTCCTTGTGCGCCTTGTGGCGTCTTGGCTGTGCCTTGTCTGTTGGGCTGGTGGCTTGGGAGTGGGGCTGTCCTTGCGGGACTTCTTGATGTCATCCATCTCGGCCTTGACGCTTCTGCGTGTATCACTGCGCTCAGCCGTGTCCTTGCTGTTGCCCCTTTGGTTGGCGTTCGCCTTTCCCTCGTTTGTTGGCAAGGACTTGTCCTTGCCCCCAGCGGCCTTACTCGTAGAGTCCTCTGAGTGCCTCGCGGTGCTGGCGGATATAGGCTCTGACGGAAGGTTGGCCTCCGTCTTTTGCACTAAAGGGTCGCTTGTCTTCGCTCCGTCCTTTGCCACGGGCTTCTCGAAAAGCTCATCGACGATGCGCTCGGCCTCGTCCTTGGCCTCAACACCCTTGTCTGGGGCTGCGTGCCCTGCGCCCTCGCGGGCAGCCTCTATCTCGCTTACGACATCGGCGACGTCGGTGCGCCCGAACCCCAGGCGCTCAAGGATGCGGCTGATCTTGGCGGCGTCCTCTGCCTTGGCCATGACGTCCACCATGTCGCCCGCCTTGGTGTTTCCAGGTTTGATGACGGTGTATAAAAGCCCGTACTTCTTGGCTTCCTTCGCGAAAGCGCTGAGCTCTCCAGCATCGAGCTGGAATACCTTCAGCTCCTTGTTGGCGTCCAGTAGCGTCTTCAAGCGCGTCTTGCCCTTGGTCTGCTGGTGGCCTTGGGCAATCGCGATAAGCACCCCTGCAAGATTCTTCGCCCCGGCTCCTGTGAGTCGGAGCGTGTACTCAGTGCCTTGGAGCGTCATCCTGACTAACTGCTCTGCCGCCTGTTCTGATGCGTCCATGTGTTCTCGTTTCCTCCTTTCCAGGTTTTCTTGTGTCGTCTTTCTCGATTCGCTCGATCCGCTCTTTGAGAGAGCCCGACCTATCTGCTATCCGCTCGCACTGCCTCACCTCCTTACTGAGTTCCTTGATCTGTTTGTTGAGTTGTTGGTATTGGGGGTTGTACTTGGTGGTGTAGCTCGCACCATTTGCAGCAGCGCGGATGCTTTGCTTCAGCTCCGTGCGCTCGCAGGTGAGATTCTCAATCTGCCCGATGAGCCTTTCTTGAAATGAGAGAAGCTCCCCGTCGGTTGAGATGGACTCACGGCTGAGGAGCTTCTCGTCTGCGATGATCTCGTCGAGGTTCTTGAGGTCTTCGCGCAAGAGGTAGTGCATACGCGCATTGGGAGATGACCCGCTAGGGCTTCCTCTTTTGTAGAATCCGAACAGGTAGAGGTAGTGGCGATGGAGCGCCAGTATCGAGCCTTTCGGGTATGCTGGCATCTTCTTGGGCGCGGGGCTGTCACGGGTGATGCGCTGTCGAAGCGACAGTCGGGCATCTGTGTGCGAGAGTATCCGCTGCCTGATGCCGTCTATCGTGTAGTCGCCGCCGAAGTTGCGGGCAAGCCTTAGATACCGCTCCTTGCCCGGTGGCCTGACCGAGATGTCTGCTCCCTGCTTTATCTCATAGCCGAGGACTTTCAGGTTGTCGAAGAACTGCCTAGCGCTTGTGGCGTTGTCGATGGCCTCATCGACATCCTTCTTGATGATGGAGCGCCACGTTGGTTTCCCCTCACGCTCTGCCTGCCACTCTGCGTAGTGCTTCGAGCGTCCTGGCTTGGGGTCTTGGATTACCGAGAGGCCATACTCATAGCAAAGCTCGTCTGATGCCTCACGCATCTGGCGGTAGGACGTCTTATTCGAGCGGAACTTCCTGCCGTCAACATGGGAGACGGAGTTGCAGACAAAGTGGTTGTGTATATGCCCACGGTCGAGGTGGGTGGCGACCAATACCTGGAATCGCTCACCCCATAGCTGGTTGGCGAGCTTGATGCCGATCTCATGAGCTATACCTGGGGTGACTTCCCCAGGTGAAAATGACTGGTATCCGTGGTAGGCGACGATGCCGCCTTGCTTCTCGTACCTCGCCTTCGTAGCCAGCATCTCGTCGCGTGCCGAGCCTGGCGTGCAATTCACGCCGCTGACGAAGTAGCGCATGGAGTCTTTGCCCTCGTCCTCGACCGCCTTGTTGGTAGCCATCGCATAGACGATGACATCCTCAAGCCCCTGTGCGCTTTGCCTCATTATGTCGGGGCTGCCAACGTAGTCCGGCAGCTCGGTCTTCTCGGGGTTCTGGACGTAGATGACCACCTGCCCAAGCCAGCCGCGCACCGGCCATATCTTCGTGGTTGCCATCACTCACGCAGCCTTGGTAGGATGACCGCTTCTGTGATCCGCTTAATCACCTCGTCGAGCTTGTCGATGTTTCGGTCGTAACGAGACGCATCGACGATGCCTGTCGCATGGGCGTAGCGTGCAAGCTGGTTGAGGTTGTTGCCGATGGAGTGAAGCTCGCGCATCATCGCGAAATAGTCTGGCGGTGGTCTGTCGTTGGGGATAAGCCCATTCACCAGTTGCCGGAGGTAGGCAGCACGCGTAAGCCCACTTCGCCCAACAAGCCTGTTAAACCTGTCGGCCTCTTTGCGATTGAGCCGGAACTGAATGAGGACGTCACGTTCCCTCATAGGTATCACCTCGCTAAGTATTCGATTCGTAACCAGGGGTTTAAGGGGCAGGATGCCCCTGAGACAACCTGCTTTGGGCGCTAGCGCAAAGCAGGTTCCCGCATCGTGGTATTCACGATGCTATGCTTGCTAATAATGAACGGGATTAGTCCCCGAGCTTCACTCGTGGACAGAAGGGCATGTGCCGAGAAAGAAGAGTCAGTTCGTTAGGATGATTGTTCTGTTGGCATGTCGCCTAAGTGCGATAGGATCTGCCCGGCTATCTCAGCCATTTCTTCAGGCGTGGCTATCGCACCATCCTCCACCCATTTGACAAGCATGTTCCAGGCTCCGCCCAAGACGAAGTGAGCAACGTACCCATTTGCCTTGTCACTGCTCCCATACAGGTTCAAAAACCTCCCTCTTGCTTCTGGCCAGAACCGGTCTAGCAGTTGAGGCATCAGAGAATTCGCGAACATCATACTTAGCAAGGTCTTGTGCTTTTCCCAAAAAACGAAGTTTAGGTAAATGGCGGTTTTGAAGCCCGGATTGTGAGTCAGCCTCTCGGTCATGAAGATCAAATAATCGTCGCAGACCTTGCCCAGATACGAACCGAGAACAGCATTGACCGAATCATAGTGCCGGTAAAACGTTCGCCGGGAAAGTCCGGCACGGTTTGATAGCTCTGTAACAGTGATTTGGTCAAACGGCTTTTCTGCCAAGGACTGTAGCAGCGCCTCTTCGATGCGTTTCTTTGAAATAGCGATTTGTGGCCTCTCTGTCTTTTTTGCTGTCACACTGACCACCTCTCTGTAGCACTTTTCCTGTAGGGCAGTTTTTTCCTCCAGGTAAGACTATAATGAAAATCTCAAAGGTTACAAGTGTGACATTTAGGAGGGCAAGACTTGAAGGGAATAGTGTTCGCAGGATTCAATGATGCTGCTTCGTTGCAAGTTGTGGATCGCGCGGTGCCTGAGCCAGACAAAGGCCAAGTCCTTGTCCAAGTCAAGGCATCCTCTGTCACTATTCAGGAGTACAACCGTTTCGCCTCCCTTGATAGCAGGGGCCGCCCATCGCTCACTGCCCGTGTCATGGACACCGTTCTTGGCGCCAAAGGCAAGATTCTCGGCAACGACCTATCAGGTGTTGTGGCTGCTGTGGGTTCCGGGGTCAACAGCTTGAGAGTCGGAGATGAGGTATTTGGAGCCACCCGTAATCTCGGGGCATGGGCGGAGTATGCTGTAGCCGATGCCAGTTCGCTGGCAACCAAGCCAGGCAGCTTAACCTTCGAACAGGCTGCTGTTTTCCCTGTCTGTGGGGTGACTGCCTTTGGGGCTTTACGAAAAGCTGGCGTAGAGGAGGGCAGGAGGGTATTGGTCTACGGCGGCTCAGGTGGGGTCGGCGGTTTTGCCGTGCAGTTTGCCAAGGCACTCGGAGCTGAGGTCACCGCTGTCGTAAGCAAACGCAATATCGAACTAGCGTTGGAAAACGGTGCTGATGAAGCCATCGATTATACCCAGGAGGACTTCTCTAAGTGCGGCAAGACATTCGATGCCATCATCGGAGCAAACGGCTACAACCACTTGGGCACGTACAAGCGCCTGCTTGCCCCTGACGGCACATACATAGCAATTGGCAATGCCAAGCAAGGTGTCGCTGGGATGCTTGGGTCACTCTATTCAATTGGCAGCAACAAGCATATGGGATATGTGATATTCGCTCAAGAAGCAAAGAAGGGGCATCTCTCGTCAATCAGGAATCTCATCGAGACAGAGCAACTCCTACCACGGATAGATGCTACTTTCAATGTGAGAGAAGCCGATGCAGCCATCAAATACCTCATCGGAAACCATGCCCAGGGTAAGGTAGCCATCAGTGTCATTTTTGATGATGATAGTCGCGGCTAAGCACAATGTGAAGATAATACGGCTAATACAAATAACTTATCTGATGAGGCTACGGGAAATTGTCCCCATTATGTCCCCAGCTAGTTGAAAACAAGCCATCTAGCAGGGGCTTTACACCACCTGGCGCTACTCCCATTCGATGGTGGCGGGGGTTTGATTGCCTTCATCAGTTTGTATTTTGTCTGTTGCTTTCCAGTATTATCAGCAATCAACTTCATGATATATAATTGCTGTTCTGCATAAGGGAAAGCTCCCGTGTTGTGCGAGCGTCTTGGTGTATAATGCAGGGTTGAATATGTTGACCGAACAAGCAACTCGACACGAAGCAAGATCATGGCGCTTTTCAAGGAGGATGGATCGGGCATGATTAAAAGCAGAAACGCACTTATCAGCATTGAGGACCATAAGTTTAACGATAAGAGTACTCTTATGGAAGACATGGATGAAATAGCTGCTGGAATTACGTCAAAGATGAAGTTCACTAACGGACCATTTCGCAGAGAGGGTACAAGCCTTCTTGACTTTTATAGTCGGGGTAGTGAAAAGCTAAATTCTGACTATCCTGAGTTAGCTTCTGACCTATTGAGAAGATAGAAGACTCCATTAAAACAAATAGAGACTGGAAAACGCACTATGGGAAAAGCAAGAAATGCTATTCAGATAGTAGATGAGCAGCCTGTATATATTCCGCTATTGAAGAACAAGGATTTTTGTGCTGAATGGGTGCAGATACTTATTAGAAGCAGTCTTGACTATACTAGAGCGGCTGGGCTGGAAACGCTTGCAGTAAGAATAAACGAAGACCTTCTGTGGATGATTGTATGCAAGATAGAAAAAAGAGAAGTCTATTATGAGGTTTTTCATTCGACAGTAGAAGAAACTGATGCTGGTCTTCAGCTCAAAGAAGCTAGAGAATTAGACGAACTGAAAAGGGCAGCTATTGCTGCGTATTGGATCCTAAAGTATCATCCCCTAAGCTATGGTGCTCAAGCTGCTGACTCGATTGATATCAGCTGCTTAAACCAAGGGTTTGCCCAGTTTTTTATTCTTAGTGCTTTATTAGCGGTCGCAGATGAGGCAAATAAGCGCTTTGAGGTAACTGAGAGATTACGAAAAGACCTTCAATATGCTCTTTGCAACTGGAGCTTGTCTCGGGAAGCCTTGATGTTGCTAGTCGACTCTCTTGGAGAGCAAATAATAAACCAGCCAAGCTGATGGATAACTCATTGCTATGGTTTGAAAAGCATTTACTCTATCAATTCATAGAAGAGGCGAATTAACATGCTTGACTTACAGAGCTGTTTCGGCGAAAGACATAAATACTACGAGAAAACTATCCTAACGACTATTGATAAACAAACCGGACAGATTTCTGATGCTATTGATTTGCTTGTTGAGTCATTGCGCAATGGTTTTTCTGTTCGGTTTCTCGGAGCCGGACGAGCCAGACTAGTTGCAGCAGTACCAGCAAATAGGCTTTGCCATGCAGGAGCAAATGTATCAATAATCAGCGATACTATACCAATGCCAAACACAAGGCTTGGAGGGTTTGTTTTTGCTGTAAGCGCTTCAGGAACGTCAATAGATGTTATTAATGCAATGGAGAAAGCAAGAAAAAGGAGGGATGCTGGCGCAGAAGAAGGAGGGCGTATTATTAAGCCAATAACGATTCCAATCGTTGGAATATCGGCTTTAACAGGCAAGGACAAGTACCAGAAACTATGTGATCGCTTTCAGGCTGCTTGTGATGTGTTCATTCATATTCAAGTTGATACAGCTGAAAAAAGCGACTTCAATCATCTTGGAGATAACGAAGAGCATGTAATAATGGAGCTCTTGGACTTTATGGTTGCTTGTGCTATCAATATTACAGGGCGAAAAAATGAAATTCTTCATGAAGACCTTGGGCCAACCGGAGAAATGTTTGCGATAAACTAGATTTCCAATGAAGCTCGAAATCGATAGACGTACATCGCTAATCGTTATGTTATCTTGTTGTATGTAAGAAGTAATGGTGGAACGCTCTTGAAAAGGGGTTATCGTTTACGTACCTTTCGGGAGAGCGCAGCGTTCGCAATGCTGAGGCCGAGGGTTCGAGCCCCTTCATCTCCACCATTGAAACCTGGCAGGTACGGCGACGTACCTGCATTTCTTTTGCCGCAGGAAGAAGGGCTCGAGCCCGCGAGGGGAAAACAGTCCAGCGGACTGTTTTCTGAGGAGTGCGGAGCACGACGTACATTTTGCGGAGCAAAATACGAGCCCCTTCATCTCCACCATTGAAACCTGGCAGGTACGGCGACGTACCCCCATTTTTAATGCCACCGTGAGGGTGCTTGGCTGTTTGCGGGGAACCCTTTACGCCTTGGATCGAAAGGTGCCGGATTGAGGTATTCTTAGAGCATGGGAAAAAACATGAGGACATGGACAAAGGACAGGGCTCCGAAAAAGGCGGAAAGCAGCCCGGGCAGCCGGACGGGGATTTCCGCCACCCTGAAAACGGCTGCTCAGATAGCCTTGGCATCAATCGCGGTGTTCTTGGTTGCGGGGATTCTCCCGGCCTCCCCCTCAGAAGCCTATGCCAACTCGGCCGAACCCCCGGGTTTAACGGTGCTGGTGCCCTTCCCCACCGAAGACCTGTCCCTCACGATTCAGCTTGCCGGAAACGACATGTCCGAAGAGATTTCCTCTGGAAAGGGCCACAAGATGTGGGAGGGGCATTATTACTTCTGGACGCATGGCCTGCCGATGTCCTCGCTTGAGGGGGCAGTCCTGCTTGTCCAATCAGGCGAGAAGGCCTTTGAGATCCCTCTCCCGGATGACGCATACGGCAATTACAACATCCTGCTTACCCTCGATTACAAGAACGAAACCCTCACAGCAGGCCAACCCGCCCTCCGCCAACCCCTTTTGATATCCATGCGCGTGATCCTTACCCTGCTTATCGAAGGCTTGATTTTCCTTGCGTTCGGATATAGGAAAATGGCGAGCTGGATAACGTTTCTCATTGTCAATTTGCTTACCCAAGGTGCGCTGAACATCATTTTGAGCGGCGGCCCCTACTACTATGACGGCTATTTGTTGCTCGTCTTGTTTGCCTGCGAATCCTTCATCATCCTCATCGAAGTGCTGGCATTCGCCCTCATATTGAGGGAGCACAAGAAAGAACGCGCGGTCTTGTTCGCGGTCGCTGCGAATGTCGCCAGCTTTGTGCTCGGAGGCCTGCTGATAACCCTCTTCCCTATTTGAGCGACAGGGAGGCGGCTGGGGGGACGGCAAGGCGGTAGGGCAGTGGGGCGGCGGGGCGATCAAAAGAGCGCTCATCCGTTCGCGCTCGTCCGCCCGCGAGGCTCGTCCCCCTGTGCTCGTCCCCCTATGCTTGGCGGGCTTATTTCCGACGCTGGAGGCGGGGCTTGTAGACCGACACCGCAACCATTGTGACAAGGAACACGGCCTGTATGGTCAAAAGCGCGAAGGGCAGCGCCGCCTCGGGCCACACGCTCGCCGGGATGCCCTTGTCCTGGGCGGCAAGCAGGATTGTGCCGATGGTGCCGATGGTGCACGCGGTGCAGGGAATCAGCACGACCAGCATCACCCATTTCAGGAGCATCCACCTGTGCCTGAAGAAGCCCCAGTTGGTCCATATCCCGTAGAAAAGCCCTATGAGTATGGTCACCAGGGCGGCACCCAGGAGGACGCGCGAGAATATCCAGGGCGTCCACCGCGCTGTCGCGAGGAAGCGCTCGGGGTCGCCCAGGCTGCTTGCCGTCAGCGCCCAGACAACGACAAGGGCGCCGAACCAGACAGAGGCTGTGAGGATATGCAGGGTCTTGACGAGCCGCAAGGTCTTGGGGGAGGCCTTGCGGCGGCCTTCCCCCGCTTTTTCGGCAGCAGGCCCGCTGCCCGTGTGTGCCGGATCCCGGTCTGCGGCCGCTGCTGTTTCTTCGTGAGTCGGTATCGTTGCTTTGGTCATGGTGGATCACTTCTCCTGTCTGTTGAACGGTGGTTTTGGGGAATCGGAGCCCTCAGGCCTCCGCAGGCGGCGGGCCCCCCAGGGCCTCATCGACGCGCTGCGTCAGGGGGCGCCCGTCTTCGACGTATATCTCCTGCCAAACCCGACTGCCGCCGAGGGACCCTGACGCTATCTGCTCGATGAGGCTGCGGGTGAAGCCGAGGTCTGCCTGGATCAGGCACCGCTCGTAGCGGGTCTCGACCGAGAAGACCTCGAATGCCCCCGCCTGCTCGCCCAAAGACGCATCGAGCTTTTCCAGCAGCCCCTCCAGAGCTTCGGCCCTTTGGGTCAGAAGGCGCAGGGCTTCCTGCGGCGAAACGCCCACCAGCAGGCTGAGTGCCGCCATGAACTGCGGATACTCCTTCACCGGCCTGGCAAGGAGGTCGGACAGCCACGAGCGCATCTCTTCCGCCCCTGCCTCGGTGGCGCGATAGGTAGTGCGTGCGGGCAGGTTTCCCTCCCGCGTGATGCTGACTGCCTCGATCAGCCCGGATTTCTCCAGCGAGGCCACGATCGCATAGATCGATCCGTAATTAAGTCGTGCCGCCTTGTCCTTCTGCCGCTCTTTCAGTATCTGGACGACCTGGTAGGGATGTGCAGGCCGCTCGTAAAGCGTCGCCAGGACCATCAGCGCCAACGGGTTGCGCCTTGAGAACCCCATATCCGCCTCCTTCATTGATTCGTAATCGAATACTCTAAATAGAATACTCTAATCGGTATATAATTGTCAAGCATGAGTTTCTGCCCATCTGACAAAGAGAGGCGGCCACATGCCCACCCCCATTCCTGCGGTTAGTGCGGCGCGTGCCAAATCGGGCAAAGTTATCGGCACAAAACGGCCCAAATGTATGAATTTTTCAGGTCTTGAAAAGAAGCACGGCCAATCGTTTTTTCAAGCTCGGGATAAGGCCAGGTAGCGGGCTTGTCCGACAAATCTATCCCGCCTTCATACGCAGGAGATTCCTATCAAATCGTGCATTCGGGGGGTGCGGACAAAAAGTTGGACCGAATCCACGGTCCAGAAAGGAGTCCGCACCATGTATTCAAGGGAAGAGAAAATCCAGATAACAGAGGCCTTCCTTGAAAGCGGCCTGACTGCAGCGG
>Ga0082212_10005430_pt1 | contig 17383 bp, 17 predicted proteins | sample TergutNt197P3_FD_71548 | JGI IMG/M metagenome (GOLD analysis project Ga0082212, IMG submission 71548) | Neocapritermes taracua P3 segment gut microbial communities from Petit-Saut dam, French Guiana - Nt197 P3 | ecosystem: Host-associated > Arthropoda: Insects > Digestive system > Gut ... | reverse complement strand
CTTGAAGCTCAAATTCTTGAATTGCGGATGATCGCGGCACATAATCCGCGCTACAACATCCGATCTAAATTTCCTCACCACCAACACTGGATACAACTCACAAGTGAGCCCTTTCCGCGTCTGTCGATAGTGTCTCGTCCAAAACCAGACCGTGTCCATCTGGGTCCGTTCCGAAAAAAGAGTGACGCCGAAGCTGCCGCACTGGCTGTCGTAAATACTTTCTTGCTACGGCAGTGCAAAACCCGGCTGTGTCCCAACAAAAGTATTCCGGCTTGTGCGTTAGCACAGCTAGGCCGTTGCCAAGCCCCATGCCAGTCACAGGTCACGCCCGAGCGCTATCAACAATCAGCCGCGGCAGCAGCAGTTGCACTTTGCAGCGACATTCGTGAAGTTTTGCAGGCTGCAAGTCCTCGACTGCAAATGCTCGCTAGTCAAGAGCGTTATGAGGAAGCTCACGCTATCGTCGAACGGCTGGAAATCTTTACACGCTCGGTATTGAAACATCAGCAGTTGGCGAGTTTGATCGCATGTGAAGAAATAGTCGCGGCGTTCCACACTGGCACCGCCTGGGAAATTCATGTGATACGAGCCGGAAGACTCGCTGCCACTGCTTTGGAAAAAGACGACGATTCGGTGCCGACCTCAGCCGCACAGGCAGTTAGTTACGCGGATTCAAGCGGCGCACATACCACAGCATTGAGCGAAGAAACCCAACTCATTGCTCGGTGGCTGGAACGTCCCGGGGTACGACTGCTCTCGATTTCAGGCGACTGGTTCTGGCCTATCCATGCTGGCGTAAAATCGCTGGCAGAATCGCTAATCGGCACCCAATGAAAAGGTTGATTCTAAATCTATTGACGAATATGCCTTGAAAGCGATGTGTGTTTCCGTGTTCACCACTCCTGGTATCTTGTTCAATCGATCAGCAATCGTCGCCGCAACATCATCCATTGATTGCACCCTGACCATAGCGATCAAATCTATGGTTCCGGTTGTGGAATAGACCTCAGATACCCCACTCACGTCGGCAATCTGCTGCGCCACTTCTGAAATGCGTGAAGTCTCGGCGTTTATGAAAACAATCGCTGTGATCACGGCGATTACTCGCTGATCTCAACCGAGTTGATCACCACCGGCTCGTGCGGGAGGTTTGCGCGTCCGGTAGGAACACCAGCGATTTCGTCGACGACTTTCTGCGAGTCAAGGTCTTTTACCTCACCAAATATTGTGTGGCGGCGATTCAGATGCGGAGTCGGTGCCACCGTGATGAAGAACTGTGACCCATTCGTCCCTGGTCCAGCGTTCGCCATAGCTAGCAGATAGGGCTTGTTAAAGACCAGTTCAGGGTGGAACTCATCGCCGAATTGATAGCCTGGCCCGCCATATCCGTCACCTTGCGGGTCGCCGCCCTGAATCATGAAACCAGCGATTACGCGATGGAAAATCAACCCGTCGTAAAACTTTCCCGTCACCGACTCGCCGCTCGTAGGGTCGGTGTATTCCTTCGTGCCACAGGCAAGACCTACAAAGTTGGCGACAGTCTTTGGAGCATGATCACCGAACAATTCAATGAGAATATCGCCATGGTTGGTGTGCAGAATCGCTGTGGGCATCTTGCTCCTTCGTTCGCTGATGCGGCAGTTAGTTGTTCGTTAATGTCGTTTCGTACCCAACGTACGAATTAGGTTTTTGAGGCTTGGAATCCGGCTGCTTGCGCAGCTTCTACTGAGTTGAACCAAACATCAGGCACCAGCGAAGCATACCGAGCTTGACCTGCTTGGTGATACTTTTTCGAGCGCACATTGCCTTTTATGTCGAAACCAGCCGGTGGTTCTTCACCGACGAAGGAACCCTCCCCGTATGGGTTTTCTGCCGTCAACTCCAGCTCCTCAGCTTCGGGTTCGGCTACGACATCAACGTCGGCAGGGTCGTGCAGAACTTCGGCAGTAGGTACGAAGTCCTCGGTTGCTTCCGCGCCAGGATGCGCCACAAAGGAATCTGGTGGGGTATAGCTAATCCATCCAGTTTCAGCAGGCGGCTCTAACGCTTTCTTCACTGCAACCGCGATTCCGGCAAGTCCGGCAAAGAGCACGAACAGCCAAAAACGTTTCTTCCAAGACTTTTTCTTGGCTGGCTCGGCAATGACGACTTCAATGACGGGTTCTGGCTGACCGAGCCTGTCAAGCGGACTGGTCAAAATAGGCAGTAGCTCATCGGTAATGGCAGTTTTCGCCGCCGCTACGACTGGAGGAATCTTCGTCAACAACTCCTCCACGCCCGGCTGCACCTTCTTAACTGAGGCATTTACGACAGGAACAACTTTCTCTGCAATGTCCCCAAGTGCCGGTTGGACATGGTCATGTGCGATTCGGGCACCCTGTTTCAGAATAGGCTTTATTCTTTCCGCCGCAGCTTCAGCGCCAGGACCGAAGTATTCGCCTGCCTGGGCAATCAAAGGAGCCATCTTCTCCAACGCTTCATGAAGCGCCGTCTGTCGCTTCTCAAGTGCCTGGGTACCGTTGAGAATGATTCTTAGTAACTTTTTGCGCCGCATCTTCACCCCTAAAAAACTCGTTACTTCTAACATACTCGTTTTTTAGGCTAAACCGAGACCGAAGTCGGAAATGTCTTGCAGTTTGCAGCAAAGAAGTTACAAAGTGGAGAAAGTGGGTACGCATCATGCAGTTTTCCACAGTTTCGAGAAGCCCCTGCAAAATCTGCGAGCTGCGACACATACTTATGTCGATTGCCGACCATTAACCAACACGAAACCAGGGAGCACAGATGAGAATGCACAGCAACCAACCCGAAGCAGCTACCAGATTTGGTTACTTTCCGAAAACTATAGTTTTCGCTCTTGTAGGGGTTGGACTCACCCTGCCCTGGCTACCCATCGCGCTCTGGCCTCCTTGAGGAGTGTTCTGTAGCGGCGGGGCGCTCCTTGCCGTCATTGATGCCCAAACCGGCAGGTTGCCCAAGCGAATCAACTGGGTAACTTTTGCTGGCGTCCAGGCGACATTGTTCATAGCTACCTGCTGGCTAGGCTGGGAAGTATTAATTGACGCCAGTCTTGGTGCGTTGCTTGCTGGCAGTTTGTTCTTTTGTGTTTGGCGAAAGACAGATTTGGGTTTCGGAGATGTCCGACTTGCAACCCTAATCGGACTGACCAGTGGCTCATTAGCGGTCACAGCTTGCTTCGTGGCGCTCTTTGTCGGAACCGCAATAGGTGCATTGCTCGGCGTTATCCGCAAAGTTCGACGCAAGCAGGGCGGCTATCCATTTGGGCCAGCTTTGGTCGGCGGATGTCTATGTTGTCCGTTGGTCATGGCAGTGCTCACTTGAGGTACGCTGCGCCGGTGACTAGAGGCTTGAGAGAATGGACGCAGTATGAGCTTAGCTTTGGCTGCCCTGCCTTGTTGATGCTCAGACAGCAACTTCCTGCGTTTTGGCAATCCAAGCTTCCAGCAGTCGCAACGCAGCCCCTGAATCAATCGCCTCCCGCATCCGTTCAAGCTGATAACCCAGATCAGCCACAACTGAGACACCAAGTTTCGGCCCGTCAAAAGCTAAGCTTGCAGCGGCTGCATTGAGCAAAACAATGTCGCGGACAGCACCTTGCGCGCCGTTTAGCACCGCCAAGACGACATCGGCATTTTCGCTAGGGGTTCCGCCGACCAGTTCGGCTTTGTCGCAGCGTGGGATCCCCAGGTCTAGTGGGTCAAGGGCAGTTTCGTCAACTTGCTGTTCGTTAATGAGCCATAGCTGTGAAGCGGTAGTGGTGGTTAGTTCGTCCAGACCGTCGTCGCCATGAAACACTATGCCACGGACTCCACGCCGGGCGAAAACCGCTGCGACGAGCGGAGCTATTTTCACATTGGCTACACCGACAGCCTGCGCACGAGGACGGGCAGGATTAGCCAGCGGCCCTAAAAAGTTGAACGTGGTTTGGATTGCCAAACCACGCCGTGCCGCACCGGCAAACCGCAAACTCGGATGGTACTGCGGGGCGAAAAGGAAAGCTATGCCGATTTCGCGTAAAACTTGAGCCTGTGCCTGTGCTGGCACATTCAACTTGACTCCAAGTGCCTCCAGACAGTCAGCAGTACCGCAAGCAGAGGACGCTGCTCGGTTCCCATGTTTTATTACAGGAACTCCAGCCGCTGCCGTGACTATGGCTGCCATCGTGGAGATGTTCACTGTGTTGGCACGGTCACCTCCCGAACCAACAATGTCGACAGCTTGGTTGTCTATGGTTATTGGGGCTGCTCGATCCAACATCGCCTGCGCCAGTCCAGCCAACTCATCAACGGTTTCACCTTTCGAGCGTAGGGCGACGGCGAACCCTGCAATCTGTACATCAGTCGCTTCACCGGTAAGGATTTGTTCCATTGCCCAGCACGCCTGAGCCACACTCAAATCAGTATGGTTTACCAGGCTTGTTAGTAAATCAGCCCATTTCATAACGCTTCAGTACACCACCTCAGGATGGCGTAGTTTCCATCTGGTCTGCTGGAGTCTGCTCTGTTTCGGTCTGTTCAGACTCCGCCTCCGCTTCGGAAAACCAAGCCCGCAGTAAATCGGCTGCGGTTTTAGCCAGTTGCACCGGATCGATGGGGTAGAACGCAACTGCGTCAGCTTTCGACCAAGTCGCCAACCAAGCATCAGCTACACGTACAACAAGCAGCAAGGTCGGCGGGCAAACGGGAATTTCGTCCTTGAGTTGGTAGGCAAGACCAATCCCGCCAGCAGGAGTAGCTTCCCCGTCCAGTACAACTAAGTCGATGTTCCCAACCTCCAGATGCTGGAGCAACGCCGGGGCGGTGGCCGTCTCAATGACTTCCAACTGCGGCAGGTCTGTTGCAATACGCTTACCCAGTGCTAGCTTTACCTGCTCCCGTACGTTTCGGTCGTGGGAATATAGCAGCACCCGCGCAATGGATTTTTCGCTCATCGATCCGTCCTTATCACAGTTAGTACAAGGTCATCTTAACGGCAAAACACCCTTCTCGACTCAAACCGGCAGCGACCGCGTCCGTCGGCTGGTTGTCCGCTCCCGTTGACCCTGTGCCAACCAACACGGCAGCATTCACTCATTCATCCAAGGACATTGAGCTGAATACGACTTCCTGGTCTTTGAGCAGGCTTACAGACCTTACTCCCAGTTCCAGCAATTCAGAAAAGTTGACCCCGAGCCACTCATCGGCATCTGCTTGAACCAAAAAACCCAGGTCAAGGCCAAGCCGACGCTGGTCGGCACAGCTCAACTCCGGCTCGCACACCCAATAAAACATTTTGTTAAGTCAGCTCAAATGATTTGACCGACACTCACCCGAGGCGGCGGTCTGCGAAATCTTCTGATGTTGATGGCTCGGTTAAAACCGTATGACATCAGACCTTTCGTACTTTCATTCGGCAGCCGTTGCGCATGGAGTTTCTTGTAGCCGCGCCACATCAAAACGATGTCAACGATGATTGCCCCGAAGATAGCCCAAACTGAGTACATCGAGATTGCATAAACTTCCATGCTGAAACCACTTGCGAACATAGAGAACGCCAAACTAACCATGACTATGGGCAGAGCCCACTGTGAAAGACTTCGGCGCGCATCGATATGGTCGCGTAACAGGACGCGGCCAGGTTCAGAATCCATCTTCTGTAGCTGTTCTGCGCGGTTTTCCATCCGGATTTGGCGTTCCCGAGCCTTAGCCTGCTTCGGGTTCAATTCAGGCTTTAAGCGTTGTCTGCGAGCTGCTTCGGCATCGCGGCGTGAAGGTGTAGGAACTGTCTTCTTCGTACTGACCGGCGGCTTTGTATCCTGAACTTCCGCAGGCGTATCTTCACGCTCATAGGACTTAAACAATCCCATCTTGCACCTCTCGTTTATGTCTTTGGCTCACTTCAGGTTCCGACCAATCTATCCTGCCGATTCACGAACTTTCGCGGGTATGAAGGGCGGTGCCGAGATTTCAAACTTCTCAAGTCGTCCTCTTACCTGAACCCCCACCTCTGGTAGTAAAGCAGTGGATGTATCAAGCAGTGCCAGCGCGATTCCCTTTTGCAGCGATGGAGAGAACGTTCCGGAAGTCACCACCCCAATAGGTTGTTCTGAATCTAGTGCCACCACGTTCATATCTGGGCGCGGGATAGCTTTCCCAGTAGCGATCAAGCCAACAAGTTGACGTTTAGCAGTAGCGGACTTTTCGGCTAGCAATGCATCTTTACCCCAGAAAGCCTGTTTCTTCCACCCGATCGCCCAGCTAACGCGTGCTTCTAACCCTGAAATAGTTTCGCTCAACTCATGGCCGTGCAATGCGTAACCCATCTCAGTACGTAAGGTGTCGCGTGCTCCCAAACCAGCCGAAACTAGGCCGAAATCAACTCCAGCCTCCAAGATTGCATCCCACAGCAAACCCGCAACTTCGGCTGGAACTATCAACTCGTAGCCACGCTCACCGGTGTAGCCAGTGCGGCAACAAATCAACTCCGCATTACTGAATTCTGCAACTGTGAAACCCATATAGTCATGTCCGACAGGTAGCGCCAACGCCTTGAGAATGGCATCGCTGTTCGGCCCTTGAACGGCGAGCACAGCGAAGTCACGATGTTGATTCTCGATCCGAATACTCGCAGGTGCAGCCGCTTGCAGTAGCGCTACGACCCGTGCGGTGTTGGCAGCATTCGGAACTAGGAAAACGTTTTCATCGGATTTCCGGTAGGCAATCATGTCGTCGACCACCCCGCCAGTTTCATTGCAGGCTAGGGTGTACTGCGCTTGTCCGGCTCCGATCCGATTCAGATCATTACTCAGACAACTGTTTACAAAATCCACCGCTCCAGAGCCGGTGACGCTCACTTTCCCGAGATGGCTCACGTCAAAAACGGCCGCGCCCTGGCGGCAGGCATTGTGTTCAGCGATGATTCCCGTATATTGCAGCGGCATGAGCCAACCGCCAAATTCGGCGAAACGCGCCCCCGCCGCCTCGTGGCGATCATGCAATGGCGACTTCAACAATTCATCCATGACAGCATTCTAGTGGTGTGACCCGTACTGCCCAGCGCCGCATTCACCTGTGACACCATTCTCAAGCTCTACCCATTGCTGCCATGCGAACGAGAAAGCTGCCCTCAAAAGCTCGGTTGACGATAGATTAGTTTTTGCGTTTAGGAGGCTCACATGATTTGCTCACTTCCAAGTATCGAACTCACTTCCAGCATCGGGTCGGACGTAGCCGGGTTGGTTATCGGTTTAGCCAACGCTGGCGGTGAAGAAAGGCGAGTTGGGCTTCCGGATGAATTTCAGACCGGATGGCAAGACACCTTCAACAAGTCCGTGCTCGAAGTGGCCAAAGCAGTTGGAGCCAAAACAGAACCAGGAAATGTCGGAACTTTCATCGCCCCAGGTGGTTTGCTGGTATTGGCTACCGGTATCGGTAACGCGGATGCAAACCCAGAAATGGTGCGCCGCGGGGTAGGGACAGCGTTGCAAGCTGTCGTGAAACTCCCCGACGCGGCAGGACTTACAGTCACGCTGAGCCTGGGCAGCGTTGACCCGAATGTGATCAAAGCTGCGGTTGAAGGTGCGCTCTTGGGTGCCTACCAATACCAGTGCAAAGCCGAACCGGCCGTGGCGCAAATCCAAATAGTCTCCGCTGTGGAAGCTAGTACGCAAGCAGCAATCGACGCGGGCTGCCTCACTGCCGCAGCCGTTTGTCAGGGTCGAGATTGGATCAACCTGCCAGCAAACGAGCTCTACCCGCAGTCATTCGTCGCCATGGTTGAACAGGCCGCAAAAGATGTACCTGTTGAAATAACAGTTTGGGATGAAGTGATGCTAGCCGAAGCCGGTTTCGGAGGCATCATCGCCGTGGGTTCTGGTTCGGCCAGGCAGCCGCGTCTGCTCAAAGTGAGCTATTCGCCCCCAGATGCGAAGCAGCAGTTGGTACTTGTAGGTAAGGGCGTCACTTTCGATTCTGGCGGTCTGAATCTTAAACCTGCTGACAGCATGTACACCATGAGACATGACATGGCAGGAGCTGCCAGTGTAATTGCTGCCGTGCTAGCCATTGCGAAACTGGGGGTCGCTACCAAGGTCATTGCGTACGGTGCTATGGCTGAGAACATGCCATCTGGAACGGCATTTCGTCCTTCCGATGTCATACAAATGTATTCGGGCAAGACGGTTGAGAATGCCAACTCCGACGCTGAAGGAAGGCTGCTACTCGCTGACGTATTGGCAAAATCAGGCGAAGATGCGCCGGATTTGCTGCTGGACGTCGCCACCCTCACTGGAGCGTGCATCGTGGCGCTTGGAGAACGTGTTGGCGGATTGATGACTTCCGATGCTGAAACCGCTGAGGAGATACTGACTGCCGCTGCTGTCGCTGGAGAGCTGCTGTGGCAGTTACCTATTCCCGAGGAAACCAAGGACAAACTCAAGTCAAAGGTTGCCGACATCAAATCGAGCGGCGACCGTTATGGGGGAGCGCTGTCAGCGGCCGCGTTCCTTTCAGAATTCGTGCCAGCAGACACTAACTGGGCACATTTAGACATTGCCGGACCAGCTTTCAATACCCACGCTGGCTACAATTATGTAACTGAAGGAGCAACTGGCATGTCGATACGCACCCTAATCGAAGTGGCAAAGGCGCTGGAGACCGGAAAATGAAACAGACTGATTTCGTCGTCGTAGGAGCAGGCACGGCTGGCCTGCTGGCGGCAGTTGCAGCAAAACGGCTCGGCTTTGATGTGCTGGTGGTCGAAGGCACTTCCTACGTTGGCGGCACTACCAGCGGTTCGCGGGGTGCGATGTGGCTTCCTGGCAATGACTTGATGATCAAGATCGGCCAAGACGACTCTGCGGGTTTGGCGTTGGATTACCTGAATCAAGTTCTCGGCAAAACCACACAGGCTTCCACCTCCGCCAGGCGCAGTGCTTACATTGATTCTTCGATAAAGATGGTGCGTTGGTTAGCATCGTCCAAATTACAGATGACGGTGATGCGTGGGCTGCCGGACTACCACCAAGCCCTCATCGGCGGGAAACCGCAAGGGCGAGTATTGGCGCTCAACCACACCAATGTGACGACGCTGGGCAAATGGAGTGACCGAATGCGCCGCGCGCCGCAGGACGTGTCGAAGAATCCGCTGCGAAAACTGATCGGCAAGAACGATGAAACCACGACCACACGCGGGGAGGCGCTTGTCGCCGAGTTGCTGCGTCGTGCCACGGCTAGCAATGTGGATTTTTCTTTCGATTCGGTTCTGGTCGAATTGGTTACTGATGGAGATGCTGTCACTGGTGTCGTCATTGAACGCAATGGCCGCAGTGAAAAAATAGCTGCTCGACATGGGGTGTTGCTCGCCTGCGGCGGGTTTGAAGCAAATCAGCAGCTTCGGGAAGAATTTTTGCCGCTGCCCACGAACGCGCTTTGGTCACTCAACGAACCGCTGAACACCGGAACCGCGATTCAGGTCGGGACAGCGATCGGTGCTGACACTGCGGCGTTGGGAGACGCTTGGTGGGTTCCAGTACTCGTAATCAATGGTCAGCCCTACCGCGTTGACAAAGCTCGGCAAGCCCCACATGGAATAATTGTAGATCAGGCAGGCGACAGGTTCTTTTCGGAAGCGGCAGGGCCTTCGGTGCTCGGGCGTTACCTGTACTCGCGCAGCCACGGCGGTGTGCGTGCCGTACCGTCTTTCCTGATTATGGATGCCAGACATCGCTCGCGTTATGAATTGGGGCCTTGGAAGGCCGGTTCAACCCCGCGGAAAGCAATAGAGGCTGGTGACATCATTCGTGCTACAACCTTGAATGATTTAGCAAACGAGTTAGGTATTGACCGAGCTGGGCTGATTGGCTCGGTTGTGCGCTTCAACAGCTTTGCTCACAAAGGCCACGACCTTGATTTTAGGCGCGGTGAGTCCGACTGGGATCGCTTTGGTTTTGGTGGTTCGAGAGCTAAGAATCCTGTCCTTGGGAAGATAGACAAGTCTCCATTCTGGGCGGTGAAGCTCTTTCCAGGAGATACCGGCACCAAGGGCGGCCTTCGCATTGACGAGGATTCGAGAGTTTTACGCAGCGACGGCTCGATCATCTGTGGGCTTTACGCATGCGGCGGCGCTGCCGCTTCCATCATGAAGAACACCTCTCCAGGTCCTGGTGCTGGTCTAGGAGAAGCCCTGATCGGTGCGTACCGCGCAGTACTAACCGCACACAGCCAAGCCTCTCCGCCGCCATTCGGGTGAGGAACATTCTCGATTAACGGCAGAGGCTCCTGCCGCCACCTGAGTCATCCTGCACTTCAGTTGCAGGATCGATACACAAACCTGCGGTTTTCACTCAATCAGCGGGGTTGTCTTCGACGGTTGGGCGCAGTTTCTGCTTGGCGTTGTAGTCGCGCATGCGTTTGGGGTATCCGACAACGCCAGCGTCGTAACTGGGGATGGAGTGCATAGCGGCAAACCTGCGTGCCCAGTCGACAGATTCGACGCTTCGCCTGGTCCATTCCCCATCGTAGGCGATGAGAAGCAGTGTGGTTTTCGTCATTGTCGTGGGCAATTCGATGAACGCTTCAACCCCGCGTCTAGTCGTAATGAAGTCTGTAAGATGCGACTGTGTTGCCGCCGTGACCTCGTCACTTACCTGTTGTTGGCGGCCTTTACGAAATCTGGAAAACAACCCCACATCCTCATTATCGCATTCGGAACGTGCCCTTGCCCGCAGCTATCCCAGGTAGGGTATGTAGCAGGTATTTTCGAGAAGGAGTGATTGATGTCTACTCGAGTGCAACTGCCAGTACTGGGCGAAAACGTTACCGAGGGGAAAATCCTGCTCTGGCACAAGAAAATCGGAGACTCGGTTAGGGTAGGTGAACCGCTGGTTGAGGTGTCAGCCAACAACGTATCCGCTGTGATTACTGCTCCCACTGCCGGACGCTTGCTTGAAATCAGCCGCCACGCGGGGAGCGCAGTCGCCGTCGGCGAAGTACTGGCTTGGATCAGTGACCACAACGACCCGATTCTGGAAAGGCCAACCGAAGTAAATGCTGAAAGGTTCGATCTGAATGAACAAATCAAGTCTGAAGAACCAAAGCAGCTTGATGATGCCTTTGCCAAAAGATTCTACGCTGTCGAACAGTTGCACGACCAAGACTCCCTGCCCCCGATTCCGCCGCCGCCCGATCCGGTAGTCGCTGCACCCAGCATTCCGCTTCCGAGGTCTGCGGCATCCCCAACTTTGATGTATGAGGCTCCAGTTCCAGAAACGATGCCTAGCCAAATAACCGAACCTAGCCATCTGGCCCAGCAAGAATTTGTTGAAGTACTACTACCAGTTCTTGATGAATCAGTTTCCCATGCCATCGTCACGCATTGGCTCAAGAGCATCGGCGACGAGGTCGAAGCTGGCGATCCGCTACTTGAAGTTTCGACTGACAAGGTGGACACGGAGATTCCGGCTCCCGTGAGCGGGATGCTACACGAAATCAGGGTGGCAGAAAACATGACTGTCGCCCTGGGAGCGGTGCTAGCTGTCATCGCTGCGACAGAACCTGCCGCCAGAGCCAGCATGGAAACTCCCAGCCCGATAGCAATGCCCGTACCAACACCGACAGTGGAGCATTTTTCCCCGCCACCGGTTCAGCTTCTGGAGCCGACTCCACCCGAGCCTTTGAGTGCCACCCCAGTTGCAGAAGCAGCTGCGACTGTTTCCATGCTGATGCCGGAGTCCACCCCGACGTCTCCACCGCCGCAGACAACAGCTCCGGAAGATGTCGAGCCATCCTCGCCACCCGAAGCCGAACCAGCTCCTGCGGTTACCGCACCCGAAACGGCACCCTTGGAAGCACAAGTTGACGAGCCGGAAAACGAAACCAACTCCTCCTACATACCGCCAGTGGTACGAAAGCTAGCTGAAGCTGGCGAGATCGACTTGTCAGAAATCGTCGGCAGTGGCGTAGGTGGCAGAATCAGGAAACGTGACGTTGTTGATGCAATTGCCGTAAAGCGAAATGGGACAGCTGAAACTCCAGAAGCTGCGGACGTCGCCGTACTGCAATCATGCGAGGCTGACGATGCAGCCTCCCCTGCCGGGGCTGAACCGATCAGAAGTGACCTATTTTCACCACTAACGCAGTTGAGCGCTAGCATCGAGATAGATTTGACTGAGCTTTCTCGACTCTTGGCGAAGCACGAACAAATGTTCACCAGCCGCGAACAGGTGGCATTGGGATACCGGCCATTCTTCGTTGCGGCAGTTGCAGAAGCGCTGAAGGTTTTCCCAATCCTGAATGCTGCGATTGACATCGAAAACAACGTAATCACACACCCAACGGCCGTAAACATTGGTATCAGGGAGGTTACCGACGCGGCGACTCCAATTGTCGCAAATGCATCCGATCTGAATGTGACAGGAATCGCAAAAGCGATAGCAACAGCAGGCCAAAATGCACCAACCGCTGCGGAAAGCCCGCAGGCGACCTTCTCCATTATTGATTTCGGTGCAGATGGGACGCTGGCAAACACCCCCATCATTACTCAACCGCAGGTAGCTGCGCTGGGTGTCGGAGTCTTAACCAAACGCTTGGTTGTGTTGGACGATGAATCCGGAGATCAGTTGGCCATTCGCGCCATGATCTACCTATCGCTGAGTTACGACTACCGAGTAGTTGGAAACACCGAGGCTGGCAAATTCCTGAACTTAGTGAAATCACGGCTAGAAAAAGCCGCCTTCATTACCGAAATGGGATTGTGAACCAACTGCCGACTGCTGCCCATTCGCAGCAAAGACCACATCGAGCACAACTGGCTGACGCACGTCCGGTTCAATTCCATTACCTGGGTCTTGGCGAAAGATTGGTCGATTTTACGCAAGCGTGGGAGGAACAACTACGTATTCACGCCAAAGTCGCAGCCGGAGAACTTGGCCCCCAGGTGATATTTGTCGAACATGCTCCGGTTTACACGGCGGGCGCAAGGACGTTACCGTCCGAGCGGCCTTTTGACGGGAGCGATGTCGTCGAAGTAAACCGTGGAGGCAAGCTGACGTATCACGGCCCGGGACAACTGGTGTGCTACCCCATAGTTTTCTTGCCAAACAACGTAGGGATCATTCAATATGTGCGTGGTTTGGAGGAAGTCCTCATTAGAGTGCTAAGCGAATACGGCTTGCAAGGGTTGCGTATTCCCGAACGTACTGGCGTTTGGCTGCAAGACGCGGCTCGACTTGACCTCAAGATCGCTGCCATCGGGATTCGGGTGTCGAATCAGACTACGTTGCATGGCTTTGCGTTGAATATTTCTACCGACTTAGAAAGATTCTCGAACATAATCCCCTGCGGTATCGCCGATGCTGGAGTGACATCGCTAGAAAAGGAAACCGGACAAAGGCCAGCTCTAGTCGAAGTGGCAAAACAGCTAGAACCATATCTGAGTGAACTGCTTAGACTCGATTTCCCCTAGCTTGACGGTTGACGGCGGGTGCTCACTTCCAGCTTCGGAATCCAAGACCGTCCACGACACCAGTTACCATTACTTTGTGACTAGCGACACGCAGCGGCTTAGGAGTGTGGAGTACCGCAATTCCGAAACTCCCATAGAGCACAAGCCTGCTTGGATTAAGCGGAAAGTCACGATGGGGTCAACGTTCACCCAAATGCGCAACCTAGTTACAAGTGAGGATTTACACACCGTATGCCAAGCCGCAGGCTGTCCCAATATTTTCGAATGCTGGGAGGATCGGGAAGCGACCTTCCTTATCGGCGGCGACATGTGTACCCGTCGTTGTGACTTCTGCCAGATTGATACTGGGAAACCGGCAAGTTACGATACCGACGAACCTGCCCGAATCGCAGCGTCAGTGAAAAAACTGAACTTGCTCCATGCTGTCGTCACCGGAGTATGTCGAGACGACCTTCCCGACGGCGGTGCCTGGCTATATGCACAGACCGTCCGCTGCATCCATGAAGACAATCTGGGCGTGAGCGTGGAAATGTTGGTACCTGACTTTTCTGGTGCTCCCAGTCTGCTGGAACAGATAATCGACGCAAACCCCGAAGTGTTCGGCCACAACATCGAGACCGTACCACGGCTGTTTCGTTCGATTCGTCCAGGTTTTGATTTTGAAGTTTCGTTGCAAGTACTAGCAACCGCGCATGCAGCCGGGCTGATCACAAAATCCAATCTGATGCTGGGCATGGGTGAGAGTGACGCCGAGGTATACGCAGCATTGGAGGAATTGCACGCAGTCGGGACCGATCTGATCACGATTACGCAATATCTGCGCCCCTCACTGCTGCATCACCCGGTAGACCGCTGGGTGACACCAGAGCAATTTGATGCACTCGCTGTCGCCGCAAAACAGATAGGATTCGCAGGAGTCATGGCCGGACCGCTGGTACGTTCGTCATATCGTGCCGGTCGTATGTACCGCGAGGCGATTGCAGCGCGCGAGGTAGAGATTGGAAGGAACGCATAAATGGCAAGGAGCGAAAGAGCCAAAGAGTTTGCAGCTAAGCAGAAAGCAGATGCAAAAGCCGCAAAACAGGCGAAAAAGACCTCGAACGACCCGAAGGACTGGGGTCGGATGAAGCAGCTTCGTGAAACCCTGAAGATCACACTTGAGGTCGATCCGGCAGCAAAGTGGTGGATATTCGGTGCGGCGGGAATCACCTTAGCGGTTTTCGTGGTGCTCAGTTTCTTCCTCACACCTTTCTGGATGTGGCTGATACTCGGAGTAGGATTTGCGCTCATCGCAGCTATGTTCATGCTCACTGATCGAGCGAAAAAGTCCACCTACAAGCGCTTCAAAGGCCAACCAGGAAGCGCAGAGGTGGCCTTGGGAATGCTGAACAAGAAGCAGTGGACTTACACTTCTCCCATCACCGTGAACAAGCAGATGGATGTCGTTCACAGAGTAGTTGGTAAGGCTGGAATCCTATTGATCGGTGAAGGTTCAGCGGCGAGATTGAAGCCAATGCTCAGTTCAGAGCAGAAGCGTCACGAACAGATCGCATACCAAGTTCCGGTAACGACGATATTGATGGGCAATGATGCCGGACAAGTTCCGCTGGAAAAACTGGAGAACCATATCAAGAAACTCCCCAAGACCATCCGGCCTTTGCAAATCAATGAAGTTAAAAAACGGCTGCAAGCCCTAGATTCAGTACGCCAGATGCTGCCCATGCCGAAAGGCCCAATGGTCATGCCGAAGGGCGCTAACAAAGCCATGAGAGGTCGCTAAACGGCTACTGGCTAGCACAAACCGTAGCTGAATATCACGATTTAATATCAATTCGCTGTTTAAGGCATTTGTGTGACCAATGCTGACGTAGGCTTTGACTAATTGTAAAAACAATTTCGTCGCATATAGCGACCCCATGATCGCCTGGGGGGCTGCTCGGATCACCAGCAGCCCCTTAGTGCATTTCTGGGGCTAGAAGACTCAGCGAACCAGACTGGAGTCAGCGATATAGGTGTTACAGACTCCCACGTCGTAGCTGTTGACACCTTCAATGAACCACCTGTTGCGTGCGTTGCCTGTGCCGTGATCTGAAACATACGTCTCATCGCCGGTAAGTTGGTCGTCTCCGACACTGTAGATTACTTCTGCTAGAGCGTATAGTTCGTCTGCGCTGAGCGAATTGGCTGCTGCGACTGATCGGGAAAAAACCCCTGCCAAACAATCTGCCTGCATTTCGTGACGTCGTGAAAGTTCCAATTCTTCGCTCTCGTCATCAAGTTGATTTTTATAGATTATTCGGGCGTAGAGCACACCGGTACGCGCTTGGATGCCATGTCCAAACTCGTGAGCAATGATTGAATCAGCAACAAAGGGCTTTCCAATCAACTCTCTGGGAACCACCGTATAGAAATCTTTTGCATAGAAGATTCGCTGATCTGCGCCGCAGTAGAACGCATTCTGCATTGGAGCTTCCCCGCAGGCGCTGGTTATCGGCTTGTCATAGACGGTGATAGGCATTCGCGGAAGCTGAAAACCGGCTTCGGTCAGCGGGGGGTTCCAAACTTGCCACAGGCAACTTGATAGATCATAAAAATGAGCTTCTAGCTGCGCTGTACTAGCACGCGCTATGTCAATGGTGCCGACAGCGCAGTCGTTTCTGGCAGCGGATTGTGAATAAAGCGCATTCTGCTGTAGCCATTGGATTGCTTCATTTAGGGAGGCCGGAACAGGCAAATCCGGAGGATCAAATTCAGGATCAGGAACTGCAACCGACGGTGGCCTAGAGACAGGCGTGGAGTTCGGGCCTGACGTGGTGGTTGGCCCAGCACTAGGGGTCGTAGGAGGTGTAACAGGATTTGAAGCACTGCTGACGAAGTGGCTGCTTACTATTCCGAAAGCACCAATCAAAACTACTACGATTACGGCCAGCAAAACGACTCCGAGCGTGTTTTTCTTTTTTGGAGCAGGAGCAATGTTGGCTTGCGGCCAGTACTGCTGTAGCTGTGGGCGTTGGCCGTACCCCTGTTGCTGCATCACTGGCCGCTGAGCGTACGCCTGCTGCTGCCAAGTTGCCGGCGGTCGGGCAGGGCTCGACCACTGTTGAGTCGGGTGCCACTGTGGGTTCGTCACAGCTACGAGCTTACTGCGCGGATGCAAAATCTAATACCTCTATGGGTTATGTCCACACTTCGATAGCATGTTCTCATAGAAGTTTTTCCTAAGGGGTGATTGTGAACATTCCAAAATCCGCGAGCGTGCTCGCATTCATGATGGTTCTGCTGGCGACTCTTATGTTGAACGCAACCCCAGCGCAGGCAGCAGATCAAATAGAGCAATATTTTGTTGATGCCGTTGTGAACACGGATGGTTCAATCGACGTGAACGTGGTGGTGCATTCTGATGCTGCCAACCCGTTTACCCAGGTATTCACTACTCAACAAGAAATCACCGACCGCCGCTACTACGAGTACACACTAACTGATTTCAAAGTTGCCTCACCAGGAGAAACTACGCCAGCTACGCCATTGGATGTTGCGACCAGCCAACGCGCTGTTACTGTGACCATAAACGACGCTCAACCTGACGGAAGCCGCAGCTTCTCCTACAAGGTGATCGGTGCCGCAACGATAGCTGCTGACAACGCGACAGTGGTCAGTTGGGACTTCCTGCAAGGAGTTGCGCTTCCTGTCGCCACCTTTGAAGCCAATGTGATCACACAAGGGCAATTCCTGTCTGTGGATTGCGCTGCGGGACATCCTGATTCGCCTGGAGTCTGCACTGCCTACTGCGGCGGTACCTTTATGTGCCCCGAACCCTGGTTTCGCCATGAAGGTGTGGCGGCTAACGAAGTAGTCCGCGTTATTTTACGATTCCCACAACAGTTGGTGACTCCGAACCAGCAACTCGTGGAGCGTTGGACGT
>Ga0082212_10005429_pt1 | contig 17385 bp, 19 predicted proteins | sample TergutNt197P3_FD_71548 | JGI IMG/M metagenome (GOLD analysis project Ga0082212, IMG submission 71548) | Neocapritermes taracua P3 segment gut microbial communities from Petit-Saut dam, French Guiana - Nt197 P3 | ecosystem: Host-associated > Arthropoda: Insects > Digestive system > Gut ... | reverse complement strand
CAGGTGGCTGAATGAAATATATCCGTCTGTAGCAGCTAAGGCAAAGAGCGAAAAGGCTGATATTTATTGGGGAGATGAAACCGGCGTACAGAATACGTCAGATTACCTGCGTGGACATGCTCCAGTCGGTCAAACACCTGTGGTGCAGGTGGAAGCCAAGAAGTTCAAAGCCAACCTGTTATCAGCTATATCCAATAGAGGGAAGGTAAGATTTGTCATTTATGAGAAGCTGCTGCAGGATACCCTCATTGACTTCATGCGACGCCTGGTACGCGATACAAAACGCAAAGTGTTTTTGATATTGGATAATCTGCGGATACATCATGCCAAGAAGGTTCATCTGTGGCTTGAAAAACACAAGGACGAGATAGAAGTATTTTTTTCTGCCGGCATATTCGCCTGAGTACAATCCCGATGAATACCTTAACAGTGATTTGAAACGTGAGGTCGGCACTCGCCCTATGCCACGTTCACAGCAAGACATTGTGAGCAACATACGTTCCCATATGAGGTTGTTGCAGTTAAACCCTGAAAAATAAAATCTTTCTTCAAAGCCCCGTCAGTTTGCTATGCCTGTTAAACCGCAATATTTAATCGGGGGAGGGATAACTTTACACCAAGCAATTAATTTTGGCACCTTGTAACATTTGCGCGGGTTATGGTATTATGTCGTCAGGCGAATATGACCACAGAGAAAGACAAGGCACTTGAGTTAGCCATTGACCAGATTGAAAAGCAATTTGGTCAGGGCGCTATAATGCGTTTTGGTGATGGCAACGCACCTGCTCAGATAGCTGTTATCCCCAGTGGTTCAATAGCACTGGATATAGCACTGGGCGTGGGCGGGATTCCGCGCGGTCGCATAACCGAAATCTATGGCCCGGAAAGCTCCGGTAAAACCACTTTGGCTCAGCATATTATTGCTGAGGCACAGAAACTGGGCGGCAAGGTGGCGTATATTGACGTTGAACACGCAATCGACCCGAATTACGCCAAAACATGCGGAATCAATCTGAATGATTTGCTAATCTCACAACCCGACACAGGTGAGGAAGCCCTCGAAATCTGCGAAACACTGGTTCGTTCCAATGCTGTTGATGTCATTGTGATTGACAGCGTTGCGGCGCTAGTGCCCCGCGCTGAAATTGAGGGTGATATGGGCGATGCCCACGTGGGATTGCAGGCGCGTTTGATGTCGCAGGCTTTGCGCAAGCTTACCGCTACCATTGGACGCACCGGTACCGCCGTAATCTTCATCAATCAGCTTCGTGAAAAAGTCGGTGTTGTTTACGGCAGTCCGGAGGTGACCCCGGGGGGACGCGCGCTTAAGTTCTACAGCTCAATACGTATTGACCTGCGCAGGATTGATACCATCAAGCAGGGCGATAAGGCAACCGGCACGCGTGTCAAGGCCAAAATCGTTAAAAACAAGGTGGCGCCTCCTTTCCGTGTGGCTGAGTTTGACATCATGTTCTCTTGCGGTATCAGCCGTGAGGGTGATTTGGTGGAGTTGGGTGTTAAGCTGGATGTCATAAAGAAAGCAGGAGCATTTTTCTCATATGGTGACGTTCGCCTAGGACAAGGTAGAGAGAGCGCCAAGAATTACCTTGCGCAAAATCCCGAGGTTGCTCGGGAAATTGAGCAAAAGGTAAGGGCTACAGCTATCACCTCCGGCAACGTCGGTTTAACCGAAAATGAATGACCGGCTGCACCCCTGACGAACAGGGGTTTGTGGCTTGTTGTCTGTGGTGATTAAGCTGAGGCGCGTCAGTGTCTCGGCTTATTTTGTTTTTATGAGGTTTATGTGGCAGTTATAACACGCTTGGTAGGCAGCAAAGGCCGCACTCCAAAGGTGAAAGTTTATCTGGACGGACAATATGCTTTCAGCCTTGAGCCTGCTGTGGCTTTGGAGGCAGGACTGCGCCCGAAATGCGAGTTAGATGACGCGCAGATTGAGGAGTTGTCTCAGGCAAACAGATTGCGCATGGCAATTTCTGCCGCCGAGCGCCTAATATCATTCCGCCCGCGCAGCGAGTTTGAGCTGCGCCAGAGCTTGGCGCGAAAAGGATTTGCAGGTGATGTTATAATGCAGGCGTTAGATTACCTGCGCCTGAGCGGAGTAGTGGATGACACTGCTTTTGCGCGCTATTGGACTGAAAATCGCGAGACATTTCGCCCGCGGGGGCAGCGTATGGTTCAGGCGGAGTTGCGCCGCAAGGGAGTGGCGATGGACGTGGCACAGGAGGCCACTTCTGTCATCGATGATGGCGAAAGCTCCTATATGGCCGGGCTGAAAAAAGCGCGCCTGTTGCGCGGGTGTGATTATAAAGAGTTCAGCCTCAAACTTGCGCAATATTTGATGCGGCGCGGCTATGATTATGATGCAATTAGGTCCAGTATAAAGCGGCTGTGGCAGGAAATTGCGCAGGAAAAAGAAGGGCTTTTGGAATAATTAATAAAACATTCCCTAACAGGTATTTAGGGATAATAGGAAATGGGGGTTAAGTAGAATATATGGTTGATACAGTGCTTGGCATTTTGGCAGGTTTTATTATCGGTTTGGTGTGCGGCGGAATTGCTGTTTTAATGTCGCGCGGCTTTTATGCCAACCGCCAAATTCGTGCGGGGCAGAAGCGTGCTGCCAGAATTCTGGCAGAGGCACGTAATGAGTCCAAGAACATTATTTCGGATGCGCGTGTTGAAATTGATAAGAGCCGTGTTAACTCTGAAAATGAAGCGCGTGAACGTCGTGCCGAATTGCAGCGGCAGGAAAACCGCATGGCGCAAAAAGAAACTCATCTTGACAACAAGCTGGATGAGGTTGAGGCACGCCATCGTCAGATGGATCAGAAAGAGAAAGAGTTGGAGGTTGCCCGCGAAGGGTTGAAGGAGATCAAGGAAAAGCAACTGAAAGAACTCGAGGCTGTTTCGCGTCTTTCGTGTGATGAAGCCAAGCAAATCTTGCTGGAGCAGATGTCTGAAGAATTGCGCACAGAGTCATCCAGACGCCTGCGCGAGTGGGAGCAGCAGTTGAAGGATGAGGCTGACGAGCGGGCGCGCGACATCCTTTCGTCGGTTATTCAGCGCAATGCCTCCGAGGTTGTGGCCGAAATCACCGCCTCGACAGTGCCCTTGCCAAGCGATGAAATGAAGGGTCGTTTGATTGGGCGCGAAGGACGTAACATACGTGCCCTAGAGCAGGCCACGGGTGTGGATCTCATCATTGACGATACTCCTGAGGCGGTAACCATTTCCAGTTTTGATCCTGTACGGCGCGAAATAGCACGTCAGGCACTCACCAAGCTTATTCTTGACGGGCGCATACATCCCAGCCGTATTGAGGAGTTGGTCAACAAGGCACGTGAAGAGGTGGAAGCAACCATGGTGGCAGCCGGCGAGCAGGCCGTCTTCCAGGTCGGTGTGCACGGACTGCATCCTGAACTCATCAAACTTCTGGGGCGGCTTAAGTACCGCACCAGTTATGGTCAAAACGTACTGGCTCACTCCATGGAGGTTGCCAGCATCTGCGGCATGATCGCCTCAGAGTTGGGCGCCAACGTTGTCATTGCCAAAAAGGCCGGACTTTTGCATGACCTGGGCAAGGCAGTGGATCGTGAAGTTGAGGGTACGCATGCCAGCATCGGCGCCGATTTGGTAAAGCAGTGGGATAAGAGCAAGGACGTGGTGCGCGGTGTGGCCGAGCATCACCTTGACGTGGTGGATATCAGCATCTGGGGCTTCATGGTTTCGGCAGCTGACGCCATTTCCAGCGCCCGACCGGGTGCCCGTCGTGAAAGCATGGAAAGCTATCTCAAGCGGCTCAAGAGCCTTGAGGAAATTGCCGACGGGTTTAAGGGAGTTGAGAAAGCCTATGCCATACAGGCCGGGCGTGAGGTGCGCATTTTGGTCAAGCCCGAGGAGGTGGATGACCTTGCCTCTATGCGTATGGCGCGCGACATCGTCAAGAAGATTGAGGAGAGCCTCACCTATCCGGGGCAAATTAAGGTTACCGTTATTCGCGAAACCCGTGCAACCGATTTTGCCAAGTAGCTTGTTTTATGAAAATACTTTCAATTGGTGATATCATCGGCAAGCCGGGACGTGATGCCGTTAAAGCTATACTGCCGGACCTAAAAGGCGACCTTAGTATCGATTTGGTGGTGGCCAACGGCGAAAATTTGGCAGGCGGCATTGGTCTCACTCCGTCTACGGCGGAGGAGTTGCTGCAATGCGGAGTTGATGTCATCACATCGGGCAATCATATCTGGGCGCAGAAGGATATTTATCCGTACCTTGACGGACGCGTGCCGATCATTCGTCCGTTGAATTATCCGCCGGGTGTGCCAGGCAAGGGCTATTTCACCATTGACAATGTAGCTGTGGTCAATCTCATCGGTCGCACCTTTTTCGCCGCCAGCTATGACGACCCTTTCCGCGGCATGGATCTGTTACTGACGGAGCTTTCGCCTGAGGTGAAAACAATAATCATCGACTTTCACGCCGAGGCCACCTCAGAAAAGATGGCTTTGGCGCGTTACCTTGACGGGCGTGTAAGCGCTGTTTTGGGCACACACACGCATGTCGGTACCATTGATGCGCAGGTATTGCCTGGGGGTACGGCATTTGTCACGGATATCGGCATGACCGGTCCGCTCAATTCCATCATCGGTGATGACTGTCAGGTTGTTCTGCAGCGTTTTCTGACACAAATACCGCATCGCATGATGGTGGCAAATGAGCATAGGGTTGTGTTCAATGCCATAATGACGGACATAGACGAACGCAGCGGGCATGCCACAGGTATTGAAAGACTGCAACGCGTTGTGAACGTATAATGAATATGCCAATTTATGCTCAATTCCCGGTTGCTCGCAAAGTGTAGCAGGAGACGTATCTGTATGAATGCCAAAATCGACCTGCACGTGCACACGAATGCATCAGACGGCAAGTTTACGCCGGCGCAACTGGTGCATCTGGCGTCGCGAAGCGGCCTAACGCTGCTTGCAATCACCGATCATGACACGGTGAGTGGCGTGTCCGAAGCACAGGTTGCAGCACAAGACGTCCCCTCTTTGAAAATCATTCCAGGCGTTGAGATAAGTACGCACGCCCCGGGAAGTGAGGTGCATGTACTGGGATATTTTATCGACACGTCGGATGCTCACTTTTTACAGCAAATGGCGGCACTAAATGACTCACGGCGCGACCGTGCTTTTGCCATGGTGGCAAAGCTGCATGATTTGGGGCTGGATATTAGCATGGAGCGTGTTAAACAACTGGCAGGTGACGGGAGCATCGGACGGCCGCATATTGCGCAGGCTCTGATGGAGAAGGGTTATGTTTCTTCGTTTCAGGAGGTCTTTGTGCGCTACCTGGGACAAGGTTGCCCGGCCTATGTGGAGCGCATAAAAATCACGCCTGATGAAGCGGTGGACTTGATACTGCAAAGCGGCGGACTGCCCGTACTGGCGCACCCAACCTACGCAGGTGACGTTGTACCTTTGTTATCCCGTTTGGTGCAGTGCGGGCTGGCTGGTCTGGAGTGCTACTATAAGAATTATTCATCCGAGCAGCGCGCTGAGATGCTGGCTTTGGCGCGCCGTTTTAACCTGATTACCACGGGCGGCAGTGACTTCCATGGCATTGACGATACATCCGAGGTTTTTCTTGGGGACGCCGATGTGCCTGCTGAGTGCGGTGAGATCCTTATTCAGACGGTGCGTGAGCGCGGCATAAAATTGCCGCCTTATTTGGATTAAAAGATGGATTTGTGGCTTAGGTTTGTTTTGTTACTGATAGGGGCCTACCTGTTAGGCTCCATACCGGCGGCGTACCTGTGTGTCAGGTGGGCCACTGGTGCTGACATACGCAAAATCGGTACCGGTAATGTGGGCTCATCCAATGTGGCGCAGACTACCTCCAAGTGGCTTGCCATAGCGGTGGGGTTATTCGACATGGGTAAGGGCACGCTGGCCTTTTTCATCGCTTATTGGCTGGGTATGGAGGTATGGCAGCAGATGGCGGTCGGACTTGCCGCTGTTGCCGGGCATAACTGGTCTGTCTTCATCGGCTTTCATGGCGGTAAAGGTATGATTACCACACTCGGTGTAATTTTTGCCGTTTCACCGCTTTTGGGACTGATTATATTGTTCACGGCCTACTTCCCAGCTCTTTTCAAGCAGATGGCCGTCGGTGTTTTTATGTGTTTTCTGACGCTTCCGTTGTGGAGTTGGTTTGCCTGGAGTTGGTTTGCCTCATCGCGCATTGGTGCAGAAGACAGGCTGGCCGTGACCATTGGGCTTTTTGTCATCGCTTCAATGGGCGCCATGAAACGCCTGATCGGCTCGCGCGTTTCCATCAGCAGGGACGTACCCTTGGCAGAACTGCTGCTTAACCGACTGTTTTTTGACCGCGATATTCGCGACCGGCAAACGTGGATTAACCGCACGTCAGTCGACTGAGGTCGGCTCTCTGCCGGCATACGAGCATAAACTGCCCAGACAGCACTGCGGGCACAGGGGATTGTTTGGGCGGCAAAAGTCTTTTCCAAGACGCACCAGCAAGGCGTGGTATTCATTGAAAAGGAGCACGTCAGCATCCATATGTTCCGTAAACAGCCTCTGGCAGCTTTCATAGCTGGCATTTTGCTCACATAAGCCCAGTCTCTGACATATACGGCGCGTGTAGGCATCAATAACGAATGCATGTTTGCCCGCGGCATAAAGCAGTATGGAGTCGGCTGTTTCAGGTCCTATGCCGTATATGCCGAGCAATTCGCGCCGTTTTGGCGGCAATTCTCCTGCGAAAGCTATCTCAATGTTATCGTCGTAGCCGGCAAGCCACCCGCATAGGGCTTTCAGCTTCTTTGCTTTGGCATTGTAATACCCTGAGGAATGGATTAAGCCAGCCAGATGTTCTTCCGGCATGTCGCGCAGCGCTTTAGCTGAAAGGGCCTTTGCCCGCCTAAGCTGAGCGATGGCACTTTCCACATTGCGCCAGCTGGTGGACTGAGTCAGCACAGCCCCTAGCATTACCTCAAATGGTGTTTCCGCGGGCCACCAGTGCTGTGGACCGAAGAACTCAAACAGGCACTGTGGTGTATGCGGCGCACGCTCTCAGCGACGTTTTTGGCTTTCACTATTACGCCGGCTCCAGTCAGGCACATGCGCATCTAATGGTGCGTCACTTGTCGGAATGAAAGGTTTTATATCGAGTACCGGCGTGCCGTCCAATGCGTCAAGATTCTGCACCTGCAGTATATTGCGCTCAATAGACATTAGCTTTGCCACTTTGAGGCACAAGGCATTGGGACGGTAAGGCGAACGGGATGCGAAAACGCCTACCTTTGGCAGCGTTGGCTCGCCGCGAAAAAACACTCGCAAAGCCATTTTTGTTTTATCAGTGGCCTGATGCGCCCAGTAGATGACCGTAATATGCGAAAATTGCTCCAGTTCAGCTAAGCCCTCCTGCCATGATGGCAGTATTTCGATTTCAGAAATTATGCCGCTCCAGTCATGCTCAGGTCGGAGCGTGCTCTTGACTGCGTTACGTACGTAGCCTATAGGTTCTATTGTTATTTGTTGGTCTTTCATGGCTTATATGATAGTACAAAGAGCACTTGTTAGCTATTTGTTCGAACTTATCTACACACCTCATCCAATGACAGCAAATTTCATGAAATTGCTCAACCCGTCATGCCGAAAATCCTGCGGGCTCCGAAAATGTGACATCGCATTCCATTTTTTCGGAGTTTTGTTTTCTGCCAACTGAAAGAATGCGCCGGCAAAAACCTGGTGGCGTAAACTGCGGCGGAAATCAAAAGTGGCAAATGCTCCCTTGCGACATACTTCAAAAATCAATAACTATTCGTAATGGTCCGGGAGCAGTCATTCTTTTACCATTATTTTACATTAATCTTACATGGTTTTTACAAAAATGAGTATTGGTTTTACAAAGGAGCATTAAAATGTCAGCAACAGTAAAAAGTCGACTGTTAAAACAAAAAATAAGGAGAAATGAAAAAACACATGCGAAAGAGCAGGATTTTCCAGGCACTGGCGGCATTGCTGATTGTGAGTTCCATGCTGGCAGGTGCAGTGGGCTGTGGCGGTCCAAAACCCATCGTGGTAGTCTGGTATCCGAATGAGTCGGGTCCCGTATATGGGGATACCCGTGCCGAGGTCGGCAAACTTATTACACAGGCGACAGGACGAAAAGTAGAGCACAAATTTACATCCGAGTACATTTTTGCTATTCAGGCAATTGCGGAAGGCACGGCCGATATCGCCATGGCAATGGGTGCTGTTGGATACGTGCAAGCCAAAGACATGAACCCTAACCTTGGTCTTTTGTTCGTCAATGCCGATAAAAATGGAAAGCTTGACGAGGCAAAGTATTTCTCATGGATATGTGTTAACAAAGCTGATGCAGATAAGTATATGAGTGGCGGAAGCTACTCCATAGACAATATCAAAGGCAAAAGCATGTCCTTTGTGTCTGCCAGTTCAACCTCTGGATTTAGAGTACCAACCACTCTAATCATTGACCATTTCCCGACAGACAATTTAAACAGTGATTCGTTTGCAACTGGTGGGTCTGGAAAATTCTTCAGCGAAGTAATGTTTGGGGGAAATCATCAGGGTTCAGCATTCTTTCTTGTTGACGGCAAAGCAGAAGTGGCAGCATTTTGTGATATCGAACTTGCCAATTACATTGAACTGAAAAGCGGGACGGAGAATACTGTCGGCGCAGTTTATGCAATCAGACAAAATGCAGATGCTCCTTTTAATACTTCAGTCAGGGGAAACGAATTTGTCCTCATTGCCGTTTCACCGGTTTTCAATGGTCCAAATGTATACAACCCGAAAAACCTGAGTGATACTGAGATCAAGGCTATACGTGACCTTTTTACCTCAGCAGAAGTCACCAACAACCGCAAGATTTTCATTGACACGGTGGCAAATCCGGAAGCTAAGGGGCTGTATAACATTGCCTCCAGCAAAGGTTATGTTCTTGTCAGCGATGACTGGTATAACGCCTACCGCTAAACGATTGAAAAGGTGAAATAATGCCCATTTTAGAGTTTAAGAATGTCAGTAAGACCTATAACAATGTGACAAAGGCCCTGACAGACATCTCATTTTCAATTAATTCAGGTGAATTTGTGGCTATCATTGGTCCTTCTGGCTCAGGAAAATCCACCATCCTGCGTTGCATCAACCGTTTGGTTGATGCAACGCAGGGGGGTATCATTTTTGATGAATTTGACGTATGCCACGCCAATAAAAATGAAATCCGTCAGATCCGCAAAAAGGTTGGCATGATATTTCAGCACTACAATTTGGTCGAGCGCCTCAGCGTAATTGAAAATGTATTGCATGGACGGCTTGGACATAAATCCACAATCAGTGGCATAATCGGGCGCTATACCGAACCCGAAAAAGAGCAAGCTTTTCAAATACTGGAAAAGCTTGGGCTGACAGAACAGGCATACAAGCGTTGTGACGAGTTGTCCGGAGGTCAAAAACAACGTGTCGGCATAGCCCGTTCCCTCATGCAGGAGCCAAATCTTATTCTCTGTGATGAGCCAATTGCATCGCTTGATCCAAGTACTTCCAAGGTAATTATGGATCATCTAAGCAATATTAATAAAACCATGGGCATCACATGTATTCTCAATCTGCATCAGGTGGACGTCGCTTTAAAGTACGCCGGGCGTATCATAGGACTAACCTCCGGGAAAATTGTCTACGACGGACCCCCGAACCAGCTTCTCAAATCAACAATACATGAAATATATCAGTCAAACGAAGGTGAGTTGATCACTGATGTCGCATAATCTATCGAAAGCGGCTAGACCTGCCAATCAAACATCGGTATTTGTCAAAAGAAAAAGAATGTATACATTCTTTTTTCTCGGTGTTATCGCAATTATGATTGCCTCGTCGCTAATCGCGAATTTTGATTATATTGTTGGTATTAAATCAATTCCCAAGGCAATAACCTGGAGCCTAACCAAATTTATTCCCAACTCTTCGTCGTGGCATTGGTTAACCGACGAAATATTAAAAGCATTATTTGAAACTGCACTCATGTCTGTCGCAGTGACAGCCTGCTCGGCAGTATTCGCTTTTGCTTTCAGTCTGCTTGGCACAAGAACAACCAAAATAAATCCTTTGATAGGAAGAGCGGTCAGAATTATTGCCTCTTTCTTCCGCAATATTCCTGATGTGGCTTGGGTTTTGGTGTTATTCATGGCATTCGGGCAAAACATCCTGACAGGTTTCTTTGCATTGTTTTTTGTCACATTCGGCTTGCTAACGAGAACTTTCATCGAAACTATTGACGAAATTAGCGCATCCTGCGTCGAGGCTCTTCATGCGAGCGGCGCAAATTACATGCAGGTGGTATTTCGTGGAATCATTCCTTCCTCGGCGGCAGCCCTTATTTCATGGGTTTTATACATGATTGAGACAAATATCCGAAACGCCACACTGATTGGAATAATCTCGGGAACCGGCATTGGATTTTGGTTTAATTGGTTTCTTAAAAGCCTTAACTATGGAGCAGCAGGGCTAACACTAATCACCATTGTCGTACTGGTAATCGCCATTGAAATAACCTCCACACAAATCAGGAGGGCAATTCTATAATGAGAACACCGTTTGTTGCCAATCATGTTTCTGCTCAAATGGGAGCAATTGGCGGGATGGAAAAAACACGCGGCGGGAAAATTAAAACTGCCGCGCACGATAAAAGCCATCGAATCATCAAACTTACGATACTTGCGTTATTAGGCTTAACTATTCTGGGTTTTTTGACATTTAACTACAAAAATCTGGACTTTTTCAAGGCAGTCGGCGATACACTGGAAAATCTGCGGGTTATGTTTTTTACGCCACATTACGTCAACATTCCGGGGGGATTTAGAGGGGCATTAGACCAATTACTAATCACTTTTTGCATGGCAGTGTTGTCAACGGTTTTTGGTTCTGTCGTTGCCATTTTTGTCTCCTTATTCTGCGCAAAAAATCTCTCAAGCCCCAAGGTTTCAAGCATCATCAAAAGCTTCGTGGCTTTCATCCGGGCGGTGCCGACCATACTATGGGTTCTCATTTTTGTGGTATCAGCCGGGCTTGGCGGCGTCTCGGCTGTAATCGGACTGACTTTTCACAGTGCAGGTTATTTAATCAAGGCATATGCCGAATCGATTGAGGAGATGGATGAGGGAACCATTGAAGCGCTAAAGGCTTGTGGCGCAAATTTCTGGCAGATTGTTTTTCAGGCAATACTCCCGTCATCAATCAGTTATCTGGTAGCATGGACTTTCCTGCGTTTTGAAATTAACTTTGCCAATGCGGTCGCCGTCGGAGCCGCTGCCGGAAGTGGCGGTATCGGGGAGGCTTTGTATTTGGCCGGGCACCAATATTCTGATCCACGGGAACTTGGTTTCATTACATATCTAATTGTTGCTGTCGTAATTCTTCTGGAGATGGTTGCAACAAAAGTTAAGACAAAGGTGAGATAGCAGTGCAAAAAAGACGACTAACCAGAATTCTGGCAAAGATGGATAAGCGCGACGTGGAGGTCTTAGCCGCTGATATTCAGAAAATATACACGCCGCTTATTGTGAAAGAACCGGGCAAAACATTAGCTATGGTCAAAATGCGTGATCCTGTCAAACAGACCTTGTTTTATATCGGTGAGGTAATTGTCTGCGAGGCAGCGGTGGAGATTGATGGGGTGCAGGGCGTGGCTGTTCTGATGGGAGACGATACTGAAAAAACCCTTGATATGGCTATCATCGATGCGGCAATTAACAGGTGTGTGTTTGCTGGAATGGACAAGTTGCTCAATTATGAAAAGGAACAAAATGATGCGCTGATGCGCGAAAACGCCATGCATCTGAAAACTATGGTTTGCTTTGAATCTATGGATCAGGAGATGCCGCATGACCTCGCAGCTTTCAAAAAAGCATAGCTTTGATACTGTATTCGATAGCCAGAAGGTATTCAGACTTATTCTGGAGGCCATGTCCAATCCGGCAAGGGTTGTTGGAACAAAAGAGTTCGCAGATAAACTCTTTGGCGAGTATCCAGCATTTTTAGCTGTGGCAATGACCTTGTTGGACAATGAAAGCTGCTTCAATGTCTGTGGGAATCAACTTCTGTCAGACGAAATCGCCTCACTCACGCTTGCGAAGAGAACGCCTATGGAATCAGCGGACTTTGTGTTTGTCTGCACTGCGAACGATATGGAACCGGTAATTCAAAAGGCAAAATGCGGCACGCTTTCCGATCCTCACAAAAGTGCAACCGTGGTCATTCAGAATGACGGACAACCCGTGTGCCAAATGGCTCTGGCGGGACCGGGCATCAATGGTTGTACTGTGGTTCGGATGACACAGGTAGTAAAAGATGCCTTAGCTTTCCGCGACATGCAGAACTATGAGTACCCACAGGGTATTGACTTGCTGTTTATTTCAGACGATGGCGGGCTGTTTTCCATCCCACGCCTGATACAAATGGAGGTGCAGTAGATGACTTACGTGGCGGTATCCGGCGGCAAGGAGGCTATTGAGGCAAGCATTAAGCTGCTGGATTTTTACAAGGGCGGCACAGAGAAAGATGTCGAAATTGAAGCGATTGAAAACAAGCTTTCACTGCTTGTCGACCGTGTCATGGGTGAGGCGGGATTATATTCCAAAACATACGCGGCTCTTGCCATAAAGCAATGTGAGGGCTCCATGGAGGAGGCTGTATTTCTGTTGCGGGCTTATCGCTCCACTCTCACGCGAAATTACTACACAAACGTTGTAAATACCAGTGAAATGCGCATCGTGCGCCGTATTTCAGCGGCATTCAAGGACATAATTGGCGGGCAGATACTGGGTGCATCATATGACTACACCCATAGGCTGATCAATTTCGATTTGGATAAGGAAAAAGCCGCTGAGTTGCGACGGGAAGTGCTGGATATGCTTGGAGCGCAGGAGCCGGAAGAAATCTCGCTGTGTCCGCGCGTGTCTGATGAGTTGAGAAAAGAAGGCCTTATTGAGCAATACGCCCAAGACGACAAGCCTCCGCATGACGTGACAATGAGTATGCTGGAGTTCCCCGCAGACAGAAGTGCACGTCTGCAAACGCTTGCCCGGGCAGATACCGGTTTTATTTCAGGACTTGCCTACTCTGCACTGCGCGGGTTTGGGCAGGAACACCCGACTGTTGGCGAATTGCGCTGTGGGTATGTGGAGCTTTGTGTGCCGTATCCGCTGGATGAGCAAGAGGAGATTTATATAGGCGAGGTATTGCTCACAGAGGTGGAATGTTTTAACAAGGCAGATGATAAAGAACAATTGAAACTGGCCGTTGGTTATGGCGCGGTTTTCGGCAGAAATGAGACCAAGGCAATTTCGATGGCTGTCATTGACCGGGAGCTTGATCACGGCGGTCCATATCCTACTCAAAATGAAGAATTCGTATTAATGCATGGTGACAGTCTGGAAATGAACGGCTTTATATCACATCTGAAACTTCCGCATTACGTTACTTTCCAGTCGAAACTGGATGCGGTTAGAAAGACGCGGGCGTAAGCATGAGAACAAAAGAAGAATATTACGAATGTACGCTTATAAACAGAAAAGTTGCGAACGACCCGGGTCTTACGGCTTGCTCATGCCGCAGGAAATATTGCGAATGGCACGGAAAATGCAGGGAGTGCGTCGCAATACACAGATACCACGGCGACCATATTCCGACATGCCTGCAGCCTATGCTGAATGACAAGTTGAAAGAATTGGTGACTGTCGGGGAGCTTTGTGCCATGGCAAAAGAGAAAACACCGGAAGAATACAGGCATTACGTCCGCAAAAGAGACAACGATGATGAATAGAAACTACAATTTTGCTTTCCTCGACGAAGGCTCCAAACGTGAAATCCGCCGTGCCGCCCTAAAGGCCGTTGCCATCCCGGGGTATCAGGTGTCTTTTGGCTCACGCGAGCTTCCCATTGGCAGGGGGTGGGGTACAGGCGGCATACAGCTGACTCTTTCGCTTATCGGACCTGAAGACGTCCTGAAAGTTATAGACCAGGGCAGTGATGAAAGCGTAAATGCCGTAAACATCAAGAAGTTTATCGGGCTTTGCACCGACGTTGAAACCACAACCAAAACAAGCGAAGCCACTGTGATACAAACGCGCCACAGAATTCCGGAGGTCCCTTTAACAAACAGACAGATACTCATTTTTCAGGTTCCCATCCCCGAGCCATTGCGCATTGTAGAGGCCCGCGAAGAAGTTACAAAGAAGATGCATGCCGAAAAGGATTATGCCCCAATTTGGCTCCAGCTTTATGAGAGCCTTGTGAAATACAACAAGGTGACGATCGCATCAGAGTATCCATGCATGGTTTCCGGGCGTTATATGATGAATCCCAGCCCTATTCCAAAATTTGATAATCCCAAGCTGCACAGGGCTGAGTGTCTATACTTATTTGGTGCAGGGCGTGAAAAAAAGATTTATGCCATTCCTCCGTATACAGAGGTAATTTCCCTGGCCTTTGACGATATTCCTTTTGAAAAAGAGAACTTTAAGGGCAAAAAATGCCGTCTGTGCGGTAGCGAAAACACCTATCTTGATGAGATGTTTGACCAGCATGGGGATAGGTTTTATCAGTGCTCTGACACATCGTATTGTCAGGAGGTCAGAGATTATGTATCTGGATGAGGCGCCGGTATTATCGGTAAAAAATCTGGTTGTTCGTTATGGTGCAGGATGCGGCTTGTGCCGGGACAGGACGTCTCAAAGCATGGAGAAAAATCGTTGCATGGCTTGCGGTGCGGTATGGGCTGTGAATGACATCTCTCTTGATGTGTATCCCGGTGAGGTGCTTGGTATTGTAGGCGAAAGCGGCTCGGGGAAAACCACACTGATGAGAGCCCTGTACTTCGATTTTATTCCAACTTCCGGCAGTGCGGTGCTGCGTGATTATAAGAATGGCGAGAAGAGTATTTGGGAGGCAAGTTCGGCTGAGCAGCGTATGCTCAAAAATAGTGTTATGGGCATGGTTTACCAAAATCCGGTGATGGGATTGCGTATGGATTATTCAGCTGCATCCAATATCGCTGAAAAAATTATAGCCGCAGGCAGCCGAAATGCCGCCAAAATGACCGAGCGAGCAGCGGAACTTCTCGCGGCCGTGGAAATCATGACCAGTCGTATGAGCGAAGCGCCCAGGAATTTTTCCGGCGGTATGCAGCAACGCGTTCAGATTTCCAAAGCGCTTGCTAATAACCCGGCACTTTTATTGCTGGATGAGGTAACGACGGGTCTTGATTTGTCGGTACAGGCAAAGGTGCTTGATCTGATCCGGAAAATCAAGGCGAAATATGGCATTTCCATCCTGTTGGTATCACATGATCTGGCAGTCATTCGTATGCTTGCCGACCGTACCATTGTTATGCTGGACGGCAAAATCGTCGAAAGCGGGCTCACAGATCAAATTCTTGAAGATCCGCAGGATGTATATACGCAGCAGCTTGTGCATTCATTGATATAGGAGGAAAAAGGCTTGATTGCTATAAAAAATGGAAAAATTATAACACCTGAGCATGTCGTTGAGGGTAAATTATTACTTATTGACGGCAATATAATACTGGGCTTTTCGGATAGCACGGACAGCGCTGAAAGAGTAGTTGACGCGCATGGGCGCTTTGTTATGCCGGGGATGATTGACGTTCACTCTGATACGATTGAGCAGTATATACAGCCACGTCCCACGTCGCAACTGGATTTTGAGTTTGCGTTTAAGGTATGCGAACGGGATTTGCTCGGTGCCGGAATTACGACTATGTATCATTCTCTGTCGCTGGCGAGCAGCGAGCTTTTCTGCCGTGGATTTCTTAAATCGAAGGAAAACATTCAAAAACTGGCTGTGCTGATTGCCAATATACATATGCGCAACCATCTAATTCATCACAGACTGCATCTGCGCATAGAAATCGACAATATAGAAGCCTTTGATATCGCATCTGACATGCTCAGGCAGGACAGGGTACATTTAATCTCATTTATGGATCATACCCCAGGTCAGGGGCAGTACAACAGCATCGCGGTATACTACGATGCCGTATCCAAGTATAGCGGCAAGGAAGTCGATGCCGTTTGGTTTGAAAGCGTTCTGGAGCACCATAAGAAAAAATCCACGCTTTCATTTGAGCAGTTGAAAGAACTTGCTGCTTTGGCACATGAAAAAGGAATAGCAGTGGCATCACACGACGATGATACGCATAAAAAGCTTGCACTGAATAAAGAAGTCGGCGTGAGCATCAGCGAGTTCCCAATTTCGCTGGAGGTGGCAAAATCGGCAAAAGAACGGGGGTTCTACACTGTTGTCGGATCGGCCAACATCTTAAGGGGGAATTCACACTCGGGCAATATGTCGGCAGCAGAGGCTATTTTGGATGATTGCGCCGACATAATCTGCTCGGATTACTACCCTGCTGCTATTCTGCATAGCGTGTTTTATATGAATGCAAAATATGCCGTGCCTCTGCCGAAAATGGTCAATAAGGTTACCTTGAATCCGGCAAAAGCCATGCGAATAGATGAGGAATATGGTTCTGTTGAAGCCGGTAAAAAGGCAGACCTGCTGATTGTGGAATTGCTTGATGGCTATCCGGTTATTACGCATGCATTTGTAGATGGCAAACAGACGTCACGCATAGAGTACCGGAGATAGATATGGAAATATTAAGAATTACGAACCTTGCCAAAAATTTCTATCTGCACAACCCGGGGCTTGAGATTAAATCATGCCAGAACATAAACATTACCCTGAATGAGGGAGAGTTTATCGGTATTGTCGGACTGTCAGGTGCCGGTAAATCTACCATACTCAAATGCATAAACCGCAGTTATCTGCCGATGCAGGGCGATATTGTTTACGACAGCGCGGCGTTCGGCAGGATTAATCTGGCAACGGCAGGCGAGCGCGAAATTCTATATCTGCGCCGCCATGAAATAGGTTATGTGTCACAGTTTTTGAATGTCATGCCAAGGACAACTGCCAAAGAACATGTCGTAAGTGCCTTAGCCGATATGGGCACTGACGCAGGGATGGCTGAGTCGGATGCCGAAGAAATGCTGGGCTACTTTCGTCTGCCAGAAAATCTGTGGCATATCTACCCTGCGACTTTTTCAGGAGGCGAGCGCCTCAGATTAAATCTGGCCCATGCCATGGTTAAAAGACCTCGGCTGCTCATGCTGGATGAGCCTACGGCTTCGCTTGATAGTAAAACAAAAATTCTTGTAAAGGATATGCTGAAAAAACTCAAGGATAAAAACACAAGTATGATAGGCATTTTTCATGACATTGAGTTTATGGAGGG
>Ga0082212_10005428_pt1 | contig 17386 bp, 12 predicted proteins | sample TergutNt197P3_FD_71548 | JGI IMG/M metagenome (GOLD analysis project Ga0082212, IMG submission 71548) | Neocapritermes taracua P3 segment gut microbial communities from Petit-Saut dam, French Guiana - Nt197 P3 | ecosystem: Host-associated > Arthropoda: Insects > Digestive system > Gut ... | reverse complement strand
TCTGCTGCTGCGTTTTGCATGCCAGTCCTGCCAATCAAGCCCGCATTGGTTTTTAAGTTGTGCGTCAACCTGTGAGCCAGCTCCATGTCGTCTGCGTAGATGGCTTCAATGATCTCCATGTATTTTGTTTGATTGCACCTTACGAAGTTTTTTTTCAGCTTTATCATCAGCGAGTCGTCGGCAAGCACCTGATCGCCCTCAGCCACAGCGACCACGCTCACAGGCGTGAGGTGCTTCAGGAGGCAGCTCCACAGCTCCTGCGTCTCAAACGGCTTGTTCACGCAGTCGCACATCCCGTTCATTTTGTACCTTTCCAAATCGTCAGACACTGCATTGGCTGTCATCGCCACAATAGGCGTCCCTGTGCCCAGCTGGGAAATTCTAAACGCTGACTCCACGCCATCCATCACAGGCATAAAAATATCTGTAAATATCAAGTCGAAAGGTTTTTGCCCTCTTTGCATGCGATCTTGCACCATTTCAACGCCTATCTTGCCGTTTTCCGCAACAACAGTCTGTAGCCCGACACGGGCAAGGTGTTCGCAGATCAACTGCTGATTCATGCGGTTGTCTTCACAAATCAGGACCAAACCGTCGAAGATGGGCTTTTCTGACGCATTGAACTTTGTATGGCTAAGTGCAGCATCCATCGAATCTATCGTTTCAAACGCAAACTCGAAACTGAACTTGCTTCCTATGCCAGGCGTGCTCTCCACCGCCAGTTCGCCGCCCATCAATTCCACTATATTTTTGGCTATTGCCAGCCCAAGCCCCGTTCCGCCGTATTTTCGCGTAGTGCTTGAATCTGCCTGCACAAACGAATCGAATATCTTCCCAATCTGTTCAGGAGTCAAGCCAATGCCGTCGTCTTCCACCTCGAAATTAACAATTGCGCACTTTTCGTTTGAACTCTTAATCGTCGATATCAGCTTGATTGCACCTCTGTCAGTAAATTTGACGGCGTTGGACATCAAGTTGATAAGCACTTGGCTCAGCCTTAGCGGGTCACCCAGAAGTTTCTTTCCTGGCAGCGGTTCGGCGTAAATTTGCAGGTCAAGTCCCTTTTCGCTGACGCTTGGCAAAATAACCGATTGGCAACGCTTGAAAACACTGTTCAAATCAAAAGGAATGCTTTCAAGTTCCATCTTGCCCGATTCCATTTTTGCAGTATCCAGAAAATCGTTGACTATTCGCAGCAGCAACTTCGTGTTGTCAGTAATTTTTTCGAGGTAATCTTTGGTTTTCAAGGAAATGTCATCATCAAGCGCAAGCTCTGTGAAGCCCACTATGCTATTCATTGGCGTCCTTATTTCATGGCTCATATTCGCGAGAAATGCGCTTTTTGCCTTGCCGCTCTGTTCCGCCATCTCCTTTGCGATGCTCAATTCCGTGTTTTCTTTCATCGTGACGAACAAACGCCGCATCATCGTGCTCATGGCAAGCACAAAGACGGCACCAAAGAAAAAAATGCAGGAAATAAGCAAATCGCCCATTGACACTTCAGTTTTGACCGAATACACCACAATGCAGATGGCATAGCCGATCAGAAAGAAAAACATCAATGCAAAGCAGACCGCATAAATCCAATCGCCAAACAGCTTTTTAGCATTCATTTGCTTTTTTAGATCTATCAGCGACTTGTAATATCTGGTAATGCTGTATATCATGACACCTGCGCCCAATGCCACAAGTGAAATACACAACAGCTGCATATCTACCTCTTTCACATCCGCTGTGTGCGGAACCCTACATAAAAACAACAGTCAAGACAAAAAACTCGACTGTCGTTAACCCTCAGAACTACACAGTTGCGGTAAAGCAACCGCAAAAACTATAGCTGTTCGTCTTTGAGCTGTTTGGTGGACCCAAGGGGGATCGAACCCCTGACCTCCTGACTGCCAGTCAGGCGCGCTCCCAGCTGCGCCATGGGCCCAGACAACTTACTACTACTATATTATTATTGATTTTTGCGCTTTTGTCAATTTATTCTTGCTCAATACAGCAAATATTTTTATTGATTCTTTCCCGCTTCCATAAAAACTGTTTTTCCTGTATAATAAAACTGACATGAAAAATACATGGAGGCCGGTATGGATTTCAAAAAACTTCAAAACGGAAGCGACATTCGAGGAATTGCACTGCCCGGTGCAAACGGAGAACCCCCCAACCTAGGCGAGGCAGAATGCGAGGCCCTAACCCTTGCTTTCATATGTTGGCTGTCAAGAAAAACCGGCACTGCCCCTGAAAACATGACTGTCTCCATAGGATGCGACCCAAGGCTCTCCGGCGCAGCCTTAAAACAGGCTGCCGCCCATGCGATGGCTTCCTGCGGAATTAAAGTACTCGACTGCGGCCTCGCCTCCACCCCAGCTATGTTCATGTCCACCGTCTTCCCTGAGTTCGACTGCACCGGCGCAATAATGGTGACAGCCAGCCACCTTCCGGCAAACAGGAACGGTTTCAAGTATTTTGACAGGGAGGGCGGCTTGAACAAGGAAGACATATCCCAGATAGTGTCATTTGCCCAGTCGGGGAATGCGCCAGAGCGCAAAAGCTGGAAAAACATCGAAAAAACCAACCTTCTTGAGGCTTACTGCAGCTTCCTCAAGGAAAAGATCAAAAACGAAGTGAACAGCAAAACAGATTTTGAAAAACCGCTGGCCGGCCTAAAAATTGCTGTCGATGCCGGAAACGGCGCCGGCGGCTTCTACGCGCAGGACATCTTGGCGCCCTTGGGTGCTGACATCAGCGGAAGCCAATACCTCAATCCTGACGGTACGTTCCCTAGCCACGCCCCGAACCCTGAAGACAGCGAAGCGATGAAAAGCATTTCGATGGCGGTGCTGGCGAGCGGTGCGGATTTTGGGCTGATTTTCGACACGGACGTGGACCGCTCGGCAGCAGTCGACAGGCGTGGGCGGGAGATAAGCAGGAACGGCATAGTGGCTATGGCAGCGGCACTCATTGCAGAAAGCCATCCAGGCACAACGGTTGTGACTGACAGCGTTACAAGCGACCAGCTCACTGTTTTCCTTACAGAAAAACTGCAGCTAAAGCACCTTCGCTTCAAGCGAGGCTATAAAAACGTAATCAACAAAGCAATAGGCCTTGGCGCAGAAGGCGTCGACTGCCAGCTGGCAATTGAAACTTCGGGCCACGCCGCATTCAAGGAAAACTACTTCCTTGACGACGGTGCCTATCTTGCGACGAAAATAGTCATAAAAGCTGCTCAACTGGCAGCTGAAAGCACAACCATCGACAGCCTGATATCAGAACTCGGCGAGCCAGCCGAAGCTATGGAGCTGAGGCTCCCAATCGATGCTGCTGATTTCAGCTCTTTTGCCGACGAGGCCTTGAACGGGCTGCGGAAATATGCTGAAGTGCAGCCGGGGATGGCTGTAGCGTCACCCAACTACGAAGGTGTCCGCATATCATTTGACAAAGAGCACGGCGACGGCTGGTGCCTTCTCAGAAAATCCCTCCACGACCCCCTTTTGCCGCTCAACATCGAATCGAATTCCGAAGGCGGGTGCGAAAAAATATTGCGTGAGGTCAGGCCGGTCTTAAAGGAAAAATTTAACCTTGAAATTTGACTTGTCAAAAGGAGAGTGATTAAATGAAAAGGAAAAGGACAACCTTTGTTTGCCTAGTTGTTTTTTGCTTCGTTTTAGTGCAGCCCATCTTTGCAGACGACAGCATCGTTGTGACATTGGACAACCGAACCATGTCTTTTGACCAAGCCCCCTTCATAGAAAACAGCCGGCTGCTGGTGCCCATCAGGGCAATCGCAGAAGCTGCGTACATGGAGGTCAGGTATGACGGCGCGGCAGGCGCTGTGACGCTCCTGAAAACAGAAAGGCTGTTAAAGCTGCCCTTGAACAACGACGATCCATACATCGACGGCAAAAACCATACTGTCACCATGAGCATCGGGAGCAGCTACGCAATCGTCGACGGAAAAGAAAAGGCACTGGACGTCCCTGCGAAGATTGTTGGCAGCAGGACATTCGTACCGCTTCGCTTCATCTCGGAATCCTTGGACATGGACGTGTTTTGGGATTCAAAGACGCGTCAAGTCATCATAAACACCAGGCTGCGAGGGAACAAGCCCCTGTCGGGGGAATCGTTTTTCCCAACGATTTCAAAAAAAACCACATCCATCAGCAAAGGCGACAGCACCATCAGCCTTGGCATGGACGTGACCGACATGTGGAAACAGTTCGGTTCGCCTGCTTTTGCGTACGGGCACGGCTACCCCGCGCCTCAAGTGTATTACATATACGACGACGTCTGGTTCACCTGTCTTTTGGGGAAAGTCATAACAATCGACTTGTCCACAGCAGGCGCACTGAAAACCGGCGCAGGGATATCTCTGTCTGACAGCGCACCTGACATCATGAGCGCTTACGGCGTCAGCAGTGAATACATAGACGCCCACACAGACTATAACGACAAAGAAACGAAAATCGCCTTGCTGTACAAAGGCGACTCGCTGGTGGATTCGCAAGCAGATGCTACCCATGAAATTGACTTTTTCGTCTCAGGCGGCAAGATCGACGGCATCACAATTCAGGATTTGGTCACGATACACGAACTCGCGCCGAATGGCATGTGAGCCTGTTTGGCGCACATAAGTGCCCGCGCCGACACCTTACATCAGCTTGCAGATCAAGTTTGAAAACGCCACAGGATCCTCTATCGGCATCCCCTCTATCAACAGCGCTTGGTTGTACAGCAGTTCCGAGTATTCCTTAAGCGTCTCGTCGCTGCTGATGTCCTTTTTCTTCTCAAGGGCGTTCTTAAGGGATTCGAATATGGCGTGGTTCCCGTTTATCTCAAGAATTTTTTCGGCTTTTACCTTGTCCCCCGCCGGCATCGCGTTGAGCACCTTCTCCATCTCGATAGAAACACCCCCGCCGCTTGCGAAGCACACGGGGTGGCTCTTCAACCTCTGCGACAGGCGCACTTCCGCCACCCTGTCTCCCAAGGCTTCCTTCATAGCCTCGAACAGCTCCTTGCTCTCCTCTCCTTGCTTCTTGGCAGTCTCCTTCTCCTCCTCGCTTTCGTCTATTCCAAGCTCCTCGTCCGACACCGATTTGAACATCTTGCCGTCATAGTCAATGAGCACTTTCAGCACAAATTCGTCGATATCGTCCGTGCAGTAGAGGATTTCAAAGCCCTTGTCCTTCAAAAGCTCGGTCTGCGGCATCTTGTCCAGCTTCTCCACGCTATCACCGCAGGTGTAATAGATGTATTTCTGGTCCTGCCCCATCCTAGAGATGTATTCTGTAAAGGTCACGAGCTTCTTGTCAAGGGAAGAACAGAACATGACCAAGTCTTTCAGGTTGTCCTTGTGGAGCCCGAACTTGTCGTAAATCCCAAATTTGATCTGCAGCCCGAAGCTCTTGAACAACTCTTCGTATTTTTCCCTTTCGCTCTTCTGCATTTCGAGGAGCTCTGACTTGATTTTCTTTTCGAGCCTGGTTTCTATGGCACGAAGCTGCCTGTCGTGCTGCAGCATCTCCCGCGAAATGTTCAAGGAAAGATCCTGTGAATCCACAAGCCCCTTTACGAAGCTGAAATAGTCGGGGATGAGGTCAGGGCACTTGTCCATGATGAGGACGCCGCTCGAATAAAGCTGCAGGCCTTTTTCGAATTCCTTGGTGTAATAATTGTAGGGCGCACGCTCAGGTATGAAAAGGAGCGCACTGTACGTCACAACACCCTCGACGCTTGTGTGGATGGTCTTTGCCGGGTCTGTGAAATCAAAGTACTTCTCCTTGTAGAACTCGTTGTAGTCCTCGTCCTTCAGCTCAGATTTGTTCTTCTTCCAAATAGGCACCATGCTGTTCGCCGGCTCTTCGTCGTCCCCTATCAGAATCGGGTAGCGTATGTAGTCGGAATATCTCCTAATGAGCGACTTAATCTTGTAGTCTTCAAGGAATTCGCCGTATTTCTCGTCCTCCGTGTCTTCCTTTACAGTTAGGATCACCTCTGTCCCTGTGCCTTCCTTGTCACACGCAGCCACGGAATACCCGTCAGCACCTGACGACTCCCATTTGCTGGCCGCTTCCTCACCATAGGCCCTGCTAATGACCTGCACTTTGCTGCTCACCATGAACGATGAATAAAACCCCACCCCGAACTGGCCAATGATGTCGATTTCGTCTTTCGTTTCCATCCCGTCCTTGAACTGCATGGAGCCGCTCCTCGCAATGGTCCCCAAATTCGATTCCAGCTCTTCCTTGGTCATGCCCGCGCCGTTGTCTGAAACGCTAAGCGTCCTGTTCTCCTTGTTGATGGCAATCCTGATTTTGAAATCGTCCCTAGAAATGCCAGTGTTCTCCTCTGTCAGGCAACGGTAATACAGCTTGTCAATAGCATCGCTTGCGTTTGAGATCAGTTCCCTCAAGAAAATTTCTTTGTGGGTGTAAATCGAATTGATCATCAAATCCAACAATCTCCGTGATTCTGCTTTAAACTGCTTCTTTGCCATTTTTTCCTCCTTACAATTCTGAAGTGCATGCCGGGCAACGCGTCGCGCCTGCATTTATCTCGCTGAGGCAATAGGCGCACAGCTTGGTGTCCGGCTTTGTGGGTTCTGGTGCTTTTTGGCCAATAGCCGTGACGCGGTTCATTGTACGTACAATCAAGAAAACTACAAACGCCATGATTAAGAAATTGATGACGCTGGTGATGAAAGCCCCGTATTTCAGCGAGACTCCCAGAACGTCAAGCTGCAGGTAGTCAAAATTCTGCTTCGCGAAAATGCCTATGATCGGTGAAATGATATTGTCCGTCAAGGAACTAATCACCCCTTGAAAGGCAACTCCGATAATCACGCCCACCGCTAGGTTTATTACATTTCCATGAAGGGCGAACTCCCTGAACTCTTTAAAAAACTTGCTCATCTGCTGCCTCCTTTTAGCACTCAATAGATAAGAGTGCTGATAATACTTACTATATATGAATTCCTTCTAAAAATCAAGAGGAAATTTTGACAAAAAAATAAGACTACTGCTCCAATAGCCTTATTTCCTCAATTGCAATGCATTTTACGATGTGCCATCAGTTTGTCAATTTTTGCTTCCATGTCCTTCGAAAATGCTACGCTCATAATTAATAACTTCGTTGGTTCGTCAATTCCCGTTCCTAAAAAAGGGACAAAGTCCCCTCTGCAATCCATTTTTACTGCATATACTTCCGGCCTTCCCTTTTTAATAGCCTTTTTTATTTTCAATTCAAAACGTTCCCATACTCCATAAAGCGGCTCAATGTCTCCCTTTTCGTATCCAGGTTCCAACAATTCTATATCATCAATGGATTGACCTGACCAAAAATACTTGTTTGGAATGGATTCTAAATTGTCTGTAAGTGGACGGTACCTTACTTTTTTCATGAATATTGCTTTTTTTACTTTTATGCACTCCCCATTTTCTCCAATAGCTTCTTCTTCTTCAACTTCTAGACTCTTTTCCGCTTGTAAAACATCATATTTGCAATCAATTTTTGGATAAATCGGACGAAATTTGTAATATCTATTAATTGCTAAACGAATAATAATGGCAGACAAGGCAAAAATAATAGTATATGCCCAAATACTTCCATTGAAAAATGCGTCATAAATAAAAGCGATGAACCCAGATGTCACAAACCACAAAAGCACAGGGTATACCCACCCTGTGCTTTAGGTCATTGTCGAATCGTCTAGCGTTTTGAGAACTGGCTTGCCCTTCTCGCTTTCTTTAAGCCGTACTTCTTTCTTTCCTTCATCCTAGGATCCCTTGTCAAAAACCCTATGGCTTTCAGCTGCGGCCTGTAAGCGTCGTTGTCAGCCACGCACAGGGCTCGTGAAATGCCGTGCCTGAGTGCGCCAGCCTGCCCAGTGCACCCACCGCCTCGCACTGTGGCGATGACGTCGAACTTGCCTTCAGCACCAGCGACTTCAAAGGGCCTCCTCACTTCGCGTTTTAGGATTTCCATGCCAAAGTAATCGTCCAAAGACTTTTTGTTGATGGTTATCACGCCTTTTCCGGGGATCAGCCTGACCCTGGCAATTGACGATTTCCTTCTGCCTGTTCCCTGATATTGCATTTTTGCAGCCATTGTCTATTCCTCCCCTTCCTTAAAATTTCCAAACTTCAGGTTTCTGCGCAGCGTGGGCATGACTCGGCCCCACGTACACTTTCAATTTCTTGTACATCTGCCTGCCTAGTTTGCCGTTTGGCATCATGCCTTTTATGGCGTGCCTGATGATCTCCTCGGGTTTTTTCGCCTGCAGCTTCTCAAAAGTCGTCTCTCTTAGGCCTCCCGGATACCCTGTGTACCTTTTGTAGATCTTTTCTTTTCTCTTTTTGCCCGTCACTTCCACTTTTTCTGCATTAACTACGATCACATAGTCGCCTGTGTCGACGTGCGGCGTGAAAATTGGTTTTCTCTTGCCCCTCAAAATGGATGCGGCCTCAGTCGCCAGCCTGCCCAGAGTCCTACCCTCGGCGTCGATGACGTACCACTTCCTTTCCACTTCGTGAGGCTTCGCAATAAATGATTTCATTCTTACCTCCCTGCCTACTCGGATATAACCAGCTGCGATTTGAGCAACATCGTTATCGTTTTCGGCCCAACTGTTGAAACGTTTTGGCCACGGCCGGATGCCCAGCCTGCGCCGCAAAAAACATGCAGTATTATTTTACAATTTTTGAGGTGTAAAGTCAAATGATTTTTATATCAAAAAGCCTCGTTTTCTGATCCACATATGATTTTGTCTCGATTATCCGCACGAGATTCTGTCTCACTTATGCCGAGAAAACTTGTTGACAATGAGGAGTCCGCTTGTTAGGCTTGCCGACCAGATGCCGTTTCGGCATTCAATTTTCGGTCATCTGGTCATTCATCGGCAACAAGTGGACAGAGGCTCGTTGTCAACAAGGAAATTGGAATAATTGAGACAGATTTTAAGACAAAATCAAAAACGGATGACAATGATTTTTATATCAAAAAGCCTCGTTTTTATATCAAAAAGTCTTGCACCCAAATCAGAAAACCACTTCCCAAACGCTGAAACTGCTGATATACTTAGACTGTACCACCAACTAGAAACTACCCACTACCAACTACCAACTACAAACTACAGCCCAACTACAAACTACAAACTACAAACTACCAACTAACCACCACCAACTACAAACTACAAACTACCAACTACAAACTACAAACTACCAACTACCCACTACCCACTACCCACCACCAACTACAAACTACAAACTACCAACTACCCACCACCAACTACAAACTACCAACTACAAACTACAAACTACCAACTACCAACTACAAACTAACCCCCCAACTACAAACTACCCACCCAAAGGAGAATTCAAATGTATCCAATCAGAATACTAAACCAAGAACAAACAGAAAAAGTCCTAGACATGAAAACTGTCATAGCAGACATCGAAGAAGTGTACTCCATGAAGTCGAGGGGCGTCGGCAAGCTGTTCCCCTTGGTCTTTCATGAATTCGAGCCCGGAGCAGCGGACATGGACATCAAATCAGGGCTTTTGGAGGAAGCGGGCATATTCGGCCTTAAACTCGTTTCATGGTTTTCCGGCAACGCAAGCATAGGGATGCCACTGCTTACAGGGACAGTCATGGTATTTGACATTTCAACCGGAAAACCACTGGGCTTGCTCAGCGCGGAACACCTGACCGGCATGCGCACCGGGGCTGCCGGTGCCATCGGCGCAAAGCGTCTTGCAAGGCAGGACTCGGAAAACCTGCTTATGGTGGGTGCCGGGCACCAAGCAAAGTACCAAATAGCGGCAAGCCTCATCGCTCTTGACAACATTAAGAAAGTGAGGATATGCGACCCGTTGGACAACGCCAACGCTGCCAGCTTTGCCGCAAAAATCAAGTCGGTGCTCACAGGCAGCTTCTTGTCCGGATACGATACGGCAAGCGAAGACTACAGGGCAATCGCCGAAAAATTCAACATACTCTTCGAAGCTGTTGAAAACATGCAGTCTGCCGTTGAGGACAGTGACGTCATAATCACGGCGACGCCGTCCCACAAACCGCTGATACAATGCGACTGGGTGCGGGAAGGGACGCATTTCAGCTGCATCGGCGCTGACATGACCGGCAAGCAGGAAATTGACGAGCGAATATTCTCCCGTGCCAAAGTTTTCGTTGACGACGTTGAACAGGCTCTGAACGTTGGCGAATGCGAAATTCCGGTCAAAAAAGGCGTTATGGCAAAAGAATCGATCATCGGTGAAATCGGCGACCTCATTTGCGGAATCAAAGAAGGGCGTTCGTCAGATAACGATATTACAGTGTTCGATTCTACGGGGATAGCTTTACAGGACCTGATGGTTGCCAGCCGCGCCCTAAAATCAGCAGAAGAGAAAAACATCGGCTCGGTTGTCGAACTGTAGAGGAGGGAATTCGAACATGAAAATCAAGGATTTCGGCGTCGAGCTTTACATGAACACCTATGAAGACAATTGCCGGTACAACTTGGTTGAAACCTGCGTTTCTTCCATGACCGTGAACGAGCTCCTCGACCTGACCGGCGAGAAGGACAGGATATTAAGCGACATCTTGTCATTCCGCCTCACCTACAGCCACATCGAAGGCAGCCCCGGCTTCAAAGAAGGCATTTGCAGCCTATATTCAGGCATCAAACCGGAAAACATCACAACGACCCATGGCGCGATTGGGGCGAACTCCCTTGCGATCAACGCGCTGGTGGAACCCGGCGACGATGTCGTCTCTGTGCTGCCCACATACCAGCAGCTCTACTCGATCCCTGAATCCCTCGGTGCAAAAGTCAAAATCCTCCCACTGAACATGGAAAACAAGTATCTGCCAGACCTCAGCCTGCTTGGGGAATTCATGAACAACAACGTAAAACTCATATGCCTGAACAACCCCAACAACCCGTCCGGATCCGTTATGGACAAGGCCTTCCTGACTAAACTCATCGAAATAGTGCGGCCCTACGGCTCGTACATACTGGTTGACGAAACCTACAGGGGGCTTACTCACGAAGGAAGTAATTTAACAGAATCAATAGCGGATTTGTACGAAAAAGGCATTAGTACCTCCAGTATGTCAAAAACGTTTTCCCTCGCAGGCCTACGCATCGGCTGGGTCGCCGCGGCGAAAGACGTTGTCTCGCTCATAAGCAAGCACCGCGACTACACGACGATCAGCTGCGGCGTTATTGACGACTACCTTGCTGCAGCCGCCCTTGCACATAAGGGAAAGATATTTGAGAGGAACCTGAAAATCGTAAAGGATAACATCGAAATACTTGACAATTGGGTCCATTCAGATCCGAATTTCACCTATGTGCGCCCAAAAGGCGGTACCACAGCCTTTCTCAAAATGAATTTCGATGTCCCGTCAATGGATTTCTGCCTTAAGCTGCTGGAAGAAACCGGCGTCATAATCCTGCCTGGCAGCGTTATGGACACAGAAGGCTTTATACGGATCGGTTACGCCTTCGAATCGGAGATACTTAAAGAGGGACTCGAAATAATATCGCAGTTCACAAAGAAGCTGCTGTCGCAACAGTGAAATAAAACAAGAAAATTAGTGCGCCCTATAGCCCTAGGTCCTTTATGGTTTTCAATAATCTTTGTGCAGGATAGGATATGTTCGAAAGCGTTATGCGATAGGCATGATGGATGCTTAATACTGCTTCATACTGCTTCTTGAAAAATGGGGGCATCTTCGAGGTCTGTCAATTATTATATTGGATATTCCGCATTGTTTTTGACACTTTGACCGCAATTTTTTGACACTTAGCCGCTCCTTTTTTAAGCCACCATATATAGTGGATTTACTCCACGTTCGCTTGACAGTGAGCCTCTGCGGTCATGGGTACAGAGCAGATGCGGAGCATACCCCAACGGGGATTGCTGCTCCTGCTTTATATTTCAAGGCTACCATGTCCGCTCTCATTGTAAAGCGACTTTCGCGGCGTAAAATCCACAATTTTGCAACAGTAGCTTGATCGCATTTAAGCATGTATGTACAACTGTTGGCTGCAGCCCTTGTAGACTACCAACTACCAACTACCAACTCCCAACTACCAACCACCAACTACCCACTACCAACTACCAACTCCCAACTACCAACTACCAACTACCAACTACAAACTCCCCTCCCCCAACTCCCAACTACCCACTACCAACTCCCCACTACCAACTACCAACTACCAACTACAAACTACAAACTCCAAACTCCCCACCACAAACTACAAACTACCAACTACAAACTACAAACTACTAACTACAAACTCCCACTCCCACAAACCACTTGCATTTTCTCACATCTAGTGCTATCATGACTATATAGACTAATAAAGAAGAATAAAGAAGGGAAAAATTTAATGTACTTTGGCAGTGTCCGTTTTTTTAAGCACCTGATTTTATCGGTTATCACACTGATGATATTGGTGCCGACAGCAGGCTGCTTCGTTTTAATGGCTCAAGTCCAGAGCCTTCAGCGCGAACTTGAATCGCAGAAGGCAAGCTTGCATGTGCCCGTTAACGACGTGGAAAACCGGGACGAGGACATCCCAGAAGCTAACGAGGGCTCTGATGAGCAGAAAGCGCCCGAGGAAGGGCTGGCACCGAACATTTTGGATGGCGATCTTGTGTACCAAGGGAAATACCCTTGGCTTTGTGTCGACAAAGCCGCTGAGTACGTCACACCAACCGAAAAAACCGTGTACCTTACCTTTGACGACGGGCCTTCGACGTACACGGCGCAAGTTCTGGACATCCTAGCAGCAAAGGATGCACCTTCGACATTTTTTGTCAAATACGACACCACCCTCAGCGACGACGACCGGGCAGCGATGTACCGCCGCATTGTTAAAGAGGGCCACACGCTGGCGATCCACTCGGCGTTCCACCAATACTCAGTGATATACAGTTCGATCGAAGCGTATTTGGACGATTTTGCGTTCTTGTCAGAGAAAATCGAAGGCATCACTGGTGTCAAGTCCGATATTTTCAGGTTCCCAGGCGGCAGCAAAAATGACTACATAAAACCCATCCGAGAAGAATTAATAGCTGAAATGACACGCCGCGGCTACACATACTACGACTGGGACGTGACCTCTGCCAGCGCAGACGCCAATGCTACAAAAGAGTCCATCTACTCCTATGTCACTAGCGGAGTTTCGGGCGCAAACAGGCAAAGCGCTGTAGTGCTGATACACGACGCCGGGCCCGCTGCAGCCGCTGTTGTGGCGGCTCTGCCCGATATCATTGATTCGCTTAAAACTTCCGGATATAAATTTGAAGTTTTAAACAATAAAGTAAAACCACCTCAGATCCAATAATCTATTTAACTTACAATTCTGAAAGGAGACCGCTAAATGGCCGAGAAACCCATGAATAATTTTAGAACCGCAGTTAACGAGTTAATGAACGGAAAGATCAGGACAGACGAGTTCAACCCTTCCGAAGAAGCCGTCAAAGAACCTCCGGTTTATAGAGCACCTGCCGCCCCAACATTCGAACCATCTCCAATACCTGTTTCAAACGCTATTCCACAGGAAAACGCGATTTCGGGCAATTTGCCGTCTATATTTGCGTCTGACCTGATAATAGAAGGCACTGTGAAGTCAAAATCCGACATCAAATTGAACGGGTACATCAAAGGCGACGTGAGCTGCGGCGGCTCAGTGTATTCCACCGGGACAGTAGACGGAAACATCGACGGCATCAACGTCATACTCGAAGGAAGCACCGTTAACGGCAACATAAGCGTAAGGAGTTCCGTCGCCGTCGACGGCAGTTCCGCTGTTACTGGAGACATTGTCGGGTCTTCATTGATATCAGACGGGAAAATAAAGGGCAACATCATACTGAAGGACTCGATTTCGCTGCAGTCCAACGCTGTGCTGATTGGCAATGTGAAAGCCAAAAACATAGCCATCGAAGCAGGTTCCACCCTAATGGGCAGCATCGAAATAAAATCGACCCCGCCCGAACCACCGCCTGCACCTGCACCGATGCAGTCTTTTGTGCCACCGCAACCTCCACCGTCTGCACCGCAATCCGCCCCTCCCCAGATGCCTGAATTCACCCCGGCTTCTGGTTCGGTAGCCGATTTGCTGGCAAAAAAAGAAGCCCTCAAAGAATCCCTCGCAAAGAAGGAATCAGTCCGGGGGCCGGATACAAAAAACAAGTTTAAATGATGACGCACGGCGACCTACTCGCGGAACTGCTGTTCCCTGAAATAACAAAAACCCCTGAGTATTATGAGGGGCTGTTCCCTCAGCGCAACTTGGCAAGCAATGCAAAAGTGACTAGGCTGGCACCAAGCCCGACGGGCTTCATTCACCTTGGCAACCTTTATGGCGCTTTTGTTGACGAGCGCCTTGCCAAGCAAAGCGACGGCGTGTTTTATTTGCGCATCGAAGATACCGACGACAAGCGTTTTGTCGAGGGAGCCGAAGGCGCCATTGTCTCTTCCCTTATGTTTTTCGGCATAGATTTTGACGAAGGCGCAGGCCAAGGAGGCTCAGGCAATTATGGGCCTTATTGGCAGAGCCAGCGCGTAGGCATCTACCAGTGCTTTGCCAAGAACATGGTGAAAAACGGTCTGGCGTACCCTTGCTTCCTTGCCGAACACGAAATATCGCAAATACGTGAAACTCAGGAGAAAAACAAAGAAAACACCGGCATCTACGGAAAATGGGCAACGGGAAGGAACCTTTCTTTCGACCAAGTCAAATCAGAGCTGGATTCCGGCAAGCCATATGTCGTACGCCTGAAATCAAGGGGGACCTCCGGGCAAATAATCGTCGAGGACGGCATTCGCGGCACCCTTGCGATGCCCGAAAACTACCAAGACATAGTCATACTGAAAACGAACGGCATCCCCACCTACCACTTCGCCCATGTTGTTGACGACCATCTGATGCGCACGACTCATGTGGTACGCGGCGAGGAATGGCTGCCGTCCCTCCCTGTCCACATCGAGCTTTTTGACATGCTCGGCTTCCCGCGCCCTGTTTACTGCCACACGGCACAGCTGATGAAGCTTGGCGCGGACGGCAACAAGAGAAAGCTGTCCAAGCGCGATGACCCTGAACTCTCCCTAGGCTACTACCGGGAGGAAGGGTACCACCCGAAAGCGGTCAGAGAGTACCTGCTAACCATACTGAATTCTGACTATGAAGAATGGCGCAGGGCAAACCCTGACTTGGATGCAGGCGAATTTCCATTTGCGGTTGAAAAAATGAGCACGTCAGGGGCATTGTTCGACCTGAACAAACTGAGCGACGTCAGCAAAGACGTGCTTCTCAAAATCTCTGCGAAAGAGCTATGCAGGTTCATGGTAGCTTGGTCTAACGAATTTCGCCCTGACATTGCAAGCCTTTTTGAGGGGAACGAAGCATACGTGGAAAAAATCCTAGACTTGGGCAGAGGCGGAAACAACCCGAGAAAGGACTTGGTGCATGCAAGGCAAGTCTTTGAATTTATTAAATACTTTTTCGATGAGCATTTCGCCGTCACGGATGAAATTCCCTCAAACGTAAACGAAGAAGACGCAAAGGCGATTTTAAAATCCTATCTTGACACATACGACCACGGCGACGACCAGCAGCAATGGTTCGGCAAGATCAGGGAGATCGGAGTCTCCCTCGGGTATGCCGCAAAACCAAAGGACTGCAAAAAGAACCCTGGCCAGTACAAAGGCCATGTGGGGGACGTGAGCACAGTTATAAGGATCGCCTTGACAGGCAGGGCGCAGTCGCCTGACATTTGGGAAATCCAGCAAATACTCGGCGAAGAACGGACAAGGCAGAGGATCAAAAAAGCAATCTGACCGGAAACGGTATTTCCCGTGAAATAAAACAACGGGGTGCTCGGCTATAGCCAAGGCATCCCGTTTTTTTGTAACTGTTCTGGCTTAGCCGGCTTATCCGATAAGCCCGCTTCCATTCATTATTTTCAAGAACACGTCTGCAAACACTACTGAGACAATCGTCATAAGCTTTATTAGAATATTTATCGACGGCCCCGAAGTGTCTTTGAACGGATCGCCGACTGTGTCGCCGACGACAGCTGCCTTGTGGGGCTCGCTCCCTTTGCCGCCATAGTTGCCTTCCTCGATGAACTTCTTGGCGTTGTCCCATGCGCCCCCTGCGTTTGCCATCATTATCGCCACCAGTACGCCGGAAGCCATAGCACCCGCCAGCATCCCGCCTAGAGCCTCAGTGCCCATAACGATGCCCACAAAGAGGGGGGCGATAATAGCAAGCAGCCCCGGTGCCACCATTTCCCCAAGCGCCGCTTTCGTGGAAATGTCCACGCACCTTGCGTAGTCGGGCTTTGACGTGCCGGCCATGATGCCCGCGTCCTCCCTGAACTGCCTCCTCACCTCGTCAATCATCTGTTTAGCGGCCTTGCCCACTGAATTCATCGTCAGTGCGGAGAAAAGGAACGGCAGCATTGCCCCTAAAAACAGTCCTGCGATAACCATTGGCTGCAGCAAGCTGATTGCCTCAAGTTTCACGATTTCCGAATAGGTCGCAAACAACGCCAGCGCGGTTAGCGCAGCAGAGCCTATCGCGAACCCTTTCCCTATCGCGGCCGTCGTGTTGCCGACAGCGTCCAGCTTGTCCGTGATTTTCCTCACGTCCCTTGGAAGTTCAGACATTTCAGCAATGCCGCCCGCATTGTCGGACACCGGCCCGTAGGCGTCAACAGCCACCGTCATTGCAGTCGTCGAAAGCATCCCGACGGCGGCAAGGGCTATTCCGTAAAGCCCGGCAAACATGTTTGCCACCAAAATGCCTGCGGCGATGCATACGATGGGCCAAACAGTAGAGAGCATGCCTACCCCGAACCCGCTTATTATCGTAGTCGCAGGCCCTGTCTGGCACTGCTCAGCAATCGTTTTTACCGATTTGAAGTCTCCCGACGTGTAAATCTCAGTTATTTTGCCTATGGCAATGCCCACAATGAGCCCCGCAATGACCGCAACTGCGCAATTGAACGTGCCCAGCAGCATTTTGCTTAATATTACGGAACATATAATGACAATAGTCCCGCTGACGTAAGTCCCCATGTTCAAAGCCGCAGCAGGGTTCGAACCGTCGCCGCCCCGCACGAACATTATGCCGATCATGGACGCTATCAACCCGATGGCAGCAAGCACAAGCGGGAACGCCGCCCCCGCGACAGGATCCAAAACAAAAGCTCCCCCAAACCTTGGAGATACAGTTGGGATGACAACCGCAAGGGCAATCGAGGAAATAATAGCCCCCACGTAGGATTCAAACAAGTCCGAACCCATGCCTGCCACGTCGCCCACGTTGTCCCCAACGTTGTCTGCGATTACTGCAGGGTTCCTT
>Ga0082212_10005427_pt1 | contig 17386 bp, 11 predicted proteins | sample TergutNt197P3_FD_71548 | JGI IMG/M metagenome (GOLD analysis project Ga0082212, IMG submission 71548) | Neocapritermes taracua P3 segment gut microbial communities from Petit-Saut dam, French Guiana - Nt197 P3 | ecosystem: Host-associated > Arthropoda: Insects > Digestive system > Gut ... | reverse complement strand
CAATAGTTGAGGAAGTCGTTTCCCAGTATTGGCCAATAAACCGCTAAAACAACGCATGTCAGGACTGCTAGGTTGTACTTAGGATTATATTTAAAACCGCTTTTCATTCTGCTTTTTCTTTTGTGAGGATTTTAAAAAACTCTTTTATTACTTTTCGACTTTGCCAAAGGATAGAAATTCCCAATTAGCTCCTTTGGAAAAATCGTTTTATACGCTGCAAAGTAAATTCAAAGTTTTGTAATAGACAAATTATTTTTCAAGTATTTTTCGTCTATCTATCTATCTATCTATCTATCTATCAGGCATATATAATAATAACGATTTCATGTAAAAAAAGAGGCATAATTCTTTCAAAAAATCAATAGAAATATTTGTCTTTGCAGCTGATTATAAGAGATATAAAGCGATGATGAAGCTCAAAAAACGCAGGGATTACGGAATTTGGGAGCAGGATATGCGGATGAGCTTCATGCGCTTTTTGTCCTGAATTAAATTCAGGATCACCATTGCGGATGATATACCCGACAACCGTACGGTATGGCATTTTCGGGAACGGCTAACGGATTGTGGTTTCTCGCTGTTGTTGTCGGTGGGCTGCTAGCGATCTGGATCTTGTGACGATAATCAGGGCCTGCTCAACTGAAATATGACATTACCAGATATTGTTATAGGAGATGTAAACAAACATTTGAAATCGGTTTGAGGAACCGTATACGCCCATCGGATTGCCGTACTCAATGTTGAGGAGCGTCATATCCACTATCTATTACCAAGGATAAGCCTGATAAACGAATCATCGTTCCTCACAATTTTTATGCGTTTGTGTGTGATTTCGAAAATTTCATCTACATTTGAAATGACAATAAAAAAACGATTCTTTTGAACTCCTTCCGCTATTATCTTTGATTCAAACTATTCGGAAGTGGTTGTTGGAATATGTTATCTGCAAGCAACCTTACATCCGGAACAATGAGCAAGTTCGCCGCGGAAGCGTTTTTCGACTAAATAATGAAGTCGGTCTTTCAATGGCGTTAAACGAACATTATCAACGACATCTGCTGTAAAGGCGACACTTAGTAGCGTTTTAGCATCTTCGCGTGACAGTCCGCGACTTTGCATGTAAAACAATGCTTGTTCGTCGATTTGGCCTGTGGACATGCCATGTGAACATTTGACATCGTCGGCATATATTTCTAATTGGGGTTTACTGTACATGCGCGCTTCGCGTGTCAGGCACATATTTCGGTTTGTCTGGTAGGCTTCCGTTTTTTGAGCGTCTTTTGCGACCGTTATTCGACCACTGAAAACTCCAACGGCATGATCGCCTAATACATTTTTAAACAATTCTTTACTCTTACAGCGAGGAGCGTCATGCGTTATGAGCGTATAAGTATCTACTTGTTGATTTTTATCCTGAATAGCCATCCCGCAAAGCGTTGTTAAAGCGCCATCGCCATTCAATGTGATGCGATAATTATTACGTGACAGTCCGTTGTTTAGCGTGATGCCATTAACTAAAACGTTTGAATGAGCCGCCTGTGCAACATAAACAGATGAAAAACGGGTGGCGGAAATTGTCGTCTCTTCAAGGTCGTAATAATCGAAATAGGCGCCCTCTTCCGCAAAAAGCTCTACAACCTGCGTTGTCAAACTTTTCACATCCTCCATGCTGTGGTCGCAAACTAATAATCGCGCCTCCGACCGAGGTTCCATGATTGCCAATATACGACGGTTAGCCATCACATCCGCCCGACTTCGGATCGTGTTTACCAATTGAACGGGTCGTTCTAACTTGATATTACAAGGAACATAAAACACAAAACCGTCTTGCACAAACATGGTATTTAACGCTGTGACCGCTTCGGCAGAGGTGTTAGCTATTTTACCGTAATAGCGTGAAAAGATAGACGGGTATTGTTCTGCAAACTTTTTCATACCCCCTGCATAGACGCCTTGTGGTAATGACGAAGTTGGCGCTATCTCTGAATAAAACGAATCATTGACAATAAAATACAACTGAGTACTCATATTAGGAACGTCGCAACGGAAGATTTCTGCCGGATCGATATGCGTCTTTAATCGGTTTAAATTTAGTCCATAATTCGGCGCAAATGCTTGTAAAACATTAGTATAATGATAATCTTCTACTTTTATTGTAGGAAAACCATTACGTTCAAAATCGACAAAAGCCTTAGCACGCAGCACATTCATGCCTTCGGGGGCATGACGTCGTATTAATTTTTCGTATTTTGAAAATATGTCGATATACTGTCTCATTGTCCGCGAATTATGCGAATTAACGCGAATTGATAATTACCGGTTCATAGTTGGCATACCCTTTTTCTTCGAGTTCGAGCGCCAGTTCGGGGCCGGCGGTTTTCACGATCTTACCCTGGAATAAAACGTGGATGATATCCGGCTTGATATAGTCGAGTAAGCGTTGATAATGCGTGATGACGATTATGGCTGTATCCTTCGATTTTAACCGGTTGACACCATCGGCTACTATACGTAAGGCATCAATATCAAGTCCGCTATCGGTTTCGTCGAGTATGGATAACATCGGATTAAGCATAGCCATTTGAAAAATCTCGTTGCGCTTTTTTTCACCGCCGGAGAATCCTTCATTCACGCTACGACCGGTCAGTTTACTATCCATTGCCACTATTTCGCGTTTTTCGCGCATCATTTTCAGGAAGTCGGTTGCCGAAACAGATTCCAGACCTTGATGTGAACGATGTGCGTTCACAGCGGCACGCATAAAATTTACCATGCTGACCCCCGGTATTTCCACAGGATATTGGAAACTAAGGAAGAGGCCTTCGCGACTGCGTTCTTCGGGCGTCATTCGCAACAAGTCGTTTCCTTTATAAGTTACCGTTCCTTGCGTCACAGTAAAAGAAGGATGACCTGCCAGGACATTACTTAACGTACTTTTTCCCGAACCGTTAGGCCCCATAATGGCATGAACCTCGCCAGGACTAACCGTCAAATCAATACCTTTCAATATCTCCTTGCCTTCAACGGAGGCATGTAAATTTTTAATTTCTAAGCCCCCCCAAGCCCCCTCTATGGAGGGGATGTTTGCCTTTTTATCCATTTATTATTTATTGTTCAATTTTCAATTATCCCACGCTTCCTTCTATAGAGATTGAGAGCAGTTTCTGCGCTTCTACGGCAAACTCCATGGGAAGTTTGTTCATCACTTCGCGGGCGTAACCTCCTACAATTAGGCTCACAGCCTTTTCTGTATCTATTCCGCGCTGATTACAATAAAATAGCTGGTTTTCGTTGATCTTTGAAGTAGTAGCTTCATGCTCGACGATGGCGGTTTCATTTTGTATATCGGAATAGGGGAATGTATGCGCGCCGCAGGTTGAACTAAGCAACAAGCTGTCACACTGGCTATGGTTGCGGGCATGTTCAGCGCGTGGCGAAATCTTCACTAAGCCGCGATAACTGTTTTGACTGTGTCCGGCTGAAATACCTTTCGATACAATCGTACTTCGGGTATGGCGACCTAAATGGATCATTTTAGTACCGGTATCAGCTTGCTGATAGTTATTGGTCACAGCGACGGAATAAAATTCGCCCACCGAATAGTCGCCGGCCAATATACAAGAAGGATATTTCCAGGTGATTGCAGAGCCTGTCTCTACCTGCGTCCACGAAATTTTGCTTGCTTCGCCTTTACAAAGTCCGCGTTTGGTGACAAAATTATAGATGCCTCCGTGCCCATTCTTATCGCCCGGATACCAGTTTTGCACCGTAGAATACTTCACTTCGGCATGATTGCCCGCAATGATCTCAACGATTGCTGCATGCAATTGGCTCTCATCGCGCCGTGGAGCGGTGCATCCCTCCAGATAACTGACGTACGATTCGTCGTCGGCTACAATCAGTGTCCTTTCGAACTGTCCGGTATTGGCTGCATTTATACGGAAATAGGTACTCAATTCCATCGGACAACGCACGCCTTTGGGGATGTAGACAAATGAACCGTCCGAAAAAACAGCCGAGTTGAGCGCCGCAAAAAAGTTATCCCTGTATCCAACGACACTGCCAAGATATTTTCGTACCAGATCTGGGTGATGTTTTACTGCTTCGCTAAACGAACAAAAGATAATACCTTTTTCTGCTAGTTGTTCTTTATAGGTCGTCTTAACCGACACGCTGTCCATCACAGCATCCACCGCCATACCGCTCAGCATTTTTTGCTCGTCTAACGGTATGCCTAACTTATCAAAAGTACGCAGTAGTTCGGGGTCAACTTCATCAAGGCTTTTAGGCCCCTCTTTTTTCTTTGGGGCTGCATAATAAATAATATCCTGATAGTCAATTGGATGTATCTTCAAATGCGGCCAGGTTGGCATTGTTAATGTTTGCCAGTATTGAAAGGCTTTCAGACGAAAATCAAGCAACCATGCAGGCTCTTCTTTCTTCCCATAAATGGTACGGATAACAGCTTCGTCTAATCCTTTACGAAGCGCTTCCGTCTCTATTTCCGTTGTAAAACCGTATTTATATTCGCCGGAAGTCCATTCATTTAATAGTTTGTTTTGTTCATCCATTACACAGGAAGCTCAAAATTCAAACCAAAAAGATTGCCGGGAAAGATGGTCGGGATGACATCTTTTATCATATTATAAAACCGAGATTCCACCTTTATTTCCTGCGGGATCAAAGACGACAAGTTACCTATAATTTCCATCATGTTAAATAAAAAGCTGATAACCAATATCATTATGACAAGGCCAACAAACCCGCCGAAGAGGTGATTCAAAATGCTTAACGGGGTTGCGCTAATTAAATGATTCACTATATTGCCTGCCAGCAGGATAATGCCAACAATCAAAATGAATCCAAGAAAATAACTAAGCGGAAAAACAGCATTTGGCGGAAACCATGATACCTGCTGTAAATAGCCGCATAACCAGCCAGCCGCACCGGAACACAAGTAAAACCCAATGATCAAAGCCCCAAGCGCAACAACCTGTATGATCATTCCATCAAAAAGTCCCTTTATCAGTCCAACCCCGCAGAGACACAAAATGGTAATATCCAACCAATTCATTTTAATTGAAAATTGAAAATGATTTTTTCATTTTTCATTAAAGCGTTTTCTTAACTTCGATGCGGTCGAAAGGTTCGATAATATCTCCCACCTGTATATCATTACAGTTGTTGATGTAGATACCACAATCTTGGCCTGTAACCGCTTCTTTCACTTCATCTTTAAAGCGCTTCAACGAACCCAGCTCGCCTGTATGGACAACTATACCGTTGCGCACGACACGAACTTTATTCGTCCGCTTGATCTTACCTTCTTTCACAATACAGCCTGCTATCATACCTACTTTAGATATCTTAAATACTTGCTGTACTTCTACTTCGCCGCAAATATCTTCGCGAATTTCGGGCGACAGCAAACCTTCCATAGCGTCTTTCACCTCATTGATGGCGTCATAGATGATGGAATATAAACGCATCTCGACGCCTTCGCTTTCGGCTAAGCGGCGTGCGTGCGACGACGGACGCACCTGGAAACCGATGATCACTGCGTCGGCTGTGGCAGCCAACGAGATGTCAGATTCGGAAATCTGTCCGACCGCCTTATGAATAATATTCACTTTAATTTCATCTGTTGAGAGTTTAATTAGCGAATCCGACAAAGCTTCAACCGAACCATCTACATCGCCTTTTACTATCAGATTCAGTTCATGGAAGTTACCCAGCGCGCGACGTCGTCCCAATTCTTCGAGGCCGAAGCGTTTTTGGGTACGCAGTCCGAGTTCGCGTTGAAGCTGTTCACGACGGTTAGCTATCTCACGCGCTTCCTGTTCGGTTTCCAGCACATTAAACGAATCGCCTGCTTGTGGAGCGCCGTCAAGACCGAGAATGATTGCCGGCGCCGAGGGGCCTGCCTGCTCTATTCGTTGGTTACGCTCATTAAACATGGCTTTTACGCGTCCGTAGTGTGTACCGGCTAAAACGATGTCTCCCTGTTTCAAGGTACCATTACTCACTAATACTGTACAAATATATCCGCGTCCCTTATCTAATGATGATTCAATGATGGAACCTGTTGCGCGACGGTTCGGGTTGGCTTTTAATTCAAGCATATCGGCTTCCAACAGAACTTTTTCAAGTAATTCGAGTACGCCGATTCCCTGTTTGGCGGATATTTCCTGACTTTGATATTTTCCGCCCCAGTCTTCCACTAAATAATTCATCTGCGCCAACGCTTCTTTAATTTTTTCAGGGTTAGCATGTGGTTTGTCTATCTTATTAATAGCAAAAACCATCGGAACACCTGCTACTGAGGCATGGTTGATTGCTTCGACTGTCTGCGGCATAACGCTATCGTCGGCTGCAATGATGATGATTGCAATATCCGTCACTTGCGCGCCGCGGGCGCGCATAGCAGTAAAAGCCTCATGGCCGGGCGTATCCAAGAAAGTGATGCGTCGTCCATCCGGCAATTTTACGTTGTATGCGCCTATATGCTGGGTAATACCTCCTGCTTCGCCTGCAATGACGTTGGACTTTCGGATATTATCAAGCAAAGAAGTTTTTCCATGGTCAACATGTCCCATCACTGTGACGATAGGCGGTCGTGACAATAAGTCTTCTGCCTTGTCTATCTCTTCAGTAATCGCTTCAACTACATCTGCGCTTACATATTCAGTTGAAAATCCAAATTCATCTGCCACAATATTAATCGTTTCGGCATCAAGGCGTTGGTTAATAGAAACCATGATACCGATGCTCATACAGGTCTTTATCACATTAGTAACAGAAACATTCATCATGCTTGCCAAGTCGTAGGCTGTCACAAACTCAGTCAGTTTCAATACTTTACTTTCACGTTTTTCGACTTCAAGGAGTTCTTGTTCGCGATGGGCGGCTGCATCACGTTTCTCGCGACGATATTTTGCTGCTTTACCTTTCGCGTTTTTACTTATCAGGCGCGCCAGCGTTTCTTTCACTTGCTTTTGCACATCATCCTCGTTTATCTCAGTGCGAATAGGTCGTTTAGGACGCTGTTGTTGTTTGACACGGTCATCCCTTCTAACATTCGTACCAGGCGTATTTGAGATGTCAACGCGGTCTTTGCGAATGCGTTTACGTTTATGTTTGTTGTTTGAATGATCGGATGCCAAACCCCTTTCAACCGGTTTATCGGTTTGTGGTATTTGGGGTTTACGTTGCATCTGTGTTTTATCACGACGATCATCGCGCTCCTTTTTTTTCTCTTCTTTCGTCTTTTTGCGGGGGCCGGTTGCCTGATTGATTGAGTCAAGGTCGATTTTACCCTTCACTTTTAAGTTTGTACTGGTCGGCATTTTCGATGGGCGAAATACATCATCTTTTATCGTCGTTTTTTCAGGAGTAGGTTTATCGGTTCTTACATCCATCATTTTCGCTTCTGTTCTTACTACCGAAACAGTTTTGGGCTCGTATTTTGGTCTCGTGTCCTTTTCTTTCGATTGTTGTATGTGTGTTTGTGGCGCATGCGTGGACGGGCTCTTAGGAATAGCCTTTTCAAATTGTTTGACCGGTGGTTCTTTAATTTCCTGTTTAACCGGCAACGTTTTTTCTTCTGGCTTTACATCAAGAATCGTTGTTTCAACCGGTGTTACTGGTATTGTTTTTTCCTCAGGTTTAACCGATATGGCTTTTTCTACCGTTTTAGCCGCTGGAATTCCCATTTTATCTTCCGTTTTCTCATCTGAAATAACCATTTTTGGAGATTCACTATCTACGGCCTGTGGTTTTAGTTTGGTAGGTATTTGTGAAAAATCTTTCTTTTGGTGGAAATAATCGTGGTCATACGATTTAGATCTTACCGGTATTTCAAGGTCAATCTTACCTTTTGTGACAAATCGGGGTTTATAGTCTTCAGGTATGACAGTTTTAATTTCAGTTATTACTTGCGGTTTAGGCTTATCTTTTGTTTCTGGTTCTTTAACATAAGGGTTATAAAACTTCTTATCTTTCATAGTATTCCCAGTACTAAATTCCTTGACAAGCATGTCATATTGCTCATCAGAAATCTTTACATTAGGATTACTTTCGACTCCAAACCCTTTCTTATTTAGAAAATCTACGACAGTAGTAAGTCCTACATTTAAATCTTTTATAACTTTATTTAACTTAACGGGCATATAAATAATCTTTATTTCGCATCTTCATCTTCAAACTCAGCAGATAGTATTCGGAACAACTCTTTGACTGTTTGTTCTTCCAGGTCGGCGCGCTCCATAATTTCTTCAGGCGATTTTGCCAGAACGCTTTTCGCAGTATTGAAACCTAATATTTTCAACGCATCAATAACCCATACATCGATCTCATCAGAAAATTCATCCAAATAGATATCTTCCTCATCGGCGCCATCAATATCACGAAATACGTCAATTTTGTAACCTGTTAACATACAAGCTAATTTGATATTCAATCCTCCCTTGCCAATGGCAAGAGAGACCTCTTCGGGACGTAGGAAAACTTCTGCGCTTTTATCTTCCTCATTAATGCGAATGGAAGATATCTTGGCCGGACTTAACGAGCGTTGAATAAATAGAGAACTGTTTGTTGTGAAATTTATTACGTCAATATTTTCATTGCGCAACTCATGGACAATGCCCCGTATGCGGGAGCCTTTCATTCCTACGCAAGCGCCTACCGGATCAATACGGTCGTCATACGATTCGACCGCAATTTTTGCGCGATCACCCGGAATACGGGCAATTGATTTGATAGTAATCAGACCATCGTTGATTTCCGGCACTTCTAACTCGAATAAACGCTTCAAAAACAAGTTGCTAGTTCGCGATAAAACAATTTTAGGATTATTATTATCATTTGTAACCTCTTTTATAATTGCGCGGACAGTTTCGCCTTTACGGAAAAAGTCAGTTGGTATCTGATCAGTTTTAGGAAGCAACAGTTCATTCCCTTCATCGTCCAATAATAACATTTCTTTTTTCCAAATCTGATACACCTCAGCCGAAATTATCGTTCCTATCAATTCTTTATAGCGTGAGAAAAGGCTATCCTTTTGAAGCTCAAGTATCTTTGAGGCAAGTGTCTGACGAAGGTTTAAAATTGCGCGGCGACCAAATTTTTCAAAATAAACTTCATCCGTTACTTCTTCACCTACTTCACAATCAGGGTCCATCTCACGAGCCTCACTTAATGTAACCTGTAAATTGGGATTCAATCTATGACCATCATCGACCACCGTCCGGTTACGCCAGATTTCAAAATCGCCTTTTTCAGGGTTGATGATCACATCATAATTCTCGTCGGTACCGAACATCTTAGCAATCACATTCCGAAACGATTCTTCTAATACGTTGATCATCGTCTCTTTATCAATATTCTTTAAATCCTTAAATTCTGCTAACGTGTCAATCATACTGACCGCCTCTCCTCTTCTTCGTGCCATAATTTGTTTAATCAATTTAACATTTATATAAAAGAAGGGGAACTTTTGCTCCCCTTCGTCGTTCCCTTTCTCTTAATCGGCTGCAAAGGTAATACACTATTTTTGATTTAAAAAAAAAATTTCGTATTTTTTTACAAAATTCCGGTTTTACTATTTAAAAAACGCTTTCGACAACCAGACTCTACGGTTTTCCTTATTTCTTTTCCTTGTTTCGCGATTATCCTTATCGCGTCTGATCATATCAAGTACAAATCCAGCGCCTATTATAACTTATATCATTTTTTTTGTGTCATCTGTTTGCTTTTTAAAGCATCTTAATTTTTAGACTCCTAAACGAAACAGCATCACCATGGTCCTGTAACAGAATGTGTCCCTCTGTCGCCTCTCCGAACCGCCCATTCGTATTATATTCTTTAGCGGCGTATTTGCTCCCTTGCACTAACTCGCGAAAAGCCTCTGATCCGCGCTCATATTCCAGCGTCTTAAATCCATTTAGCCAATGTTCTACATGGTTGTTCGGAAAAACTTTTATTACAGCTAGATTCCACTGTCCAATCCCGTTAATACGAATATTCTCCGGTTTGATCAAATCGTACAATCCGGCACACCGCCGACTACCTTCAAATTTGGTGAAAAGTTTGGCATCCGGATGGTTGACATCATCAAGTATCTGATATTCAAGCCCGAAAGCAGAGCCTTTCTGTTTCTCTCCTTCTGTAACAAAATACTTAATACCGCTATTGGCTCCTTCTGTGATCTTAAATTCGACACTCAATTCGAAAGCTTTGAAAGTATTAGTTGTCACAATATCGCCACCGTTCGTCGCTTCGCCTCCGCCGGAAGGCATAACTGCGATCTCGCCATTTCCAACTTTCCATCCTTTAGCAGGAAATGCCTCTTTATGCGCTCCCCGCCAACCGGTTATCGTTTTGCCATCGAACAACAACATCCATCCCTTCGCTATTTCATCAGAAGAAAGCGTATTTGGTATCCGGTTTACCTCCGGAATAACAGTCCCCTGCATCAGATTAGCCCGTATATTTTGGGTCATTATACGGATATTTTTCCACTTTATCTCCTTCCCCTCCAATGCGCTGTTTCTACCTATGGAATGAACCTGAAAAGCAATAAAGCCTTTTTTTGTCATGTTATCCAGAAGATGCGTCGTATTAACGCCATTGAGCCATATACGTATCGTATCGCTAAACGCTTCTACACGATAATGGTTCCATCCCCCTCTACTATAGGCGGCCTGCCCCAATCCATGCCCCTGTAATGTAACTAACCAACCCCGTCGTGCTTCGTCATAAACGCCGCCGCTCCAAGCGCGATCCGACGGATCCATTTCGCACTGATAACCGTGTACGCGGCCATTCTGATAATCGGGCCTGCTTTCACTACGGAACTGCACTCCCGAATTAAGCTCCGGATCGCACCAAGCCTCAAACTCAAGAATAAAATCCTCAAAATCACGCTCGGTAGCTAAAAAGCTATTCGGCTGTCCCATAACCGATTGCCCTATTAACATGCCTTCTTCAACGCGAAAAGGCGCTTTCCCATTCAACTGAATAAAGCCGGTTAAATCTTTCCCATTAAAAAGATTATCCCATCCATCATCCGGTGTACATGCGCTAAGTACCAATAAAATACCAACTATTGTTCTTAATATTGCTTTCATACGTACATTTTTTATTTTTTATATTTCGGTCGTATGGAACTCGCATGTTCATTTACTTGGGTGTATTAAGGTACATGCTCGTTTCATATTATTAATCTTCAAATATTTCATCTAAATCAATATCCAATCCTTCAAAAAATGAAGCGTTCCGTACATAACAGAAGTTTCCCTCACAACATTTGGTTGAGTTTCGAAATCCTCATAAGTTTCTGTTTTTTCCTTTTCCACAGTTGATGTTTCCTTTGAGCTACAAAAGTACGAAAATATTTCTATAATTCTGATCTTCTATTGAAGTATTTTTTTGAAGCGCTAAAAAGGGATGTATTTTTGTTTTGATTATCTTTTTTTGTTTCCAATAGCTAAGCGCTCTGCGCACAGTTCGCCGTCGATAGCTGCCGAAACAATGCCACCGGCAAAACCGGCGCCTTCGCCGCAGGGGTAAAGACCTTTTAGTTGTATATGTTGCATGGATTCGCTGTCGCGTAAGATTCGAACAGGCGATGAGGTGCGTGTTTCGACACCGATCACACAAGCTTCGTTCGTTAAAAAACCATGTGAGACATTATCAAAGTGGTGGAATCCGTCACATAATCGCGATGCAATAAATTCCGGTATCCAACTATGAAGGGGAGATGCTACTAAGCCAGGCAAATAGGATGTTTCCGGCAAGTCGGATGAGTTGCGCTTTTGAACAAAGTCAACCATTCGTTGCGCAGGCGCCGTTTGCTGCATCCCGCCGTTGAGCCAACTCATCCGCTCCAATTGTTCCTGAAAATACATCATTCTTAATTGAAAATTGAACCTAGGTAAATCTTCTGGGCGGATTTCTACGACTATACCGGCATTCGACCAACGGGAACTGCGGTTCGATGGGGACATACCGTTTACTACTACCTCTTCCGAACTACTTGCAGCAGGAACGACAAAGCCGCCGGGGCACATACAAAAGGAATAAACGCCTCTGCCTTCTGATTGTGCGACAAAACTGTATTCGGCTGCCGGAAGGTAAGCGCCTCGTCCATCCGGTCGATGATAACGAATCCGGTCAATTAAATTTTGTGGATGTTCCAGACGGATGCCCACTGCAATACCTTTCGCTTCTATCGCTATCTGTTGAGAAGCTAAATAACGATATACATCCCGCGCCGAATGACCGGTAGCTAAAATGACCGGACCCATAAACGAACAACCATTGCGCGTTTGCACCCCTATTACTTCATTTTCCCTGATAATCAGCGAACTCATACAAGTTTCAAAGCGAACCTCTCCACCCGATTGAAGTATCTGGTTGCGAATATTTTCAATCACACGAGGCAGTTTATCGGAACCGATATGGGGATGTGCATCCGATAAAATAGCGGTAGAGGCGCCATGTTGACATAAAATATGGAGAACACTATCAACCGATCCACGTTTTTTACTTCGAGTGAAAAGTTTGCCATCCGAAAAAGCGCCCGCACCTCCTTCGCCGAAACAATAGTTAGATTCGGGATTTATCCGATTCTCGCGACCGATCAATGCTATATCTTTTTTTCGATCGTGGACATTTTTACCTCTTTCAATCACGACAGGACGCAGTCCTAACTCAATCAACCGGAGCGCTGCAAACAGTCCGCCCGGCCCCGCTCCGACTACAATGACCGTTTTACCCTTTGAAACATCTTTATATTCAATTTTTCTAAATTCTTCATCCAATGGCTCTTCGGAAATAAATACTCGCAACCATACATTAATAAATATGGTTCGGTGGCGCGCGTCTATCGAACGTTTCAACACACGGACTGCCTTTATCGTTTCAAGCGCCTCGCCAGTCACACCACATACAACCCTGCGTAATGATTGTTCATTCACAGCCTCTTCCGGTAACACCCTCAATTGCAGTTCTTTAATCATTTATCCAAACAAATGACGGAAAGCCTCCTCAACTTTTTTTACTTTTATGATCTCAATTTTTGCATTTAGCTCTTCAATCCCTTTCATGGCAGGGATGATGATACGCGAAAAACCGAGTTTCTCCCCTTCCTGAATGCGCTGTTCGATGCGCATCACAGGACGTATCTCGCCAGATAGGCCTACTTCGCCAGCCATACACGCGCCCCGGTCGATGGCTATATCCAAGCTAGAGGACAACACGGCGCAGATGACCGGCAGGTCGATGGCAGGGTCGCTCACCCGCAATCCACCGGCAATGTTCAGGAACACATCTTTCTGCATCAATTTGAAACCGGCGCGTTTTTCCAAAACAGCTAACAGCATGTTCATTCGGCGTATGTCGAAACCGGTGGCGCTACGTTGCGGATTACCATAGACGGCGGAGCTAACTAACGACTGTGTCTCAATCAAAAATGGGCGGACCCCCTCGATAGCTGCAGCGATAGCGACGCCACTCAGTCCTTCGTGGTTTTCCGTTAATAACAACTCGGATGGGTTGTTCACTTGTCGAAGACCGCTCTGGCGCATCTCATAGATACCCAGTTCGGATGTACTCCCAAAGCGGTTTTTAATGCTCCGCAGGATACGATACATATAATGCCGGTCACCCTCGAACTGCAGAACCGTATCGACGATATGCTCTAGTACTTTAGGCCCTGCAATACTCCCTTCTTTATTTATATGTCCTATCAAGATAACCGGAATACCTGTTTCTTTGGCAAATTTCAGTATCAGAGCGCTACTTTCGCGTACCTGCGAGATGCTTCCCGGCGACGAATCCGCCAGTTCTGTGAAGACCGTCTGAATGGAATCAATGATAATGATGTCGGGTTGAATTTGCTGTGCATGAACAATTATCTTTTCGAGGTCGGTTTCGCAAAGTATAAAACAATTAGCATTATCGCCAGCGCTTTCAGAGAGCCTTTCTGCCCGCAATTTCAACTGTTGAGCGCTTTCTTCACCAGACACATACAATGTACGTAATGCCTTAAATTGCAGTACTGTCTGTAAAACAAGCGTCGATTTGCCAATGCCCGGTTCGCCTCCAATGAGGACAAGCGACCCTTTAACTAACCCTCCGCCTAACACCCGATTGAGTTCGTCATCACATAAATCCAGTCTCGTTTCTTCCAACAATGTCACATCGCGTAGCAACTTCGGTTTAGTTCCTTGATAATCAACGCCAGAAAACATTCGTTGGGAGGTCTGTTCTTTGACAACCGTTTCTTCCACATACGTATTCCATTCGCCGCATGACGGACATTTGCCTATCCATTTAACCGATTCTGCCCCGCAATTAGAACAGACATAAATGGTTTTAGTTTTCGCCATTTTTTTTACTATTTCACTTTCAACTTTTCACCAGCGCTATTCACTATCGACCGGTAAAAATCTTCGTCGTATCCAGGAAAGTCGGGTGCGGCGGGCATTCCATACTGGGTACGTTTGAATTGGCCGTTTTCTTCTTTTTTCACATTTCCGTCGATATATTTCACTAACAGATACTCGCCTAAGGTTTTCCAACGCGCAGTAGCCTGGTCGGCAGTTGTTGTACTGAACCAAGTGAGGAATTTTCGCGCTTCCTCAGGGTTAGTGTTGTATAATTCGGTTGCAGCTTTATCTATCAGAGGTATTTTTTGTTGATACCCATTTTCCAATTCCTGCTGCACCTTTCGAATATCCTGAATCATAAAGCTGTATTTATTGTAAGCCATATTAGCCACCCAGTTATGAATCCAAAACGCCGCCGTCCATGAAAAGTTGTACAGATCGCCATTGCCCACGCGATAACATTCGGGTACTGCGAGTGAGGAGCTGTACACTGGGTTGAAAACCGTCATATCCGCATCATCCGTTGCAAACCAGAGGATTCCGCCGATGGCATCAGGGAGCCAGCTACGCATTTGTGGCACAATCACAAAGCCAGATTGTTGCGTCGCTGTCGCCCGTTCATTTAAATATTCCTGTCCATCAACCGTAAAGTGCATCGGACGCCAACGGTAAGGTACTTTATACGACCCTGCCCCTGCATCCTTCGTCATATCCAAATCGGTGCCTTCATAATGATCGCGCATCTGATTTTGCACATCCTGTACCGACAGCTTGCGGTTTGGCCTGATATACAAAGGCATCGGTTGGAGGGTGGTGTCACCTTTAATAAAATCTTTGTACTGCTCGATGGAAGCTTCATACTTACGAAAAAAAGCCCAGACCCGCGCCTCACAACCACGTAATCCACCAAATTCGTACGGGCAATAGGCTTTTGTAAAACTGAAATCCTTATCATTGCCGGAAAAATATCCTTTCTCACGCGCCAATGAAACTACGTCAGGCGCATAAAGACAATTCTCTTTATCATCAAATGGAATCTGTTGAATACGTGCCTGATTGGCATGAGCCGAGATGCAATCATCAGGAATACGGATAGCCACCCACACAGCGCCTTTGCGACCCGGCCCTTTCCCGACCATTTCCATGATCCATGCCTCATTTTTATCGGCAATAGAAAATGATTCACCGCTACTACAATATCCATGTTCAGCGACTAGACAGGTCATCACATTAATAGCTTCACGCGCTGTTTTTGCCCGTTGCAACGTAATATAAATCAAGCTTCCATAATCAATCATCCCCGTTGTATCAACCAATTCACGACGTCCCCCAAAAGTACTCTCCGTTATTGCCAGCTGGTATTCATTCATATTACCGACAACAGAATAAGTCTGTTCCACCTGTGGAATACGTCCCAGTGGCTTCCCTGTATCCCATTCTACAACATCCAGCATTGCCTCTTTCGACCATTTGGCGGCGGGCCAATGATACATGTTACCATACAAAGTATGAGAATCAGCCGCATACGAAATCATCACCGACCCATCCGTCGAAGCCTTCTTCCCAACCAACAACCCCGTACAAGCCAAAATATCAGCCCCACAAAGAAGCAAAGCTACACAAATAATTCCAATATTTAATTTCATACGTACATTTATTATTTTTTATATTTCGGTCGTATGGAACTCGCATGTTCATTTACATGGGTGTATTAAGGTACATGCTCGTTTCATACATTAATTAGTTTTCCAGTTTTCGTATATTAATTGCCTTATGTTCGCATATTCATCCTAAAAATTTCATATAATTGACGTATAATTTTTGCATAAATTCGCGAGTCCCTACCGTTTCACTTCCACCAACTGGAAATCCATAAAACACAGCGCAGCAAGGGCTGTTCCATAGCGTTTTTCTATCGTAATTCCTTCTGTGATAAAGTTCAAGTCGCCCAGATAAAATTTATTGTATGTACGTTGATGCAGGTCATTTATCACGCGAATCAGACGGGCTTCCAACTCTTCTATACGATAGCGACCACTTACTTCGCAAACAAGTCCTCCAACTTTATCATCGAAATTCTCATCGCGATACATCCAGGCATATACCACGCCTGCAGAAACAAACTCATCCTGATAACCGTGCGAAACAGACATTATCGTCTTTAGTTCAGAACCAAATGGCGGCAAATCAATATCATCCAACGTCACTAAATGGGCAGTGCCTGGTATGACTGACGAATAGGTCATAATATTGTAGTCAGCTATTCCTGCGTCGTGCAGCGCCATGTGATACGAGCCAGCGTGTTTTTCCAGATCGGATTCGCCGCTACCTTTAGCTACAAAAAAGTTCTCAGGGATTAAGTTTCCAATTCTTTTTACCATCTTCTTTTCAAAATATTAATCGTTAATAATACATTTTCTCTAACCAGGAGTTTTTTTATGCACTGACAAGATGCAACAAATTAAAACTGCGCCCGTTGAGCGCGCAAAAATACAAAATATTTATCATTATCTATCACGATTAAACGCCTAATTTTATTTTTAGTTTTTCAATCATATCTTGTGTCATCGTATCTAAATCATACGTCGGATTCCAATCCCATTCATTGCGCGCACAGGTATCATCCAATGAATTAGGCCATGATTCGGCGATGCGCTGGCGCAACGGATCGACATGATATTCCATTTCAAAAGATGGAATATATTTTTTAATCTGTTGAAAAATTATTTCAGGGTCGAAGCTCATGGCCGTCACATTAAAAGTATTACGATGTTTTAGGCGGGCTGGATCGGCTTCCATGAGCTGAATAGCGGCTTGAACCGCGTCAGGCATATACATCATGTCCATAAAAGTACCTGCCGCTATGGGACAAACAAACTTTTCACCTTTTACCGCCGAATAAAAGATGTCCACCGCATAGTCGGTCGTCCCGCCACCTGGGGGTGCTACATACGAGATAAGGCCCGGAAACCGTACCGCACGACTATCCACGTGAT
>Ga0082212_10005426_pt1 | contig 17389 bp, 12 predicted proteins | sample TergutNt197P3_FD_71548 | JGI IMG/M metagenome (GOLD analysis project Ga0082212, IMG submission 71548) | Neocapritermes taracua P3 segment gut microbial communities from Petit-Saut dam, French Guiana - Nt197 P3 | ecosystem: Host-associated > Arthropoda: Insects > Digestive system > Gut ... | reverse complement strand
ATATCCTTTAATAGTAAAGCCAACTGATCGTGGCGGAAGCGCTGGAGTTATGAAAGTAAACACGGAAAAAGAATTGTTAGAAGCGATACAGTACTCTCAGCAAATATCATTTATTGGACAGATTATTGTTGAAGAATTTATTTCCGGTTCGGAACTCAGTGCTCACACAATCAGTTCTAACGGAAAGCATTATATTCTTGCTATCAGAGACAAAGAAACATCCGGTGCGCCCAATTTTGTAGAAATAGCGCACCATACGCCTTCTCAACACAGCCCTGAAATTATTTCTAAATTAGAAATCGAAGTACAAAAATCGTTAGATGCTTTAAATTACAAAAACGGCGCTTGCGATGCAGAATTTATGATTACAGAAGAAGGCGAAGTATATGCAATTGAAATAAATACATGCTGGGGAGGAGATAAAGATTACGACATGATTTATTATTCATACGGACTCGATTATTTGAAAATGGTCATAAAACTTGCTTTAGGACAGTTCGAAGAACCTGTAATTCCCCATGCCTTATTTCATACCGGCGTCTATTTTCTAAGTAAAGAAACTGAATGGGTAAAACAGGTTATAGAAAATAAAGATAATGATCAGGAAATTGTAGAAGCGGAAATATCAAAAAATGAATTGTTTCAACTTCAAAGTAGTGCCGATAGAAGCGGGTATTTTATATACAAATCAGAAAGGAAAAGAACTCGGGAAGATTATTTTTGAAAAATTTGTCAAACTTTAATTCATAATGAAAAAGAAATTAGCCATTATTGGCGCCAGTATTGGGCAAAAACCATTATATCTGAAGGCAAAAGAAATGGGGGTAGAAACCTATGGCTTTGCATGGGAAGAAGGCGCTATTTGCAAAGAAATTGCAGATCACTTTTATCAGATATCCGTTACTGAAAAAGAACAAATATTGGACATCTGTAAAGAAGTACAAATTGATGGCATCATTTCGGCTACAACAGACATTTGCGTTCCCACAGTTTGTTATGTTGCTGAAAAAATGGGACTAATCGGCAACAATTATAAAGATTCGTTGATTTCCGTCAATAAATATCTTATGCGTCAGGCATTTTTAAAACACGGAGTGAACATCCCGCGTTTTACCATATCTGGGGAAGATATGGATGTAACCGGATTCCGTTATCCGTTCATTGTAAAACCTACAGATCGCGGCTCAAGCATTGGTGTGATGAAAGTGGAAAGGGAAGAAGACCTGAAAGACGCCGTTGAACGAGCCCAAGAACTGTCGTATAAAAACAAAGCTATTGTAGAAGAGTATGTGAGCGGCTCTGAGGCGACAGTTGATTTTATCAGTTGGCAGGGCAACCATTATGTCATCACTATTTCGGATACGGAAACCACCGGAGCGCCTTATTATTCGAAAACAGGATACCATCAGCCATCCCAATTAAACCCTGAAATTCAGGAAAAAATAATTTCTGAAGCGAAAAAGGCTTTAACCGCTTTGAAGGTTAATTATGGAGCAAGCGATGTTGAAGTGAAGGTTACCGATAAAGGCGAAGTTAAAGTGATTGAGGTTAATCCGCGCATGGGCGGGGACGCTACCGAAACATTAGTGAGTCTGTCAACTGGATACGATTATACTAAGGCGATTATCAACGTGGCATTGAATCAATTTGAGAAACCTGTCTTCCCTATCAATAAATATTCCGGAATTTGTTTCTTGAGTAAAGAAACGAAACACCTGAAGAAAATCATCGAAAACAGAGAAAATGATCCGAATATTGTTACTGCCGAGATTTACGACTACGAATTACGTGAGTTGCAAAGCAGTTACGATAGAAGCGGTTATCTGATATATCAATCTGATGGACTGAAAAAAATGGATTACAAATCGGAAAATTATTTTTAAAATATGAACACAAAAAGTAACCGGAAAACAATGTTTCCGGACGTTGTTGACAATCAATGGAACGATTGGAAGTGGCAAATTAAAAATCGAATAGAAAATTTAGATGATCTCAAAAAAAATATTCTCCTGACTCCTGCAGAGGAAGAAGGAGTTAAGGCGTCTTTGAAAACTTTGCGCATGGCAATCACGCCATACTTTCTCAGTTTGATTGATTTAGATAATCCCTGCTGCCCCATTCGTAAACAATCTATACCCACCATTGCCGAATTATATCAATCGCCGGCTGATTTGTTAGACCCATTGGGCGAAGATGAATATTCGCCTACCCCCGGCTTAACTCATCGTTATCCTGATAGGGTGCTGTTTCTGATTACCGACCAATGTGCGATGTATTGCCGGCATTGCACACGACGGCGTTTTGCCGGTCATTATGATGCAGCTTTACCTTTGGAGCATATCAACCAAGCTATTGATTACATTGCCCACACTCCGCAGGTGCGCGACGTGGTGATTTCCGGCGGCGATGCTTTATTGGTAAGCGATAAAACACTTGAATCGATACTCCAACGCTTGCGGGCTATACCGCACGTAGAAATTATCCGTATCCATACGCGTATGCCGGTAGTTTGTCCGCAACGAATTACCGATGATTTGGTCAGTATGTTGAAAAAATATCATCCCATTTGGGCAAGCGTTCAATTTAATCATTCAAACGAAATAACGCCCGAAGCTGCCGCTGCCTGCGGAAAATTGATTGATGCAGGAATAAACCTCGAAAATCAGTCGGTTTTATTGCGCGGCATTAACGATTGCCCCGAGGTGATGAAACAGTTATTGTACGATTTAGTAAAAATTCGTGTCCGTCCGTATTATCTTTATCAATGTGATTTATCGATGGGACTGGAACATTTTCGCACGCCTGTTTCCAAAGGTATTGAAATCATTGAGAACTTGCGCGGTCATATTTCCGGTTTTGCCATACCTACTTTTGTGGTAGATGCGCCAGGCGGCGGCGGAAAAATACCAGTTATGCCTCAGTATCTTATTTCACAAAGCCCCGAACGAGTAGTGGTGCGGAATTTTGAGGGTGTTATAACCACTTATACGCAACCGCCTGATTACAAAAATGAATGCCAATGCGAAGCATGTCAAAAAAATCGAAAATTTGATGGCGTTGCCGGATTGTTGCGCGGAAATCAATTAATGTTGGAGCCGGAACAATTGGAAAGGCGAAGTAGAATAAAGCACTAATAACGAATATTCAAATAAAATGAATATTTTAATAACAACCGTTGATAGGGATTCCGACACGGTGTCATTTTTCAAAGATGCCTTGGGAAAAAACGGCAAAGTATTTGCATCCAACAGTGTTATGGTAAGTGCATTGCTGAAAGCTGACGAATATGTCCTTACCCCATTGATCACCGATGAATCGTATATTGATTTTTTAATTGATTATTGCAAGACAAACAACATAACTGCAATAATTACAAGGTACGATTTGGATTTGGTTGTATTATCGAAAAATAAGGAACAATTCAAAAAAAACGGCATCTCGGTAATTGTTTCGGATGAACAGGTCATCAAAACTTGCAATGACAAATGGAGCACACACCAACTACTTGCTTCAATAGGATTGAAACAACCCAGAACATACATTGACATGGAATTGCTGAAACAGGATTTGAGGTCGAACATTGTTTCGTTTCCTTTGATGATGAAACCACGTTGGGGATACGGTTCTTACAGCCTTTTTCAAATCGACAATTTTGATGAACTTGATGTTCTGTACCGCAAAACCCGTAAAAACATTTTCAAAACTGCGATGAGATACGAATCGGCAGATGCAGAAGATATGTGTATTATTGTACAAGAAAAAATAGACGGCGACGAGTATGGCATGGACGTGCTGAATGATTTGAACGGGAACTATGTAACCACTGTTGCCAAAAAGAAAATAGAAATCCATGTCAATACGCTGGCAGCGGAGATTGTTGACAGCAAGCCATTCGAAAACATAGCAAAAACCATCTCGTCCAACCTTAAGCACATAGGTAATCTTGACGTTGATTTTTTCCTGACTGATTCGGGCGAAATATATGTAATTGACTTGAATTGCCGATTCGGCGGACAATATATTTTTTCACATGCGGCAGGCGCTAATTTCCCTAAACAGATTATCGACTGGTTACTGGGATTATCCACATCGCTTGCAAATATTGGAGTTGAAACTGGGTTTAGAGGAAGTAGGGATGATTCGTTTGTAATTCGCTATTAGCAGAAACAAACAGATCAATATATAATCATTAAAATGAGAAAGAAATTAGCCATTATAGGAGCAAATGTTGGACAAAAACCTTTGGTGTTAAAGGCAAAAGAAATGGGAATAGAAACGCACTGTTTTGCATGGAATAAAGGCAACGACATTATTTGCAGTAAATTAGCCGATTATTTTCATCCCATATCCACTAATGATAAGGAACAGATTTTGGAAGTATGCCAACAGTTACAAATAGATGGCATTATATCCATAAGTAATGACAGTTATGTTCCTACGGTTTGTTATGTAGCCGGAAAAATGGGTCTAACAGGCAACGGATATGAAGACTCACTGATTTCAACCAATAAACTTCGCCAGCGTGAAGCATTTCTGAAAAATGGAGTAAACTCGCCTCGTTTTGTTGTTGCAGGCGAAAAATCGGATTATTCGCTGTTAACTTATCCGCTGATTGTAAAACCAACCGATCGCGGAGGCAGTACCGGAGTAATGAAAGTGGAAAAAGAAGAAGACCTTAAAGTTGCTGTTGAACATGCGAAAAAATGGTCGTTTACGGGGGAGGTAATTGTTGAGGAGTATGTATCCGGTGCTGAAGCAACAGTTGATATGATCAGTTGGAAAGGAACACATTATGAAATTGTTGTTACTGATACGGAAACATTGGGAGGTCCGTATTTTATGAAAACAGGGTATCATCAGCCGACACGGTTTTGCGATGATATACGGGATAAAATCATTGCCGAAGCAAAAAAAGCAATTACCGCTCTGAACATTAAATACGGAGCAAGCGATATAGAAGTAAAGGTTACTGAAGAGGGCGTAGTCAAAATCGTTGAAGTAAATCCGCGAATGGGCGGGGATTGTACCGATACATTATTGAGATTGTCGACCGGATACGATTATTTGAAAGCAGTTATCAACGTAGCGTTGAACCAATTTGAAAAACCTGTTTTCAGCCTCAACAAGTATTCGGGGATTTGTTTCCTCAGCAAAGAAACAGAACATTTGAAGAAGATCATCGAAAACAGAAAGGATGATCCTGATATTGTAACCGCCGAAATTTACAATGATGAATTGCGTTATCTGCAAACCGTAGATGAGAGAAGCGGATATTTTATATATCAATCCAACCAAAGAAGAAATTGGGAACGTATAAACCAATTATAATGAAAAAGAAATTAGCATTCATTGGTTCTCATTTGGATCAGGAAGATATTATCACAAAAGCAAGAGAAATGGATCTTGAAATCCACTGTTTTGCGTGGGATAAAGGCGAACATCCGTTATGTGTAAAGTACGCCGATTATTATCATCCTATATCAGTTTTTGAAAAAGAAAAAATATTGGAAGAATGCCGGAAAATAAAAATAGACGGAGTGCTTACAAGGGTAACGAACTTCTTGCCAACTGCCTGTTTTGTTGCTGAGAAAATGAATTTGCCCGGCAATAAATATGAAGATGCGTTGATTATGATAAATAAACATAAGCAGCGTCAGGCATTTTTAAAACACGGAGTAAGTTCGCCGCGTTTTGCATTAGTGAGTGAAAATATGGATTTATCTGACTTTAAATATCCGTTAATAGTAAAACCGTCAGACAGGTGTTCAAGCACGGGCGTTACGAAAGTGGACAAAGAAGAAGATTTGGACAAAGCAATAAAGCAGGCACGCGAATTATCATATTCAAAAGAAGTGCTTGTTGAGGAATATATAGATGGAGTGGAGGTAAGCGTTAATCCCATCAGTTGGAATGGAAAGCATTACAGAATGGCAGTAAGAGATAAGAAAAACACAGGCGCACCCCATTTTGTTGAAACAGAATACCATGAACCATCGCAACTAAGCGAAGAATTACAGGCGAAAATAATTGCCGAAGCCCTGAAAACTTTAAAAGCATTAAATTTTAATTACGGACCTTCAAATATTGACATCAAAGTTACCGAAACAGGAGAAGTTTATATTATAGAATTTAATGCCAGGATTGGTGGTGATTTTACTTTCCAGTTAGTCAAATTGGCAACCGGATGGGACATTCTGAAAGCATGGATTGATTTGGCGTTTAATCAATTCGAAGAGCCTAAAATTACTGAACATAAATATGCAGGCATTTATTTTTTAAGCAAAGAAACGGAATGGGTAAAACAAGTTATTGAAAATAAAGCAAATGACCCTGATATTGTTATTGCCGAGATTTGGGATGACGAACTACGCTATTGCCAAAACAGCTTCGACCGAAGCGGATATTTTATTTACCGATCCGAACAAAAAAGAAGATGGAACAATTAATTAATATACCAAAAACGAAAAAAAAATTAGCAATCATTGGTTCTCATTTTGGACAACAGGAAATCTTCGACAAAGCAAAAGAAATGGGAATTGAAACGCACTGTTTTGCATGGGATAAAGGGCAGCATTCTTTATGTAAAAATTTCGTAGATTATTACTATCCCATATCCGCACTTGATAAAGAAAGGATTTTGGAAGTTTGCAGGGAAATAAAAATAGACGGTGTTATTGCAAGGTTGCCTGCTTTTTTGCCCACAGCCTGTTACATTGCTCAGGCAATGAATTTACCCTGCAACAAATATGAAGACGCATTATTTATGATAAATAAACATAATCAACGTCAAGCATTTTTGAAACATGGAGTAAGTTCGCCGCGCTTTGTATTAGTGAGTGAAAATATTGATTTATCCGGTTTTGATTATCCGTTGATAGTAAAACCAGCCGATCGCTGTTCAAGTACCGGGGTGAAATTAGTGGAAAATAGAGAAGATTTGAATAAAGCCGTTAATCAAGCGCTGGAATTTTCATTTTCAAAGGAAGTGCTTATTGAACAGTATATTGAAGGAAAAGATGTGAGTGTAAACCCCATTAGTTGGAATGGGAAACACTACAGAATGGCAGTAAGAGATAAAAAAACCACAGGCGCACCTTTTTTTGTGGAAATAGAATACCATGAACCCTCCGAATTAAGCGATGATATACAGGCAAAAGTAATTGCTGAAGCAGGGAAAGCATTAGCAGCATTGAACTTTAATTACGGACCTTCAAATATTGACATTAAAGTTACCGAAGCCGGAGAAGTTTATATTATTGAAATCAATCCACGGACTGCCGGAGCCGTAACTCACGAATTAGTCAGATTGGCAACAGGATGGGATATGCATAAGGCATGGATTGATTTGGCGTTAAACCAATTCGAAGAGCCAGTGATTACACAGAATAAATATGCCGGCATCTATTCATTAGGCAAAAATACGGAATGGGTAAAACAAGTTATTGAGAATAAAGATAATGACCCCGATATTATTACCGCCAAAATTTGGGATGATGAATTACATTATTTAGAATGCAGCAACGACAAAAGCGGATATTTTATTTATCAATCCGAACAAAAAAGAAGGTGGGGACATAATAATCAGTAACAAGACTTAATAAAATATGAATATTTTACTAAATTCAATCGGACAAAAAACATACTTGATTCGATACTTTAAAGAGGCTTTAAATGGCTCGGGTAAAGTTTTTGCATCTAACTACGCCATGTACTATCCGATGACTCAAGCTGATGGATACCTGATTACGCCTAAAACATACGATGATTTGTATATCAATACGTTAGTAGAGTTCTGTCAAACGAATCAAATATCAGCTATTATTCCTGTATCGGATCAGGATTTACCCATATTGGCAAAAAACAAAGCAAAATTCGCAGAGCATAATATTTCAGTTGTTGTTTCCGATTTATCCGCCATCGAAATCTTTACCGATAAATGGAAAACATACCAATTTTTATCATCTTTGGGATTACCGCAGCCCAAAACTTATATAGATTTGGAATTGGCAATGCAGGAAATCGAATCAGGCGCTTTGAAATTTCCAATTGTTATTAATTCGCGTTGGAGTAGTTATGAATATGAATTAGACACAATAGAAGAACTGAATATTTCTTATCCGAGACTTCTTCGTAAAATTATTGATAATCCGTGTTTGTGTGATGTCTCGCAAAAAGAGAAAATCATCATACAGGAAAAAGTGAAAGGCAACGAGTACAACCTCGATATTTTTAACGATTTAAAAGGCAACTATATAACTACAGTTGCAAAACATATAATAACTAAGGACGGCATTGAAGTACTAACGGCAAAAATTATAGACAATAAGCCGTTTGAGCATATCGTAAAACTCATAACCGACAGCCTTAAGCCTGTTGCAACCATCAGCATTGATTGTATTGTAACCGATACGGGCGAAGTTGTTGTTAAAGGAATCAAAGGATGTTTTGGAGAGCTTTACCCTTTTGCTCATTTGGCAGGCGCTGATTTTCCGAAACAAATCACAGAATGGTTAAAAGGTTTCTCTACTTCCGATAATTATTTTTCATACGAGTTGAATGTTACAGGAAATGTAAATCAGCCGCCTGCGCTGCATTTTAGTTACCCCGAAAAAGTTACAAAACAATTAAACATATTGATGACAACCGTACGTACCCGTACATACACTGTTCAACAATATAAGAAGGCATTGGGAAAACACGGAAAACTTTATGCAGGAAACGATATAATGACAGCCGCATTGTTGGAAGCTGACGAACACATAATTACACCGCCTATATACAGTGAATCGTATATAGATTTTTTACTGAATTATTGCCGTGAAAAACAAATTTCCGTCATTATATCCTCTGCTGATTTTGATTTACCTGTATTGGCAAAAAACAAAGAACTGTTTAAAAAACATGGAATCACGCTCGTCGTTTCCGATCTGCACGTTATTGATACATGCAACGATAAATGGAAAGCCTGTCAATTTTTATTATCAATTGGACTGCCACAACCAAAGACTTACATAGATTTGGATTTACTGAAACGGGATATTCAAAACGGAATAATGTCGTTTCCTCTCATAGTGAAACCGCGTTGGGGGTGGGACAGCTTCGGACTTTATCAGGTAAATACGCCGGAAGAGCTTGACGTGCTGTATCAGAAATCGTATAAGGCATTCATCAATAGTCCGTTTGCAGGTTTGTCGGATACAGATAAAAACTCCTGTATCATAATGCAGGAAAAAATTGAAAACGAAGAGTATGGGCTAAATCTTTTAAATGATTTAAATGGAAATTATGTTACAACAATTGTCCGAAAACAGTTGTCAATAAACTCTGGAATAAAATATTCATCTCAAATCATTGATTCTAATCTATTTGAAGATACGGCAAAAATTCTATCTTCCAATTTGAAATATATAGGGATGATGGACGTTGATTGTTTTTTAACTCCATCGGGAGAGGTCATAATTATTGATTTGAATCCCCGTTATGGAGACCAATATACTTTTGCACATTTGGCAGGAGCCGATTTCCCAAAGCAAATTGTGGAATGGCTACTGGGAAATCCAACATCGGAAAAAAACATTACGGTTAAAACAGGAGTGGTAGGAATCAAGGATATACAAATACCGGTTCGAATATAATATTTTTAGTCCCAGCATCAGAATGAAAAAAGCATTGGCAATCATTGGTTCTCACGTTGACCAACTTGATATTATAAATAAAGCAAAAGGGATGGGTGTTGAAACTCATTGTTTTGCATGGGATAGGGGTGAACATGCCTTATGCAAAAACTTCTCAGATTATTATTATCCCATATCCACACTTGATAAAGAAAAAATATTGGAAGTATGCAAAAAGATAAAAATAGACGGAGTGCTTACAAGGTCGGCTCAATTTTTGCCAACTGCCTGTTTTATTGCTGAGGAAATGAATTTGCCCGGCAACAAATATGAAGATGCTTTGATTATGAAAAGCAAATATTTACAGCGTCAAGCCTTTTTAAAACATGGTGTGAGTTCGCCGCGTTTTGCATTAGTGAGTGAAAATATGGATTTATCCGACTTTAAATACCCGCTAATAGTAAAACCAACCGACCGCTGTTCAAGTACCGGCGTTACGAAAGTGGAAAAAGAAGAAGATTTGGACAAAGCAATAAAACAAGCAATAGAATTATCCATTAATAAAGAAGCGCTTGTAGAGGAATATATTTCGGGTATCGAAGTGAGCGTTAATCCAATTAGCTGGAATGGGAAGCATTACAGAATGGCAGTAAGAGATAAGGAAAACACAGGCGCTCCTCATTTTGTTGAAACGGAATACCATGAACCATCGCAACTAAGCGAAGAAATACAGACAAAAATAATTGCCGAAGCTCTGAAAACTTTAAAGGCATTGAATTTTAATTACGGACCTTCAAATATTGATATTAAAGTTACCGAAACAGGTGAAGTTTATATTATAGAATTTAATGCCCGGCTTGGTGGCGATCATACTCACGAAATAGTAAAATTGTCAACCGGATGGGATATACAGGAGGCGTGGATTAACCTCGCGTTAAACCAATTCGAAGAGCCTGAAATTACTGAACATAAATATGCCGGCATCTATTTTTTAAGCAAAGAAACGGAATGGGTAAAACAAGTTATTGAAAATAGAGCAAACGATCCGGATATTGTTATTGCCAAAATTTGGGATGACGAATTACATTACTGTCAAAGCAGTGACGACCGAAGCGGATATTTTATTTATCAATCCGAACAAAAAAGAAGGTGGGGACTAATAAAGCAATAATTATACGATGAACATTTTACTAAATTCAATCGGAAGAAAAACATACATGATTGAATATTTTAAAAATGCTTTAAACAAAGCTGGTAAAATATTTGCATCGAACAGTGTTATGACCTATCCGCTGACACAAGCTGACGGATACTTGATAACTCCTCAAATTTACGATGATTCATATATCCTTGAGTTAATTAATTTCTGTCGATTAAACCATATCAACTGGCTTATCCCTTTGTCTGACTCGGAATTACCCATATTGGCAAAAAACAGAGAAAAATTTGCAGAGCATAATATTTCAGTTATTGTTTCCGATTTATCTGCTATCGAAATATTTAACGATAAATGGGAATCATATCAATTTTTATCATCTTTGGGATTACCGCAGCCTAAAACTTATATAGATTTCGAATTGGCAAAGCGGGAAATCAAATCAGAAAACCTGAACTTTCCTCTTATCCTCAAACCGCGTTGGAGTAATGCCGATCATATAAATATTGTTGAAATAGAGACAATAGAAGAACTGAATGTTTTTTATCCGAAAATGCTCCGAGAAATTGTTCAATCGGGTTTGCATAATCAATCGAAAGAAGAGAATATCATTATACAGGAAATTATTGAAGGAGTCGGATATAATCTTGATATCTTTAACGATTTGACCGGCAATTACATTACAACCGTTGCAAAACAAAAAATAGCGTCAAACGGTACAGCGGTAAAAATTACCGACAATAAACCATTTGGAAATATTGTAAAGCTTATAACCAATCGGCTGCATCCTGTTGCAGCTATAAGTATTGATTGTATTGTAACCGAGACAGGTGGCGTGGTGGTTTCAAAAATGCACGGTCGGCTTGGATCTCAATATCCTTTTGCGCATCTGGCTGGTATTGATTTTCCGAAACAAATGGTAGAATGGTTTAATGGCTTACCGACTTCAGATATTAATTTTTCATACGATTTGAATGTAACCGGATATATAAATCAGACGCCTGCAAAACATTTTAATCATCACTCAAAAGTCCAAGGAAAATTAAACTTGTTGATAACAACCGTTCAAAGGCGTGCATACTTGGTTAAATATTTTAAGGACGCATTGGAAAACAGCGGAAAACTATTTGCAGGAAATTCAGTAATGACCGGTGCTTTGCAGGAAGCTGACGAATATGTACTCACACCGCGTATTTACAGCGAATCATACATTGATTTTTTAATCAAGTATTGTCAGGAAAAACAAATTTCCGCAATCTTATCATGGAGCGACGTTGATATACCGGTATTGGCAAAAAATAAAGAGCGGTTTAAAGGACATGGAATCACGCTATTAGTTTCCGACTCGCATGTTATTGATACCTGCAATGATAAATGGAAAGCATATCAATTTTTGTCTTCATTGGGGCTATCACAACCAAAAACTTATATAGATTTGGATTTGCTGAAAAACGATATTCAAAGCGGAAAAATCTCTTTCCCTGTAATTATAAAACCGCGTTGGGGCTGGGATAGCATCGGAATTTATGAAGCAACTACCTCGGAAGAATTAAACGTGTTGTATCAAAAATCTTATAAAGAGTTATTAAACAGTCCGTTTAGATATGAAACTCAGGCATATAAAAACAACTGTGTCATTATACAGGAAAAAATTGAGGGCGAAGAATATGGATTGAATCTTTTAAATGATTTAAATGGAAATTACGTTACAGTTGTTGCAAGATTGAAACTGTCAATGGATGAACGAATAGGTTATATGGGGCAAATTATTGATAACAAGTTGTTTAAAAATATATGTAAAACTATTTCTTCTCATCTGAAACATATATTATTTATGGACATTGATTGCATTTTAACTTCAACGGGAGAAATTGTCGTTCTGGATTTGAATCCCCGTTTTGGCGATCAATATACTTATGCACATTTGGCAGGTGCAAATTTTCCCAAGCAAATAGTAGAATGGCTGATGGGAGCATCTACATCGGAAAGTAATATTACGGTCAAAGCGGGAGTTACAGGCATCAAAGATGAACCTGTTCCGGTTTGTAATAGAAATTAATCATCAGGCTGAAATGAAAAAAGTATTGGCAGTCATAGGTTCTCATTTTGGACAAAGAGAAATACTCAAAAAAGCAAGAGAAATGGGGGTTGAAACGCACTGTTTTGCGTGGGATAAAGATGATAATGCATTATGCGTAGATTTCGCCGATTATTATCATCCCATATCTGCCCTTGATAAAGAAAAAATTTTGGAAGTATGCAGGGAAATAAAAATAGATGGTGTGCTTACAAGAGTAACTACCTTTTTACCCACTGCCTGTTTTGTGGCTCAAAACATGAATTTACCCGGCAATAGATATGAAGACGCATTGGTTATGATAGATAAATATTTGCAGCGTCAAGCCTTTTTAAAACACGGAGTTAATTCACCACGTTTTGTAATTGCAGGCGAAAATATGGATTTATCAGGATTAAAATACCCGTTAATCGTAAAACCTTCAGATCGTGCTGCAAGTCTTGGTGTTACCAAAGTGGACAGAAAAGAAGATCTCGATAAAGCAATTCAATATGCGCGGGAAGTATCTTATAACAAACAAGCGCTTGTTGAGGAATATATAGATGGAATAGAGGTAAGCGTTAATCCAATTAGTTGGAAAGGAAAGCATTATAGAATGGCGGTCAGGGATAAAGAAAACACCGGTGCTCCGCATTTTGTTGAAACAGAATACCATGAACCTTCCCAATTAAGCGAAGAAATACAGAAAAAAATAATTGCCGAAGCTCTGAAAACTTTATCGGCATTAAATTTTAATTACGGACCGTCAAATATTGACATCAAAGTTACTGAAACAGGCGAAGTATATATTATAGAATTTAATGCACGGCTTGGTGGTGATTATACATTTCAATTAGTCAGATTATCAACCGGATGGGATATTCAAAAAGCATGGATTGAATTGGCGTTAAATCAATTCAAGGAACCTGAAATTACCCAGCAAAAGTATGCCGGAATTTATCATTTAAGCAAAGAAACGGAATGGGTAAAACAAGTTATTGAAAATCAAGCAAATGATCCGGATATTGTTATTTCCGAAATTTGGGATGACGAACTGCATTATTGCCAAAGCGGAGAAGACAGAAGCGGATATTTTATATATCAATCTTCGCAACAAAGAAGATGGGGAAATCCTAATGTTCACGATAAATGGAACTCAATTTTTAAAAATTGAAGGAAAAATGAAATATAAATCATATCAGCTTCACAATTATACCACTATCAAAGGCATAGATAAATTGTCGGCAACTGAACGAAAGGCTGTTGATATTACAGGACAAGTCCTTCCGTTTAAAGTCAACAACTATGTAGCCGAACAATTGATTGATTGGAACAATATTCCCGAAGATCCTATTTATACGCTTTGTTTTCCTCGAAAAGAGATGCTGCAAACACATCATTTCGAGCAAGTAGAACGATTGATGGATACAGGTGCCGGCGCTGCAGAATTGAAAAAAACAACGGATATGATCCGTAAAGAACTTAATCCGCATCCTTCGGGGCAACATTTGAACGTTCCGCAAATAGACAACATCAGGCTGACCGGCATGCAGCATAAATATCGTACAACGGTTCTCTTCTTCCCGAGCCAAGGACAAACCTGCCATGCTTATTGCACGTTTTGTTTCCGATGGAATCAGTTTTCGGGGATGGACGGAATGCGGTTTGCAATGAAAGAAACGGAACTTTTGGTAAAATATCTGAAACAGCACCGCGAAGTAACCGATGTGCTGATTACCGGCGGAGATCCGCTGACAATGAGCGCTTCGTGTCTTTCCGGATATATGGACGCTTTGTTGGACAATGGTTTATGTCATATACAAACTATCCGCATCGGCACCAAAGCCTTTGCATACTGGCCCTACCGCTTTCTGAGCGACCCCGACTCGGACGCTTTAATGCGTATATTTGAAAAAGTGGTGCAATCGGGTAAAAGTTTGGCAATCATGGCGCATTTCAATCATCCGCGCGAATTAACAACCAATGCTGTTCAGGAGGCAATACGGCGCGTTCATTCCACGGGAGTAATCATCCGAACACAATCGCCGCTGCTCAATCATATCAACAATGATCCTGATGTTTGGGCTGAAATGTGGCGCCAACAAGTCAATCTCAACTGCATTCCCTATTATATGTTCGTAGCGAGGGATACAGGCGCCAAGGAGTTTTTCAGCATTCCTTTGGTCGATTGTTGGGACTTATTCCGTAAAGCATGCGGGCAGGTAAGCGGTATTTGTTGCACGGTGCGGGGACCAAGCATGAGCGCCACACCCGGGAAAGTACAAATATTAGGCGTAAACGAAGACCGGGGCGAAAAGGTTTTTGTGCTTCGTTTCCTGCAAGGTAGAAATCCCGATTGGGTACACCGACCGTTTTTCGCAAAATATGATCCTGAAGCAACATGGTTTGATATGCTTAAACCGGCTTTCGGAAAAGAAAAATTTTTCTTCGAAGATAATGCTGTTTTGGATAAATGATATGGGAACCGAAACAATTGAAAAGAAGGCAAGGCGTGATGATAAAAATTATAAAAGTGTAAAATTGTAAGACATGGCAACTAATTTAAAAGGAAGAATAACAGTAATAGATGCTCTAAGAGGGTTTGCTCTTTTGGGGATATTAATTGTGCATACATATAATTTATGGGGAGATTTCTGGACGCAGTCACAAACATCAGATACAATCATCAATTTTACAAACAGAAGTTTTTCTTATCTTATTTATAATTTCATGAATGGAAAATTCTACAGCATTTTTACCACATTGTTCGGTGTCAGTTTTTATATTATGCTCAGCCGTGCAGAAGCCAAAGGCGTCGATTTCAGATTTCATTTTGTGTGGCGGATGATTATATTGATTTTTATCGGATGGATGCATGAAATGATTTATACATGGGAGGCATTGATAGAGTATGGACTTTTAGGCATTCCGTTGATACTTTTCTATAAATTCAACAAAAAAACAATAATGATTTTAGCAATATGCTGTTTGGCTATTAGTCCGTTCTACTATTCATTCTACCATGAACTCAAGGATAAATTTCTGCCGCAATTTAGTCTTCAAACTGAAAATGTCGTTCAAATTGAAGATAATACTTCCCCTGACGAAACATTTGAAACATTTTTAGCAGACCATCAAAAATATTCAAGCGTCAGAAGGATAAGATATTTCATCCACTACGGACCTTTTGGTACATTCGGATTGTTTTTGCTTGGATTGTTTTTGGGAAAAGTAAAGTTTTTCGAAAATACTGAACGGAAAAAACATTTGTATCAGAAAATATTTTTGATATCGGTCGGAATATTTTGTTTGTATGGTTTTATTAGAAAACTATCTTATAATTCAGATTACAAGACGCTTTTCGATATTTTAGACGGTCTTTTTGGGGATTATTTTTTAACCGCCGTTATGGTAAGCGGTTTTATTTTATTGTATTCAACAAAGGTTCGATTGCTTTTGGATTACCTGGTTCCGTACGGAAAAATGGGATTAACCAACTATATCGCCCAATCGGTATTCGGATTGGTTGTTTTTGCTCCATTCTGCATGGGACTCAATACTCAGGGGTTAACAGTAAGGATAATTATTGCTTTGATGTTTTATATCGTTCAGATATTTGTTTGTACCTGGCATCTCAAATATTTCAGATACGGACCTTTGGAATGGTTTTGGCGTTCAGCAACATATCTGAAAAGGGTGCCCTTTCTCAAATAAATGGAATAAACCGGATAGTTTGAACAGTTATTTGATAATCCCTATATAACATTATGTCGTTAAAAGAAAAAACCATAAAAGGATTAAGTTGGAGTTTTGTTGACAATTCTGCGTCTCAAATCATAACCTTCGTTATCGGGATTGTTTTAGCCCGTTTGCTTGCGCCTTCCGAATTTGGGATCATCGGCTACATCACCTTTTTCGTTGCGATTTCATCCACGTTTGTTGATGGCGGATTCATGGACGCATTAATCCGAAAAAACGACTGTACGCAGACCGATTACAGTACCGTATTTTTTTATAATCTGACGATTGGCGTATTATTGTACCTTTTATTGTTGTTGTTAGCGCCGCTGGCAGAATCTTTTTTTGAAGCGCCCGGTTTTGTCTTAATTTTGAGAGTTGCCGGACTTGTCCTGATAATTAATGCGGCGGGAAGCATACAACTGACTCTGTTAACCAAACGTATTGATTTTAAAACCAAAACAAAAATAACGGTAAGTTCAAATTTACTTTCAGGAATAATCGCTATTTTTATGGCTTATAAAGGTTTTGGCGCATGGGCTTTGGTTTGGAAAACAGTTTCAGGACAACTTTTTACATCCGTATTGCTTTGGATACTCAACGATTGGCGTCCGAGTATGGTTTTCTCCGTCAAAAGTTTCAAAGAATTGTTCGGATTCGGTTACAAATTGGCATTATCCATGTTGATTGACAGAATATTTACCAACATATATTACCCGATTATCGGAAAAAATTTCTCTACCGACACATTGGGGCAATACACACGAGCCTCACAATTTTCAAACCTTTTTTCTTCCACTTTGACCCAGAACATTCAACGGGTTT
>Ga0082212_10005425_pt1 | contig 17392 bp, 17 predicted proteins | sample TergutNt197P3_FD_71548 | JGI IMG/M metagenome (GOLD analysis project Ga0082212, IMG submission 71548) | Neocapritermes taracua P3 segment gut microbial communities from Petit-Saut dam, French Guiana - Nt197 P3 | ecosystem: Host-associated > Arthropoda: Insects > Digestive system > Gut ... | reverse complement strand
TCCGGATCGTCCGGCTCCAGTATGCCGTCGTCTATGTCATGGGAAGAGGCTCCGCCCATGGTGAAAAAGCTCTTTCCGGCGATATTGAACACCTGCCCGCGCCGCAAATGGATGACGCTGTCGCGGATGAATTGGGCTTCCCCGCCATTCCATTCGCCGACCGGGAATTGCGAGAGCAGCTCGTAATTCGAATGGTTGCCGGTGACGAATAGTGTCGTAAACGGCTTTTTGTTCAGCCAATCCAGCAAGTGCTTCTCCTGCCTGGAATTATCCCATATGCCAAAGTCGCCGCAGACGACGACATAGTCGTCCTTCGTCATCCCCTTCTGCTCCGGGAAAGATTCCGTTGTAAAGCGTGAGAAATCCCTGTGCGTGTCGCCTGTAACATAAATCATGTCGTTACCTCCGGGCTTTCGTTTCTCTCATTATACCGCTTCTTCCCCCGGATTCCAAATGTGCAAATTATCGGGCTTCATCCCGCGTCCTGTGCCGCCGATACCGCTCCGTATCTTCCCGCGCCGTGGAACGCAGGGCAGCACAGGCTTCTTTGGCGGTATTGGGAAGATAATCGGCACGGTTGCATTTCTTCCTGTGTGCGTCATCTTTTCCGGCATAATACGGGCTTTGCGTAAAGGCGGCAATCATGGCGGCGGGGCTGGCATTGCACCAGTAGGCCAGCTTGTTCATGAACGCGATATCATCGGCGCTCTCGTTGCCAAAACGTCGCTGCCCCGCCCATAAACCCTATCGCGTTCCAAGCCGATACGTAGGAAACGCTCTTGCATGGCGCGTGATATATGTGAGTGCGGAAGAATGGCAACAGTCCTTTGCACTACGTCAGGAAGCAGGTGTTTGTCGTGAATGAACTGCAATTTTGCTGTCCGAACACCGATAGTTCTTTCACTGCCGTAAATATTGCCTGTGACGGTAAAGTAGCGCCCATTGTTGTAAATCTCCAGGAAATGGCCCTTTTTTCGGTGGCGCGTGATATCCGCACCGGGAGCTAACACAAATATGTGCAACCCGTTTCCACTGGGGCTTATCTCAGCGTAAGACGCAAGTTGCCCCACGATCTCCCGCGCCTCCAGCGTAAGCATCCCGGTCTCGTTGATTACATGGTCTAAATCTACGCCGTAAATTTCGCTGCCGTCAAACTCATAGCCGATCCCCTGCGACAGCCCGCGCCTCACGCACTCTACAGCAGTTTGGTAACTTCCCCATGTTTCGTGAACACCGGCCTTTGCAGGCACTGGTTTGCCAGCAAGCAGGCTTGCGGGATTGTACGGACTTTTGGGTGGCGCACTCCGTATACCCCAGGCAACCCAATTAGGGTGCTGTTTTAGCAGTAACGGTATGTTGTTGTATAAATGTGGCATTGTATTCCCCCTTCCATAGAAAAAGCCGCCCAGGTTTTAGCTGGACGGCTTACCCGGTACATTTTTCCCTGTCAATCTCCATGCGGGAGCTGAGCGGTTCTTCTTCATCTTCCATCCATGTGGTTGTCAATATATTTTTTTGAAATTGATTGAAGAATGATATTGACTAGTAAACCCTTTTAGGTTATAATAAATGCGAGATGAGTGCATTTTATGGAACGTAAAATAGTTAAAAATCTATTGGCGTGGAAAAACAACCCGGAAAAACTACCCTTGCTTTTACAAGGGGCACGTCAGGTAGGTAAAACCTATATCCTGCTGTCTTTCGGTAAGGAGTTTTATAAAAACGTCGCGTATTTTAGTATGGAGGAACCCAAAGAGATACCCGCCATATTTGAGCGCGATCTGAACCCGGAGCGGATTATTCGGGAGCTTGCCGCTAACAGCGGGCAAACGATACTACCGGGTGATACCCTTATTATTTTTGATGAAATACAAGCCTGTGAGCAGGCTTTGACCTCACTCAAATACTTTGCCGAGAGAGCGCCACAGTACCATATCATCGCGGCGGGCAGCTTGCTCGGTGTAGCAATGAAGCGTGAAAAGTTCTCTTTCCCTGTCGGAAAGGTGGATATGCTTCATCTGTACCCAATGGACTTTGAAGAATTTTTGTGGGCTGTCGGTCAAGATGGGATTTGTGGGTTAATCCGTGAATCCTATGAAGGCTTTACACCGCTGTCGCTTCACGATTCGGCTATGGACTTGTATAAAACCTATCTTGTTGTCGGTGGTATGCCCCGCGCGGTGCAAGAGTACGCGAACAAACGCGATTTTGACTTTGTGACAGCCATACAAAAGACCCTGAACGACTCATATATAGCGGACATGGCTAAGTATGCCACGCCACAGGAAACCACTAAGATCATGGCGGCGTGGGGGTCGGTTCCGGCACAGCTTGCCAAAGAAAACCGAAAGTTTCAATACAAGGTTATCAAGTCCGGGGCGCGGTCGAAGGATTACGAGGTCGCACTTGATTGGCTGAAGGCGGCTGGTATGATAAATAAATGCGTCCATGTGACCGAAGGGAAGATGCCGCTGTCGGCCTACGCGGAAAATGAGGCGTTCAAGGTCTACATGGTGGATACCGGGGTGCTTTGTTCAAAAATGAGTATCCCGGTCAATGCGGTGCTTCATACACCGTATAGCTTTGACGGGTTCAAGGGTGCGCTTACCGAAAATTATATCATGCAAGCCCTTATCGCAAACGGCATAGACCCATATTATTGGAGTTCTTCGGGCAAAGCCGAAGTTGATTTTGTCTTTCAGGATAGCCTTGGCAGTATTATACCGCTGGAAGCAAAGTCAGCCGAAAATGTACGTTCAAAAAGCCTGCGAAATTACCGCGATGTATATAATCCTGAGTATTCCATTCGCGTGTCAGCTCGAAACTTCGGTTTTGAAAACGAGATAAAGAGCATACCGCTTTATGCGGTGTTCTGCCTGAAGATTTAAGAAAACTTAATATTCATACCGATATTGCGTATGGTTTCGGCATGAATGTAAACTGAGAAATGTAAAAAGGCGGCGTTGGGTATTTGTTGATGACCAGCGCCACCCATCAAACTTACCGCTCCCTCCCCGGTACCCTTGACGCTGGTTCCGCGTCGTATTCGTCCGGCTCAGCCTCAAATACATGGTTGTCTTTCTCATCCATGTTTAACAGGATGTTTAATTCCTTCAGCCGTGCCGATTTATTCTTATACTCCTCTTCCTGCAGAAATGGTCTATCAACCTCGCCTTTGGCTGCATTTACCTGCTCATTTGTTGAGGCAAGCTTACTTTCACAACGCAGCATGGCAGCCTCGAAGCCCTCCAGAACGTTGTCAAGACGCGTGATGTTGCCGTAGATATCCGCACTAAGCTTGACATTATGGGTCAATGCTCCAAGGAAGGTCGCGCAGTATTCTTTACCGAAGGTGTCAAAAGAAAGCGTCATCTCAAAACCGCGATAGCTACCCAGCAGCACGGGGTCGGGAGAGGTCATAGCTTTGCAGGCTGCTATGATAGCCTTGCCTGGCTCGTTGCTCGGCCAGCACCGCCCGCCATTCCTCCATCGTCCTTCTGATTACCGCCATACCATAAGCCTCCCCACGTATTTTGCAGTTTGGCTTTACTCTATCATGTGCGGTCTCGTTTTTCTAACCGCCTTAAGGTTTGGCGCTTACGTTTTAAATGGTAAATTCCCCCTTTACAGCGGCGTTCATAGGCTGGAAATGTCAATAGTTGTTTACTATCAAAATAGGTGGAAAATTGATGTTTAAATTTTCAGTTTATTGACATGTGTTTGTCAAAGAACTACTCATCCTTTTAGCAACCAAGTTGGCCTGTCAAGGGCTTGAGGGTGGAGATTTGCGAAGCAAATACTACCCGTCCCTTGACAGAATTTCATGATACAATGGTGCAGGTTCGATGAACAGACTTGTTCATCGGGCATATAAATCAATTACCATAATTAATTATGCTGCTATCTGGATCGCTTTTGCATTTAAGTACATTTGCCGCTTAACTTCTGGAGGATAACCGCTCTCATTTGCGGTATAAACCCTTTTGCGGTTATAGTACATGAATACCCACCGGAATATAATGCTTTTTACAGTTGACATCGGCAATAGGTCCGTTCGTATCTTATAAAGCTTTTCTTTCTTTAGTGTGGCGAAGAAGCTTTCCATTCGGGCATTATCATAGCATCTGCCGGTACCGGACATGCTTTGGACAGCTCCGCGTGCCGTTAGTGCTTCCCTGAATTTATAGCTGGTGAATTGCGACCCCCTGTCTGAATGAAAGACCATATTATAGGCATCGTAACGTAGGCAGGCTTGTTCAAAAGCCTCGATACAGAGTTCCTTTCTCATATTATCAGCCATAGCAAGCCCTACGATTTGTCCGTCGAAGCAGTCTAACACAGGCGCAAGGTAAAGTTTGCCATTTGCAGTCGGCACTTCGGTTATGTCTGACAGCCACTTGCTGTTTGGTTCCGAGGCGCTAAAGTCTTGGTTGATCAGGTTCTCGCTTTTTTGCGCTGCATAGTCCTCTTTTGTCAACCCGTTAGGCTTGCGCTTTTTCTTCTGAAGTAAGCCGTTTGCCTTCATCACGCGGTATACGGTTGAATAGCTGCCGGTATAATTGTATGCGGGCTGCGTCAGCCGAAGAAATACCCGCCTTGTCCCATAGTTCTCTTTGTTTTCTGTATCTTCTGCCAATATCTCTTTTATCATCGCCAAAAGATTGATATATTTATATGGCTTGCCTAAGGAGCGCTTCCATTTATAATAGCCTTGCTTGGTGACTCCTAATACCAGGCACTTTTCCGTTATTGTATACTTGGGCAGATAGTCACGGATGAATCCATATATCAGGCATGTTGCTACTTCTTTTGGCTCACAGCGAAAAAACCCAGGGCCTCCTTCAGAATTTCATTTGCTCGTTTAAGTTCCTTTATTTCCTTCTGCAATGCCGCCTTCTCAGCTTCCTGGTTAGAAATATATTTGCGGCCACTGCCGATGAAGGGGTTGTCTGGCCTTTCTCTGTAATTCTGTACCCAATTGCGCAATGTGTTTTCATGTATCCCTAAGCTTTCTGCTGCCCTGCTTATGCTTGTTTCTTCTGCTAGTTTTACTGCTTCCTCTTTGAAACTCTTGTCGTACGTTTTCCTTTTTCCCATTTTTTTCGACTCCTTTCAGTTCCTATTTTATCATGCCACCTATTTAAGGAGTCAACTAAAATTATATCACATCAATGCTTACCTCCAGTTTGCATAATAATACGGGTTTTTGACTGCCCTCTTAAAATCCTCCGCAGTGTATTCCGCTTTCATTATTCTGCACCACCTTCACATATAAATCAATGGACTCCAATCAAATTTCAATCTACATCACACTTTCTGATAAGCACACCTTTTCGATATTTTTGCTATGCAAAAATAGGTAGCCACAAATAATAAAAGGTAAAATTAAGCCGGATATTTGAACTAATAAACTATAGTAAATATTGTTAATTGTGTTTGAATATTCAATAGTGTTTTGAAGGAAGTAGTTAAAAAAGTAGCTTACAAACCAGATAAATACTAGTAAAACATATAGTTTTAAAGCATTTTCCCCGAAGATAAGTTTCTTTTTCTGGCTTTTTTCAACTGTAAGAATATATATTATTAACACTTTAAATATCGAAAGCGCATTTAAGGGAACCATAATAATATAAATCATTGCTAAATTAAAATCAAAACGCATGCTTAAATAGTTTATGAAACTATAGCCAAATCGAAACAGGAAAAAATGACATATAACTATTGCAGTATTAATAAGTATATTCCTTTTTATTAAATATGTACGCGGATCTTTTTGATACGCATAATAAAGTAACCCCATAAAAAACAATATGTTAAATGGTGTATTTGCGATAATTTCTATCAGTAGCATTTTTAAACTGCTTAGAAAAGACAATTGCAGCAACCCAAAATAGGTTTCCGATAGATCAAAGAGTCTTTCCGATGACATTTGATTCAGTATTGTATCCCACGGTATTAGATGTCTTATTATGAGCGATACCAGCCTGGAAAATAGCTGACACGCAGTAAGCAAGACCACCAAGAACACCCAAAAGTTTCCAGATGCTTTTTTTATTAAGTTTGAATTAAGAAGTGTCCTGGCAGCGTTTTTGGATTTTTGTGAGATGTTTCTAAGATCATCGGCTTCTTCATCGCCTATCAAAGCCCCAAGTATTGTCGGTTTTTTCTCCCCCTCAGGCAGCGGCGGTAATTCGTCTACCAAGTCAACATCGCATTTCGCGCAATGTATTACACCCTCCATATCAAACTCACTTCTGCATTCCGGACACCACTTCACTGGCAACACATCCTTTCGCTTTCGTTTGTCTCATCATCTAATACTTCTCTAGCGAAAAATCGCGGTTGATTTCCATATTGTAGTAGTGGGAGAGTATCTCGTCGTAACGGTAGCCGTCGGCGGCCATGCCGATGGCGCCCCATTGGCTCATGCCCGCGCCATGCCCGTAACCCTTACCATAGAGCGTAACGCTCCCCATGTTCGCGGAGGAGGTGGGCGCCGTGGCGCTACCGCTACCTACATTGACGATTCTATTTGCGCCCTTGATGGTGAAATTCATCCCCCAGTCGATCAAGCGGTTTAAAACTCCGCCGCTGCCGTCCTGTACATAATATGAGCCGATATCGCTTACCGGTTGAGGGGTAGTCTGCCCTTTATCAAGCACATAAAAGGTGGTATCGCTGCTGACAAAATCTGTCGCGTTAAGCGAAGCGTCCAGGCTGAAGAGCGTGCTTTTCAAGTTTCCCAGCAGGCTGCGGATATCATCACGCTTGGCGCTGACCTGCCCGTTACTGCCCTTGATAGTCACCTCCGTTACCCGCCCGGAAGCCGAAGCCTTGCCGTCCGCACCCGCTGTGGAAAGCTCGATACCCCGGTATTCTCCGATACCGCGCCCGCTATAGCGCTCGGCCAGATCCTTAAGCTCGGCTGCGCTGTAAGATACCTGCCAGCGGAATATGCTATTACTGTAGCCGCTTTTTTCTACATATTCGTCATAGGGTGAAGGCACGCCCCTAAGAGGAATACTACCGCCCCACACATTAGCCAAATTCTCAGTATGACCCCCGGCGTTGCTGTGGAAATAACATTCAAAAGGCTCGCCGCGATAGCAGACGACCTCCCCGGCGGTGGAGTTGACAGCGCTCACGGTATTACCGGCCGCCGCCTCCTTTTCCGCCGAATAGCCGCCGTAAGACTGATCCAAAACACCGCTGCCGATATCGTAATACTTATTGGCTTGGTTGATTTTGGCCAGAGCGAAGGAGCGGCTGGCTACCGCCTGCGCCTTGACCGCTTCCAAGGGCCTGTTATAACCGATCTCCCGCCCCACCACACCATAGAGATAGTATTCCACGTCGAGGGAGTTGATAATATAAGAGATCGAACCGTTAGCCACTATTCGCAAGCAGCCACGATACAGCTTGTTATTATACTTGAACAAACAATCGTCATCTGCGGCGGCAAGATAAACTTCAGATTGCCCGTCTGCAACCGATTTGCCTCCCACATACACAAAAAACCCACCGCGATAATTTTCTATCTCTACCGCAACGCCTTGACGGATAGTAGCAATATACCGCCCGCTATCATCCCGCAATTCATAATCACCGCTATCGATGTAGACAGTATACTGCTTATCGGAGCCGGATTCCAGCAGCACGCGGATATCCTGAGCCCAAGCTTGGGTTGCGGTGAGCAATACTAGCAGCAACACGATTAATGCGCTAGCGGAGAGTTTAATTGTGGTGGTCATGAGATTTCTCCTTACCTCCTAAACAAATTAAACAACAGGCTAAGCACCAAACTGATAACGATGCAAGTAACAATAGGAAAATAAAAACTGAAATTTTCCCGTTTAACGAAAATATCCCCCGGCAGACCGGTAAAATTCATCTTACCCAACAGTATAAAGAGCAAGCCCAGCGCCATCAGCGCGCCACCCGTAATTAGGCATATCCTCCCCAGCAAAGCCCACGGCGTCATTGTCTGCTCCCAGTGCTATAATACCTGGCATCCCTAAAAGAACCATCCTTCTTTATAATTCCCGTATTTTGCATTTCCGACAAAACCCTTTCGATAGTTTTAATACTAATATCAGGTAGAATGAATTGCAGTTCCCTTTTGGATATAGGCATTAAACTGTTCATGACCGCCGTTTCCACACGGTTTTTCTTTGACAGTCTTTTATCCCCGATAACCGCAAACCGTTTATTTAACTCCTGGTAGCACATGAATAAAGTAGATATAAAGTTTTCCATAAAGGGATAGTAATCACTGGTATTATCATGCCAGTTTTGCGATGACAGGTGAAGCGAATTGTAATATGCCCCTTTATGTTTATTGATCTGCTCTTCAAAAGATATATACTTGCCTGCGTCAAAACCATTTTTATATAGCATAAGCAGCGATAATAGCCTGGATATGCGACCGTTGCCGTCTGCGAAAGGGTGGATACAGAGAAAATCCAAAATAAAGCACGGTATCAGGAATAATTGATTTATGCTATAGCTCTGTTTAGCGTCCATATATGCTAAAATCAATTGTTCCATGGCTTGGGGAGTTTCGCTAGCCGGAACCGGCGCGAAACGTATCACCCTATTGCCCCATGCGTCAACCGCAATAATAAGGTTGTCTTCCTCTTTGTATTGCCCACCGATGATCCGTTCATTATCCGCTTCCATGATTTTGTGCAGATTAAGTATTTCTTGTTCATTTATACGAAGTTTGTCATGATTCTCATGAACCAGGTTTAGCGCGTCCCTATACCCGGAGATTTCTATCTCGGCATGGTTTAGGGGAGCGCTGTTTTGATTAACTATGGCTTCGATACGTTTGTCAGTAGTCACAATTCCTTCAATCGCGTTTGAACCCCTAACAGATTGCAGTTTGGCGATGTCTTCCAGTTTAGTAAAAATTGTTTGATACTTTTCTTTAAGCTCCTGTTCTTTTTCCCGCAAAACACCGATCGACACAACTTTATCGATTATCCTCGCAGGCAACAGACCGTTTTCTAAAAAAGAATAGTCGAATCTTTTCACGGCGTTTACTCCTCTGCGAAATATTTACTACCCCAAATAATACCGCAAATGGGGCAGTAAGTCAATATATGGGGCAGTAAAACCGGATATCAAAAGCACTACGCATTGATTTTACAGTATCTTTCCTTCTCGCTATAGATACAGCCGCAATACTTCTGCATATACAGCCCCATTTCCCGCGCCGCCGCCTGACCCGCCCGAAAATGCGGACGCCAGTCGCGGTAGAAAAAACTCAGCCCGCAGCGGTTCGCTATTTCCTCTCCCAACTCCCTTAAGCGCTGATGCTGCTGATAGGGGCTGATCAGCAAGGTGGTGGAAATGGCGTCGCAACCTAACTCGGCGGCCTTGGCAGCCGTTTGCTCAAGGCGGTTGCTGTAGCAATAATCGCAACGTTCAGCGGGTTCGTCGGCCACCGCCCTCAGCCATTGCTCCAAGGGATAAGAAGCATCTTCATAAGCGGGCAGTTTATAATGTGTCATGAGCTCCCGCCAAGCAGTTAAACGGGCTTGATGTTCCGTATAAGGATGTATGTTTGGATTATTAAAATAGCAGCTTAAGCCCTCATCCAGCCCTTCCATAAGTAAGGCGCGGGCTACAGCTACCGAACAGGGACCGCAGCAGCAATGGAGCAGCAGTTTCATGCGTTCTCCTTCTCCTTTTCCGTCAGATTTGCAAGCAAATGGTCAAAAAATACGATAAAACTATCGAAAAATTTACTGTTGTATTTTACGAAAGTTTGGTGTATGATAATAAGGGAGGTGTTGATAATATGCCAAATATAAAACCTATATCAGAACTACGAAATTACGGTGAGGTACTCCGTAATGTTGCTATCGGTTCCCCTGTGTTTTTAACAAAGAACGGCCATGGGCGTTATGCGGTTATGGATATTGAGGAATATAAAGAATATGAAAAAATGCTTGCTTGGCGGAAATTGAAAACGGAATTAAATACTGGAAAAATATCCGGCGAAGAATTCGGATGGGTTGATGCCGATGATGTAAGAAAGCGTCTTGAGGAGCGGTATAGTGAGCGTCTTGAGGAGCGGTATAGTGAATAAAATAAGATATTCCGCTGAAGCAATACAAGATTTAGAGCAAATAGGCGACTATATTGCAGAAATACTAAAAAGCCCTATGGTCGCGCTAAATACAGTCAACAAGATACAAGACACAATAGACAAACTCGCTAATTTTCCGCTAATCGGCTCACCATTATCGAATGTCGTTAATATGACTACAGATTATCGGTATATCGTTTGTGGCAACTATCTCGTGTTTTACCGCACGAAAACAGAAGTGGTTTTTATTGACAGAGTACTATTTGGCAGACGTGACTACCTAAAGATACTGTTTAGCGATATGCAGGGTGATGACCGGGTCTAGAGTGCAGCGTGTGAAACGTTAGTATTCATGCGTCCTCCCTCTCCTCCGTCAGGCCCGCGAACAGGCCACCCTGAGCATATGCGGCGGCGGGGGTATTCGGCGGCGGCGTCATGCCGAAATAGCGGTAGGCGGCGGGCGTAGCCATACGCCCGCGTGGCGTGCGCAGCAAAAATCCCAGTTGGATCAGGTAGGGTTCGCTGATATCCTCTATGGTATCGGCAGATTCGCTGATGCTGGCGGCAATGGTATCCAACCCCACCGGTCCGCCGGAGTATTTCTGCAAAACGGAGAGCATTACTTTACGGTCGGTAATATCCAGGCCCAATGCATCCACTTCCAGCATTTTCAGGCCATCCTGAGCCACAGCCTCATCCACCGTGCCGTTGCCCCGCACCTCGGCAAAATCGCGTAAGCGTCGCAGCAGGCGGTTGGCAATGCGCGGCGTGCCCCGGGAACGGCGGCAGATTTCCCGCGCCCCGGCATCTTCCAGAGGGACGGCAAACAGCTTGGCCGTGCGGCGTACTATCTGCAAAAGCTCTTCTTCGCCGTAATACTCCAAGCGGCAGATCACGCCGAAGCGGTCGCGCAGGGGCGCGGTGAGCATACCGGCGCGGGTGGTGGCGCCGATCAAGGTAAAAGGCGGCAGATCCAGCCGCAGTGTGCGCGCGCTGGGGCCTTTGCCCAAGATGATATCCAGACAATAATCCTCCATAGCCGGATAAAGCACCTCTTCCACGGCGCGGTTGAGGCGGTGTATCTCGTCGATGAAGAGAATATCGCGCGGGCTCAAGCTGGTGATGATAGCCGCCAAGTCGCCGGGACGCTCCAGAGCCGGGCCGCTGGTGGTGCGGATATTAGAGTTGAGCTCGGCGGCGATTATATTGGCTAAAGTAGTCTTGCCCAAACCGGGCGGCCCGTACAGCAGCACATGATCCAGCGCCTCCCCGCGCCGAAGCGCCGCCTGCACGAATACGGCGATATTACTCTTTACCTGCTCCTGCCCAATGTATTCGGCAAGCGCGGCAGGCCGTATATGCCACTCATTTTCCACATCCTCGCGCTTCAACTGCGAAGACACTAATCTTTCATCTTCCACGGTAGCATCCTCTCGTTACTAAATTAGTAGTTTACTTGGCGAATAATTTTCGTGATTCATATTGAGCATTCAAATAATCTGCCCTGAATATCGCATAATTGGCGCTCAAATCCGCTGAGATACTTGATCATATTAAGACGCCTTCACGTCAGTTTATCCTTGCGCCGCCAGTTTGAGTGCTTCCTGTAGTAATTGCGCGGATTGCGCGCCTTCTCCCAGGTTTTTGGCGGCTTGCATGGCTAAAGCTCGGCCTTCGGCTCCGCGATATCCTAATTGTTCCAAAGCGGCCAGCAGATCACCATAAGCCGACGGCAGAGCTACGCCCAATGCCGCGGAGAATCCCAGGTTCTCCCCTGCTGCGGCCTGCCCGTAAGGTAAAGCGAATTTATCCTTTAAATCCACCACCAGACGCTGGGCCGTCTTTTTGCCTACTCCCGGCACCTTACAGAACAGATCGGCGTTGCCCTCCGCCAAGGCGCGCGTGATAGCCTCGGCGCTGATATTATCCACAATAGCCAAGGCAGTCTTGGCGCCGATGCCGGAAACCGCCAGTAAATGCCTAAATAATGCCAATTGCTGCTCCTGGGCGAAGCCGAATAACTGCCAGGAGTCTTCCCTCACCTGCAGATGGGTGTGCAGCATTATCTCCTGCCCCACCTGAGGGCGGGGGTTGAGGAATTTTAGCGGGGCTAGAACCTGAAAACCCAGTCCGCCCACCTCGATTATCAGGCTATCCTCGTTTACGGCAAAAATCAGGCCGCGTATAAAAGCTATCATACATCCTCCCCAAAAATGCGGGTTTCACCCGCAAGATACCAGAGGCGAGAAAACAGAGTGTGTAGAAAAGCGCGACGACGCTTTAGCAAGTGCATTTGCTGAGGCTTTGCATAGCAAAGGCCAGCAAGGTTAAAGACGCTTTTCATTGATTAAGGCATATTCGTTAACTTATTAATAGTTAATGTCTTCGCCGCGTATAGTTCTGGTTTGTAAAAATTGGGCATGGGTCAGCGCCAGTGCCAGCGCGTCGGCAGCGTCGTCTGATTTGGGCGGGGTTTTCATCTGCAGCAGACGGGCCACCATGAACTGTATCTGCTGCTTTTCTGCCCGCCCATAACCCACGATGCTTTGTTTGACCTGCAAAGGCGTATACTCCGCCACCGGCAGATCGCATTGCGCGCAGGCCAGCAACAATACGCCCCGGGCCTGCCCTACCGGAATAGCGGTGGTGGCGTTGCGGTTGAAAAATAGCTTTTCCACCGCCACCTGCTGCGGCCTGCCCTCTTCCAACAGCTGCCGCATCCCGCGATGCAGTTTATCCAGGCGCTGGGGAGCAGGCATATTGGAAGCGGTGCGGATGCAGCCGTAATCCAGCAGGCTACTACGGCTGCCTGAGGTTTCTATAAGTCCATAACCGGTGATGGCTGTGCCGGGGTCTATGCCCAGTATTATCACATAACACGCCTCCAAAGCCAGCATATTCCCTATACTGACCATAAACTATTCTACAGCATAACGCCATTATCCTGCCAAAACAGTGTTTAGAAGCGCGTGCCAGTTATTAAGTATAATTAAGAAGTTCCGGCAAGTGTCAGTTTTTTGTACAAAAGCGGCGAAAAACTGACACCTGCAACACGCCGGCACTGCAAGCGCTTATGAACGTAACGAGCACTGGGCATAATTGAGAAAACAATTGACATCTGCCCTGTGTTGAGATACAATAAAATCTGCAAAAGATCGTGCGCCCGTAGCTCAGTGGATAGAGCGCCGGCCTCCGGAGCCGGGTGCGTGGGTTCGATCCCCGTCGGGCGTACCAACCGCAAATAATCCGAATTCTTCGCTCGATGTAAAGTCATCGGTGAGGGCTTCGGATTTTTGCTTTGGCTGGGAAATGAGAGGTGAGGTGGAGCGCATTTTGTTTCCCAGCCGGTATCGTTTCCCCCGTCCTGTCCCGCCGTCTCCCTGCCCTGTACCGCCCCCACGCGGCGGCAGGGCGACGGCAAGCTGAAGCGAAAACGGGCGCGGACAGCGGCGTTTCCCGCGGCAATGGGGCGCAGGGGTGTCCCCTCCCACACACTTTGCCGGAGGCAAAGTATAGTGTGTTATGCCCTGCTGCCGACTGACGGGCAAAACCGCGCCGCCGCCTTATGGGCGGGGCGGTTTTGGGCGCCAGGAAAATCGGGCGGGGTTTCGCGCGGCGGCGCGGAAAGCACGGACGGTTTTCAAAAGGCAGGCGGGCATACCCGTAAAAGCGTCATCTGTCACCGACTGGGACGAAGGGCGACCCCACTCAGAAAAAATTGGTGGATTTTGTGGACTGGCTATGGTACACTGGACGGGGAACAGAATAATTTATATTTTCGGAGGGTTTCAAAATGCAGAACTATGAAAACGCAATTAACATCATGGCTGAACGCTTTGGCAAAGACAGCCTTATCGCAATCGCTACAACTGATGGTAAGCGTTTATTTAACCGTATAGTTGACGCTTACTATGAAAATGGCGCATTTTACATCAGCACACACGCGCTCTCAAACAAAATAAAGCAAACCGAAGCAAATTCAGAAGTTGCCGTCTGCGCCGTTGATTGGTTCAGTGGACACGGCATTGGAAAGAACCTTGGTTGGGTGTTAGAACCCCAAAACGCTGAAATCAGGTCAAAAATTCGCAAAGCGTTTGTGTGGTATGACGATGTGAACAATGAGCAAGACAAGAACTGTTGTTTTCTTGAGATTCGTCTTACGGACGGTATGCTGATAAAAGACCACCACGCGATACGTTATCAAATTGATTTTGTGAATAAGTCAGCACTGTTAAGTGAGAACTGGGGAGAATTTAAGTAAATCAACAATATAATAGCGGGTTTGGGCGGCAGCCCAGCAATCACAAATAGCGGATTGGATGTCCAACCGCTGTGCTTGCTACCCAACAAAAACCATGAGTTGCACTTAGCCCAAACGAAAACAACGCTTACGGCGGAATACCCCGCTAAAAATATAATATTAAGGGTGGAATGTGCCTTCTTTGCCAAAAAAATGCCGGAATGGGATATTATTTCCATCGGCCCTACTATCGAAAACGCGCACAGCCCTGGTGAAAGAATGAGCTTATCCTCGTTCAACAGAATATGCAATTATCTTGTAAAGGTTTTGGAAGCGATATAAAATGTTTAACTTCCTAAACAAAATGTTTAACTTCCTAAATATTTTATTTAGGAAGTTAAACATTTTGTTGTAACTTAAACGGTTTGCCCGATGATAAAACAGATGGTTTAGCATAAAATAAAAAGCCCCCGAAGGGGCTTTTTATTTTATTATGTTGTGGTATTATCAGTTGACTATGCGGCAGTCGCGGATCTGGTCATTGCCCTTGGTATCCACATATACACTGTAGCCGTAAACATTGTAGGTATCCGCCGCGTTGTTGCTTATGGAGAAGGTCTTAGTAAAGGGTATCTCCGCTCCATCCGACCAGAACTCTGTTACGGTAATGGTCAAATTATTAGTGTTGCCGTTTAGCTTGGTAACATAAGCTTCCGCAGAAAGGCCTATGATGGTGGGATCATAAAGCGCCGTTACCGTAAGGTGGCCGCTTATATCGGAGAAATCCTCATCCCAGCCAACAAATATCCAATCCTTCCTGAACGGATCGGCCGGAGCTATGGCCGCAGAACCGTAAGCTATGCTCTGCTCATCCAATACGAAGCCGTCCCAATCCAGGAAGATGACATCGTAGTAGTTGATCTCGAAGATAGCGGTTACGGTAAGGGCGGCGGTGATATTGTTGAACGGTACATCCCAGCCAACGAAGGTATAACCTGTCTTGACCGGGTCGTTCGGGGCAGTAGCCGCGGAGCCGTAAGCTATGCTCTGGGTGCTTACGGTAGCGCCGTCCGCCACAAAGGTAACGGTGTAATAGTTGATGGTGAATACCGCGTTTACGATAAGGTCGCCGGTGACGTTGGTAAAGGCCTTATCCCAGCCGGTAAAGGTGTAGCCGGTCTTTACCGGGTCGGCCGGGGCCACTGCGGCGGCGTCGTGTTCCACTGTCTGATCGCTTATTTCAACGCCATCCACCAGGAATTTGACATTGTGGCTGTTGAGTTTGTAAAGTGCCGTTACCGTAAGGTCCTCGGTCACCGCGGCAAATTCCTTATCCCAGCCTGTGAAGACATAGCCTTCCCTTACCGGGTCGGCAGGAGCAATGGCGGCCGCGCCCTGCGCTACCAGTTGAGCGCCAATCACCGTGCCGTCGTGATCCACAAAGGTAACTGTGTATCCGGCGGGTATCAACCCCTCTTGCTTGCCAACAATGGGAAGCGAGAGATAGGTATTGGGGCCGATGTTTACGGTAAATTCGGTGGGAGACTTTGTCATGTAAGTAAACTCGGGGTCTGATCCGAAAATGATGATCCCCAATTGCCTGCCCGCGGTGAATGTGTATTCGGTTATATCCATTTCCCAAGTGTAGGAATTGAAGTTTACTGCTGCCGGCTCGGATGTGCCGTAAGGAAGGATATTTGCCGATTGGAACAGATAGTTGGCGTGCCAGTTGCCGCCTTTTTCTATATTGGCCAAGCCGGGAACATCCAGAGAAAGGGTGCCTTCGGGGTTGGGATTGCGAACATCCACCGAGCCGATGGCAACCACCTTTACGCCCGAATTCCACCATTCTACCACCATAGCCGAAAGAGCGCCCACGTCTTTGCTGGCGGCCACTTCGGCGGTCATGGAAACAGCACCGCTTATGGTAAAGCTAGAATTGATGGGTACCAGATACATCACGCGGTCGGGAACTTCGTTCGTTCTGCTGAAAGTGCCCGTCAAGGCGCTGCTGGCGGTACGTAAGCGGTTGGCAGGAGCGCTCCACGCGGTGTTGGTGTTGCTTAGCCCGCCCACTATGCGGTTTCTCCAGTTGTTAACGGTACCAAGGGAGCCGCCGCGGCCCAGGTGTATCAGGGCGTTGGCCAGCCAGCCATTGGCGCGATCCAGGCCGTTTGTCTGTATATGAGCGCCGCTGGGCATTGCCGTGTTGTAATTGATAGTCGGGAAGGTAGCTGAGGAGGACGCCAGGAAATCATCCTTAAAAGCAACAGGCGTAACATTTGGCTGCGGCTTTGTGTATATAGCGCCTACTCTGCCGCCGGAGGGGTAGAATTTCTGATACTCGCCCGCCGGCCAAACATCATAGTCTTTCCATTGATTGGAACCAACATTGGATAGGATATGATAATTGGGCACTCTTTCCGTAATATCGCTTTCTACGCCAAAGAGATAGTGATCCACCCATTCCCTCATGTTTGCCGTGGTAGTCCAAACCCCGGTTCCGCTATTCGCCATACTATGCTCGGCCTGAGACCATTGGCCTTTTATGACGTCGATATCGTAATGCTTAAGCATTTCATTGAGCAAGGCGGTATGACGGAACTTAACATTGCCGTCGTTCAAACCGGCGCCCATGATAACGCCCACGTCCTTACGCATATCATAACCGAAGGAAAGGGGATTCCTTTCATCCCAGAAGGGGCTGTAATCCCCTGTTTTTGCGTCCATTTCCTGCCGCAGATACAGCTCCCAATCCCACCAGGTATCCCAGATAGGCGAGTTGTTGCCGGGATATGTAGGCGCGCTGGCGCTCCAGAACCTGCCCTGTGTATAATATGTGGTTGAGGTGATGTCTTCGCCTTGATATCCTCCGGGAGCGTAAGCTATGGCGTTTTCTCTGTAATAATTATAAGCGTTAGTAACGGGGGCGCCTGGGTAAATAGACCTTAGGCCTTCCACACCGGTAACTGCGGCCGCAACGGGCAGCGTTCCGCCATAAGATGTGCCGGAAGCTATACCTTCGCCGGTAGCCCAGTAAGCTTCAACTTCGGTTA
>Ga0082212_10005424_pt1 | contig 17397 bp, 15 predicted proteins | sample TergutNt197P3_FD_71548 | JGI IMG/M metagenome (GOLD analysis project Ga0082212, IMG submission 71548) | Neocapritermes taracua P3 segment gut microbial communities from Petit-Saut dam, French Guiana - Nt197 P3 | ecosystem: Host-associated > Arthropoda: Insects > Digestive system > Gut ... | reverse complement strand
CGCGAATTATGACGCCGACGTGACGCGACGGCTTGCCCTGGTCTATTCGGAAAAACTTTGTGCGGACGAGTTCGGCAACGATTGCTGGCGACCGTTCTGGATAGCGATGCGAGCACTGCTGCCGATTCTGGAAATCAACCGGACCGGCCTGCCGCTCAACAGCGACCGGCTCCGGGACCTGACGGAGCAGTATCAAACGAAATCGGAACAACTGATTCGGGACATTCGTGCATGGGCGCGGTGGCCGGAGTTCAATCCCAAGTCCCCGTTCCAGATGCGGGAATTTCTGTTCGGCACCAGGTACAATCGCAAGAAATTTTCCAAAAAGGAATTGGAACGAATCCCGGAAGGGACGATGCCGCCGGAATATGTTCGTGTCCGGCCGAAAGGGGCCAAGACGCTGAATCTGCCGCCCTTGTTCACGACGGGAAAATATCCGAAACGCTGGGACAGTGTTGTGCGGGAGCATCGCGATCACCTGGCCACGCCGTCGGTGAGCAAGAACACGCTGGCTCAACTGGCGTTCTTTCATGCCAAACAGGAACTCACGCTTCCCGACGGAAGCAAAAGAACGCTGAACTTTCGGCCTGTACTCGACAAGCTGCGGCACTGGAATACGGTGGCCCAAACGCTCCGTTACGTTTTACGGCCTCCGAAAACCGATGAAACGCTGGAGCCGGTCTATGACGATCACGGCGATCTGATTTACGACGCGGGCATCCCGTCCTGTGTCTGCGACGACGGGCGGGTGCGAACTCATATCTTTCCGACGAAGGCGACGGGCCGCTGGAGTTCCGCCTGGCCGTCGCTCCAGAATCTCGGCAAGCGAATCGAAGGCACCCTGAAGGAAGTGTTTCAAGACGAATACCGGCACCCCTTGCGATCCATCTTTCAGGCACCGCCGGGCCATGTCTTGATCGAAGCGGACTACGTCGGTGCCGAGGTCGCTTGTGCCGCCTTCATGTGCAACGACGCCAACATGCTCGAACACGTTCGACGCAACCAGTTGCCCGAAGAACATCCCGACTATTACGATCTGCACAGCCGGGTCGCCGTGTCCGCATTTCATTTGGATTGTCCGCCGACCAAATCCGGCTTGAAATCCGTTGGGAAAGAGTATCTGCGCATTGTTGCCAAGGCTGTGCTGTTCGGACTGTTCTATGATCGCGGCCCGCGTGCCATTGCCGAAGGTTCCAAGTCCGAAGGCATTCTTGTCTCGGAATCTGAGGCTCGTTCCATCATCGAACAGATCAATCACGCTTATCCCAGGCTGCTCCCGTACTTTGAACAGTGCGCAGCCAGGGCGGAATATCCGCAGTGGCTCTGCAACTCCTTCGGTCGCTATCGGAGGTTCCCGCCGTGGCTGGACAGCGAACAGTTGAAACGATTTGAACGACAGGCTAAAAACTTCCCTATCCAGGGACTGGTGGCGGATGTCGTGAACCGTGCAATCGATCATCTGTACGTCCGGCGCAACCGCATGAAATTGCGTTCGCGAATCGTCCTCCAGATTCACGATGCGATCCTCATGCAGGTGCCCGACGACGAGGTCAAGATCGTTTACGAAGAACTGTTTCCGCTCGCCATGACGGAATGCGTTTCGATCGTTTCCACCGACCCGGCAGGCAACCCGCGCAAAGGCGTTCCGCTCCGTAATCTGGGGATCGACCTGGAGGTCTTCCGCGAATGGGGCAATCCCATACGTGATCTCTCCGTTTTTGGTATTCAAGTGGCTAGTGGCTAGTGGCCAGTGGCTAGTGGTCGGCACAAACTTCAAACTCGCAACTAAAAAGAAAGGTTTTTCAAGATGTCAACAGTCAAAGAACTCCCACCGAAGCGCAAATCCCCGATACCGGAGGGCGGGACGCAAGCACCCAAACGCCGGATCGTTTACGAAAAAGGCCGGGCGCACACCTCGGCGGACATTGATCTGCCGGACTGGAACAACATTGATTTCATCAACCCGGCGTTCGAGGACAAAGTCCGCTATTGGTATCCCGGCGCGAAGAAAAAGAGTGCCCAGGCGGGCGAGCCGTTTGTCTTCCGGCTCCTGCCCGCTCTTTCGACGCAGATTGAAGGCGTGGAGGTCGCCGAAGGCGAGTATTCCGACTGGAAACCCGGTCGCGAAACCGACGGCGGACTCAATAACGCCATGTTCCGGCAGGTCGGCGTGATTGAGCAGTTTGGATCGAATCGCCAGGTCAGTTTCATACCCTGTCTGCCTTACGATTCGACGGACGCGCCCATGTTTTCCGGCCTGGACGACAATCCCTACCAGCTTCTCTGCAACGCTTTGTTCCAGATGAAAAGTTCCGGGATCGACCCGAACTGGGCACCGCTCGTCATGACCAAAAAGGAAGTCGATGCGTACCGGGAGAAGCACGGTCTGCAAAACAAAGTGTATTCGTCGAGTTTGCTCCCGATGCGCAACAGCCGGTATTTCGCCTACGCCTGGATTTATCGCGGCTACAATACCGCAACGCAAAAGGACTTCCATTTCAAGGAGATTCCCTACGGCTCCCTTCCCAGGCACGGTCTGCAAATCATCTCCATTTCCAAAAGTGCCATGAATGCCTTGCAGTCGGAGTATCGCCGTTCCGTACGGGACGGCAAAGCCCGCGAGCAGAACAGATTCCAATTTCCCGATCCGGCCCGATTCGACGAAGGGACGTTAAACTACGTCTGGCTCGCCAAGACCACCAATCCGATCGACGGCAGCAACGGTTCCGATAATGTGATGGGCTATACGGCTGCGGTTGCACAAGATTATTTCGGAGTGCCGGAAAACCCGGTGGAAACCGACTTGACCGTTGCGAAAGATTTCCAGAACTGGTATTACGAGAACTGGCAACCCTGGTCCGATGTTCTCAAGGGGACCTGGGGACAGGAACAGGTGCTTCTGATCGCCCGTTATTTCCCGGAACTGAAAGGGGTCTGCAAGCGGATTTGGAGCGGATACAAGAACCTCATGACGGCGTGGGAAGAGGCGTTCGCTTCCGTGGATTATGACGAGGATTATGATTTCCACGAAATTCTTCACCGGAAATACGGTCTTCAGAGCGAACGTTCCGCCGAGTTGGACGACCGTGACCGGCCCGACCCCCGTGATTATACGACCGCAACGACGCGCCGACCGGTGGCCGGTTCCAAAGCGGGCAAGCGTCGTCCGGCTTCGGAACTGGAGAGCGAAGAATTTGACTACGATTCGGATACGGACGACGTGGAACAGCAGGAGCAGTCGCACCGGACATCAAGAAAATTTGCACGCGAGGAGGAGCCGGAACGCAAACCGAACAGGCGGCACGATGAGGTGCGTTCCGAATCGCGTCGCCGCCCGCCGACGGAAAAAGCACATCGCCATGACGAGGACATGGAGGACGACGAAGTCCCTTTTGACGCTCCGGAAGAGCCGCGATCTTCGCAATCCGCCAACGTATTGGCCGCCGTGGGCAGGCACGTCCAACAGAAATCGGTACCGGCCAGCAAGACTGCGACGCAAATGACCGCCAGGGAACATGCGCAGCAGTACGAGGACACCGAACCGGACTACGACGAAGAAGATTTTGAGGACGCGGAGAACATGGACTATGTTGCGGACGCCGATTCGGAATCCTGGGACGAGGAGCCAGGGGATACGGAGTACGACGAAGGTTTCGGGTACGAAGAGGACGATGAGGACGAGTACGAGTGATCCGACGTGGTTCCGGTAGAATTTGAAACGTGAGTCCCCTGCTGTTACAGTGGGGACTCACGTTTTTTCATTTTCACCGAAAACCCGCGAGTCCGTGAACGTCATGGCCAAAAAAGCATCCCCTCCGGGCGAGACAACGTCCGCAACCACCCGAAAACCGAAGCGAACCGAACAGGAACCGTCCCCCTGCTGGAACCGGCGTATCCGTAACGACGCACCGATACCGGGCGTGCAGCCGGACCTCCGTGAGATTTTCGGAAGTTTGAGTCATGGCAAGAGCCGCAAGAGTTCGGAGCTTGACGAAATGTCACAGGGCATCGCCGTGGGCGAGCAGGACATGCCCGCCATCGGCGCGGCGTTCCCGTCGTTCTGTCTCGAAATGTTCACAAGCCAGTCCGTTCTCCAGGCATCGTCCTGTTTCGCCCTGGGCGGTCCGACCGGTTCGTTCAAGTCGCATTTCGTCCTGGAAATAGCGAACTGGATCGCACGGGCGGGCGGTACGATCAGTCTGGCGGAAAACGAATCGAAGTTCAACGCGGATATGGCACGGGCGGTCATGGGCCGTGAAATCGGGCAGCGCGTCTGGGTCAGGGAGTGCAAGCGGTTCAATCAGGTTCAGGAATTTTTGACACACGGCATCAAAAAGCACGACGAAATGGAGGACGGGGAACGACCGCCGCATCTCCAGATTGTCGATTCCGTCGTGGGCAATTCCACGGAATCGCAACAAGCCAAACTCAAAACGGAAGGCAGTATCGAACGCGGCTATCCCGCCAACGCGCTGGCCGCCGCCAATTTTCTGCCGTCCTACCTGCCGATGCTGGCCAAGAAACCGTATTTCGGACTGTGGGTCACCCATTCCAAAGATGAGACGGAAGGGACGGGAAAATTCGCGAAAACAAGAACCCGGCTCAAGGGTGGCGACATCTGGCAATATCGCTGTCGTCTGGCCTTCGTCCTGCGCCGCGTGACCACGAAACCGGAATGGAAGAATAACAACTGGATGGTCAGGTTGAAACTCCAGTTGCTCAAGGACGCGGGCATACGCGGGTTTACGCTGCCGGTCACGCTGCGATGCACGTCGGACATCTTTCACAATCCGAAAGCCAACGACATCTACGGCGAACGAAAGATCAGATTCTGCTGGGACGAAGCATCGCTTTTACTCTTGAGCGATCCGGAAAAATACGGCTATCCGCCGCACTGGAAAACCGTGGCGAAAGACGTACTCGGACTCGCAATCAAAAAGTCCGCCGGTCAGAATATTTTCATTGCCGCGAAACTTGGCATCACGCCCCAGGATCAGGTTCGGGACGCCTCCGTTGTCATGGACGCACTCTACGAGTCCCCGGCGGTCCTCGATCTGCTCCGGGCCGAGTTCGGCATCCAGAAGGGGATCGCCATTCAGCCGGGCGATGATTACATGGCACTGCTCAAGCAGGCGAAACGGATCGCCATGCAGCGTGCCGCCCTGATGAAAGAACCGGACGAGGTCATCGTCATTCGGAAGGGAGAGTTTGCGGCATCATGAATAATCCGTCCCGCAACTTGACCGTACCGCCGTCGCGTTTCGGCAATAAGCCGCTGCTGACCGACGCTGAACTGCGCCGGCAGACCATGGAGAACATGGAAGCCGACGTGGTCCGTGCGATCTGCCGCGAATTCCAGATTCCGTTCGGACCCGTCGTCGAAGCGTCTTACGCATATACGGCTCTGCGAAAACCGTCCGTTCAGGGCTTGAACGACGCAGTGGATACGCCGTTCCCCTGCGATATTCAACTTTTACGTCCCAAGAAGGGACACGGACAGGTTTGTACGCTTGCCAGACTTTTGAAAAACCCGCTCGGCAACAAGCTGCTTTTGGAATTCGTCGCTTCCGTCGATGAAAGCGAACGTCCGGTTTTCATGATCGGAATGCACCCGCGCATCACGGAACATCTCGCCGTCACGAACCTGGAAATGAAGCCCGATTATCGCTGCTGCCAGATGATGTTCGAGATCGGAGAAGCGAAAGTCAAAGTCCATGAACCGCCGGACGAGGAAGCGTTTTTTCGGATCATCGTGATCGGGACGTTTCCCAACCTGCTTCGTGCAATCCGTCGTCAGGAACTTTGGATGCCGTGATGCGCCGTTATAAGAGAGAACTTATTTTAGCATAAGAAAAAATGTTTTTTGGTGTGTTTATGGGTTGAGACGTTTTTTTCAGTCAACCACACTCAGAGAAAATAAGCCACCTAAACCTGTAAAAAATACGACCATGCCGATCAAAGTTGAAGCACCCGGAATTGTAACCAGTGACACGCGCATCGTGGAAGATCAGTTGATTTTCCGATGGGCGGGGGAACCGCCGCGTGAGTTCCCCTTGTACAAGGTTTTGTTCCGGCCCGGCAGTCCGGCGGACATCGGTGCGAACGGCTGGCGCATCATGGCCCAGGCGGTCATGGAACTGGCGGAGAGTCTCCATGTTTATGGTCCCACTCCGCAGGTGGCCTGGCTGAAATTGAATCGGGTTTACGGACTGCGCTGTCTGCTCGGCGTTCATCACAATGAAACCGTGGTCAGTGTCCTGCCGCTTTCATCGCTTGCGAAACCGTTTATTCCGTTCCGGTACTTCGATCGTCTCGCGAACAATCCGGAATGGAAAGGACTGGAATGCGATTGCAGCTATCGGAATTTTTACGCGAACTTTCACAACGGCCTGACGTTTTACGCGAACAAGTCCGGTCGGATGTGTGAAACGGCGTATCATTTGCATTTCGGCGTTCGGGGGATCGCCACGCTCTGGTCGTCGATTCGCATTGACGACCGGGTCATCGCCGTCCCGCATCGCTGCCGGGTTGCGGAAACTCTGGCCGACCTGCCCGGCAAGGTCCAGGTCCTGGCACAACTGGGGCAGGGATTTATCCGCAAACTCGGCTCCGCATGGCACGGGGAACACGATCGGGACGAACGCTGGAAAACGGCGTCGTCCCTGCTGGCCCGAATCAAGGTACCCGAATGGCGTTTGAACGAGCTCCGTGAGGACCGTGAGTTGATGTCCTGTCATACCAAACTGGAAATGCTCTTGTTCCTTGCGAAAATATTCCAATGCCACCGGTGCAATTTTCCGTCTCATCCGACGGGGTACGCGGCGGAGTTATTGTCCCTGTCAAGAGCATTACTTATGTAGGAAAGAAAGAAACCATGACCGCAAAACAACCGGCATCCGCACAACCCTCCGATATTCTCAGTCCGTCCGAACTCCGGCAACGGCAGTCGGACGAAGAGACGCTAAAACGGCAGCGGGCGCAACGTGCGAAACAGAAAGCCGCCGAACGCCGAAAGATTCCCGTAACCGGCGAACCGGAATGGGAGGACGCGGAAGACGAGGAGATTGTCACCCAAAGACAGGCTCCCGTGACGAAGGCGGTGAACAGTGCCGCCGGCGCAAAAATGAGTACGACGCCGCTTTTGAGAACGATTCGCAACGGAAATATCGGCGATCAACCGCCGCCGAACGTTGCATCGAACGCGCGATTATTGCAAATCTGGGAGGGCAGTACGGACGAGGAACGCCGGACGGCCATGCTGATCCTCGGCCTGGACTCGAAAATGGCGGCGACGGATATTGAAGGGTACTTCCGGTTCGGGGAAGAGTGGGAAACACTCTATCCCAGGCAGGACAAGAGCCGGTACGAATGCGGTCGCGAAACGGTGAAAAAAGGCGCGATCCTGGGCGGCACCTCCGCATCGCGCATCTATCAAATCCTGGCCACGCTCAAAGCCTATACCCAAACGCAGTATCGGGAACTCGCGGAGCAGGCCGAAGCGAACGGCGTAACGATCCGCTGGACGCACCTGCGGGTCATCGCCTGGCGGCTCGGAAAAAGCGAATACCGGACGATCCGTCGCAAGATCGAACAGGAATTGGTCAGGCAACCTTTCACGGAATCGCAGTTGAACAAGCGTATCGACGAACTCGCACCGGCCACCATCGAAAATCGGAAAAGTCAGGATGGTCTGGAAGAGTTAACGGAAACAACGGCGGAAAGTCATGTCACGGGCAAGAGCGGCAAAACGCTGATTGCGGCCATGGTGACCGGACTGGGGCGCGTGGTGTCGCAATATCAGGGCTGGGTCAAGGCACTGAACCATTGGGAATCGGAATACGAAACAAACGATCAGGAAGAGGTCGAAGCGGCGTTCGGTACGGTCAATACGCTTTTGCATCAGATGCAGGAAACCCGCACCTTTCTCGATCAGGCCGAAGGAATCCTGGAACAGATGCAAACCACGGTCGGGTTCTATGCGAAACAGAACGATACAGCCCGCCGGAAGCAAGTGCAGGAGCAACGCGCAGCCCGAATCAACGAACGGGTGGCCGCCGAAAGAGCACATGCCAAAGTCCGACCGGTCGCCGGGGACACCCGGCTGAAACTGACGAACGAGTTTAACGATGCCGGGGACAACGGGCGACCGTTCACCTACATTCGGGACGAGCAGGAAGGGAATACGGAAGGCGACAACGACGAATTCGGCCCTGTGGCCCATGAAGAGGACACGGACTGGGAGGAGGAAGACGACTATGGCGGGGAAGACTTCGAGGACATCGGCGAGGACATGGAAGATGATCTGTTCGGGGAATCGAAAGACTTGTTTGACTGAGGGAACGATGCGACGATCCGTGATGTACGAGCAGGTGAAACTTCCTTATTCCACGGCGAAAGTGCAGCGGCAGCAGGCACGACTCGTCGCCGATACGGTCTTGAACAAGTATGTGGGCCGGCGGCTGGATGAAATCACGATCCTGTCGCTTGCGGAATACTTGTCTCTGAAACTGGGCTATGACAATGTCCCATTGTCGTTTTACGCGCTGTCGCTCGATTCGTTCCGAACGAAAACCGTCAACAAACCGGATTGGCACCGGCGATTGCGACGGATCGCGGCGAGTGTGGAATCCTTTCGGGCCGGGCAACTGCCGCTCCGGTCCGCAACCGACTGGCTGTGGCAAGAGGAAGACGAATGGTCGCCCGTGTGGGTGCGAGGCGTTACCGGACAATCCGACGCAACTTGTCAACTGTCCTGTCTCGTCCTGGCCGGTCATGCGGCGGAAGTCCACTTCGAATACCGGATTTCACCCCGGATGGCCTGGCGCATCGCCGTTCGATCCGGCTTTTCGCAAAGAAGCGAGGTCTATCGGTTTTTTGACGCACGGCAATTCGCGTCGCTTAACCTATTGCTCCTGATCGCAAAGGACTCCACGCCGTCGCAGGTGAAAATCGGCGACGTTGCCCTGAACCATGCGATCAGGACGGCCAATCGCAAAATCATCCGTGAACGAAGTGAGGCGTATCGGGACTGTCCCTTCGACCTGCACATCGGCTGCCATCGATGTGGAATCGGACGGAACGATTGCGATCTGGCAACGCAACAAGAGACCTCCCCCAACCGTTACCAACACTCCGTCATCGAAGCCGTTGATTCGTGCCACCATCGCAATAACAGTGCCACCAGCGCAATAATTGTTGCCACCAGCGCAAAAACAGGTAAACCATGACACCCATCCACAATATTCGTGATCCCAAAACCGGAGCTTCGGTGCTCCCGCAATACAATCTGCTGAACCTGGGCTACCGGGCATACGTCGAAATGTTCGAGCGAATCACCAATCGGGAATACCCGGACTACATTGATGTTTACATGGAGAAAAACGGGATCACGTCCGAACGCTTGGTTGCCCAGATGCAACTGATCGCCGATCTGCTGGACGGTCTGTTCGCCAGGGAATACTCCCGTGATGAGAGCATGAATTATTTGCACAAGGCGATGCAGGATTGCAGGTGGCGCGACCGGTTCGATTGGGAAGCGATGGCCGTCTTTGATATGCTCTCGTCGCAGGCGTGGCTCGCCAGTTATTTTCTGGCCGTCGCCGATCACGTCACCGAATCGGAAATCCGGGCGCAGAATGCCGGGGAATTGCGGGAAATCGTCGATGCCCTCTGCCGACGGGCGGGCGGCGAATTACACGGCGTGTAATTCGCGGCGAGGAAACAAACACTGACAAGGATGGATACCATGGCAGTCACTGGGAAAAATTCTCCGGTCATGATCGCCGTTGATCCCGGTGTGTCCGGAGCGATGGCCGTCATTCAGGGAGACCAAGCAACGGTTCATGATCTTCCGATGTCGCGCAACACGTTTTTGAAAACGCAATCGAAATGTCTCCATGTCGTCGCGCTGGACAATCTGCTCATGGGGCAACTGCAATCCTGTCCGGCGGGAACACCGGTGGTCTATGTCACCGAGCAGATGCAGAGTTTGGGCAATCGCACCCCGGCGAGAACGCTTTTGGGACTGACCGAAATGGCGGGCACCCTGGAAACGGCGATCCGAATGTACTGCCTTTATGCGGACTATCCGCTTTTCATTCGCCGCTATCAGCCGCGTTGCTGGGTCAAGTGGATGTTTCCGAATTCAGAAAAACGAAGCGACCGGAAAGACGAAGCCAAGCGGGAATCGCTGGAACTGGCGAGAACACTCTTTCCGGACAACAGGGACGACTTGACCCGGAAAAAGGATCACAATCGCGGAGAAGCTCTCATGCTGGCGATGACCGGAATCGCCGAGTTGTCCGGTCTGCAAATCACGGCGGCACTTTCAACACTCCGGAAATTGCAAACCGCCTGGCATCTGCAACATGCCGTTTCGCATCGGGCGGTGTTCACGGATATATTCGGCGTCTGGGATTCCGTCACACCGTCGTTGCGAAGTGAAATCCAAAAACGAAAACACTACCAACCCATGATTAAGGAACTGAAAAAATGACAGAGCAAAAACCGAAACATTTCCATGTGTTTCTCATAGCCGCTGTGTATGAACCCTTCACACCGGATCAGGAACTGCTGGATTCGCTGCCGGAAATCACCGCTCCGGCCAATTACAAAGACCCGATCAAGATTGAAGAGTATATCGCTTCGGCAACGGAACGTCGCAATGCGGAACTCGGCGATCTGTGGCCGCTCAAGGAAATCGTTGACCTGAAAATCTGCCACTTCGACTGCTACGAAACAGACGCGTCAATAAGACCCCACATCCTCTATTCCGGCACCGAAACACGATCTCCGCTTGGCGATCTGCTCGACCGTTCCAAAGTGTTGAAAGAAAACATTGCCAAAGCTCATGAAAATCACGAAAACGTCCAATTTCTCGGTGTCGGGATTCGTGATATTCTTCGAATGATGGTTCGCGACTGGGGTTATGCAGGGCTTGCGCCGATTCAATACCAATTCATCGCCGATCAACGGGACATCATTGATCCGTTGGGGCTTCTGGACACCGGGGAGGTGAAAAAATACCTCGATCCTGTTTTTGTGCTGCGGCGGGTCGGGTTGACCATTCGCGGTGATTACGGCCCCAATCGATCCACCGTTGACGACTGCGATATCGCCGTGCAATTTTACAACCGACTGTGCCGCAACGGTTCGCGGCCTGTCCTTGCCATGCCGCAATAGAAAGAAAGGTAACACGATGACGCACAATATTTTCAAATCCTTCCTGTTCGGAGAAAACGATTCCGCCAAGCTGGATATTTACTACGAGCCCTGGCCGATTCATCCCTGGTGTGCGATGGATATGGCCGGGCAACTGGATCAATGGAGCGAAAACGCGGGCTTTCTGCCATCTTCGCGCGAAAAACCTCTCGGACGCGGTAACGGCGATGCCGTGGGGTTCACCGGTCCGCGTGCCGTCAGGAAATGGCTCAACGACTTGAACAAGGCGGGAAAATGGGGTGTCGCTTTTGGAATCTACTGTTACAACGACTGCAACAGCACCATGCATCTTTTCGAGTCCGGAGACCGCCGGTTTGCGGATTGCCACGGAGTGATTTATCTGGATTCGGACTCGTTTCAGAAACAGGTCGGTGACGCGCCGGACGATGTGACGGATGCCGATCGTATCAAACATGCCCAACGCCTGCTCCGGGACGAGTTCGAAATTCTGGAAAATTACATCAGCGGTGCCTGTTTTTACGGCTCGCTGTTGCGCAAATGCGGACATTGCGATTCCTGGGTTCCGGAGGACAGCATCGGCGGCTACTACGGCTGCGACGACGAAACGGAATTGGCAAAGGAGATTTTGTCGAACTTTTCCTTGAAGTCTGGAGAACGGCAGTCCTTTGACGCCAAGTTCGTCCAGGCATCATAACAATGAAGGGAACTCGCCATGACCGACGGATCGCCCCAACTGCTTGACGTGGATGCCATTCGCGACAAGCCGAAAGAACGGACGCTCAAACATCTCTTTGGGGAAATCCGGGATTTCGACGAACTGACGCAACGGTTCACGTTTTACAATCCGGTGACGTATCATCTGGTTGCGGACATTGCGCGGACGACTATGGCCACGGACATCGTTTCGCATGTCCTGGCTCCGCTGCTCGGCGAGCATCCGCTGGTCATTACCGACCTGCCGCGTGCCGTCTTCAATCATGATCCGTCGATCCTGCTGACGCCGGAATGGAAATCCTTTCGTCACAAACTCTACGCCGTCCCGACTGAAGTTTGGAAGCAGGTTCGGGAACGGCATGATTTGATGACCATGTTCGATCCGGTTTCCCATCGGCTCTGTACCCTGAAGCCGCAGACCTTCCGCATTCCCAGCCCGATCGGTTCCCATGCGGACGTTGAATTGCCGGTGGAACTGTTCACCTGCTACGGCAATCGTGAAATCTACTGTTTCCGGGAACCGTCTGCGTTCGCAAAGGAATTACGGTTGCCGAAGCTCATGTTTCATCCGCCGGTTCGGGAATTTTCCATGATGGCGGATCACGTTTTGGCTTCGCTTCGGCACGCACGAACATTGACGGAGTCCGTTCTCTGCGAAGCCGTGGAAACGTTGCGGGAGGAGCAAGCCAGGGCCGCACTGGTTTCCATGCAGCGGACAAACAACCTGCACCATAAACTCGCCACCCCGTTCCAGGAGTCCCCGATCGATGCCGCACACCTCGCCGAATGCCGAGAACTCATCCGACAATACGAAGCCGTCTTCGGACCTGCCGGTTCGGGAACATTGTCATGAAAAACCGACCAAGAGATCGGCCAAAAAATCAACCGAAAAATCGGGCAAGAGATCATCCCAAAAAACGCCCAAGAGATCGACCAAAGAAAACCTGCCGATGATTTTGCCGCCGCAGGGCTATCTCGTGATCAGCGTACCCAGGATGGAACCGCCCAAAGTCTTGTCCGCTGCCACGGCGGAGGACATGGCCAACATTGTGCGCACCGTCGCACGCGACGACCAGCAGTACCTCTATATAATCAAGGGTGGCGAACTTGGCCGACTGGCGAAAACGCAGCGCGGGTTGCTGGTCAAGTTTTCGGAACCGGACGAAAAAATCCGCATCCGGCTGCCGGATCGGGCCCATCCGATCAGCGACGGATGGCTCGGCGATTAAAGGGGATGCTCCATGATATTCAACGAAGGCAACGAATGGGACGACGATGACTGGGACGACGGCCATGAGTCCCCGGAAACGCTTGCGCGAAAAAACGAGGAGATCAAACGCCGCCGGGAACGGGAACTGGCACAATTGGTCAGCGACGAAATTCATCATCCGAAAGTTTTCGTTCGCCGCGTCGGGGTGGATGCACGAACGGGTGAACCCTATCCGGTCACGGCGACCGTTCTCGTCGAGGGCGGAATCGAGTATTTCAACGAGCACGACGTGAACCATCCCGATACGTTTCAGCAGGGGCCGGTCAACCCGTCGCCCAGGGTGAGGAACGACATTCCGATTCCTCTGGATGCCGTCACGAACGGAGACGTGGAAATCGGGCACTATATGGAACAGGGTGGTCCGGCTCCGCCGTCCGTGCCGTTCCTGCCTGCGATTACGGCTATGGCACCGACTCTGGAAAGTCCAAGGGACAAGGCGGCCGACCTTGCGGAACTCGGTCTGGGCTTCTTGCGAGAGACGCCGACGATCCCGACCCGGCACGTCCGAATCGTGTGGTCCGGACAAACTCGATGCCAATTGCCGTTCCCCTGCCACCATATCGTCATCACGGACAAACTCGTCGTTCTTGTGACCGACATTCGCAGTACGCCGGACTATCAGGATTACGAATTCGACCTGGACAAGGGCAAGGCGGCGGTTCATCTGCTCCTGCCCGACGGGACGGAAATTCCCGTCCTGCCGCCGGTCCCGAAAACACTGTCGTTTGAAGTGGGAACGTTGCGCTGCACGTTGTTTGCCAAACAGGGGGCAGGGAGCAGGGGACAGGGAATAGGGAATAGGGAATAGGGGCATGGGTATCCTTGCATACAACTATCATTCGGCATGGGATATTGGGCCGCAAGCGGCGGGGGACATGGTTTTCAATAACCCGACCCAGGCGTTTGCCCGGTTCGCTTCCCCCTGGACTTCCGAAGGCCAGATTCAGGACAATATCAATGTCAAGCAGTTGATGGACTTCGGCATGATGCTGTGCAAGTTCGATCCGACGTTCCGGCAGGGGATACGCCGGGTGATCAGTTATTTCCTGACCGAAATCGAATTCTTCGATCCGAGCCATACGGCGAAACTCAAGGAAGAGGACATCAACAGCTATCGCGAGGTGCTCCAGGATCAGTTACGGGTCAAGACCGTCCTTCGCACCGCACTCGAAAACTTTTGTTTTCTCGGCAACTGCATGATGTCGATTCTGCCGCCCATACTCCGGCGAATGCAGTGCCCCCAATGCAAAATCATTCATCCGGTCGATGTCGTTGCGTCGCCGGACAACCCGGAATTCAAGTTCAAGTACCATGCGAAAAACGTCCGGTTCGAAGCGGTCTGTCAGCGATGCCAATATCGCGGCGTGTGGGATGTCTATAACACGAAGGCCGACTTTCGGCGCAATGCCACGGTCACGTTCTGGAATCCGAAAGAGTTCATTCTGCATCACGATCCGTTCACCGACCGGCGGCTTTATACCTGGCAGATTCCCGGATATGTCAAAAAGCGGGTCAACGACGGGGACCCGCTTTTGCTTGCGTCGATGCCGTTGAGTCTGTTGCACGCCATCGGGGAAGGGAAAGACTATCGGTTCAACGACGAGACCATACTCCACCTGCGCGAACCGGCGTTGGTCGGAATGCAGACGGGCGGCTGGGGAATTCCGTTGGCCGTTTACGGCTACGGCATGTCCCGGTATGTTTTCGGCCTTCGCAAGATGAACGAGGTACTCGCCTCCGATTACATGATCCCGATTCGGGTGTGTTCCCCGGCGAGAACCGCCGATAACGGCGGCTACCCCACGACGGATACGGTCTTTACCACGGACATGGCCGATTGGACGCAGCAGATACGCAGTATCTTTACCGCCCACCGGCGCGATCCCGCCGCCGTGCATACCGTCGGATGCCCCATCGAATACCAGATACTCGGCGGCGAGGGAAAATCCCTGCTGCCCGGCGATATTCTGCTTCAGGGCGAGGATATGCAGTTGAACGCCATGGGGGTACCGCCGGAATTTTATCGCGGCAATCTCAATCTTCAGGTGGCACCGATGGCCGCCCGACTGTTCGAGCAGCACTGGCAGTCGATCGTCGAATCGGCCAACCTGATTCTGTCCTGGATCGTCGCCCGGATTACGCCGGAACTCGGCTGGAAAGCCTGCGGCGTCCGGCTCGAACCGTCGAAGATCGCCGATAACATGGACCAACTCATGCTCATGCTCCAAATGATGCAGGTGGGCAAAGTCTCCGATTCAACCGTCCTGCGAAAACTCGGACTGGACAAAACCGAAGAGACTCGCAAGCAGATGGACGAAGCGATGACGACGGCCAAACTGGAAGCGGAACAGCAGCAGGAACTCGATACGATGATGGCGGGCAACACCGCATTACAGCAAGTGGTCGATCAGCAGCGCATGGCCATGGATCCGATGGCGCAGCAGCAGACCGGCGCGGCACCCGTGGACGGAACGCCCGGAGGTGCCGTACCGCCCGCCGCTGATCCGGTCGCCGCGATCATGGCGAAAATCGAGCAGTTTGCCAGCCCGGAGACGCCCGTAACGATCAACGATATGAACGCCGTGGCCGAAGAAGCGGCGGCCATCTTCGTGACCCTGCCCGAAATCGACAAGCGGCAAAAGCTGCGCGACGTGGAATCCAAAAACCCGCCCATGAAAGACCTCATCACGAAAAAAATGTCGGAATATCTCAAGGGCCGGGATCGTCAGGCGATCGCCCAGGATCGGCAGATGATGTCGCAGGGCATGTGATTTGCAACAGGGATACGGCTGTGTTACTTTGGGGAACATCGGCGTAATCGCCTCGGGCTGTCAGAACGGAAACCCTTTCTTATCACGGAACATGAAAAAAAGATCGGTCGGGATTTATGCCGCTTATGACGCGTCGGAACAATGCCTTTGTGCCGCGTTCCTGGCGCGTTATATTGTTTCCTGCTATCGCTACGTCCATTGGTTCGTTCCGCACGCACCCGGTCCGAAGGACAGAACCTTCGGGTTCAGCCATCAGTGGGACACGGAAGTTCTCGAATGGCACCCTGCGAACCAGGCAATCCGCGATGCCGTCAAATCCTGCGATACGTTTTTCTTCTTCATGCCGAACCGGGAATTATTCGATCTTCTCCCCGTCGGCACCGTGACCGCCTGTGTCTTCGATCCCCGCACTCGCGGTTCCGATACCCTACGATTCGCCCGAAAATGCGCCTGGCCGCTTGTCACCAGCGGCGAATGGACGCGGCAGTACCCCTCGCTCGCCCTTTGGGATAGTCTCACGGTCTGGCCCTTCGCTCCGTCGATTCCATGCGCCCTGCGCCGTGATCTTGATTACGAACAACAGCCGCGTCTGTTCTTTCCCGCCTGCGGACTGACGCTGTCCGAACGCATGTTCGTCGAGCAGACGGCGGAACTCGTGAAGCTTTGCCTGCCGAACGTCCGTACCGTGGTCGGATTTTACGATGCCGGAACGGAAGCCGCACCCGGCGTCGATTCCCGCACCCACGACTGGCGGATTTTGCGCTACCTGCAAAATTCCGACTGGCTGATCGACCTGAACCCGCGACCGTTTTACACGCTGCTCCCCGCTCTGGCGGGCGGTTACGGATTGCAATGGGCAGGCTTCGATCTCATACCCCATACGGGCGACGATTGCAGTGCCAGACGCCATCTCGTGGAGACGCGACTCGACCGGAACCATCCGCAATACGGAGTCAAAGCCGTCCCCGATCTGGAAGATACGGCGGAACAGATCGTCCGGCTCCTGACCACGCCGTTCCACGGCGAGCTGGACCGGCATCGCGGAAGCGGTGCCTGGGACAACCGCCGCGCCGAGTTCCTGCGGGTCACCAACAGGATTCTCGGAATCAAGTCACGCTATTAACCATTTCATACGATACTTCACACACTTTTTGGAAAGGTAAAACCATGGCTACAAACAATCTTGCCGACGACTTCACCCACTACAAAGTTTACCAACCGGAAACTTCGGGCGACACGGCACAGCAGGAAGATGAGTTTCCTGCGAAACCGGCCTTTCGGCTCGGTATTGTCGGCGTGGGACAGTGCGGCAATAACCTGGCCGCAATGTTTCATACGGTCGGTTATCGCAGGGTTCTTGCGATCAATACCGCGAAAACCGATCTGGAGTCCGTTGCCGAACCCATTGAAAAACTGTTGATCGGCAGCCAGGGAGCCGGAAAGAATCCGGAAGTCGGCAAG
>Ga0082212_10005423_pt1 | contig 17401 bp, 9 predicted proteins | sample TergutNt197P3_FD_71548 | JGI IMG/M metagenome (GOLD analysis project Ga0082212, IMG submission 71548) | Neocapritermes taracua P3 segment gut microbial communities from Petit-Saut dam, French Guiana - Nt197 P3 | ecosystem: Host-associated > Arthropoda: Insects > Digestive system > Gut ... | reverse complement strand
CTGTAGGCCCGAGGAACAGGAACGAACCTATCGGGCGTTTCGGGTCTTTGAGCCCTACCCTGCCGCGCCTGATTGCCTTTGCTACAGCCGTTACAGCGTCGTCCTGCCCCACAACGCGCTGATGCAGGGTATCCTCCATTTTCAGGAGTCTCTCGCCCTCATCCTGAGTGATGCTTGTGACAGGTATGCCCGTCCAGCCGGCAACGACAGCCGCGATATCATTCTCGCCGACACTCCCGGCGTTGCCGCTTTTTATATCCTCCCAATTTTTGCGCGCGGCCTCGATGACCTCGCCAAGCTGCTTTTCACGGTCGCGAAGCCCAGCGGCGCGCTCGAAATCCTGGCTTTTTACGGCCGCTTCCTTCTCATTTGTCAGCGCGTCGCGCCTGTTTTCAAGCTCCATGAGGTTCGGGGGGAGTTTGAGGTTTTCAAGCCTCACGCGCGACGCCGCCTCGTCAATGAGGTCGATCGCCTTGTCGGGCAGGTACCTGTCGCTGATGTATCTCGCCGACATCGTGACGGCGGCCTCGATGGCCTCGTCCGTTATTTTCAGCTTGTGGTGCGCCTCGTACTTATCGCGCAGCCCCTTGAGGATCAGGATCGACTCCTCCTGCGTGGGCTCGTTTATCGTCACAGGCTGGAACCGGCGCTCCAGCGCCGCGTCCTTCTCGACGTGCTTTCTGTACTCGTTCAGCGTTGTCGCGCCGATCGCCTGTATCTCGCCGCGCCCGAGCGCCGGCTTGATAATGTTCGCCGCGTCGATCGCGCCCTCGGCGGCTCCGGCGCCGATGAGGGTGTGCATTTCGTCGATGAACAGTATAACGTCCCCGGCCTTTATGACCTCGTCGATGGCGGCTTTGATCCGCTCCTCGAAATCGCCGCGGTACTTAGTCCCGGCGACCATTCCGGAGAGGTCGAGTGAGACAATGCGCTTGTCGGTCAGCGTCTCGGGCACCTCACCCGCGACGATCTTCTGCGCCAGCCCTTCCGCAATGGCCGTCTTGCCGACGCCCGGCTCGCCGATCAGCACCGGGTTGTTCTTCGTGCGCCGCGACAGGATCTGCACGACGCGCTGTATCTCGGCCTCTCTGCCTATTACCGGATCAAGTTGTCCTTCCGCCGCGGAGTCGGTGAGGTCCCGGCTGAACTGGTCGAGGGCCTTTGTCTCCGTTTTTCTTGCCCTGTGGCCTCCGGGCGCAGTCTGGCGCTGCCTGTCGCCGTTGCCGAACACGTTTATGATGTCGGTGTAGAGACGGTTAAGGTCCACACCGGTGGCCGCTATCAGTTTCGCCGCGACGCTGTCATATTCGCGTAAAATGCCCATCAGCAGGTGCTCCGTGCCGATATAACTGTGGCCGAGCCGGTTCGCTTCCGCGACCGCGAGCTCGATAATGCGCTTTGCCCGCGGCGTGAGGCCCTGGGGCAGAATCTCGCCGCGCTCGCCGCGCCCGATGTTCCTCTCGATCAGTTCGAGCACAAGCCCGCTCTCTATCCCGGACTCACGGAGCAGCTTCGCGGCCACGCCGCCGCCTTCACGCGTGATCCCAAGCAGAATGTGCTCACTGCCTACGTAGCTGTGCCCCAGTTCCGCCGCCGCCACCTGCGCCAGCTCCAGTACGCTCTTCGAGCGCTGTGTAAACCTGTCTTCAAATCTCATGGTAGTACCTCCTCGTTATTTTCTCTTTAGTTCTGTCAAATGAATCCGCCGTTACTCCGCGCCTTCGATCTTTTTGATCTCGTCGCGGAGCCGCGCGGCTTTTTCAAAATCCTCTTCTTCCGTGGCCTTTCTCATCCGCTCGCGCAGCATGTTGATCTCCCTGCGCTTTTTAATATCGTCACTGGTCTCAATATTTACGTTCCGTTCGGACTCCGCGGTTTTTGGGGGCGCCGCCGGCTGGCGATAGATCGGCAGGTTCTGATTTTGCATGAGCTCCGGCGCCGGGAATCCCAAGAAGATGCCGGTGCCAAAAAGCTCCGATATCATGCCGGTGAGTGACGGCATCGTGAAGCTTTGAGTTTCATCGCTCACGTATCCCAGCTTCTTCGCGCACTCGTAGCAGAGCAGCATCTCGGTGACGTCTCCGTTTATATTGGACGAATAACGAAAATTGACCTCATTATTCCCGCATTTTTGACACCCCTATAATCATGTCATCCCTTCGGGATTGTCTGATGATAACAGATGCAAACCTGATTTTTCACCTGATAGATGAACATAACAACTTGAGTAACTTAAAACTGTCTCTCATTCAACCTGATTACATGATCTGTTTCTAAATCAGGAAATCAGGTTTATTTCTGCGTGATTCTTTGGTTTACTCAGGTTGTTTTGTTTTTTATCAGGTAAAAATCAGGTTTATTCCATTGTATAAATTTTGATGTGGTTGTCCTGGAAAATTTTTCACATTTTTTTTGTTTTTCAAAAACAATGTTTATATTTGCCCCATCTTTTTTTATCAAAAAACCCAAAATTCAGACGCCTATGTAGAAACAAAAATGTGTGACAAATGAAAAGTGAAACGGGGTGTTTTCACCCTTACTATGAGAGTAATATAAATACAAATTTTCTATTTTTTTTAATTCAATTAAATTTTTTTAATAACCAAATGAAACATTTTATTATAAAATTAGCCTTACGGCTGACAATACCGGTAGTTGCGCTATGTTTCGTCTTCATTTCCTGTGAAGACGAAAAGAGTAAATCCGGGAAGAAACATGATCCAAACATACAATTTCAGGCTTATTCTTTCCAGCCTGATTCAGGGCGGATCAGAGATCAATTCCTGATCAACGGGAAAAATTTTGGCAATGACAAATCACTTGTTAAAGTTTTTTTCAATGAAATTGACGAGGCATTGGTCATCGGCTGCGTGGATGAGCAAATCCTGGTATTGGTGCCGCGCACAACCGAAGGAAGAGTGGAAGTATCGTTGCAGATAGGCAACCAGCCGAAGAAAACACTTCCCATGCAATTTAAGTACAAATCCAGCCGTCAGGTGACTACGGTTGCCGGATCCGGCGAAAACATCAATGATTTTGACCATGGATTGTTGGACAGGACGAAATTGAACCCTGTATATATCGGCATTGACGCTGATGAAAACATCTTTGTTACGGTAGGCGATGCGCCGGGCCCCAGTGGTACTACAGTTCAGGATCGATTGGTACTCATCAATGAAGAAGAAAACTCCATCAGAACGATCCTGACGCGCGACCAGGGCTTTACGCACCGTTGCACGCCCGTTGTCCATCCGGAAACCAATTGGGTACTGCTGGGACACGAAGAAATACGCGACCGGTTTTTAATGCTTGACCCCAAAAGTAACTGGGCGCCGACCCTGTGTTTTATTAAAAACTGGGAATTAGGTCCCGTGGACGAATGGTATAAAGACGGAATCAAGGATAATCCCGCCAATGAAAATTATGGCCGTCCGTACCCGCCCCGTCCCAAATTTTCCGAACCGGCGCTTCCCGATGTACACCATTACTGCATGTTGTACTGCGAATACGACGGAAATTATTACACGCGGTATGGCAGGGGAAATAATAACGGGCACATAGTGAGAATCTACCCTGATTCGTGGAATGCGGAAGTGATTGGTATGACGCCTCCGGGCGCCACTTATGGAATGGCGTTCAATACATGGCGCGACCCCAGCGACCCCGACGACTTGGACAAAAGCAAAACATGGGAATTGTGGTTTTGTTATGCCGGCGACGACGGCGCATCTGCCGACGTACAACATTCTTTATGCACGGTGGACATCAGAGACGATAAAACCTGGCAGGAAGCGAATGGCGATATCGGGCATCCTTTGGGAGGACGAGGAGATCAATACTACGGCGTTATGTCTTCTTTCAAAAGACTGACGGCGCAAGGCCGGGGATACAGAGACGGGCTGATTGAGCAGTCTCAGTTCGCCGGACCGAGACAAATGTCATTCGACAGATCCGGCGTTTTATATGTGGGCGACAGTTACAACCATTGTATCCGCAAGGTTGATACCAGAACGGGAGTTGTGTCTGTCTATGTAGGCATTCCCGAAGTCAGTTCCCCGTTTTCCGACGGAAACGAGAAAGACGCCACCTTCAGGGAGGTACACGGTATCGTGAGCATCGAAACGGCAAACGATTATCTCATCTATGCGTCCGACTGGGGCAACCGCAGAATCCGCAAAATTGCCGAGGAATAGTTTTTAAAATCTAATACATTAATAATATGCGTAATATCATTAAATATATATTTATATCTCTGCTGACGGCAGTATGTTATACATTGCCGGCTCAGCAGCAAAGCGCTACCGCCCTTACGATAGAAGGTACGGTCATTGAGGCGTCTACCAACGAACCGTTGCCCGGCGTTTCCATCACCGTTAAGGGCAGGGTTGCAGGCGCTACTACCGATTTGAACGGTAAATTCAGCATCAGAGCCTATATGGGCGAATGGTTGGTTTTCTCGTTTATCGGCTTTGAAACGCAGGAGCATTTGGTGAGCGGCGCTGTATCGAACATGAGAGTTGTTCTTGCAGAATCCTCACAGCAAATTGAAGAAGTTGTGGTGACGGGCACAGGGCAACAGCGCAAAATTTCGGTGCTGGCTGCCGTTACTACCGTAGATACAAAAGAACTGCAAGTGCCGGCGCCCTCCATCACCAACATGCTGGGCGGCAGGGTGGCAGGTCTGATCACCATGCAGGCCAGCGGCGAACCGGGGAAAAACCTCGCTGAATTCTGGGTGCGCGGTATCAGTACTTTTGGCGCAGGAAGCGGCGCGCTGGTATTGATTGACGGATTGGAAGGAGATATCAACTCCATTGACCCCGCCGACGTAGAATCGTTTTCGATACTGAAAGACGCTTCGGCAACAGCGGTGTACGGAGTACGCGGCGCCAACGGCGTTGTGCTCGTTACGACCAAACGCGGCGAATCGGGAAAACTCACCATCACGGGACGCGCCAACTGGACGCTGTCGCAACTCCGCAGGCTTCCGAACTATCTCCGCGCTTACGACTATGCGATGCTGACCAACGAAGCCTTTGAAGTGCGCGGCGAACTTCCCCGCTATAACGACATCGAACTGCAAATCATCAAAAACGGATTGGATCCCGATTTTTATCCCGATATTGACTGGCAGCATGAAATCATTCGCCCCGTATCGTTCAGGCAGAACTACTATGTCAGCGGACGCGGCGGCAGCGACGTGGCGCGTTACTTCGTCAGCCTCGGCGGTTCCAACGAGCAGGGCGCTTACAGAGTGGAAAAAGGTAATTATTACACCCAAAACGTGGGCTACAACACCTATTCGTTTCGTTTGAACTTAGACCTCAACCTCTCGAAAACCACTTTGCTGAAATTCAATTCCGACGCGTTCATGTCTATCAACAACCGGCCCGGAATGCCCGAAACAACTGATGATATATGGGATATGCAGGCGAGGATTACTCCCATTCTGTTCCCCATCATGTATTCCAACGGCCAGATGCCATACGGCGGCCCTGATATAGGATGGTCGCCCTACATGCAACTGAATCATTTCGGAAAAAGTAAATTACAGGATTACACTGCAAAATTCTCCATTGCGCTGGAACAGGATCTGGAGTCCCTTACGGAAGGTCTGAAATTCAGAATGTTAGGGTCTTACGACCGTAACGGTGGGTATCAGGAGATACGTTCGCAGCTGCCTGCCATGTATATGGCCGACCGGCGCAACAACCGCGGGGAACTGCTCACCATACAAACGTATTATCCTATGGATCAGGAAATGTATACGATGATGCGCCAAAAAACCATCAGGGCATATACTTTTGAGTCGGCGCTGGACTACAACCGCGTGTTCAACGACGTTCACCGCGTAGGCGGATTAGTCTATTTCCATCTGAACGACAACATGAATACGCTCCAGTATATGGATAGAGAAATGTCGGATTTATTGATGGGATACCGGATGATCCCCAAACGTTATGTACGCTTAACCGGACGTTTGGCTTATGGTTATAAGGATACCTATATGGCGGACTTTAACTTCGGCCTGGCCGGCACCGAGAACTTTATGCCCGGAAAGCAGTACGGATTTTTTCCGGCAATAGCGCTGGGATGGGTGCCTTCCAACTATGATATTGTGAAGAACAACATGCCGTGGATGGATTTGTTCAAAATACGCGCATCGTACGGCGTCGTGGGTAACGACGTCATCGGGGGCGCGCGCTTTCCCTATCTCAATTCGCTCGCTTCATACAGCTCGAGATTGTGGAATGGACAAACATTAGTGGATCAGATTAATATCCTGCGCGTAGGCGCTGATAATTTAGCATGGGAAAAGGCCATCAAATCCAATCTGGGTTTCGACGTGCGGATGTTAAAAGATAAGTTAACGCTCACCATAGACTTTTTCCAGGACAGGCGCGACGGTATATTCATGAGGAGGGAGCAAATACCCGCGTATGTGGGGCTTACCAACTCTTCATGGGGTAACGTGGGCGGACAGCTCAACTGGGGCACCGACGGAAACATTGCATATACCTACGACGTCACGAAGGATATGAGCGTGACCGTGCGCGGTAACTATACGTATGCCAAGAGCAAAATCACCAAATATGAAAAGCCGTACGTGCTTTATCCCTATCAGGACAACGTCAACCAGCCCAACGACGTATGGCGCGGTTTGCAATGTCTCGGATTCTTCAAGGATAAGGCGGATGTGGAAGCAAGCCCCACGCAGGCCTGGGGAGTCGTGATGCCGGGAGACCTGAAATATAAGGACATCAACGGCGACGGCGTGATTGACGAGGACGACATGGTGCCTCTTTCCTACAAGGAAATGTTCCCCCTGTTCTTTTACGGTTTCGGCGGTTCATTTAATTACAAGTCTCTGTCGGTGGGTATTCTGTTCAGGGGAACCGGTAAAGTGGACTATTACCGCAACGGTACCGGCTACATTCCCTTCAACGCCAACCGGTCGGGGAATGTGCTGAAGCAACACGCCGATCCTGCAACGCGCTGGATTCCCAAATGGTATTGCGAAGCCAACGGAATTGACATGAAATATGCCGAAAATCCGAATGCGCAACTGCCGCTTTTGCGATATGGAGAGAGCAGAAACAATACCCAACGTTCGGATTTCTGGAAAAGCAATGCACAATACCTGCGTTTGCAGGAGGTGACCATCAATTATAACCTGAGAGGCGAGTTCCTCAAACGGATAGGCGTTTCATCCATTGACCTGCAATTGGTGGGCAACAATCTCCATGTATGGGATAAAGTGAAGATATTTGATCCGGAACAGGCGCATAAATTAGGAGCGGTATATCCGATCCCCTCCACCTATTCTTTCCAGTTGTATATTAACCTGTAATGATGATTCAATATGAAGACAAATATTTTTAAGAATTTTTTGGTGGCGGCGCTGATCGTCATCACCGGAGTATTCACGTCATGCAATTATTTAAGTATTGATAAATACATCGAAAATGACCTGAAACTTGATTCGATTTTTGTTCAGCGACGCACCCTTGAAGCCTTTATGTGGGGGATTTCTTCTTACTTACCAAACGATGAAGGCGCAATCTTACAACACTCCTATACGCCCGGGCCCATTGCCACCGACGAGGCATTTGTTTTGTGGCCTACGGATCAATTTCCGGGAATGGCTTACGTTCTGGGGGAAGTAACCGCAAACAGTCCCGGCGTTTTTGCCAATGTGTGGTATTCATGCTATATGGCGATTCGTCAGAGCAACATCGTTCTGGAGCGTATGGAAGAGTGCGAGGATTGCATCAGAGCGGACTTTGACCGCGTCAGAGGCTATACGAAGTTTATGCGCGCTTATGCGTATTATCTTCTTCTGATGAATTACGGGCCGGTGATTCTTTTAGGCGACGAGGTAGTAGCCAACAACGAGCAGCTCGAATTTTACGATCGTCCGCGCGATCTGTACGACAAGTGCGTGGATTATATCTGCGACCAGTTTGAGGAGGCAGCGGTAGACCTGCCCTACCGTCAGGAAAATCAGGTCATGGATTTTGGCCGTCCTACCAAGGGCGCCGCATTAGCGTTGGTTGCGCGGCTGAGGCTGCAACATGCCAGCGACCTGTACAACGGCGGCACATCGGCAAAATCGTATTTTGGCAGCTGGACACGCAAAACCGACGACGCCCACTACATTCAGCAGACGTATGACCCCAAACGCTGGGCAGTGGCAGCCGCTGCATGTAAAAAAGTCATTGATCTGACAGATCAGAGAGGAAAATTGTATCGCCTGCATACCATACCATTAGCCCCGACCTTCACGCTGTACTGGGACGAAGATAAGCAAACCGGCGGTTTACCCACAACCGGAGACGCTGCAAAAGACCCGAATTATCTCCTGCCCTGGAACGACGACGGCACCGGCGGAGCAGGCGGTATATGTCCCTACCAGTCCTATCTCTACATGTTCAGCGGCGATACGGAAATGACCGGAATTTCCGAATTTATCTGGGCGCAGCGTTCGGATGCGATGCAAAACGTCACCAAACATTCGTTCCCGTTTACCAATAACGGCTGGAACGGAATGGGTGTGACCCAGAAAATTATTGACGCCTACGAAATGAAGGACGGAACCTCCATTACCAACTCCGATCTGTACCTGCAAAATGATCCTGCCAAATTTACCACAAAACGGACGGAACCCTTTTTGGATTACCGGCTAAATCTGGGGGTCAGCAATATGTATGTAGACAGGGAACCGCGGTTCTACGCTTCCATCGGTTTTTGCGAGGCTTTCTGGGCTAACCGTTCCACGACCAATGTCGCCAACCGTAACCTGACCGTTCAGTATTACGTCGATTCGTCCGACGGATTAGTCGGCGCCAGCGACCCCAATAACTACCCCATCACGGGTTATGTAATCAAGAAATGGGTGAGCAACAACGACGCATGGAACAACGGCGAAGGCGCCATCCGCACCCAAAAACCCTTCCCCATGATACGTTATGCGGAAATATTGCTCGCTTACGCCGAAGCGTTGAACCAGTTGGGAACGCAATCCTTCACTATTGACGGAAAAACCTACTCCCGCGATACGGAAGAGATCAAGTGGGCCTTCAATCAGGTGCGCTACCGCGCCGGAGTACCCGGATTAAACGACGCCGAAGTTGAAGACGCCGGCATTGTTATGTCAAAGATCAAACGCGAATGTATGATAGAATTTCTGTATGAAAACCGTCGCTATTTCGACGTTCGCCGCTGGGGCGATTACGAGGCTTCGGAGAGCGTACCCATCATGGGAATGAATACGTCCGGCGGAAAAGGAGTATACTATCAAAAAATGATTGTGCCAAGTTCCCGCGTGACGTTGCGGGTAGTAGACAGAAAAATGATCTTTCTGCCGATACCGCAGGTTGAAATGAGGCGTCTGCCATCGTTTGACCAAAATCCAGGGTGGTAAGATTCAAAAATTTAAAGATTCAAAAATTTAAATATTAATAAAATGAAATATAAGAATATCATCATGATTTTCACGCTTGTTGCAATCGTTTTCAGCGCCTGCAACCGCGATGAAATTTTTGAAAGAGAAATGTATAAGGCGCGGGTTGCGCTAAAAGGCGACATGAGCGGCGGGTTCAACATCTTTGCGCAGGAACACGACTTCGAAAAAGCAGATAACAACGGCTGGACGTCGGGGTTCATTTCCGCTAACGTAGGCGGCGCTTTGCCCACAACAGAACCCATTGAACTGACCATCAGAGAGGATATGGATTTGTTGAATGAGTATAATCAGACTAATTTCGGGACTGACGACTACAGGTATGCCCGTTTGCTTTCGTCCGACAGGTATAGTTATACGACGGCAAAAAAGGTCATTACCATTCCTGCCGGCGGACGGGGAGGCAACCTGCCGATCAGGTTCAATCTGGAAGGACTGTCGCCCGACAGTGTGTATCTGATTCCGTTCAAGGTGGAAAAATGCTCCGCTTACGAGTTGAATCCTGACAAAAGTACCGTACTGTACCGGACGCATTTCAGAAATTTCTGGTCGACCACCCAAAACATTACCGAGTACAGCCATCGCGGGTTTCTTTTAGATTCGTTAAGGTTGGATGAAGATCCTCCCCCCACGCGAACGCCAACGTATCTGAATAAACGGGTATATCCCGTATCAAAGAACGAGATCAGGCTGTTCTGCGGCACGAAGGCTTTCAACGCCGACGATGATCCGGAACAGACAATTCCCAAATGGTCTATGCGGGTCACGATTAATGACGATCATACCCTGACTATTGAACCATGGGATAAATCACATCTTGGGATAGATATGACACAGGTAAACGATGAACGGTTCGATACCAATGACCGGTTCCTGAATACCTACGAACTGGTAGACGACGGTTTCGGAAAACTTTACCGAACCTTCCGCCTGTGTTATGATTTCACCAATCCCGATAATAAACTCTCATACAGAATGTGGGAAGAGTTGCGTTTAGAATACAGGGAAAATATAGTTAATTAAAATAATTCATAAGATGAAGACAAAAAATAAAATTCAATATTTCAGAGGTTTGCTCATCATTGTACTTAGTGTGGCTATTTTTGGCTGCAGTGACTACAAGTACGATACCTATTCGGTAACCGATAAGCCATACGTTGACCAAACATCGGTTGACCTTTTTCTGGGCGGTGATGATGACCTGGCCTCCATACAGTTAACAGTCAGCCCTTCAAACCGGCAATTTACATGTACCAGCCAGAACACCGCGATCGCTACGGTTACCCAAAACGGTCTTGTGACGGCTAAAGGCGAGGGATATACCAATATCATTGTTACCTCGCAAAACGATCAGTTTCAGGTAAAAGTGCACGTGCAGGAATGGATTCCGGTGGAAAAAATCACGTTAGACGTAGAATTTGTGGAAAAATACTGGTACGGCGTGATCGACAGGTTCAAAATCAACGCTTTGTATGAACCCTCAAATACAACCGAAAAGGGAATGATCGAATGGTATACGGATTCTGCGCATATTGCCACCGTAACCAATGAAGGATGGGTTACGTACACTAAGGACGGCAGGGTTACTATTTTTGCCAAGGCTAAAGGCACTGAGGTGTCGGTAGATTTACTTATAAAAGCGCCGCCTGTTTATAGAGTTACAGATCCCGAATTTCTTGACAGAAGCAAATGGTCGTTCCCCGGATACCGTGAGAATAGCGATGCGCAAGTCGGTTACAGTTCCCAAACCTGGGGCGACGGCCCTGACGGAACTTTTAACGGCATGGCAATCAGAGGCGGCTCGGTTTATTGTATGCTTGACGATAATTTAAATACTTTTTACCATGCCCGCTGGAGTAGTCCGGCAACCGATTATCCGCACTGGTTCATCATTGACCTGGGCGAGCTGACGCAGTTGGGCGGTTTCATGATTCAGAACCGGCAAAGCGATACCAGAAGCGGCACCGGACTTCAATTCTACACCACCGATATAGAGGTGACAAATATCAATGACCTTGCCGAGGCTGCTATCTGGACGTCTATTGGCCGTTATACCTATAATACGGGTAATCCGGCGCAAAGTTTTGCTATTTTGCCGCCGTATCCTACGGCGCGATATATCAAGGCGTATTTTGGCCCCGAATATAAAAACGGGGATTACCCTTATGTCATGATCGCTGAATTTGGACTTTACCGGCCAAAAGAGAATACAGAGCCGGAACCGGAACCGGAGCCGGAACCGCCATTTAGAAAAGACTGGTTATATACCATTGAGTCTCTTCCGGGAAGTAGCTGGCATATAGACCACGAATACTCAAGGTTTTTCAAATTTATTGATGAAGAAACAGTGGCAACCACTTTCGTGGATCAAGGTCCTGCATGTAAAGGCCCCGATTGGGATTTGGATAACTATGAAAATTACACCTTTTTTATTCGTTTGAAAGAGGAGACAAGCACTAAGGGTGTTTATAATCTTGATATTTTTTATGAAGACTTTAACTTTTTCAATAATAAAAGCACTTATAATTCCAATACCAATGAATTTTATTTGGAATTTGAGATAGATCCAGATTGGGATGGCGACCCGGGTCATAAGATTGTTGAACGGGCAAAAGACAGACGAGCCAAATGATAGATAATTTATGTAATATTAAATGGATGATCACAATGAAAAGAAGTATTTTTTGGATAGCCGCAGTATTATTTCTCGCGGCGGGTTTTCTGTCGTCCTGTGGCGATGATAAAGAAAAAAGTTCAGTAGTTGCCGTTAAGAGCGTAAAGTTCACCCAGGCTACGGTTGCGTTGCCGCTCGGCGATGAAGACAAAGCCGGCACTGTTGCGCTGACCTACACGCTCGAACCGGCCAAAGCGAACAACATAGAATCCGTAAGTTGGAGCAGCAACGCCTCCGGCGTCGCCACAGTGTCGAACAGCGGATTGGTCACCTCTGTCGAACTGGGAGAGGCAACCATAACCGTTACGGTTAGAACGACGGATGGCGGTACTTTTACGGACAGATGCACCGTAGAGGTACTGCCGGCGCTCATTGCCGTTGCCGGTATAGAATTTGAAGATGAAGAATTGGTTCTTGCACCCGGCAGCAGCATCACTCTGACGCCCGTTTTTTCACCGGAAGACGCCGACAACCAAAAGGTGTTTTGGGAGAGCAACAATATTAAAGTTGCCACGGTAAGCGACGAAGGCAAGGTAACCGCTATAAAGGAAGGTACGGCCGTTATCACGGTTACCACTATGGAAGGGCAGTTTAAGGCGCGTTGCACCATTGACGTCAAGTATGCTGTTACCGGCGTGGAGTTTGAAGATGGCGAAGATTTAGTTCTTGAAGCCGGCGACGAAGTGACATTGATAGCCAACGTTCTGCCCGAAAATGCCACGTTCCCGGAGGTAACCTGGGAAAGCAGCGACCCTGACGTAGCCAAGGTGGACAAAGATGGTAATGTAACAGCCGTAGGCGTTGGTACAACCACCATCACCGTAACCACAGAGGACGGCGAATTTGAGGTTTCACTCGAAATTGAGGTGGTACACACAGCCGTTACCGGCGTTGAATTTGAAGATGACGCCAAGTTGTCAATTGACGTCGGGAGCGAAGTAACGTTGAAAGCCATCGTCCTGCCCGATAACGCCACAAACAAAAAGGTAACGTGGGAAAGCAGCGATACGGACGTCGCCACTGTTGACGAAGACGGCAAAGTAACCGCTATTGACGTTGGTACAGCCATCATCACCGTAACCACAGACGAGGGCGAATTTGAGGCTACACGCGAGATTGAAGTGACGAAAATATCCGTTACAGGCGTGTTTATCGGGAACGTTCCTGCTCCCACTAAATTGATTGCCGTATATGAAGGACTAAATGACGTGTTTAATTTGACCGCTGACGTCAGGCCACCGGACGCTACCATCAATACGGTAACCTGGGAAAGCAGCGATACGGATGTGGCTGATGTGGACGAAAACGGCAAGTTAACCTTTAAAGGTAATGGTTTGGTTACTATTACGCTAACCACAACGGACGGCGATTTTAAGGCCAACCTTGTTTTTAATATGAGTACTTATTATCTTTTTTCCTCTTTATCATGGTTAGATCGCTCAGGATGGTCAATTTACGGATACAATCCGGCAGAACACGATAGTAACACAGATGGAGGTCCGGGCTGGAGTTCGCAGGCGCCTTATGATGGCGGCTCCAGAGTGACTAACGTACTCACGGATGATGATGGCGCTTTCTGGCATGCCAGTTGGTCAGGGCCAAGCACTGTTCATCCGCATTGGTTCACAGTTGATTTGGGCGAAACGACAGAATTTGACGCCGTGATGCTGCGACGCAGAACAAACAACGACGGTACTTCAAAAGGATTTTACGTCTATACCTCAAATGTTGCAAATCCTCCGGGTAACGAAAGTTGGATATATCGCGGAGACTATACATTTAACCCGCTTATCAATGACAGACAAACAAAGCCGTTAGATGACGGAACCGTAAGCGCGCGCTACGTCCTGATATATTTTGATGAAAAACATAAAGGTTCCGGTAATTATGCCATGTTTTCACAGTTCGGTCTTTACAAAAGAGAATGAGCATACCGGATACGGTGAGGCTACCTGAAGCCTGTGCCGTACATGTAATATTAAAGAGGCTGTCTGAAAAAGGCAGCCTCTTTTTGTGTGTGTTCTGTATCGTTTGGGAAAGTTATCAGGTTCACAGTTTCACCACTTTCTTTGTATCCGCGCTCTTCCCATTCACGATGTACTGCACGAAATACACGCCGCTACTCCAGCCGCTCAGGTCGATGTTGTCATAATAGGCGCCGGCTGACAGTTTCCGGATTGGCGACTGAAACATGATCTGTCCGGCGGGGTTCATGATACGTACACTTACCGGCGCCGGTTTGTCCAGGATATACGAAAACCAGAGAACGTCGGTTGCCGGAGTAGGGTATACCCGCAAACTGCCTGCTTTTTCGGGCGCATATTTCTGTTCTACCGTAATATGGATGGTCGCGGCGGCGCAGGCTGCGTGCGGGTCGGTTGCAGTGATTTGCAACGCTGCATGTCCGTGATAAAGCGGGTTGATGGTCAGGGTACTTTGGTCGATGGCAGCGTCCACGACGTCGTCATTATCGGTTTGAACGGTGTAGGTTATCGGTTCGTTTTCAAAATCATAAGTGTATTCTGCAAGGTCTATCACCACAGGATTGGAAAAGGGAATCAGCGTGGCGTCTGCGACGAGTCCGCTGATAACAGGCGCTATGTTTTGCGGGGTGGCGAATGCGGTTACATTGGACGTCTCGGAAGTTTGGTACAGATTGTCGGAAGTGCGTATGGCTACGTAATAATCTGTTTCGGGAGCGAGGCCGCCGAAAGTGGCTTGAACAACCGTCCCCGCCGCCTGCGACATGGCTACCCATGTCCGGGCATACCTGTCGAAATTTTCTTCGGTGATTTCCTCAGTAGCGCACGACACAATGTAATAACCCGCCTCACCGTTGTTCTCCATTTGCGGAACCGTCCAGTTCAACCGGCACGATACGGCATTGATGGGTTGGGCGGTCAGATCGGTTATTTTGTCGGGAACGCCGCCGGGAGCCAGGGCTGTCGACGCATTGACCAGGCCGGCGCCCATTTTCGGTGCGTTTGCCGGATCAAAAACATCTAACGGCGTTGCCGTGCACAACAGCCGGGTGCGCAGCATGTCGGGCGTAAAGTTTTCGTTGCCGTACACCGAAAGAATCAGCGCGGCCACACCCGACACATGCGGACATGCCATGGAGGTACCCTGCATGTATTCGTAATAATTTTTGTTGTTTGCGCGGTATGATGTGCTGTAAATACCGCCGGTACGGTTCTTTCCTCTTTCGTCGGTATCTCCTCCGGGCGCAGAAATATCCACCCATTTGCCGAAATTCGAGTACCATGCCCGTTTTCCGTAGTGGTTTACAGCCGCAACAGCCAGCACATTGTCGAAATAGGCCGGATACCACTTGTCGTCCTTTCCGTCGTTGCCGGCGGCAAAAATGACAATTCCGCCTGTCATGGGCGTTCCCGCGCGCGGGTTGCCATCCCTGTCCCTGCCTGCCTCATTGATGAAATAATTGATCGCTGCAACATCCGAATGGTTGTAATTATTCGCTTTTTCGTATCCCCAACTGTTCTGTGAAATAACGGCGCCATTGTCGGCTGCATACGTAAACGCCGGCCCGATGGACAACACGCTCTTGTCGTCGTCGAGTATCTGTACCGTCATGATCCTGATACCGTAACCATCGGAAGGATTTCCGGCAATGCCTGCAACTCCGGTACCATTGCCGGTCACTGCTGCAATCGTTCCGGCCACATGCGTGGCATGATCTTCGGGTACGATGACGCCGGTGCGTCCCACAAAATTATATCCGTAAATATCGTCCACATAGCCGTTTCCGTCGTCGTCCACGCCGGTAACGCCGTTCAATTCGGCCTCATTGACCCACATATTGGCATTCAAATCCTCGTGGTCATAATACACGCCGCCGTCAGTGACAGCGACAATCACATTGTTATTTTTGATTCCCAATGTTTGTACTCTTTCCCAAGCCTCAGGCAGACGAATATCAACGTCGGGCATTCCTCCGGTTTGTCCTGTGTTGTGGAAGTTCCACTGTCTGCTGAAATTCGGGTCGTCGGGCGGATCGGCAAAGGGCAGGGACGGAGCGGGCATGGCCATACTGCGTATTTTGTAGCGTGGTTCGGCAATCTGCACATTTTCGTCAGTTCCGTAACCGATGGCCGCTGTTTCGGGGTCTTCGCCTTCGGGAATGGTGATTTCGTACCACAGGTGCAAACCATATTTCCGGTGTTTGGCTTCGTATTCGCCGGCGTCGGGAAATACGCGGCGCATGGCGCTTGCGCGGTAACGCCTGCTGACCCTGTCGAACGACTGGATACCAATGTGAAGCGCGGAAGTGTCGGTTGAGGATTTTTTCAATGTCCGAAGGGTTGTTTCGACCACAGGAACAGCATCAGGCTGCAGTTGCACGATCACCTTTCCCGCCTCAACCGACCGTCGTAGCGATTGCGCCGGCAAATCCCCGAAAAAGACAAGGATCAACAGAAATATGGTAAAGAAATGCTTCAGCATTATAATCCAATCACTGTTACTGTTTTTCCGTCTATCATCATATAACGCTTTCCCCTGTCACAGGTACCTGCCATATTGAAATAACGTATCATATAAATTAAAAATTTAGAACATCGTTCCCGCGAAGGTGGGAAATGAAGTTTGTTGCAAAAGTACATGAAAATTTGTTTTTCCCAAGCGTGTGCCATAAAAATACAGGGCAACCGCACCAAAATATCGCAATTGCATTCCCGAAGGGAAGAAATGATGATAGAATATGGAAATGATGCGTATTGCACAATCCCGAAGGGATGATATCATCAAACATTTGGTATCGTTCCGATGGGAAAATGTCATCCTTGCGGGATTGTTTCATTGAGATAACTTTGCAAATATACAGTATCTATCCGGTGTTGTAAGCAATGCAGCGCAATGCGTCGTCCGGGAAGGCGGCCTCGAATAAAACCCGACAATACACAACGCAGTTGAGAAAGGAAAAAATAAGAAAATGCTTTTGGTGTCGTAAAAAGATATATTTTTGCAGTGAATAAATTTAATCAATCATGGAAAATATGACAAACATACCATCGGCAACCGCTGAAAGTTTTTGGGCTGCTTTGCAGGCGCTAACTGAAAGGCAGGCAGAAACTGACCGCCAAATGACAGAAACCAATCGCCAAATGGCAGAAACCAATCGCCAAATGGCAAATACCGACCACCAAATATCAAGGTTGGAAAAACAGATTGGCGGGGTTTCAAATAATCATGGATTATTTGCCGAAGAATACTTTATCAATTCATTGGAAGAACGCGAAAATACC